>Ga0065711_1002639_pt1 | contig 33077 bp, 21 predicted proteins | sample Hoacrofraction12_FD_59098 | JGI IMG/M metagenome (GOLD analysis project Ga0065711, IMG submission 59098) | Hoatzin crop microbial communities from Cojedes, Venezuela - Epithelial fraction 12 v2 (version 2) | ecosystem: Host-associated > Birds > Digestive system > Esophagus > Crop | place...
GACCTGGGTGTGCTGGTGGATGACAGGGTGACCATGAGCCAGCAGTGTGCCCTGGCTGCCAAGAAGGCCAGTGGTATCCTGGGATGCATTAGGAGGAGTGTGGCCAGCAGGATGAGGGAGGTTCTCCTCCCCCTCTACACTGCCCTAGTGAGGCCCCATCTGCAGTGCTGTGTCCAGTTCTGGGTTCCCCAGTTCAAGAAAGATGAGGAGCTACTGGAGAGAGTCCAGCGCAGGGCTACGAGGATGAGGAGGGGACTGGGGCATCTCTCCTATGAGGAGAGGCTGAGGGAGCTGGGCTTGTTTAGCCTGGAGAAGAGAAGGCTGAGAGGGGACCTTAGAAATGCCGATAAATATCTGCAGGGTGGGTGTCAGGAGGATGGGGCCAGACTCTTTCCAGTGGTGCCCAGCGATAGGACAAGGGGCAATGGGCACAAACTGAAGCAGAGGAAGTTCCATCTGAACATGAGGAGAACTTCTTCCCTCTGAGGGTGACGGAGCCCTGGCACAGGCTTCCCAGGGAGGTTGTGGAGTCTCCTTCTCTGGAGATATTCCAGACCCGCCTGGACAAGGTCCTGTGCAGCCTGCTGTGGGTGACCCTGCTTGGGCAGGGCGGTTGGACTAGATGACCCACAGAGGTCCCTTCCAACCCCTAACATTCTGTGTTTCTGTGATAAACACACATATACCCCACATTAAGTACGTGTGTAATAGAGGAATATGTGGCTTTGTGTACAAACATACAACGTATAGCAAAATGAAAATGATGTTAGTACATGGAAAATTCCCTGATACCAGAGACGATATTAATGTTCATTTTTTAGCAGACAGAATACTGTAACAGATAACAGAAAATCTGGAAAGCAATCAAACTGTAGGATAACAAGACCAATTGAGTTCAAACACTTTACTTGGGAACTAGGGGAACAGCTGGGGATGAGAGAGAGAGAGCTCTATGAGCCCTAGGTGGGTGGATGACAGCCAGACAGAATGATTCATGGTGGCAAGATGAATGAATGGTAGATCCCAAAGAGCTGCAAGCTGTCTAGAAGGGGAACTGGATGGACAACAAAAGTATGCTCTTTCTCAGACTGGAATACTTCTCAATATCATTCTCTTATTAAAATCTCCAGGCTCAATATGGCCTAAATATGTCTACACTGCTGTTGCTGGCCTTTTGAGGAATTCCATTATATTGCTTCACCGGCCACTTTACTAAAAGGAATGTTAACGTCCTGCCAGGACATTTCCCTAGTTACTTGGGATGGAGCAAACAATATTCTGTATTATTTCTTGAATCTGTCTCTTCGATTTTATATTATTTTCCAAGAGGGACTATCAGCCAGTTTCACTGTGGAGTCTCTCATCAGTTTAAGCAAGGACTATCAAGGTACTTGCATTCTTTTCAGACCCCTTTGGCTAAGTGGCTTTCCCCTCTCTCAACTAGCTGATTAAACTGGGCTTACAGTGCCAGTGCACCTCTGAATTTCATAAAGAAAACATTGCAGCATATCACAAGCTAGAAATACTACAGTAGCTACCACTAAAAATCCTCATGCTAAAGTCAGGTTCCAGGTGCTCTTAGCAGAGGAATAAGCTGAAGAAATGGACAATCTTTACAGGCAAATTTATTTTCCCCGTGGTCAGCACTGCAGTTTCCCACTGAACTCACTCACCTAATCATTCCTCCTAATGTTTCTTTGAGTTTGTATAAAAAATGGTGACGCAATCTAAGACTAGTAGAAGCCAGCAAAGGAAGAGAGACTGACGCACAACACAGGCAAGGGTCTTTGGTAAACAGCATAAATCTTCTTAAAAACATTCAACAGAATGGAAAAGTTACTTCTTCAAGCCATGCTCCTATGTGCAACTCACTTCCAGAGGCAAGAGAGTGTCATATCCACAATTCATCAGCAGTTGCTGTACAATCTGGGTCCACTAGCAGAGGAATTTGAGGTTGGCGCTTGGTTTCTCTTGTGTCCACTCATTTATCTCTACAGGCCTCTCAGGCCTGGTATTACCAACTGTCCTCTTCCAGGACCCACATTGTGCTATGCAGGCAGGGTTCCAGAATCAGAGCAAGAAAGAACAAAGCTGCAGTCTGACTGCTCAGCTTCCTCAGAGATAGGTTCTGTGCTCACCCTACAGATTAGTTGTTAATCTAACGTAACATTCTCAAGACATGCTGCCAGAAAGGTCTCTCCAACTAGTAAAATGTCTCATTTTCTTTGATTTCTGAAGTGGTTCTAACCCAAAATCTTAGTGCGATGCTGGGCAGGACCTCTAACAAACAAGCAGTATCCTAGTTTGTGATACCTTGGTTAATAAAAGAAAGGAGGTACCTGTTGTAGCCACAACTTCCAGAGGAGAAGAGCGCTGTTCTCCAGCCAATCCATACACCTTGACTTTATAGGAAGTGTTAGCTTGGAGGCCATCAATCACAGCACCTACGGATTCTCTGGGCACGAAGGTTTCTGCAGGGAGCCCAGCTGCCAACGACACTTCCTTGTATTCCACTACAAAACTACTGTAGACTCCTGTATTCGCATACCATGAGACACTAAAGCTGTGGTCCGTTACCCTCGAGACCACAAGGTCCCTTAGTGCATCCTCCTGCATCCCCGAGGCCTCTGGAGGAAGAAAGCTCCCAGAGCCAGAAAGCTCCTCTGGGTCAGAAGTCATTGCCTGCGTTAGGGTTAGACTATATCGAGCTACAAAGAAACAAACAAACAAACAGCAGTGTGAAACAGTCTTTCCTTTTCAGCAAAACAAAATAACTTTCAGCAAAGTGTTCACGGTGTAATCTTTACCATTCCTTGAATGCAGAATCGTGGACATCAGTTAAAAACAACATAGCCACTTGAGCTGCACTTCATCCATATGAAGAGAGAGAAGCAGCAGAAGACTGACATCCTATAGTATGGAAGATTTTGTGATATGTCCTTTGCTAGAGGTTCATGAGCTCTGAATGTTTCAGCTGTCCGTGTGTGGAGAGTTGACATACATAGAAAGATAACAGGAAGAATGTGAGAGGGGACAGGAGGCACCAACAGAAGATCTTCAGCTCTGGGGCTGAAAGAAGCTGAAAGAAGCTGAAAGATAGAAAATTCACTATGCTAATAAATAAAAAGAACATGTGAGAAACTCCTGAATACCTGCCAGCAGAGAAGCCTGACTGAAGCATCAAGAGGTTGGGAAGAAAATAAGATGTAAAACTGGCCATCTGGAGAAGCAAAGGCAACTCTAAAAAGAAAAACTCTCAGCCCTTCTGCAGTCCCTGGCTCCCTTGTTCAGCATGGCACATGCCCCTCTACACAGCAGGACTGTCTCCTCCACCCACGTAGCAGAGCTTGTCCAGTCCTAGCTGTGCTACATCAATCTTTCCTCTCCTTCCGTGGCTGCTCCAAGTACTCTCCCCAGCAGTGCAATCGACCTGAGGTCCCACATAGCTCTGCAAGAGCGGGTAAAACAAGAAGTTTGTTTGGCTTAGCCTGAGGACTTCAGGACCTCCCAAGTACTAGGAACACAGATAAAGAGGACTGACTTCAGGTTGGACAAAAAAGTAAACTGAAGAAGAGACCTCTTGTCTTATACCCCACAGGCTTACAGAGCATTTCTGCCTCCCCATGCTCATGTGTTTGGATTTGTCCATTCCTACGCAGGAGGAAGGTCACAGAGACAGGTTATGTCAACTACTGCTGTTGCTTCTAAGGAGCCCACTGCAGAGAAGTCTTTGTTTACCAGCTGCTCTGAGTAAAGACTTTAAACAAATATACTGGCCAGATGAATGTGTTTATAAAAAAAAAAAACCAAAAAACAAACCACGACAAAGAAGCCACCTTGTGAGACTTTGGAAGCTGGTACTGGGAAGACGAGACTGTGAAATTCCACAGCATGATGCTTCTGCCTTTTCACCATCTATGCATACTTCCTTTGAGACCACTCAGTCTTCAGACAGCGGGGGAAACAGATAAGTTCGGAAAAATCAAAGCCTGCTTACTCCTGCCACATAAAACTTCAGCTTGCTTTTCTTTGTGTGTGCCTCAAGGCTTCCTAATTTTTCCCTACATTGGACACAGGTCTGACATAAATATCAAACAAATAATTCAGTACTGATGATTTTCTATAGTTTACACTATACCATATAACTCTCGGCTGTACTGGATTATTCGACTCTATAAAGCATTCAGAGGTTCTCCTGGCATGAACACTAACAGGGAATATGAAACCAGTTTTGATCAGGTAAGCTGTATAATTATTAATCTGTAAAATCCACAACTTCTGGCATGTGCTCGCCTTATAGATGGTCTTTGGAGAGAAAAGGATAAACACCTTGATAACTCCTAAGGACAATAATTGTAGCCCAGCTGATTCCGACTTCACTGTCTCTGCTTACTTATAGCAGTTCAGGCTTTGCCTCACAGGGTTTAGCCTGAAGGCACCTAAAGATTCAGGACTGACTTGTGTTCTATACTGAGCTATAATTCTGCATGCAACAAACTGGTTCAAAATGTTTCACAAAGAATAAAACCTTATTTGTAAGTAGTCCACTGACAGTGGTTAAGCAGAGTGGTTTGTACAAATGGAGGTGGCAGAAATGGACCCCTTCTTTGTAGACAAATGTAACAGTCATGGTATCCAATGGAAAAGGTTACTGTGATGAGATATGTGGTGGTAGGCTTTCTTGTTTTTGGGTGAGAAAACTGCAAAAGGGCAACATCAGAGCCCTGTTGACCCTGCTGAGGCATGATGGGTGGAGGCACGCTGTGAAGCAAATTCATTAGGCAGAACAAGCGATGTTAAAGACATTCTGGTTGCTCCTCCTCTTAGCTTTTGGCTGTAGAAAACAAAACAAGTTATAAGAAATAATGCACAAAAAAGCAGCCTCATTTAAAACAAAGGATGAGGTCTGTATTTCCTGCAGGACAAATAGCTGCGTTCTTTCTGTCTTCTCAAATGATAAGCAAGAAATCATGCAGACAACATGGAGCTAAAACACAGTAGGCAGGGAAATAGACAGCCATCCTGGGGTGAAGTCTATCATGCTAGACAGACCGAAGTCTGCTCTGCAGGCAGTTGATGTTTTTAAGCAGTTCCCCATACATGGCTTACAAAATCAGGTGAAATTGTACTTGAGCTAGTCACTGCTGTTACTCACCAGTCGAACCCTTGACAGTTGTGGGTTTGCTTTTGTGTCTGCCTTTCTCCGCCACCAGACTAATGGTGTATTCTGTCCCCGCCTCCAACCCTCGCAGGATGAAAGAGGTGCTGTCCGCGGGGATCTCCACTTCATTCTTCCTTCCAGAGGGGTTAACATAAATGAGGCGATAACGGTCAAACTTGGCCACTGGTCTTCTCCAGCGAAGGGATAAGGTGGTTTCAGTGGGGTAACTGACTTCCAAGTCCTTGGGGTTATCAAGATCTACAGGTTAAAAGAGCAAAGTTGAGATGTCTCTGAACCTTCCTGGGACAGTTCTTCAGGCATCTGTAGACAGAGCAACATCTATACTGGGTGTATGAAGGAGAATAAAGCTACTCACCAGTGCCAGCATTAATGGTAGCAGGAGCACTTTCCCTGTCCTGTCTCACTGCTGTCACTCCAATGCCATATTCCGTTCCAGGCCTCAAACCTAAAAAAAAAGAAATCGAAGTAAGAGTTCCTGTCCATGGAATATGCCTATGGGCATCTGTTTAAATAAGGAAGGCTGAATGTATGCAAGGTAAGATATTTGCATTCCTGTGTATGCAGAAAATCGAGGTTTCAGCTGACCCTCCAGCTGACCTGATGTTAATAAATCTTGTACTATGTACATGCCAAAGGATGAAATATTATGGCTGACCGAGACTGCAATTTGAACACTGTGCAAATACATATCAGAGATAGTTTCTGCTTTCAAGAGCTTTCAGTATAGGTACTTCTGCCAAAGAAAATCAGGTAGATATCCACATGACATGGAGAAAGTACCATTATCTAGCCTTGCAGGCTGGTAAGGCAACTTGCAGGTAGACAGAAAAGTTGCAGACTGGCATCAGTAAATACCACCCCTAGCACATGCAAAAGCATTTTGAACTCAAGGACGTGAAGCCATCTCTACAAAGGCATGTAGCTACCTAAAACTCAGCGAACAGACTAGTGGGATTCAGAGACGCACATGAAAGTGAAGTGGCAATACACTTTCTGTTAGCTAGTTATCCATCTGCAGGTGTGTAAATATATATCACATGTATTTTAATTTAACTGCTTGTACTCGAAATGCATAACCACTGCTTGTGCCTCTTCTATAGTGACCAAAAGCGCATTTTTTCACGCCCTACTGTGCTCTAGGGAGATGGCAGAGGCATGACATTGGCAACAATCTCTCCATTCACCCACCTGTGAGTGTAGCTCTGGTTGTTGCTTGGTTACCCTTTGGCACTGTGATCTCAGCATGGTCTCCACCAGAGATGGGAGCAAACTTAATTCGATAGTTATCAATATTTGCATGGCTGTTCTTCCACTCCAAAGTAATGCTATTGTCTGTCTGTGATATCCGCTTCAGGTTTCTTGGAGCATCCAAGTCTGTAATAAATCAACCAATAAATAAATAAATAGTAATAATTCTCATATGACCGCAGTCTCTTATAACAGTGCTTTTTAGAAGGTGAAATGATTCATAAAGCTGAAGTGAAGTTTCATCTCACATGATATCACTATGTTCTAAAATACTTCAAGCAGATTTCTTTTAGCATGAAACGGAGACTTTACTAGCTTTGGGGAAAACATCAGTGGAGGACATTCAATTTCTATCCCTTGAGACAAAAATAACATTTTACTTTTTAGTAATTATTTTTTACTACAAAATAGGCTGTGGAAAAACCTATTTGGATGAAAATACTATTTTTCATTTATAAATACCTCAGAACTTTCAAAAGGAAAAAGGTTGCTAAGAAAAAAGAATTTATCATCTCTAGAATTTCTGTTCAGTAAATATCTTAGATTCATGGCTGAAAGGAACTCTAACTCTCAAAACAAGGTGAATATTACGTAGGAATCATAGAATCATAGAATGAAATGGGTTTTCACTGTTCACACCTATAGTAGACTCAAATCCTGCTCTGAATGAACAACTACATTTTAGGATGAAAAGGGATGTAATTCTCTATGTACCATTTACTCAGCTCCCCTAATGCATCAAACCTGGATAACATACTGAAGGACCCACACTTTCCTAAAGCATTCCCAGGATCACTAAGGAGCAAAGTAAATTTAGAAAAGCAAGACATAAAGCATTTGCAGAACTGAAGGAGGAAAAAAAAGCCATTCTCTGCTAATCTGTTACAAGTTTAGACAAAAAAATAAGATCTTAGATGGAATAGGAACCATGGAAGATATTGAGCTCAGCAGACAAACAAGTAATCCAGAGGAATTTTCTTCCTGGAGTAGAGATTTGGGGCATGAGGAGTAAAACCTTCTAAGAGACTCAATAACATCATTCCCATCTTCAAAATACGTTTAGATACTTGGGAGGGTCTAAATGTTTTGTTGAGCCAGTATGGTATAAAAGGCACAGAAAAACATTCTCCACTTTCATGTACCTCTAACAGTGCTGATTCTGTGTTGATGCAGTAACTATTGACTCAAGAAATGCAACACAAATAGCACAGGAAGATTGATGGTGATTACATTACCATCCCAGAAGTTTGGATTGGTTTCCAAGCCTCTTACCTGTGACAAAGACTTCTTTCATGGGGTCACTTTCCATGTCCCCTCGACGAGAGATGAGCGTCACTTCATACTCTGTGTGTGGCCTCAGGTTTCCAATAGAATATTGGTTTTCATCTTCAGAGAGGTCAATGGTTGTCCTATCCCCTGGAACATCCTTGGGGCCGTAAGTGAGCTCGACGCCTTCAATTTCCGCCAAGGGTTTCGACCACGTGATAAGAGCTGTGGTGTCTGTGACATCTCTTGCCTCTATCTGGCTAGGGGCATCAAGCTCTATTACAAAAAGAGGAAAAAGTGTTTTTCTAGAGAAATCTTGCTAGAAAAATCATACACTTTCTTGTGCTTTTAATCGCTGATTCAGAGCAAAATTGAGTGGCTTCTACCAACTGAAGCTTATCTTCATTTACATACTTCCTTTACTTTTTACAGTTGTAGAAGAAAGTGCCAAACAGAGCCAATTCATCAGAAGCAAACTCACCAAAATTTATTAACATCAGAAGCTGCCATCGGAAAGACAAGCAGGAACCCTAATACATTCTCCATCTGCACAATAGAAACTCTCCTTTAAATAAATCCTTCAAGCAAATATCACCAGGATGAAATTCAAGTTCCTATTGATGTACATTTTGAAAAGGAATAAAAGTGCATACTGCTTACTAACTTCTAGCTAAACATAAATTTCCTTTCCTCTTCACACAGGTAATTTGAAAAGGAATTAATTTCTCCTCATGTATTCTTCATTAGCAGTTCAACTACTTCCTTTTTTTCCCTGTATCAATTCACAGTATCGAGCTTAGCTTTCTCCTTGTTTAAAAACTCCTAAGGCTACATCAAAGAGCAGTTGTTATACTGGTGTCACTACACCACATACGGGTTGTGCTTACTTGTGGTGATCACTTTGGATAGTCCTGGTCCTCTGGTATTGTTTTTCACTATGTGAAGGGATACGTTATACTGTTGCCCTGGTGCCAAACCTGGCTGCATATAAGATGTCTCTGGCCTTTTCAAGCTGCTGGTTATGTCTCCATTATCATCCTTTTTCTGTAACGCATGGAACGATCAGTTAGTATAAACATAAAAAATCCAAGATCTTTCACTTATATACGGCCTCTGCACAAGAAACACTGCTTCCTCACCATATTACGGAATACCAGCTCCCAGCCATCAAACGAAAAGTTCAGAGGATCCCACTCCACCTGGACAGATGTTTCTCTAACAGATTTGAATTTCAGACCTTCTGGAGCAGGCAGATCTGTGACAGAAAAAAAGGGTCATTATATGAACAACATGTTCCCATAAATAGGGCACTAGGGGTGGGACAACTTTCCACCACTATAAATGTCTGCCATGCAGGTAGGTATCTGTATCTGAGATGTTTAAACCCTCTTCACAGCCAGTTATTCTTTCTTTGGAGAGATATTCCTCTGACCTGGTTTAGATGTCACCTCAGAGTAAAATGAGTTTTTCCCTAGAAATCTCTTTCTTTGCCTTCTTGAAAGAAGCCTAATGTGAACATTTGAAGTTAGGTGAGATGAATCCTACCCCAGGTCTCTAAATATGAGCACAGTGACAGAAGTCAAAGATCATCTTTAGAAGCTGGGATGTTTAGATATGACTGTGGTGTGAACAATACACAAAAAAAGATGAACAACAAATGAACAGGCAGGCAGGCAGGAAGAAAGTTGTGGTAAAACACACTGCAGATGCAAAACAAATAAAACCTCCATTTTAGTCAAAACAGTTTGAATCCAAGTGGTTTCATATTGCTCTTTTACACACTTCCACATTTTCATATTTTTTCAGGAAGCATTACCAGATTTTGAAAGCGTACATTATTATGAAGCCGCCAAGGGTCTTAATTTACAAAGACCCCATGATATTCATTGGGAGGCACTGCAGAGAGCAGAAGAGCTAGTGAACCGTACTTTCAACACAGTCATTGGTATTGGAAAACAGTTGAAAACGAAAGTGCAGGAGGCTGTCTTTGTCCAGAACAGAAGATGAATTGAAAATAGAAAATACAAATGAAATAATGCCCCCCTACAGGGATGCAAATAAATACATACTGCAGAATAGACACAAGAATGAACACAGGAAATATTAAACTCACATGTTGCTACCCTGGCACTGACTGGAATACTCTTCTTGTTTTTAAGGATTGCAAAGACACGGATAAAGTATTCTACACCTGGCTCCAGTTCATGAATAGTGGCAACTGTCTGGTTTCCTGGCACGGTGAACTGCATATCTAAGCCACCACTGCCGGTAGGGACATAGGTGATGAGGTACTCATTGACGAGATTCTCATGCTTCCATTCCAGATTTACAGTTTTATCTGTTACATCTGTCACAGTCAGCTCAGTTGGAGGAGACACTAGGAAGGAGAAAAAACAAAACAAAATTATAAGAAGTTTTCAAGGCTCAGAAAAGAATGACTTACCCTGTTTCACATTTTCCCAGGAGCAGTTTATAAGAATCATCTACCAAACAGGGAACGGGGAAGCCATGTCATACAAATTAGCTGCTTGAAGGAAGGAATGTCCAGCTGATGGAGACTACAGACGTTTCCAACAGTCAGGGGCCAATTTCTACTCTCATACTTGCACACAGCCTATGGCTGACTGTGTTCCAGCTCCTCCTCTCCTGGCTACTGCACAGGACTACTATAGCTGGGTCCCTAGGGATTCAGACACTTAATTCAACTGCCAGCAACACACAATTTTATAGCTGGAAGTCCTGGGGTTTGCACAGATTTTCCAATGTAAAATAAAACATGATTATTTTTGTAAATACTTTCAGCAGATTACTGCACATTTGCACGTGCAAGAGCACAAAATGTGGCTTGGGAGTCTTCCAGAAGGAGAAGATGAAAAATGGGAATTTCTTTTCAAGGGTATTCATTGTCTTTTATAATGTTCCCAACCCCAAAGTACTCTTTGATTACTCTACAAAGATCTTAGTTCCAAAATTTCTCCCCTGAGATCTACTAAAGAAAACTATCTCGTTTATAGCATAATGCCTGTCATTATCTAGCTGCCAAAATTTTCTATCAGTTTCCATAGAGTAAGTGGTACTGGGAAACTAAGCACGTGGCTTTATAGCTAAATTTCCACTCCAGCTGATTCCATGATTCTACTCTAAGCTTTCGTCAGATCTAACATATACCCACGCACATATAGATATACATATAAAATCAAGTTTTACTTGAGTTAGAAAAAATCTGTTTGGCCAATTGAGAGGTAGCCAAGGCCCCTGTAATAATCCTGAAAGTGTGCACTGCAATATTTGCAACATCTGGCAATCCCACCTTGACAGTTGTCTCATACAGATCACTCAGATAACATTATTTTCTGTGTGTGCTTTACCTCCACTACACCCTCCATCTCCACCAAGGGCTTCAGCTCAGAGACCTACCTTCAAAGCAAAGCTGCTGAGCCCTCGGGGTCTGTCAGTGTATATTGTCTGTGCTGTGTATTTCACTTTCGGCTCAAATAGTAGCATTGTAAATGCAAAACCCTTTCTTCTCCATCCAGCATGAGACTGGGAACCAGTCTCCTGGCTGTAAGGAATGTTTGATACCCAGACTCTTTATTCACTGACATTAATTACCTACACTGTCTCATTCCTGCAAAGCCTTATTCTTCAGTCAAAATTCAGTCCGTGTTCTTTTGACTAATCCTGCTGAATACCCAGCAAGAAGACTCTGGATACGTTTCCCTTTTCTCCATAGCTAGAACTGCTTCTTTCAGATGTTTTTTGTTTGTTTGTTTGTTTTTTTAGCATCAAGAGGTACTGAGAAACTGAAAGGTCATGGTGACAAATCCCAGCTGGTGTTAGCTACAGCTCCAACATCATTGTGGTGGGAACAAACTTGGAGATAACAAATGGACTGGATAACCATTATCAGCCTGTTGGCTTGCTGACCACCAAAAGTCACCAGCGACTGCTACGCTATATAGCCCTGAAAAGTAAGGGAATCTTGCTACTGGTGGTGTTACTTCTCTGATTCAGCTGAGACTATGAGAAAGAAGAGTGGCAATAGGGCCCAGCTATGTGGAAAATGTTCACAGAGCCTCCAAGGCTGCCGGATGAACACAGGGAATTACCCAGGGGAAGCGATTCAAAAGGGACATTGCAACCTACCATCAGAGCAGTCATCTCCCATGTAACCATCCTCACAGACACACCGTCCATCGATGCAGCGGCCCACGTTGTTGCAGTCGTTGGGGCAGGACTGTTCACGGCAGTCCTCCCCTGTGAAGCCTTCATGGCACACGCAGCGCCCATTGATGCAGCGCCCACGCTGGTGGCAGTCATTGGGGCAGGACAGCTCGCCACAGTCCTCCCCCGTGAAGCCATTGTCACACTCGCAGCGCCCCTCCACACAGCGCCCACGGTTGTGGCAGTCCTCAGGGCACCGCAGCTCCCCGCAGTCCTCCCCTGTGTAGCCCTCGTCACACACACACTGCCCGTTGACACAGAGTCCGTGGTTGTTGCAATCGTTGGGGCACCGCAGCTCGCCACAGTCGTTCCCAGTGAATCCCTCATGGCACACACACTGCCCGTTGACGCAGCGCCCTCGGTTGTTGCAGTCGCTGGGGCACCGTAGCTCCCCGCAGTCCTCCCCAATGAATCCTTCGTGGCACACGCACTGCCCGTTGACGCAGCGCCCACGGTTGTGACAGTCGTTGGGGCACCGCAGCTCCCCACAGTCCTCGCCCAGGTATCCCTCATGGCAGATGCAGCGCCCGCCCACGCAGCGCCCACGATTGTGGCAGTCCTTCGGACACCTCTTCTCACTGCAGTCATCCCCCACGAAGCCCTCATAGCAGACGCACAGCCCATTCTCACAGCGCCCGTTGCCGTTGCAGTTGTTTGGGCAGGTCAGCTCCCCACAGTCCTCCCCGGTGAAGCCCTCCTCGCAGAAGCAGGTCCCATTGACGCAGCGCCCACGGTCAAAGCAGTCATTGGGGCAGATGAGCTCGCCACAGTCCTCGCCGGTGTAGCCCTCATCGCAGACACACTCCTTGTCCACGCAGCGCCCACGGTTGTGGCAGTTGTTGGGGCAGAGGGGCTCGCTGCAGTCCTCGCCAGTGAAGCCCTCGTGGCACATGCATTGCCCGCTCACGCACCTCCCATGCACACTGCATCCCTGGGAGCAGAGCTCTTCGCTGCAGTCCATGCCTGTGTACCCCTCAAAGCACTCGCAAACCCCATCCACACACTTGCCTTGGTCGTTACAGTCAGATGGGCAGGTGGCCTGGCTACAGTCCTCACCAACGAAGCCTTCGTTGCAGATGCATTTGCCCTGGACGCAGAGGCCCCGGTTGAAGCAGTTGCGTGGGCAGTCCGGTTCGGAGCAGTTGGGACCTTTCCAGCCAGGCTCACAAACGCAGCCGCAGATCTCGATGCTGTAGTTGCCGTGTCCGCTGCAATAGGGTGTTGTGTCCAGGCGACCTGTACCAACAATCCGGAAAACCCATTACTCCCCTTGGCTCTGGGATGCATCAGGCCAGTGTGGCACACATGACCTAAAAGGGGTCTGATTTCCCTAAATCCCTACAGGACGGAATTTCCAGAATAACCAAAGCTTTTAAATAAGAATACCTCCTTCTCCCTCCAGTGCGGTCTAGTCTACCAGGAATGCTTTAACTCACATTAATGCCAGGGAAGAGCCCCTGTCAACTCCTGGGTAAATGAGCATACTGCATTCCTCTGCCTTTCTCAAATCCCTCTTCCGCTGACTGAGCAGCTTTTCCGACTGCTGCATTAGGGCATGCACCATGGAGCATTGTTCACCAATTCAGTCCAGGACATAAAAAGCCATGCATGCATGCTGTATCATCAACTGTGAGACTAGCTCTGTGCTTGGAGGGACAGATTACTACTGAGAAGACCTGTGTTTTCTCTCTTGTGACCAGTCTCTTACCTCAGTTTAAAAAACATCCAGAAGGATACCTGTTTTCCCCCTTCTCTAACTACTTCTGCTTGTCTATTGCCTTATATCCTGCTGCATTTTTATTGGTCTCTATTAAAGAAAACTTGGAAATGAAAATGGTTACATTGGCAGCTTACTCAAGGGGACAAAATGTGGAGCCAAGAGCTTGGACTGTATGAGTTTTAATCTTTACTCCAACACAGATTGTCACCATGCCCAAGTGCCATACATGCTCAATGCCACAGCTACAAAGCAGCCCAGGCAGACTTCTGACCCACAGATTCATAAAACCGCCAAACTGAACACATGTACCTTGCAAGCTGGCCAAATACACTTCCAGTTTTGATTACGTTTCAAATTTAACAGGTTGACTTTTGCTCATTTTTGAAAGAGATTTGAATATCTACTCTAAATAACATCTACAGCCAGCACAAGCATTTCCCCAAAAGCAGCTCCCCAGTCTGCCTTACCTTCTGCTGCCTGGGAATTAGGACAGCATCCAGCCCCGCTGGCACACTGCTCCCGTAGTGAGGATACCAGCCCCTCCAGCTCCTCTAGTCTGCTCAGCAGATCCTTAATGTCTGGGGCAGCTGCACAGCCACAAGCCCGGCGGGGAATGTTAATACGGTGTGTGAAGACGATCTGGTTCTCCTCATTCACCGTGTGCTCCTCATAATTCTTGACGGGCTCAATTTCCGCCTTGAGGTCAGCATCACCACTCGCTGTATCCAGGTCCACAGAGCAAAGGGAGCCAACAGGCAACTTAATGTTGTAGACATGGTTAAAAACCACAGGCTGATTATCCTCTGGCAAGGTCACGTTTAGCCCAGTCTCCCGCTTCTGCCGGATAATTCGCTTGATAAGTCCACCACTGACATGCTGGTACAGCAGAGCTAAGATCGCACAGGCCAAAACCTGGGTGGGGAGTCCCATTGCAGCGTTCACTTCCTTTTCAAAGCTGATAGAGTCTTATATATATTTGGCCTTTGTAATTTGGAGCAGAAATTGGAGAGCCAGTTCAAACTAAGTTGGATATCCTTTCTTTTCCTGGCACGCTTGTTCCCTAAAAGAAGAAGGAGCAGTGTAAGGGATGAGTTGCAGCTGCACCACCCAACAAAAGGTGTATAGCACTGAATGCCTGCTGGCATCCTGAAAGAACATGGCTGGGATGCTACTCAATGTACAATCTCACTTCACTCAAGTTGCTGAACTTGCTTTGAAATATAATAACAGTGCATTACCTTGTTTAGCAGGATCTCAGTGTGTTTGTGAGCAAAATGTCACAAGACGTGAATCTTGAAGGAAGCTACTATTATTTCCAGTATAGAGCAAGCATATTGGAGTATGGAAGGTTTAACTGCCTCAAGTAGGAGACCAGGGCAAAGAAGCTTGCTGAGTCTCATCTCAGCTGAAACACTACTTTCAGACAGAGATAAAATAAATATATCTTCTGTCATGAATCAACTGATGTTAAAAATCTGTATTTCCTTCACCCATTAGTCCACTGCTTGAAGGCTACTGAAGGTTGGATCATGCAAGAAACTTGAGACATTGTAAAAAGGTATATCAACACTACTAAACTCATTGAAAACCTTTTCCCTGTGCTTTAAATTACTCCAGTTGCTTGGGAATCTGAACTGCAGGTCTTGTAAGCCAATAGTGAGTTTCACTATACTGGTGGTTTGTCTACAGCATGAAGCTAAACAGAACTCTCTGGAGAACACTCCAGGTTGAAGGTTCTGGTGTCAGTCCTAGTATCATAGCCAGCAATAGTTTAGCATAGAATTAGTGAGGCACCACAGAAGATGAGACTCCAACAAGCGAGATACACTATAAGGAACAGCAGTAGAAGTGTATGCGCGCACACGCACACATAAAAAAGGGAGAGGAAGAGAAGGAAAAGAAATCCTTTGATCATCTAAGTCCTTCAAGAAAGAAATAGTTACATCAATATAGGTAAAAAAATGTCTTTTTAGCAATCAATACACCTGTTCACTAGGCCACATTTCCCACCGTCTGATCTTTCATCAGTTACAATAGCTCGCTTATGTTACAAGCGCCTGGCTAGGCTGTACTAGCTCTTGCTGAAACTCATTCTTTTTAATTCGGTTCAATATTTCCTCTTCGGTCTGTACCTGTTTTGTTCAAATGATATGAGCCAGGGGAGCTGAAAGACATCTACTGACTTCCATACAGAATCAACTCTTCGGCAGTGAGAACCAGAGGCAGCTAATGGACTGACTAAACAAGCACACCTAATAAATGTCATCTTAACATTTGTTTTTCTTTCTACTGCCAGAAAACCTTGGTTAAACGGTTAGGTCAGTGACTGTGTTTTCACTAGTTGTAAACTAGTGAAATGCCAGTAATGGAGGAAACAGCATTTTATTCTCTAAACACCACTGTTTCAATTATAATCCTTCATCAGACAAGAGACCAGCTCCTTCCTCCCTTCTGCTTCCCCCAAAGTGTAGAGATCATTTTTCTTCCGATGCTATCCCAGCTACTTTTGTGAAAGAATGACAATAATACATCAGACACTTTACTGAAGTTAATTTTTTTTGCAGACAATGTTGAGCTTACAAAGAGTGAACTTCACCCCTTTTTAATGAGGAATAAATTAGAAATAAACAAGCAGCAGTGGAGGCTTTTTTCCTGTCATGGAAAAGCATTCAGCTTGAAGCCATTTCTAATGCTTACCCCATTTGTTCAAATACATCTGCAACCCCTGTCCGCACCAGAAGAGATCACAGCATAGCTAATAAAGAATAATGGACACAGACATGGTCCAGGTCATATTTGTGACTCAGGCCAATTCCTAAACTGGGTTGCCAGTTCATGAAAAATGTTTAGGGAAGTATTTGAATTGGTGTTCTATTCTCAAGCATTCTCACTTGGGGTTTGCAAATTGCTTTCCATGCAAAGAGATTCCATGTGCTATACACTTTTTGCCCTGACAAAAGGTCATACAACTAAAATTGGTGCCTAACGCTCAAGTAGTTATTTCAGGGACAGGCTGCCCGACAGATGCATCACCTATGGAAAATGGAACAAACTGGAAGCAGTTTTGTACCTAATTCTCACTAAATTTTAGTGAAAGTCGAGCATCAATTTCCTTACAGCTTTTGTAAAACCCAACCTACAAGAATACGGGCCTAGCCCAAGCTAAGAAAATCGATTGTAGTTTTTCTGATGGCTGACCTTATGATGGTACAAACTGTGATTTTTTTTAATATGGCTGGAAAATGAAAAAAATGCTTCTGGCAAGAGCCACTGTCATCGTTACCTTCACTATTGATGAAAGCCGCATGAACACCATTACTTTTACTGGATACTCATTGCATTAGAGCCAGCCAAAGCTCTCAACCTACAGATGACTGGAAGACTTAATGTATCTTGGCTGACATCCTTTTGAAGTTTACAAAGCAATGTTGTGGTGGTCTAGAAGAAACATTCCTCAGCATCTGATCTGTGACCTCTGTGTTTTGACACCTAGTGTGCTATCTGAGCCAATTCAGATCAGGCGTTTCTCATCCGATCCGCCAAGGACCCAACATGACTAGCTGAGCTCCACTCCTAGATCTGAGATCTACAAAATCAGACACCTTCATACAATTATGTATACATTAGCCATATTTTTGGCTGGAAGAACAAAGACAACATCCTTCTCTCCAACTCCGATTCCTCAAACATATCTCAACAACAGCTCGGACCACAATGGACCACCTAGGAGCAGGCCATTCTGGAGAGAAATGGAAGCCACAGCAACTGTCAGGCACAGTTATTCCTTCATTTTTCCCCATCTTCTTCCCTTCAGAACCCTTCATGTAGACTGTTTTTTAAACCTGGCTCTTGGAGACCTCCTCTTCATATTCTCTTTGCAGACATCAGCTGCTGGGTTATTTACAGGCACCTTAAAGTCTTGCAGCAAGAGTTTGCAAAAGAAGATGACCCATGTCATCAGGAGTTTGGCCTTGCTGTAATGCATATAAAAGGAGCTGGGTGATGTTTGTAGCATATCTCAGATATGTTGAGAGGCTTGTACGACCAAGAATGTCTCCCATTTTTCATGAGAACTTTGTCTAATATGGACTATTACTCCTCCTAAGGAATTGTGCCCCTCGCATCTCCCTGCCATCCTGACTACAACACAACCGCTTCACAAATCTTGGCAATGATTATGTGGTTGGTCTGCACAATATTCTGCTTGTCATGCAGAACAACAAAGCCTAGAACTCATGTTCTCCCAGTCTTTTCACTGGCATCTTCCCACAGCCATCGCCCTCACTGGGCAAGAGTAATATTTTGCTTATCTCCTGTTCTCTTCTGCACAGTCACAATATAAATAATAACAAAAGGTGCTGCAGACTTTCACACCCCTTAAATTCCCTTCATCAGGAGCGACTTCCTGCAGGACTGAATTTTGCAGTCCTGTCACTTAATGAGTTGCATACTGGCACCAGATAAAAATAGATCCAAGAGTGCATCTTACAGAGTCATCTGCGGCATGCTGTGCACATCTTTGCTTCCAAGAACACTTGCGCAGACTTACCCATCTGAGCGTCTGAGTACAGCTTGTGCAGGTACAGACTGAGAGATAAAACCTTGGATCACTAACACTGGATGCACCAGTAAGAGTGCATCTCTCGATCTAGCATCGTAAGAGTGCTTTTTTTTAAAAAAAAATGTTCAAAACCTTCTTTAAAGCACACAAACCTAATGAGTGATGTATCTTAAATTATTGGTCTAGGTGCCCAGGACAGAGAAGCCAGTCCCTCTCTCAGAAATGTGCTGTCTGTTATCAATGAGACATGGAAAGAGGGCGTTTGGCAATAGCTCAGCCACCACAGCAGTAACGGTGCTGAAAGTTTGGAATCTCTGCAAGGAAAGTTGGGTTCAAGTTGAAGCCAGAAAAGTATGAAGATAACACACATTTTTTCACCCCAGCCACAGGCTAAACTTGCTGTCCCCTCTCTACTCCTCAGTCTCGGCTGGCTCAGAGCAGGTTACTATTCACTTTCAAGTTTCTTTGGCCTATTAAAAAAAAAAAATAGAGACTATGAATTAAGAAGCTAATCATGGCATCTATGCAGTGCCAGCTGATGTAGAAAGAGATTCAGAAACAAATAAACCCTGTCCTTGTCTTGTAGAAACACTAACTCTGTAAGTTAGGTGTTATCCAAAAAGAAAAAAAAGACCATTTCTAGAAAAATACTCCTTCATAATCTGATCACTAGCTAGCAATGCTCTTAATACATGGTGGAAGTAAGATAGACTGTCAATAGCACAAAGGAAAAGAATAATTTTCATTTCCATTGCAGCCCTTTCATCTGAGGATCTGAAAGCACATCACAATCTGGCTGTAAAGAAGCTGAAATAATGTTAGGGTTATATTTTTTTGTCTAGACGTTCCACCACCATCCCCGCCACCCTCCCAACATCAGAACTTTTTCAAGACCTTTCCATTTAATTATAAATATGTTTCTTGATAGGAAATTTTCAATCAGTCTTGAAAAAACCCCAGGAATCCTGACTCCCAGGGAATACTAAGCAAAGACAATGTATAAATATTTTCCTTCCCCAAAGACATATTTACTGGAAACCAGCAGGTGTGAGAAACTAAATTAATGTTTGCATAGTTTAAAGTTCTAGTGTAGCACTCTAGTCTCTCTTGCAAATTCAGGAGTGGCAGAGTTGTCAGATGATTTGTGGGTATGTGGAGCGACAAATATGCAAATGAGAACCCTGTGCGATTTTAATCTAAACAGATTGCAGCAATGAAGAAATGGAGGTGTTAAAAAGTACCTCAGCTGTCCTTCTTAAAGGAGACAGAAGGCTGATTAGATTTTCTCAGACACCCTCTACATGTCATGACTTGGAAATTAGCCTTTAAAAAGGGAGGGGAAAAAAAAAGAGAGGGAAAAAAGGAAACAATTCCTCTCTAAACAGATACTTCCAACATTACAGCAGTAGGGGATCAAATATTGTTAGCATTTATTGAATTCAAGTATATCTAGTTAAAATCTGCCTAAAAGTAGTGATGGGCTGGATTCTGACAGAGAGGAAGACTCAGCTGGAGAAGAGCCACAGCCCTCTACAGAAAACACACAATGGTGCGTTTTGAGGTTTGCTAATTGCTAACCCCAAATTAGTTTTCCGTGATCTGTTAACTGAAGAAACTTCATGTTTCAAGAATTTTCACCAAGGCATGATCTGGCCATCTGTTCCCTCAATACTGGGGTGCACGTGTGTAGGCACTGGCATCGTGATGTCACTGTGCTCTTCTCTTTATCTATTGCCATACAGACAAAAGAGCCACATTAGGAATTTGATCTGACCTGGAATACTGTCTCTTTGCATACATGTGGAATTTGTGCATTTTCTACAAGGAATACAAGCACTGTTATTGCAGAGGATTAATACATTGAAACTGTCTGCTAGAGTGCATTTTTACAAGGCAAGGCTTCAAAAGATGCAACCTCTTAATGAAAAAGTGCTAATGTAGATTCCCCGGGAGCATGTGACTCGAGGCTCCAGGCATCTTCTCAAGCACTAATGGATTAAGTCTGCAGTAAATTGAAATGTTCTCGGAGAGGGAGACTGGGCAGGGTGGCTGAGAGTTTTGACATGGCAAGCCAAAACATCAACAGTTCTGACTTCATCTTTCACTGTGGTTTCCATATATTCGTAACTACAGAAAATAATTTTCTTTACATTCCCAATTCCAACAGGGCAAAGGAATCAGCAGGGATACTCCGTATAGGTCAAACTACACTAAATCACAATGGAGAGCAGAAATTCCTAACAGTCCTAAACTGTCAGCATTGAAACTTTCCAGCAGAAATGACCAAAGCCAAATTGTTGTTTTTTTTCTTTCTCCCTTTCTTTCTTCTGTACTATATTGTATTCATTTTAAGCAGAAGAATTTTAAGGCAGCCAAATCTAGAGTAATCCAGAAAATTCATCTTGTTCCCCAAGGCTCAGAGGCAACCTGTGTGCAAAGAAACATTGTGATGGTTTCAACACCAATTAGACACCACAGATATGAACAGGTCCTGAGGCTGTGAAGCTCCAAAGGGAAACACTCACAATTCAGACACTTTCTTCAAAGTCTTAAACTGACTGCATGAAGAGAGGAAAAGAGGATCATAACTATCAAAGAAGAAAGAAATAAGCTGATTCCCTCGTTCTCAAACATAGTGACAGATAAAATGCAGTGGGATAAACTGTAATCCATCTGGTTTCCAAGTTGCACCATAAAGACTTACCTCTAATCTATATTCAAACAACTTCACTTCTACCTCCATGGACAGTTCATGAAGAAAAATATGTCGTGCATATACTCTACAGATTTCTATGTAAGAAATCCCACATCTGGAAAACCCACAAACAACAATGGATCCAGACTCCGTGACACACACGCACACATGCACCCTTTCATAAGTAGCAAAATGTGAAGGCACCGATTTGAAAGCCTTTGCCACCCCACCACGCTCCAGATTTGCAGACTAAACTTATTCCTGGAAGTTAAAACAAAAGAAAAGCAAAAATATCTTGTTGTCCGTGAATGTACAACAACAGTGAAAAAGAAGAAGAAAGCACCCTCTGGATAACTACATGGAGAAAGAGGCAGCGAGGAAACACCTGGGAAGGAAGTTTTAAAACACATTTGTTGAACTAGAGGAGTATGAAGTCTAAAGACATAAGGTGGTGTAGGTACCAAAATCCACGTTCTGTTGCAGCAGTGATTCGGTGATGTCCATAGTCCCAGAACAAGGGCCCCATGGCATCCATGTGTGCTGTAGGTGTGGCAGAAAGCTTTGTCTCCAAAAGATATTGTCATTCTAGTGGACAAAAAGCATCATTCCTCCACCGTAAATATGGAAAACTGAGACAGAGAGGCTGGCACTGAGACAATCGAGCTCCTCTAGAAGCCTCTGCATTTAGGCCTAAGTATTTTGCCCACTGCAAGTCTGAGGAAGCTGATCCAGCTTTGCTGAGTCCCATCGCAGGAGTTCAAACACAAGCACCTCTCAGAAGGCATTTAGAGCACCTTACAGCACCAGACGCTAATACCACACTTTTGTTTTCATGAGTCTGCCTTTATGACTTAAACCCTTTTTATTTAAGAGTAAACTGGAAGTTTGTGTTTGATGTGGGTAAGCATCCACAACTCAGAGCCCTGGATACACCTTGAAGCCACCCGTGTTTCGTCTCGTGCTGGCGCTACACATTTAAGAGCAGCCCCTTCAAGGGACGGAGAACACTTACAAATAAGGGCACTTTGAATGCAGAGATGGGAACTGATTTCATAGTTAATTCATGATTTATTTCTGAGCTCTCACACATTAGAGTTTTCACGTGAGGAATGCATCCATCTCACATTCTGAGGGCCTTGCCCATACCATTGGAATTACTAATAAAAACCAAACTTATTTTAGATTACCATAAGTGAACCCTACAGTAGATCCTATTTATGATTTATACCTCAGACTTTTTCAAAGAACAACAATTAAAACCAATACACAGATAATTATTACCCCATCCAGCCCCTGAGGTCCTGCATTAACCATCACTCAGCTAAGCATGAACTCTTCACTCCAGCTAATTTTTCATCTTTGGCTCTTAGATATTATCTCTACTTTGGGGAAGCTGTATAGTTTCTGGTTCACAGATCCAACCGTACATCATCTTTAAATAAAACCATTTGGATTCATTTTACCCTCCACCCATTCTACCTTAGATGAAAAGCAGAATATAGACAGGGTTTTGCCAAGGATGCTTTGGAAGGAATTTTAATTAATTGCTTTGTGTACAATTTAGAATTTAGAAAGGGCTCATATTTCAAAGCCATCAGAATGACAGTGCCACAAAGAGGGAAGGAAAAATAACACATTGCAGCCAACATCCATAAAAATGTGAAAGAGCTATGGTAAATTCTGAATGATAAGCATAAAAGGAGCCCCATGAGAGACTAAAGCTTCTGTTGTACAGTGACTATTTTGAGTTAAATTAGCATGATTATTCCATTATAAACTACTTTGTTTCAAAAGTTTTGTACTCTTAGCCATGGAAAATCTCTCTAGGTCTACCCTTGTTCTGAGAGAGAGAACAGATCTTTCCAAACTAAACAATGATTTTGGCTGTTTTTCAAAGCAGAGCAAAAGTTCAGAGTTCAGAGGTGGTCTTCTTCAAGTATCAGTAACACCTTTGATCAATAAAGTATTAAATATAATGAGAAAATCTCATGAATTAAATGAAAATTAAGTCAGCTGGCAGAGATACAGCTGGGAGAAAATGACTGCTGAAAACATTCAATAATTAAACAGAAGTGAAAAACAGATTATGTGATGAGGTGCCTGCAATAACAGGATATTGAACTCAACAACCAAGAGGAGCCTTCCAGTTTCTTAGTCCTAGACTTTTTTGATTTATGTTTCTTAGGAATTACCTGGTTGATGATGAGAAAAGCAAAGAAATTCTGCCTGAACATACTACTGCTGCTATTGCTATTCCATCAAGAGCAAAGGAGCAAGAACTCAGCGGAGAGCCAGGCGTGTGGAAATAGCACTGTGCTGGGACTTGTGAGATCTGAGATCATTCCTAGTTTCTGGAGTGAGTTTAGCCAAGTCTATTATCATCCTGATTTCTAATACGTCAATGGGAGATTTGCACCCCAAACAAAGTGCAAATAACTAAATTACTTAATTCTTTTCATGTTTCCAATTGTTCCTCCAGAGGGATTCTTCAGTTTACCCCCTACAAAAAGACTTGCTCTGCTTTCAGTTTTTTCTGCCTAAGTTCTATGATCTTCATGCTAGAGATTGTCTCTTGATGCTTTTATACACTACCTGTATTAGAGGAAGCCCAATGTGTGTTAAACAACAGTAGCCAAGTGGCTACAGTTCTTAATAAGGTTTAATCACAGTCGTCTTCTAAATAGGCCACAGATAGAGAGTACACAAGACCGACGGCAAAAAGGGCAAATGAGATGCCTTTGGAAATTATACAATCTGGCTAGAGCAGAGCTGCTCTGAAACAACTGCCATGTTTAGGGCTGCTGGGTAGAAGATACTTTTGTTAAGGCCATGCCTACATAATTATTTACAGAATAAACTCAATGCTTCCTTTGGAGCCATTCCAGAGGCCAGTCACCATTGGAAGAGACTAAATAACAAACCTGTGTTTCATATTAATAAAAAAAAAGATTAGTCTTATGGAAGTGCTTTGTGTTGTTACAACAAGATTTCCATTTTGGGGCGGGCGGGCACAGCGACGGCCCCTGCCGCAGTCCCCAGAGCCAGCAGTGCAGGGCAGCACACAATGTGCAGCACCCTCACACCTCCTGCTCCGCTCACTGTCCAGGCACAGCCGCTGCAGGATGCGTGCGAGGGGCCACTGCCGCTGAACGCTGCCTCCTGCAGACAACTTCAAAGTTGTACATTGGGGCTGTCATGCTAAAAAGCTGCCTGCTGTCCCTGAAAGAAATGTAAACGAACAGCATGTATTGTAACTTGATGCTCTCATAATGGCTTGAAGCCTCACTGAATCAAAACGATCACAAAATCAACTGGAAAACCGCAAGAACAAGGGTTTGCAACATCTGTTGTCCCACCAGCAGGCATCACAAGTGTTCTGCAAAATTCACATTTACAGGATCGGAACCTAAGGGAATGGCATCTACTGAATTCTAGAATATCCCAGCATCTCTTGGCTTCTGTCAGAGCCTTACAGCTATTTAAACACAGTTGTGTGTATGAGAAGCATCCAATGTGGCATTACGTAACGGTTATATATAGCCAGCGAGACTCAGAAAGAGACCTGTACTCAACACAGGAACCAAAAGCTCTTAATAACTCATTTTTGGTATCACTAGAATGAATAAAATGATCAGAGTTCAAAATGAATGTAGATAATTACTGACATAGATGCTTAACACAGAATTAATCAGACCATGCTCATAACTTGTTGTTTAATCTCTCATATAATATACTGTTAAATTTGTGTAATTAGAAACAAATAAATGATGCATCTCAGTCTGAGTTGCAGGTGTGTTGCCTTCCAGCATGCTCACGGGCTCCTGACTACGGACAATGTGGCTTACACCAAACATGCCCCTAGCTTATGACTTGGCAGGATCTTGCCTTTTTAATTAATTTTACTTCAACAACGGCAGAAGCCTTTCCTGCACTTTCTTGGCGACCCTAAGGTCTCTGGTGCTATACCTTATCCAGCAAAAGCATGCCAGTGGGAGGCTGCACTGCTCTCCGTGTCCTTGTCTTCATTCACAGGGGCAAAACAAACCTTGTCTTTAAACCCAGACTGAGATTTCAAAGCATCTGGCTAGAAATCCACATACTTCCTGAGAAGTGCCTACAAAAATGATAACCTAAGGATGTCGATGCTGTCCACTATTGGGTGCTAGAGACCCTGAGATCATCGAGGCAGTACCATGGTGTCACTTCATAGGTATTAGGGAGAGATGTGTGCCACCTTCTGGCAAAAGGTGAATTTTGGGAGTGCTGTGTGTGACCCTGCAAGCATTGCCAGAGTCAGCTCCTAGCTGACAAGGCTCTGAGCACCCAACAAAACGAAGACAGACAACGGGAGCTGTGAGCGAAAACCAGACTCGCTCCACGACTGCAAACCTGTGCCAGAGCTCGCTGGTTCCAGGAGGGCAGCGGCCCAAAGGGACAGTCCAGCCAGCAGCTTCTGAGTGCACAGCAGGCTATTTGTGACCAGGAAAATCTGCCTCTTGTGCTGAATTTCCATACATGTTTAATCCCAGTGACTGAGGAAGACATTGGCAAAGCATATGCCCCGTCGAATGGAGGCAAATAAAGCACTTAGCTGCAAACAGAGCCTAACATTTATTTTGGGTGTGCGATGGAGTCTGAATTCATGTGATAGAGTAATCCTGCCGGTGAGGTCATGTGTTCCTCTGAAGGGGCTTCTTTGTACCCCGCGTTAGTTAGCAACGCTTTTTCTGTTATCAAGCATCTGATTAAACTCACAAAAGAAGGGTCTTTAAAAAACAGTCTCAGGCAGAACTGAGAAGTGAATAAATAAATACGTTTTTTTTCTTTTTGTTTTATCTGACAGGAAAAGGAGTGAGGAATAAGATGGGAAAGGGGCAGAAGAAAGGGATTCATTGTTCTCAGATGACAGAACAAAGGTCTTCATCTATTTTCAAATTTTCTACAGAGCCCAACCCTGTTGCAGACACAAGTTATATACATCAAATTTCACCTTGAAGGATCACCATGCACTATCCAAATAACACAAGCCTCCTCGAAGCTATCCAATGCCTCTCACTGCTGGACTGACACAGCACATACCTTCCGCAGTAGTGAAATCCTTTACCAAAACAACTGGGCTTTTGTTTCGTTATGGGAGAGGTAAATTGAAATGTGCCCACAATTTTTATTTGACTTCAAGAACACTTCACCCCTCGGATGAGAATATTTTTCGTCCTGCAGCTCAGACAACTTTTGTAAAGCTTTGTAGTACCCCTTACCATGTGGCAGGAACACCAGCCCAGCTCTGACAGCAGGGAAAGAGTGAGTTATAACTAAATCATTACTAATTTCCCTTGCAGGACACAGACCCAAGGTCAGCTTAGATTGTGAATTCTAAAAGCAGCAAAGCTTGAGCTGTTTTGCACTGATTTATCTGTAAGCACTCGAAGATGCTTATAAACGGTACGATATATGCTGTTAAATACCTGTACTTACTAGAAAGACATTATTTCAGATTAGTTATTTGGTGGCATCAGTGATCCCCTATATTAGAAAAAAAATTAACTCGGTTCCTCTCTTTCTGGATTATTTCATTCAGTACCATCCTCTCCACTGGATGTCTGAGCAACCAGACAGACATATAAAGGTTGGCTCTGTGAAAAGAGCACTATAAAAGAACTGTGACCAGGTGATGATAAACTAACAGGTACAACCAGTTGAAAATTTTTCACAACACATATTTTGCCATTGAAAGATGTCATTTTTCATTCGCTTCTGAAAACTCAGCGAGAACAAAAGTAAAATATAGTCAACAGCATTTGAGGAGTTCCCTTTCTCAAGAAAAAATTCCATCCTATCCTGAAAAACCTTCCTGAGGAAATCTGCTTTGAAAACAGCAATTTTTCTGCTAAGACTTGCTTTGAACAAAATGGTCTTTTTGAAAGCATAACCACCTCAATAATTTCTTCAACCTCCTTTTTCTAATAAAACACAGAGCAGCCTGGACTTCAATTACTAAGTGAAAAGTATTATGAAACTACAGTGCTCATGCTCTTCCTTCATCCTGGGACAGGAGGAGAAAGAGAATTCATCTTTTGCTCTTTTACACCTCTAGAAGTGTAGAGATGTGCCCACAGAGAAGTAAGATACATCAGGGCATTTTAAAAGACTATTAGACACCAAACTGATTTCCAGGTAGCAAAATACTTCAAAAATAGTGGTCCAAGAGCCAAAGAGCTTTTTATTGATGCCTGACTCATTGTCCAATTACCTTCTTATTCCTTACCATCTCTGAGGACGCTGATTCTTCTGTTCACAAGGCAAGTTCTGCTTGTTATACAAAGAAGTAGCGTAGCTACTGATAAACAACACTCCCCTCGCACCCCCCAGCAAGCTTGGCTGGAAACCATCTTGGCTTAAGATGTAAAACAAACAGCTTGAAAGACGGGGAAAAGAGAAGAAAGAAGAGCTGGGGAGGGGGGGGAGCAGAGGAGACAGATACTCAGTTTTCTCAGTTTTCTAATTTGATTGTAGTGTTCTGGTGTATTAGCCAACTCCACTTTCTCTTCTCCTACAAAGCTTGTTAGGCCAGCTGGTGAATTTGACCTGTGGCACTCCACTGATTCACAGCAGCTAAAAATATGTCTCTGTATTACTTTTTATCAAATAGGGATTTTTTTTGAGGCAAAATAAGGATAAGATCATGTGTAAAGGATGCCACTGAATGAGTTCAAGGGAATAATGCAAGCTGCAGTGGGTTGAGTGAAATAATGTCTCACACGGTTTACTTTGCTGCTTCTTTCTGCCTTAGAGGTGCAAAGCCCAGGAAATTAAAATGCTGCATCTACAACATGCACAGAATTTATTTTACAAAATAGGTTTATTCCTGTTATTCTGTGAAGAGGTGAAACTCTGAATGCTGAGCTGAAAAAGCCAAACAAATGTTCATTTGGAATAAATGCTTTTTTTTTAAATGTATTTCAGTTGACATTTACAACAGTGGCTTCTGTGTTGGTGGGATTTGGGTCCTGCTACGCCAGCAGCCTCAGAAAAGGAGAAAGCATTCTCCAGACTGGTCCTGCAGGGACATGTGGAAGATGCTGGCAGGCAAGGAGCACACAGCTCACTTCTGCTCTATCACAGAGCCTTGGCTGGTGGTGCTGTGAGGATGGGTCTTTCTGGAGAGCAGAGCTCTCCTTTAAGAAAATTTGGAGTACCAAATTCCAGATAGACTTAGTAGGGAGTCTGCTGCTGACTGATGGGAAAGTCAAAATGGAAATAAAGTTTGATACGAACTGAATGGATTCCCCTGGCCTGGAAACTCTTCGTCTCAACAGCAGTTGAGACAAAAGCTTCCCAACCAAGGGTCTGCCATCTTGGAGTCTTCTGAACCGTAACAACAGAAATGAAGCTAAACAGAGCTGCCTTGTTAGGGTTGGATGTGTGGAGTTCGCACAGAACCATGTGCTCTCAGTAGAGACTCCAGAAAGTGCTCATAACCTTCAGATTAATAGCGTGCTCTCATGGTTAGAACTGAGGACTGAAACTCAGGTATCCTGCACTGAAACAATTTCATAATTTATCTGATGTGTCTCAGTTTACCCACTGGTAAAATCTCACCGAGGGAATGTATGCCTCTGAATTCAGTATCTCAAGGACCTCACAGGAAAGGTACTGTCAAATCCTCACTTCCATAATTGAACAACGTTCCTGAAGAGTGCTATAAATCTGCCAGAAAATAGGTAAGTAAAAAGCAAAGAATTGGAGTTCTCCCCTGCAACAGAAGGGAGAAAAAGAATCACAGATAGGGAAATACCTTTCACATTGAAGAAGAAAGTCTGACCAGAGTTCTGTGGCAAACTTGCACATAGCTTCATGACCGCTTGAAATTCTAGGGTAACAACAGAAAATTGAAGACTTATTCTGAAGCCAAAACATAGGATGTGCCAAGCCAATTACCAGAATAAGATGAATCCATGGAAATAAATGATAAGGTTAACAAAACCCACAGAGAAACAGACCAGAAAATTTGAGAAAAATCTGCAGCTGAAACAAAATACACGGGTTCACCTAATTATCTTATGTCTACAGAACACCCTTTCATCTATAACAGTCTCCAGTCATTCTATGAAATCAGAGGAATCATTCATACACAGGTAAACACAATCAGCCTCCAAGATGAGCTGTATCCACCGTTCTGTAGCAGCATCTTCTGCTGCTACACAGCTGAAGTGATTCGTGCTTTGGAGAGGAGGTACAGAAGAATACTACATCCAGCTGAAATCACAGCAGCATTTTTATACAAGCCACAAGAAGCAAGTTAGTTACTTCAAGGGGCAGATTATTCAAACGTATAACATACAAAGTAAAAAAGAGAAACAGAGCTAGAAGAGGTAACTATAGGAGAACTAGCACCAATCCTATCTGGTCTAGCTCCCAGTAACTGAGATGAGCCACAAGTTAACGGGGAATTCAGTCCGTCCTTGGAGCTTGGGGTTTTTTTTTAAGAACTCAGACACTTGAGCATCAATTTCTGGAAATGGGAACTTGGAAAAAAGAACAAAACAAGCAGGTCAGTGGGGTGCTTTTGAGCTGCATTCAGACTCATGGCAGGGTGCGCAGCAATCAGCCAAGTAGAGCAATTTGCTACAAATGTGAGAGAAAAAAAAAAAAGACAGGACTATGCATCTGCTAAACAGATTTTTTTGCTCTCATCTGTAAAGCAATCTCTGTTCTTACTGTAGCTTTCAGAGCTAGAAGGGAAAAAGCCACTAATAGACACAGCCTAGACAAAAACTGTGGAGTAGAAACAGCAGGACACATCAGTGATGTGAACAGCAACAAAGACAATGGTTCAGAAACACTGTCGCTGCTCTAAAAACAGAACTACAGAAATGGGTCATCTCAGGAGGACTCCACGGGAAGTAGAAGGGATGTGTTCACACCTTCATTTTGCTTAGTTTCCCACCGAAACCCCTGTTTGCATTTGCAGCACAGAAGAGAGTTTTACCCATCGGTCTCTGGAGACATGTAGAACTCTGGATTGTTAAATGTGGAACTGAATCAGGTCCATAGCAAAGCTGCCACAGACACTGAAGCCCAGATTAGTGCCTTTTCTAATATAAAAAAATTCTTTCACAGGAAAAGCAACTTTTGAGCATAATCTCCCAGCAGAAATTACTCTTACCTCCTAAGAATGTACTATACCTTTTAATAAAGCCTTTCCTAATAGCAAAAGCATTCACTTGGTCTCATAGCTTTTTCCTCCTCATAGCAAAGACGCAGAGCTGGAAGAGATCTACGTTCTTCTAAACTTGTCTTTGGAAAGTTTCTTTGCCAAGTTACACTTTGTCAGGAGCTCATTATTTGCTGGGTAGACACTAGAGACTTCACTTTGAATTATTTTGAGGGCTTTGCTGATGCAGTTTCAAACGATGAGGTTTGTCTGCTTTTCTGCACGAATCACAGCAACTTACATTCATTCCACATACAAAGCTCTACTTAATTTCCAGACCCTTCTCCACAGCGTTTCTTCCAAAACCACCTATAGGTTTTCCAGAGTCCACTTCGCAAAGTAATAGAGGGTTTTGTGATGAGATGGAAAGAGCAGAAATTCAGGACTTTTGAATTTTCTCCCCGCTCCTTTCACACTCAGAAACAGATTCTGAGAGCAAAGCAGCAAGCAATTCTGGAGATAGGAGCTTGAACAGTCTCATTTGTCTCTAAAATTCATAACTGAGGTATCAGACATCTGGCTTTTCTACAGATAATGAGAGGTAAGAAATGAATCATCAATACTGTTGATAAATACAATATGAATAGGTGATCGGCTATAAAAAGAAGATGCCAAATTAATAAGTTTATCAAAAATATTGGTGAAAACTATGCAGTAGAAAATATTTGTATCTATAAGAACCATGAACCATTGGCATATTAAACAAATAATCACATACTGTACAAGTGTATAGGCTCAGCACACTGAAACAACATTTCTTAGTACAGCATCTCTGATAAAGCTGGTTGTTAAATTTCTCCTGGAGGTCAGAAGGCAGACATCAGCTAAAATTCTACTCCATACACCCAGCATCACATTTTTCCACATTTAAAGTGATTTTAGCTGAAGGAATGTCACATACTGAGGCAAGTGATGTGGAATTCATCTGTTTTAATGACTTTGCTGTAACTAAGACTACAAATAATTTACATGTATATTGGTCTAGAATAACAAAAAGTGCTTAAGTAGGATGAATTGCTACAGATCATATTGATCAGCGGGCAGCAGGATACTTGCAGAATTCATTGTGGTTATTTGTATGCAGTTTGTAATTTTACTTTGATTTAATCATGTGCTTACTCAAGCACTGAAAACTACATCCTAAAAATGTCTCAGAACCCCATGATAAAAGCCTGTTATTCTTGGCAACCAGAAATATTATTACTTGCCTCCTGTCATTAGTAGACTCGGGTCGTTGTCTTAAAAGAAGCTGGGGAAACATCTGGGTAACCCTTCCGCAGACAATTCTTTGCTTTTGAACCAACTCTCAGTTTACTTGGGCAGCTTTTGCTCCCGGCCAGAGCTCCTCTGTCCTTGGTCCTGGCATCCGCAACCCGCAGGAACGCGCGCGCTTGCCTAACTCACCAGACCACAGGAGGAGTTCCTTGAAATCTGACTTCCAGTAATAGCCCCCAGGCTAGATATCTGCTTGGCCTAGTTCTGTCACATGTGGTAGCATCAAGAATTCGCATCTTTGGCAACCTAGGGTAGGGTAGCAAACTCTTCGTAGAACAAAATATATAATGAATAGTGATGATGGAGTGAAATAAACCATGGCTTGGCAAGACAAAATAAAATATAAATTAGATTCACAAAATACGAAGCAAATTGAGTGCAAGGCATTTGGAAAAAGAGAGAAGACTGTTTCTGAAAAGTCCAGTCCAAGGATGTTTCTCAGTGCTTTGATGTAAAGCAGAAGGACTTATGTATTGTAATGGAAAATACAGCCACATACACAGCCCTGAGCCAGTCATTAGTCGCAATGGTGACTGAACTCGGACAAAAATCTGCACTGCTGCTTCAAACGTCAACAAATTGAGCACTGTTACACTAATGGGAGACTTGAGAGACCTCCACCAACAACGCTCTGACCTCATTTTCTCTTAACCCATAGTGACTTGAGACCTGTCTGTGTTAAAGCCTTAGCTGACAGCAATTTGAGCCACAGAATAAAAGAAGGGATGTGGAGCTCAATTATCCAGCAACAGATCTCCAATGAAATCAATGCAACTGTGTCACATGAGAATCTGGCTGGCAGCCTCTGAAGTCTGCATAGAATAAAACCATCCCCTCAGAAATGCAAACTGAAGTGGACAAGGAGTAATGCAGACAATGAAGTGCCATTCTATGCATGAAAAACCCTCAGCGGATTCTAGTTTCCTTGCTGTCAGACTGGGTTTATCCTCATGTTACTCCATGAGCAGTACTCCTGACCTATATGAACACACACCAAATCAGATCAGGCCAAGGTATCCTCTGTAAAAGGAAATTTCTCTACTATGTAATTAAGACAATGTCAGGCAGGTACACTATACGCATATTCGACACCCCATATCAAATTGAAACAATAATTGCTCATGTTAGCAAAAAAGCTCTCTCCCCACATCAATCCACTGAAGCTACACACTGCAGACTCAATTTTTGTTTACAGTAAGGCCCCCATTTGGTCAGTGTAGGAGGGCATATTAATAGGATGTTAGGAGACAGGGTTGTAGGATACATAGGGCATATATCTATTTATAGGAACTGCACATGCATCAAGTGGGAGGTTTATGTAGATACACAGAAAAAAAACAACAGTTTAAGGGTTCCTCCGTATGTTCCAAGCAAAGTAAATAGTACAAAAGAGAGTCAGGCCACAACCTGGAAAGTACTGTATTAATTTCTCCTTCCCCTCTACACTGCCCTAGTGAGGCCCCATCTGGAGTACGGCGTCCAGTTCTGGGCTCCCCAGTTCAAGAAAGATGAAGAGCTGCTGGAGAGAGTCCAGCGGAGGGCTACAAGGATGACGAGGGGACTGGAGCACCTCTCCTATGAGGAGAGGCTGAGGGAGCTGGGCTTGTTCAGCCTGGAGAAGAGAAGGCTGAGAGGGGACCTAATATATGCTTACAAATATCTCAAGGGTGGGTGTCAGGAGGATGGGGCCAA
>Ga0065711_1030273_pt1 | contig 33077 bp, 16 predicted proteins | sample Hoacrofraction12_FD_59098 | JGI IMG/M metagenome (GOLD analysis project Ga0065711, IMG submission 59098) | Hoatzin crop microbial communities from Cojedes, Venezuela - Epithelial fraction 12 v2 (version 2) | ecosystem: Host-associated > Birds > Digestive system > Esophagus > Crop | place...
GCCGCGGTTTGGGCGGGAAGGGGCGGAGCCGCGGCGGCCGTTGCCACCTCCCCCCGCCTGAGGGGATGCGTGAGGGGGGCGCGGCCATGCTGGGGCGCCTGGGCCAGGGCGGCTGCCCGCGTTTCAGTGCCGTCGGAGGGTCCGGGACCGTGTGCAGCAGGGGAGGCCTGCCTGGGGTCGGGGGGAAGTGAGGGGTGCTAGGACAGCCGTTGCAGCAGCTCTAAACATAAACTGCGAAGTGCGGTGTCCTAGTCAAGGCTGCCAGCCTTCAGGCACACTTGGCGGGCTACCTGTGTGCTGTTTGACGTGTTGCGCCTGAGGATGGGCTTTGTACGTGCTCTCATTGCACGTTTTCTTGGGGGTTTGGTGGCACTTTGTAAGACAGTACAGATTTTCTTGATTAACTTACTCTATCCGATGTGATACAAAAATAGTACTAAATATTTTCTAATCACAGGGGAGGGTCTTTACAGTGATTCTGGTCTGTGATTTTCGATGTGACAGCTTTCTCTACCTACTGTTTATCGTACCTTAAGGATAGTTTAATGGTTAATATAGCGGGCAGTTGTAACATGGTGACTGCAATAATGTAAATAATCAGGCAAAATATGAAAGGAGGGTGCTGTCATGCATTTGAGATTGACCCATTTAATGTTGTTTCCAGTTGTTTCCTGGCTCCCATCCAAACCACAGAGTCGATCTTAACCAGTTCTAGGCGACTCCCCAGCCCTTATCAGGAACTACCCCCTTTGCAAGACTCTCTGCTTCAGTGAATTTACACAATAGATAAGCACTACCAGTTTTCTTTAAATGCATAGCAACTATAAGGCAATGCTGCTTCTACTAAAATTCCTTTTAACCCCTTCCTTCAAGATGCCTTGCAGAGCTGTGACTATATTCGCAAACTGAGGGTCTGCCCTGTAGAGAAGCCTGAAGAACATTGTAATACTTTGTTTTATAAAACTCTGCAAGAAAGAGTTCTAATTCTCAGTCACTGGCCTTGAGCATCCATGTAGTAATAACCTGTTCTTGTTAATAAAAAATGAGCCAGATGAAATTATGTAGTGATCTAGGATCACATAGGCAAGGCCTTAGTATTATCACCGAAAATCCGGGAATAAACCTCGTAACACCAACGTGGTGTTAAAAGGCAGGCATTCTTTATTGCAGCGCTGGATGCACGGGGGATAATTCCACTGAAGGTGCATACCTCATACTTTTTCCATGTGGTTTATATAGATCAAAATTATACATATTTATTTTATTCATGCATATTCAGTATTATTCTCTTTGGCAATTGCTGTAAACTTTCTCACTTCCCATGTAAATTATTGCGCAGACTCAGTCACCCTCTTCTATGTTCCTTTTTGAGGAGGTGGTATTACTTGAGTAGGGTGCCAGTGAGTCGGTGGTCGCAATCTCCCCCTGCCGCAATTACCTTTTACCTGTTAGGCTCGTAATCTTGGCAATCCTGGTCAGTTTCTTCAGTCCGCTTCACAAAACCACACTCCATCATTTCTCTTGACAGAAACACAATTACCTACTATTGTTAGCATTAATGTTTACCTAGAGAACAGACCCTCTGTTCCCAGACCTAATGTCCAGGTGGGTAGGGCTGTACCAGGAACATAGCAGCACTGTTCATGTTTATGGTTAACTGATTCTATCACCCTGTTTACAGTATTGTTCTCTTTCATTAACAGTTAGCAATTAAATAGAATGCAGATAAAACAGTTCACTTCTTTTTTATGTCCTTACAGTTCTGCTTTTTTGCCTAAAATGGCCAAGCAGAATTCTCCGTCACTAATTGAAGTTGTAAAACAAGTTGCAGAGCAGCAGCATTCACAAACGTCAGAGATAGAAAAATGCAAAACAGTTCTTTTCCAATTGCAGGTAATAAACCTTGTTCAGAGCAGTTTATTTTTTATCATTAGATGAGGAAGTATTCCTCACCTGTTCAGGTGAACAGCAGAAGCTGATGGTACTTTATTTTTTCTGGGTGTTTGCGTTAAAGTGTAAGGCAGCTATTCTGTTCCTGTGTGTGGCATTTAGGCTTAGCCAAAACTGTGTATATGCATCGTTATTTGTAAGGTTGCAACACAACTAAGACTTAACTAGAGCAGGTTTTAAAAGAAGCTTTTATTTTTTATTTGGAAAAAACGAAGCAAAACAAACTCCAAAAAACACTGAGATAGCAAACACACAAAAACTGAACACAAAGTTAGAGCTCTGAATTTTTTGTGGTGAATTCACAGTAAATTAATGGGTAAAAAAAGGATTTTAAAAGCATCCTTTGGGGCAGATTTTCCTCAGACTCTTTCATTTTTTTCTTAGCATCTTTTTGATACAAAATACATTTTTCTGTGCGTTTGAAATTGATATTCTAAATAGTCATTAAATACTGGGTTTATTTAGTAGAACACTGGATACATGTAACTTTTATGAAGACCACATAATCATTTCTGTTCTAATCTCTCACAGAATTTTTTAAGCTTTGAATTACTATTTAACCTTTGAGATAAAATTTCTATTGAGAGACTTACATTTAAGTCTGAGGAAAGACATAACAGCATTCAGGCATTTTTGCAAACAGAAATAGTGGAGTTCTGATTGTAACACCTGTGAATACCCCTACAACTGAAATAATTTATGTTTGAAAGTTTGCACAAAGAAAGAGAACTTCTCTGAAAGAGGAGTGAAAACTTCTGTTGCCTAAGAATGTCGATTGACTGGCCATGCCTTGAAGAAGCTTTCTCCTAATGATAAACCATGCCATAATACAGTATGACGATGATGCAATAATTAATTTGTGATCAAGCAATTTAAAAAGGTATCTGTTTAAAAAAAAAAATAACCACAGTGCTTTAGAGTCCTAGATAGTTAAGTCAGCTCATTTATTTTCTTCCTTTTCCACACCTTTTCATTTTTCTTTAAAAAAATCCCAAACCCTAGGAAATTCCATATGAACACTAATGTTAGCAGAACCGCAAAGGCAAGTAATTAGGAACTTAAAAGTCAGAATGCAGAACTGCTTTTTCATCTTTAATCTGTTCCCATGTGTACAGGTCACAGATGACATGGAAAACAATAATTTCCAAAATTGAAGATCTTTGCCATTAAGGACTTTTGCTTTCCTGTCCTCAGTAAATGGCGGCTGGCACTGATACAAATCCTGCTAAAACTGTAGCCCAAGATTTCCAAATTAAACGTTGTGCGGAAGCTTTTTGTTCTTAGCAGTTAATGATGTCTTAAACTGTTCAAGACATTGAGTAAGATTTCATAGCTCTGGTAATGCTTCCATTAGGGAAAAGATAATAGGTGACATAAATCGTAATGCTGATTCTCTCACTTAATGCACTACTGTTGGCTGTTACTTTGGGTGGGATTCATCATGGCTAGCTCACGTCATCTACAAGTCAGATGATAAGCCTGTATTGGTCAGCTAGGCTCTCTCGGTAGTTGACAAAGAGAGAGAAACATTTCTGATTCAGAAGTTCAGCCCTCCCATCTTAGATTTATGTCTAGATGCGGCATGTAAGGACATAGTTTAGTGGTGAACTTAGCAGTGTTATGTTCATTATTGGGCTTGATGATCTTAAAGGTCTTTTCCAATCCAAATGATTCTATGACTTCTTATGATGGGTTGAAGTACTGCTTCCTGGAGTCGTTCACTTCTCATCAATGAGAAGATGTAGAGGCCTTTTTAGGACTAGATGCATATTTCTCAGGGGCTTAAAAATAGCTGGAATTAATCCTATTCTCAAATACTACTGTGATGAAGGTGGGATTAAAAACTTCAGTAGAAGAGGCTAGTTAAGCTCCATCACCCCAAACACCCATCTATGTGTTTGTGGAGGTTTGTAAGTGATTTTTGGCATCATTAGTTGTTTTTAGTCTGATTAGGTTTTAACCAGATTTCAGCTCTAAACAAACATTAAGATTGGGTTTGATCTGTCATGTCCTATGTATTTTGCGAATACGAGGAATTTAAAATAATTTCAAGGATACTTTATTTTGTATTTTAGACTCAATGCAAGGGGAGAAGTCTAAAAGAGTATTTTTGCATTGTGCCTCTAAGACATCAATTTTAGGAAATGTAACTCTAATTTCCATTCAAGCCACATTAAACAAGTAAAAAAAGAAGACTTGAATAAATATAAATTACAGTGTTTAGATACCTAGTATCCTCTCAAAAAAAAGTTCTTAAGTGAACACTGAAATATTTTACAGGCAAAGTTTCAGGAACTAGAAAAAGAAATGGCTGCTATTCTGTTAGAAACGAAGACGACAGAAAGGGAAATATATCTGCAAGACGATGCCATAGAAGTGACAAAACACCAGTGTGAAAATCTGGAGGCCCAAGTCAGAGCCCTATATTCTGAAAATTTAAAGCTTAGGTGTGATGCAGAAACAGTACAAGAAGAGTTTGAGATGGCATTTGCAAGAAATAATGAATATCGGGAAAAAATAAAGGCTCATAAACATCTCTTTTGGGAGATGGAGAGTAAAATGCCAGTTATGATTGAGCTTGCTAAAAAGAAAGCTGCTGTTAAAGAATTAAAGACAAAGAAAGAGGAGTTAATGCGTGATCTCCAGAATCCAGAAGGATCTGTTATAACACAAGTGCAGGTACTATATTTCCTCTTTGATTCTTTGCCTTCTATGTGAAATAATTATGTCATAGTTTAATTAATATGATTATTTTGTCTAATATGTTTACAGTTCATGACTGACTATGGGGAATATAGGTGATTTAAAAAGCTACATTAGTTGAAGAACTTTTGACATCAGTATGCAGTAAAAAATAATCATCAGCCATTGTTATCTGTACATTGTTCTAAAAGTCAGGGTCGTTCTATGTAATGGAAAGAACTCAGCTATGAAAAAAATTGCAGAGCTGTAAATTAAACTATATAATTGCCAAACTGTTTCTGGGCTTCTTTGGATTGTTGTATAACTTAGATGTACAGTTTTCGGAATTCTGTGGAACATTGCCATATTGTTATATTTTCCATGTAAGAGCACAATATTCTTTTAACTTTGCTGTCAAGTAACAAACTACAGTTGGGCTGTTTGCCAACAGGAGGTAGATTTGATGAGAGGTGATGGAAAGAAGTAGAGATTAAAAATATATTTGTTTTGGTATTCTAGTCTAACACTGTTATTTTTACTTGACCGTAGTTGCAGTCCTTATTAAAAACTGCCATGTAGCAATTTTTCACCACAAAACTTTACAAATATATGAGCAAACACACGTGTGAAGTTGAAATGAGGTCACAGATTTCAACCCTGATGTAAATTCTGTTATTGAAAATCTAGTGTTACTCTATTCATGTAAATTGATGAAAATTTAGTTGTACAAGCAAACATTTAAATACTGATAAATAAAGACTCATTAACATTGTATTTTCCTGTGAGAAAAAAAATATCTCAAATATTAGATTAAATAGTCTTTGATTTTGCAATAAATGACATTTTAAACAAAATTAAGACCACCAAAAGGAGTTCAAATTCCTGTATTATTGTTGTTGTTTGCGTATTGTTGTAGTTTGCATATTTCAGATCACGAGTATCAAGGAGTAGTTAAGTAGCTAAAGCCATGTTATAAAGTATTTCAATTACTAATTTAATTACAATTCTTTAATTATTATTCATTTAATTATTAATAGTTATTTTAATGTGAAAAGTTAATGTAGATCTTTATCTTGTCTCAATGAAATGAGACTGCTAAAATATGACATGTTTAATAAGTTTAATAAGTGTACTGTGCAGCTTTTTAAGGAGGGGATTTCTGCATCTTGACTTACACCTGCAGGAAGAAATTACACTTTTAAAAAGGGAAATCACAACACTAAAAGAGTTCATCAATAAAAAAACAGACTTGCTGGAAGAAGAGAAAAAAATGCATGCTAAGCTTAGAAAAGAAATTGAGGTGAGTCATTTGAATAAAATATAATTGCAGTTCTCCTGACAGTAGGTAGTGCAAATGAAGTTTGAAGTACTTTATACATTGTTGCTGGCCATATTATTCAAGTATATGCAGTAACTGCTATCTTAAATTCATGATACTGATAGTCTTTCTAAAATTCAGAACGTAATTGCTATCATGAGAAAAACTGAAGTTAAGAACATTTTTTTCTGAAGTCTTTTAAGAAGGAGTTCAGCTGTGAACTTTTGGAATGATCTCCTGAAAAGAAAGAGGTCACTGAATGGTAGTAAAGCAAAATGCACGGTTTTTTATTTCTGTAATACTTTAGAAATATTTTAAGTTTCTCTGCTGAGTTGATTATTCATGACTTGTCTCATGGTTCCTGATAACTCATCAATGGGAGAATCAATTGCACCAAGAAAATGGACTTCCCATGAATCTCCCTAATTTGAGCTGACATTAAATTAGGGATAACACATCAGCTCCTAATTAGCTGCCAAGATAAAATTCTGATAAATAGTTAAAACCTTCTCTTTTCAAATTACTGAACTGTATTTTACATTTTGTTCCTTTCTAAAATACTTTTTGTGTCTAGAAAGTTTTTAGTTTGGAAGCTTCACATCATTGGTCTTGTTAGCTTAAATAAATGTGACAAAAATTAATGAGCAAAGCTTGATAATATAAAGATTAACTGATCTAAGGTTAGCTCTATTGCCCATTGTAAAATGTAGGAGGAAAAAAGAATCATTTTTCATGGGATATGGAACAGCAGAGAATTTCTAAACTGAAAAGCAAAACACAGCCGTTTTAGAATAGGTCTGTGCTATTCTGCATCTGAGAAAATACTTTATTATCAAGGCAACATCTTCCTAAGAAAGTTCTCTAAACCCAAAGTGAAATTAGGCAGCCTAAAATGACTTGATGATCTCAGAGGTCTCTTCTAACATCAATGATTCTATGGTTCTGTGATTCTGTGAAAGCTAGGTGTCTTAAGCTGCAGACCCCACCTCAAGACTTCAGCGCTTGTCATAGGACTGTTATGTATTGCACGGATTCTCAGCTTCTAGCACTGCATGGGCAAAAAGTGACTGGCCTTCTTATAACCCCATGAATTTCAGCAAGGCCAGCTACAAAGTCCTGCACTTTGGTCAGGGCAATCCCCAAAATCAGTACAGACCAAGGGATGAATGGATTGAGAGCAGCCCTGTAGAGAAGGTCTTGGGGATGAAAAATTGGATATGAGCTGCAATGTGCATCCACAGCCCAGAAGGCCAAGTGTATCCTGGGCTGCATCAGAAGCAGCATGGCCAGCAGGTCGAGGGTTGGGATGCTGCCCTTCTGCTCTGCTCTGGTGAGACCTCACCAGGAGTCCTGCATCCAGCTCTGGAGCCCTCAGCACAGGAAAGACAAGGAGCTGTTGGAGCGGGTCCAGAGGAAGCCACAAAAATGGTCCGAGGGCTGGAACACCTCTCCTGTGAGGAAAGGCTGAGAGAGCTGGGGCTATTCAGCCTGCAGAAGGCTGCGGGGAGAACTTGTTACTGCCTTTGAATATATGAAGGAGGCCTGTAAGAAAGGCTTTTGACCAGGCCCTACAGTGAAAGGACAAGGGGCAACAGTTTTAAATGGTTGAAAGAGGGTGGGTCTATATTGGACATCAGCTGATGACGTTACAATGAAGGCAGTGAGACACTTCAATGGCTTGCCCAGAGAAGTTGTCATCATCGGCAGTGTTCAAGACCAAGTTGGATGGGGCTTTGAGTAACCTGATCTAGTGAAAGATGTCCCTGCCCATGGCAGCGGGGTTGGACTAGATGATCTTTGAAGCTCCCTTCCAACCCAAACCATTCTGTAATTCTATGATTCATAAATTTGCAAAGAGCATATGAGCTCCCAGGTCTCTGAGCCTCCAGATAGAAGCAGATCGTTGCATCTGGTTAACGAGTTTGCTGGTGCTGTAGGACTTGTTGAGCCTTCATTCAACAAAGATTTTGAGCACTCATCTAAGTCTGCCCCTGTACAGCCCTATACTTAAATGCCTGTGGAAATCCTGTTGAAGCCTCATAAAGGGCTAAGCTGGCACTCAGACACTCCTCGCCATCAGCAGATGAGCCAGACAGTTCCCAACAATGATGCTAGAGATGCATTTCTTAAAAAAGCAGTAGTAATCACAGTTGTTTTGCTGTTGTACAACACAGTCCTAGTGATGTTCAGATCCTGCAAGCACGCATTCAGACGAGTGAATCTGACAGCATCCCTCAAAAAGTTCTGATGGATTATAGCGGAGAGCCAGGCAACAAGAAGAAAGACAACCCGTCACCAGTAAAAGAAGGCAGTGTAATTTACGAAAGCATTAGTGAGGAAGTTAGTTATACGTGATATTTAGGCATCGAGACTTGCAGGAAGTCACTGGCAACGCTGTGGATCTGATGCAGCTGTGCACCATCATGTATATGTTAAATACAGTGTAATAACATTTCAATAAGCAGGCACAAGAATAATTATACACTACCACTCATATGCCATTCAAACTAGGGTAAGTAAGCCCAAAATTTCATTAAGTGAATACCCATTATTTCCATTTTTATTAAAATGAATGGTTTGTGCTTTTACACTTCAGAATGCAGATCTTCAGAGGGTTGTCTGCAGCAGCTATTCTTCACATATGACAGGAATGAGGGCAAAATTGGTACAGTACTGCATTGCCAGAGTATTGCCTTTCTAAGAAAAACTTACCTTTTTAAGTGCAGTGTCACAGTGAGGATGCTACTACAGCCGTCTAGGTTACTGTGTGTGTGTTCTAATTTATACCCAAACACACTTGTCAAAGAATGAAAATGTCTTCCTTTCTCACCTTTCACTCTGGTGACTGAAAGCTTCCACGTACAGAATGTTGCTACAGTGTGTGATGCTGAGTTTTTCGTGTGGGATTTACACAGCCACACAAAGGTACCACACAGAGCAGGTACCCACACTGAACTCCTCATTTAAGCTCTTTGTGGGACAGCTTTTCTTTCCCACAGTGGGAGAGAGAGGCACAATTCATATTGTCCGGAAGCAGATACCTGAAAGAAGTCAGATGAATGGCTGCCTAGATGTCTGTGTCTCTGTGGTAGCTATAAAGTGAACTTGGAACAACTTGGTTCAAATGTCGGAATCTACACTTGGGCAGAGTTAGGTGAGCTGAATCCACCTCTGTAAACAGTTTTAATTGAAAGAAATTCTGAAGAGGATTTTATTCTATTTTATTAGGTACAGAATAAAAGATATGATGCTATTCTAAAACGTTTGCATTGCCAACTGAACAAAGTCCATGCAAATAAAAGACAGTGGCACTGGAACATTCAGCAGTTGGAGAAGAAGGCAGCAGAACTAAGAAAGTGTCTTGGAGAAGTGGAGCTACAAAGTGGCATATAAACCAAACCTAACAAAGCTACAATGTGGGTAATCTTTTCCAGACAGAGGAGCTTTTTTTCTGGAGATAGTACAAATAGTAAATAGTCTGATAGCTTGACCATGGCTCAGTGATTTCTTTCTTTTAAAAGTTTTTCTCCCTTTAATTCTGTGGCCTGAACTAGGCTGTGCTCAATCTAATGCTTTGGAATAACTTTGCTTTTTCTTTTTACTACAGCCAGAGGCTGTTCAGGAAGAAAGTTACTAACATTTCCAGGTGTTTTCAAAATATGTGCCAATTCCTTTTTTATTTGATTAGATGTCTGAAGATTGAGATCTCCATTGTTTTTCCTACAGAGAAACTGGTACCAGTGTATGTTTGCATTCTTGGGATACGAAAATTCCACATCCCTTATTATTGCAATGTACTAGGGAAGTCTGAAAGCTCTGGTGGCCTGTATTTTGCCATGTGGGAAATTCACGTAGATGATGTTACAGCCCGTTTGCGCTGTGTCTGCCAGGATGTCCTAGCATGGGGGACAAGGAGGACATAGGCTGTCCAGCTGTAAAAGACTTAGGAACAACTACGCTCAGAACTGGGCTTCAAATAATCTGACTTCAACTGGTCTAATATATGTTAACAAAGAGGAATGTGTAAGTAAAAAGAGGACTGCATCTGGACAGCTTATAAAATGGAACAACTCCCCTCTAGAAACAGGAATGCAGTATAGAGGATTGATTATAGAGGAACTTACTGTTAGAGGATCTTAGCTAACTAGTACTAGCACTCTAACATCTAAGTGTTTTGTGTTCAGTAAGATGATTCTTAACATAAATGACCACCTGTTCAAAATTCTTGTTAAAATAATAGTGAACAGTAGAAATTTTTCTTTGCCTTCTTTTTACTATGTGCTTGGCATTTGAGGAGTTTACAGTACTTTCTCTATTCTTACAGGTAAGGTGATAGTTCTGACTAGACATAACCTGTAACATTTATCTGTTCCATGGAAGTAGCTTTTTATTTGAAGTGTTGTCTTGAATATAGATTTACCTTTTCTCCTGAATATAAAATGAAGATTTTCACAAAACGAGTATTTACTGTGGAAAATGTTAAACTAGCTAGATATTGTTAGCTTAGGAGAGCAACGTTTAAAACACAGTATGTGTGCTGTTGTTATTATTTGGGTTACAACATTCACACATTCATGTATGTTTACATTTCCCTTAATATGTTATTTCACTTAAAATAAAGTTATTTTAAGAAGTATGCTGACTCATGAAGGCTCTCTCTCAACATTGCTAGACTTTCAAGTTTGTTTGGCCTATTTCCTTTGCAATATTATCAGCCAGGGTACTTTCATTAAAACCATCATATAGAAATGAAAACCTCAATATCCCACGCTACAGTAACAGTAATGTGATAAGCATAATTTGCTGGGTTAAAACTTTTCTAACCTAATTTATTTTAAGAGAAGACAAAGAAAGATGTCTTGAAACTAACCCTTAATCTTAACTACATTTCTGTTCTGAAAGTGACTCATACATTCATTGCTCTTGGGTCCAGAAAGCACCAACAGAACATAGAGTCTTATTATGTATATAGTACATTACTGTAACATCACAACCGTTTATTCCTACAGACAGCAAACCAGTTTGCATTGGATGCAAGTGTATCTTCTAGAAGGGGATCTAGACTTGAAAAATTGGAGAATTTGCTGCATTATTGGTAGTTTCAGTGATTAACTGCTTTTCTTTTGTTTTGCATCGTTTCTAATTTGAATTTATTCAGCCATCCGGTGAAATGAGTGTACTTTATTTCAGGTCATTTCTTTCCATAAAAATATGCACTGTCTTCTTGCTGAATTAAATAGATCAAGCCTTCCAAGGTTATTGACTGTCAGATCTGACCAAGAGCTTTAGCTTAATGTTTCCTCCTAGAAGTGGTACAACATCCAAAATTCTCAGGGTATTAAGACTGCATGCACTTAAATGTGCCTTTTACCACTAGATATTGTGTTATTTTCATATTTAGTTTCTAATTATTTCTGAACCAGAACAATCAATGCATCAAGATATGTTTCATATCAGCCACACAAAGGACTTCAACCAAATTTTCTTTGACAATTATTACCATGGTTAGAATATCACAGTTTAACCTTGCACTTTTTCATCAGTTGAAAACAACTCCAAAAAATAATCCGAACCTTCTAGCATAACAAAAACATCACACCTTTATTTTCCTTTTTGCCCAGTGACGATGTTCATTGTTACCTCTCTGGGTATTAGCGCAGTTTCTATGCATCAACACATGTACAGCATGACTCACTCATACCAAGTAAAAACCTTGGACCTACGTTTTCCTTGTTCCTTTTCATAAATCTCAGTAAATTTCAGTATCTCACATTACTTTTATTGTTCTTTTGTACATGTTTTGAAATGGTTTAATATAATTTAATAAAGGTGAAGTCAAGAGCTGTATGTAATTCTCCCATTAGTGCTATATGCGGAGGAAATGTTCCCTTCTCTTATACAGAGGCCTTCCTATCATCCGAGGCCCAAATTGTCTAACACTCCTTTTTGCTCTGTGCTTTACAAGAGAGCTCATGTTCTTGCCTGCTGGGGCCCTTGACCCCTTCAGGAGGTCTCAGCTATCAAAGGTGTATTCCTCCTTTTTCCTCAGTATAAAACTTGCTTTTTCAATATACATATTTTTATGGATTAAGCTTATCTCAATGGTGTCTGAAATGCAGAGGATTCCCCTGCAGTTGGTAATAGCTGAAATCCATATCAATAAGTGCTCTGGCCACTTGTGATTCCCTCCAATTCACGTCCTGGTTTTCCCAAGAAGAAACTTAGCTGTGCAGACCAGAAAGGAGGTGCTGCATGGTTTATCTGTATCCCCATATGAATGTTGGAGCTTTGGAAATTGAAGTACAACTCAGCTTCTCAGCTTTCCTGCCACAAAATGTAGCTGTAGTTCAATTATTTAATGTATGTCTGTGCTACGTCTAACTGTTCTGCTCTGAATTAAGAAATTACGCTAGAACTAAGTTTATCTTTAATTCCATACCAAATAAAAATACTAGTGTGGGTCATAATACCAATACCTGTGGAACTCTACTATGAGTACTCACTTCATATGTTGGGGTTTCTTTAACAGTTATCTTTGGAAATGTGCTAGCCAGTCCTTAATCTGTTTTACTGATGCTTTACTGAGTATATAGCGTATGAACTCTTTAACACGAGTCATTTAGTACAAAAAGTTCACTATGTCACAAAAAGTATGTTCCATCCCTGAAATGCTTTCATATGAGATATGGACTCTGTCACTGTCACCCTACATCACTGTCCTGGTTAAATGCCACAACTGTAATTGCTCTTCCCACGTAAACATACTACGTATGTGTTTAACTCAACTGCCTGGACACCTGAGCTGATTCATCTAAACTTTCTCATCTCAAATCTTTCAAGCTTTGATTGTCCTCAGTCCCCACCAAACTTGTAGAAGTTCATTCACTGAGTACATTTGAAATCTGCATTCAGTTGTTTCGCGTGGTAAACACCAAATTTTACAGGATTAAGTGCCTTTTGCACGCTTCTGATTTAACAGGAATTTGTATCATACAGTATTTACATATTTTCCTACATGCAGTATTTCAAGTTTAGCATTTAATATTTCACAGGTAACAAATGTAAGAAAGGCATAGACATCTTACCAGTGAATTGCAGTTTATTGGGAGAAACCTCATCTGGGAAAAAGCTCAGCTGAAACAAGGAAATATAAATTCCTGCCTTCTCTAAACTATAAGCATTCTGTACAACATGAAGGAAGACATGTGTGTAGCTTTCTATAAAAATGCCTAATTCCAACAAATCTGGGGAACCTGCTATGGCTGATTTTTCTTGGCACAATGTTGAACAGTAGTAGGTTGATCTCAGCGTGTTTTTTTTCCCTTAACAAGCAAGCACAGACAGCAGGAGAATGATTTATGATTTTCGAGGAATAACTCCCTGAACGCACGTTCTGTATTTATTACAGGAGGGTCTCCCAGCTCCCGGTGGAGCAGCATGCTGTCAAACCCGCATCCGTCATTTCTGAGGATGGGTGGGGGGCAAAGGGAGGAACTTCTGGCTGCAGCGCTCTGCGGGCGACGGGTGGAGGAGTGACTGCCCGCTCTGAACAGCCAAACAGGCAGGAAGCAGCAACGGACGTGTAAATAGAGAAGACTGTGGAAAAACTTACTAACCAACGAGTCCTACTCGCTGCTTAGCAAAATTCTGAAGTACAGGATACAGGATTTATTCCAACAATATCGTGTCAATGAGTAGGAACAGACTGGGGGAACTCCGCACTCGACAGGGAAACAACAGAGCCGCTGGGTCCCATCATGTGATGCAGCAAATGTGCTGGTGGGTGCTGAAGGGAGGGCATTCCCCACGCTGCAGGCTGACATGCCACATGAAACCCTTTCACGTGACCCAACAGCCTCAGATGCCAAAGCAGAGGAGCTGTGTCAGATAATACAGATACACCTGCTAAGACCTTTGCTCTCGTCAAGGCTACATGCGATACACAACAGAAGAGGGAAGGTGGGTTGGGGATAGACACCGATGTTACGCTGCTTCGCCTCTGTTGCAGGGTTTGCTTTGGCCCTCAGGAGAGGCACTCGCAGAGCCGAGTGCAGGAGTGTGACTGTAGCAATGCATGTGATCCTACTGTGGTCCGTACGCAGTGCTTCAGAGGAAGAAGAAATCATGGCCAGACCATGCATCAATGGTACGTCATGCTGCTGAGGGCGAAAAAAACCACCCTTTCAGAAGTCTTACACAGTTTTCTGAAATGCATGAATGTATCCTTATCAAAGTAACTATTAGATCCTTTGTTAAAATGTGGCTGCAGCATGTGGCTCTGAGTCATGTCAAGGCAGTGACTTCTTGAGGAATTCCAAGCAGTACTGAAATATTTTTCTTTTAATTGTCTGCTTTGCAGGAGGCAAATATTTTCAGATGCAGGGTTAAGGCAGTGCAATGAACTACCTTGGAAATGTCAATCGAGCAAAAACGATGAACAGCCTGCTCAAAGTACACAATTCTTTCACTTGGCTTTTTCTAGCATTTAGAGGAAGCAAGATGTAGCAACCTAAGAAAACGAAACAAAACAATAAACCACAAACTGCAAAGGGCAAAGCAAGATAAACAAACAAAATCTCTATCCTCCATACCCCTAAAAAGAAAGATAGTTGCACTGCACATTCCCCATCGGGATGAAAGCAGAGACAGCTTTATCATGTCACTAAGTGTAATTCTGGATGAAAACAGTTCCTACAATAATGAGCAAAGGACAATGCTCTGGGTTGGACAGAGATTCCTCTTCTTAGGAACTAACATGAGTGTTTCTACATTTTGCAGTAGCTTTTTAATTTAATAGAGTCCAGTTTTACATAATTCAGTGAAAGTCTCTCTAAATCTTCCCGAGAGCAGTAAGCTTCTTAATCTCTCATTTTATTGTAAATGTCCTATACCATATATTCAATACTTATTGACTAAATGCCACATAAAAGCTTCAGTATTTTTCTATCATCTACACATTATATTAATTAATGTATCACTTCCGGTGTTTTCAACAAAGTTATGAAGTCTTCTGGAGTGGAGCTAGCACTGGAAGTTTGAAATGTAGTTGTTTTTTTCACCTCTGACAATGAAGTCTAATAGTTCCCTCTAGTGGTGAAATGTCTTTTTACATGGTAAAGGCACCTTTCATATTTGGTTCGATTTGAAGATCAATACGTACCGTGAAACTAGGTAATATTTCTACAGAACATGGTGAATACTCCTAAATGCTATTTTATTTCTAAAAAGGCAGGATGAAAAGGAGATGCTGAGTATTCTCTTACATCTGCAAACAACAATTGGAGGATTCGATTTATTTATTCTTAATTATCTATCTGTTTTTAAAAGAGGAAGAATTTGGCAAATTTCCTCAGACTTTCTGTTCTAATCTGAGTTATAATGAAAAGTCCGCTACAAATAGAAGGACTTTGCATTTTTTCTTAAAAATCATTAAAAAAAAATGGGGTTTTGTGATCTAAAAGCAGCCTTCTACAAACTTCCCGTTAGGTCACTTTATGCTTAGTAAGAACTATTCTATTTAAGATCATTGGCTTCCTGCTGTGTGCTAAAAAATATGTTTCAACAAGATTAAGTCCGACTTATAGCTGACTAAAACTGACTGTAGCTGGTAGTTATGAATTTACAACATATTACATAAACCTGTGTTTTCAGGCTTCTTAAATAACCCTGCCTGGGCTGAATCTTGTGTCTTGAAACAGCAGTTCTGCCTCAAGGTCAGTGTTCTGGAAAGCTGAAACATAAGGTGTGAATGTCGTCGCTTGAGGCTCCCAATACACTTGACAAGAGAAAGGCATCCCGCAGCCGGGTCAGTTCTTGCGTGCCTTATGGCAGGGCCTGGCTCTTTCCACTCACTACAAAGGAACCTGCAAGCAACTACCCTTAATTTAAAAGACTCAATTAAACGTCTGGGCTGAAATAAGCCCAGATACAGTGCAGCCAGTCTGTTGTTTACCCATATTCAAAGGTCTATTTTCTGGCTACGTGCTCCAGAGCAAAGGATTGAACTATGGCAGGGGCTTTTGAGGGGAGAGGGAGGACAGTTTCATGCTAACTGTCATCTAATTACCTACTTATATCACCTTTCTCTTTTTCAGTATTGGCACAGAATTCTCATCTACTGAATCCTGACTTCATAATATTCATATAACATTTACATCAGTAGACCGATGGCCTTCTCAACCAGCCTGGATAAAAGTTATCTGGGTCTGGTGATTAAAATTTTACCCTTGGGTTTTGTCATATCTGTCGCAGTTACTAAAGGATTGGAATGCCCTGATCCGGTGCAGTACAAATAAGCTATCTACCTTTTGTCCACCTCTACTAAAGTGATTACCATCTCTCAAATTCTGAGTTTGTACTGTTGCTGAGACCTCTTTTATTGCCAGTGCATTTGTATTAAGTTAACTGATGCAGCTGGAAAAACAAGCAAACATTTTAGCAGAGGAGAGCTTGAGTATCTCAAGCTTTTTCCCAGTTACATCTGTTGGTTCTTCCTTTATAGTCATGAAAGGAAAGAAGCACTTCTAGGGGATGTTTCCTCTGAACTGCTTTATATAATTGCATTAGTATGACAGGAACTGTGCCCTAGAAAGTCCTATTTCTCTCAATTGACTGTAAAGGGAGTGAAGGGTCACTAGCTCAGACGTAAATAACTATACTACGATGTCTAAAGTCAGGTGAGATGTATCCAAGCCCTATATCCTTAAGCCACCACAGCGAAAACCAGCATTATTAGTAAAAGCTCAAAATTTCTTTTTTTTGCCCTTTATTGTCTTATTGCTGGCTACGTATTTTTCTTTGTATTTCTCTAGCTTTCCCTATTGATTTCCTGGGCTGTAAGCTTCTCACTTATATATTGCACTTGATGTCACGTTTTCTGTATGTTACGCTGGGGAGCAGTGGGAGGCTGATTCTGACAGCTATTTCCATTTGCCAGTGAACCAGGGTAGGCTTTTAGCTACAGATTTCCTCTTTCTTGGTGGAGTACTCTTTGCTTTTTAAGAACCTTTTACTTTTCTCTCATAGAACTCCCAATTTTCTTTTGATTTTTTCTATCTGCTTCTCCCCAGCCAACTTCAGTCACAACTTTCATCAGCCATGGGAAATTAGCCATTTTGCAGCATCAGTTACTGTGCAGGGGATCCACCTTGCCTGTCTAGGACACCTGTTTAGGATTTAGTAACTCTCATTCTGGTGGTGCCTTGCCCTTTGCATTGAGTATGGAGGGGATCAGGATGGGAAGAAACCTACTTTTTGGATAATTAACGTGAGGTGAGATGAAACTTCCTAGGGCTCCAAGACAGGTGGGATGACTTGCCTTCTAGCAGTGCCTATTTCCTTGTGTTGCCTGCAGAAGCAGCCCAGGGCAACTAGTTCTAAACTCATGGTGGATTATTAAAATTACACGACATAAATCCCATCTATCATCTCCAGTTATCCCTCACTGACTCCAAGCCAGGAATTCATACGGCTCCATCCATCGTAGTGAGACTGTAATTGAGTTACCCTGTCTTGAAAGCTGCAATACTTTCTGTGTTAAAGGATCACAAGGAATAATTTTAGAAACTAATAAATTGTGTGACCTCCATGCTACATTTCTGAAATTGAGTTCTCCTGTGGCAAGACAATTGCTCCCCCGCAGTGTGCCTCTCGCTGCAGACAAGCCATAAGAAATAATTCTGGTATGGTTTCATGGTCTGTAAAGACTTTCCCTCCTTCCCGCTCTGCTGTGTTCTCTGCCTGTCTTTTGTGTTTCAGCACATTTACAATTAGTGTCTGAATTATCGGGATATACAGACCAGCTAACAGTGTCTCTGTAGTACTACTGCTACATCATTCACTACTTTCACCTCTTCCCCTAAGCAAATTTTATCTTAAGATCTTTAGCATTCCAGTCACGTGAACTATCTCACCAGCTGCCAGTAATACTTGCATCAGTGAGAATGTCCAGTCTCTTCTTTGTAACCTAGACTTGTAAAATTAGTACCTAATGACCAGAAAAATACTGAGAAGTCCCTGAAAATGAGGATGAAGTTGGAAGCGTAGGTAATAAACTTAGACAAGTATAGCAGAGGAATGCGAACGAGAGACAGACACCGGCTGCAATGAGTGGAAGTGAAAGAAATTGGACGAGGGAGAACAATAGTACATAAGCCTGTGTTCATTTTACACTACAGAGCCCATAGTGGAACGTGAGGATCCCAAGTCTGAAAGATCCTCCAGTCAGCAGATAATCTCATTTTGCTTCAGCTGCTGGGGAATCCCAGTCTACGTTACTGTCAGTGTCCGTTAGCTCATGTGATGGAGACCTGTGCAGAAGACCTAAGGTACTGATCCTGATGTTGACTGCACGAATATCAGGAGAATCTCACCAGGTTACTTTATTTTAACTCCTGCTTTGAACTAAGCTATGAGATTTGTTTGATGCTCAGTTTCCCACCGAACATCTTTCTTTTCCTTGTGGCACCTCCAGTACTTCACGCAGGGTGCAGTAGCTGCTTAAATTTTTCAAGGCAGTAAGTACAGCAGTTGGAGAGGTAGCAGCTAGATCCTGCTGCAGCTCAACACTGCAGCTGCTCCTTCACTGTGTGACCTAATGGCTCAGGTGCATTCAGCCATCATGGGACCCAACATTTTGCTCTCTTCTGTGCTAGAAAAGAAAGGGCTTGAAAGTCTGAAGTGGAAGAGAGTTTTCTTGCTGACATTCTGTGTTATTCTGCAGGCTCTTCAGTAGTGTATGGCAGTTCCTACACCTCTATCACACTAGAGATCTGTTTTTACATGCAGAATTTGTTTCAGTAAATTACCCATAATAACAGAGGAATTCTATGGCTGAACTTTGGATCATACCAGGATTACGGATTCTCATAGTAGTATACAAAGAAGAAGGTCAGCTCAGTGCAGCTGTTGTCATTTCCTGGTCTGCTTCTGAGAGAAGCACGAAAGATTTGATCTTCTAGATAGGGAAAGAATGTTTTTCAACAGATTGTTTGCATAACTGTACACAACCCCTCACTGAACTGCTGGAAAATCTCACTTTTATGGCCATACCCATTTTAATGAACTTCTCCTTTGTAATTACTCAATTATCCATCCTGCAGCTCAAGAAAACCAGCATAACAATGATTTAACACAGTACTGCAGCAATTAGCACTCACAAAACAACAAAGAACCACCTCACTACTCAAAGAGGGATCAAAGTATGAAATCAGAAGTAACTCATCACAATCATGGTAGCACCACTTCAGTTCTTACAGTAGCAATCACAATGTTTTGGTGGTTTTGACTCCTCTCCTTTTATACCTGAAAAGAAGCTACAGAGCATGCTTATTCCATTTTCACAAATATAGCAATTAAGAATTTCAAAGCCTTTTTGGTTTTCTGTTGAAAAATAAGAGCTAACAGATCAGTTGCTGATTTACTGCAACTTTTGTCTAGCCTAACTCCTCTCACTTCATTAAGTCTGGAGTTGAAAAAGGAACCATATGTTGGGAGTTACACCTGTAAGTAGCTTAACTGTCACTTTAAAAACTTAATCTAACTTCTCTTTGCCTTCATATTGCCCAGCTGCAGATGTCTTGCTTTCCAATTGAATGGCTTTGCAATGTTTGTTTTTTTTTCTCAGTACTTGCTCCTTTTTTTTTTTTCCTTGGTGTTACACTAAATTACTAGCTGATGGCACAGGGGATTTTGACTACTTTTTAGGTTATTTGCACCAGAGACATTCTTAACCATGCTTATTAGTCCTCCAAGAGTGCTAATTTTCTCCTACAAAGGGAGTGTTGAACTTTCATTAGAGTATTTCCCAAATGCTTTAATTTTCTGATATCATTTAGTATAATTTTGTTTCTTTTTAATACATAAATGTGGAAAATAATGTACATTGGGAAACAAGCAACACAAAAGCTGTCTTAAAAGCATAAAAGTGCAGCTGATGAGAAAAACAGCAATGTAATATTGTTTTTAGAAGGAATGGAACACTAGAGGAGCCGACATATTGTGATGCTAACAACTTTAATTAATGATGTATAGAAGGTCAAGTGTAAATGAGAAAGAGAAGATCTGTTAATAGAAAACATGTGCTAGCATAATAAAATTAGTTTAGAAACGTGCAATAAAAAAGCAGTGAATTCTGATTAAGTGTTTGATTGGAAATACATTCGTTGAGAATTTTTTTCTCTCCTGAGTGGAAAATGAGGCATACTTGTTAGAGATAACGAAAGGGAAATTTTGGGTATTGAGTCCGAATTACCAGTGTGAAATACATGTCCACTTTATTTCTTCCTCATTCAGATATGACAATCGTCCTTAGGGCAGAGTTCAGGACATGTTTAACCTAACAGTTTGAGTCAATAGGCAAGTGGGAGTACCTTTTCGGTGGGGGTTTAGCAGTCATGAAAGCGAATGGCCTGTTTCACAGCCATTAATTCTCTTACTTTTGCAGATGTGCCTAATAAACTCCAACTGGGAATGATGTTCCTCAGCAGATACACTAGCGCAGTTCTTCAGTGCTTGAACTCCAAGTAATTTATCTGCAAAACACCTCCCTCCACAGCCTGCACTTGGATTTTGTGTTAGCTGATCGGCCCCCTCTCCAGCATGGCAAAGAGACTTTTAGTAGTGGAATGCACAGCAAGAGAGAAGCCCACTTGCAGCGAAGCTTGCTGAATCTGTGCAGGATTCTTCTTGCCTATCCTCAGCATACCAAGCATGGAAACGAGTAAGTTAGATTTCCTATGTGAAAGAGAGGTATCTTTAGAGGGTGATTCACCCTCCCCTCAAATTAGTGTTGTGGTGAAATGGGTTGCTCTAAGAAAGCAGAATTGCCCTGCAGTGATGTCCTTCGCTAATGATGTTCCATTTGGCTGTGTTGGAATTTGTCTTATCTAATATTTAGCCATTTAAGCATTAGCTAATGTAAACTAATCACCTAGGCTTCTTGGACTGAGAAGCACATCCAGTGTGCACGCTAAAATTGATGCGTGTTAGAGGTAGCATGAATCACCCTGTGGATGTGACTCTTCCTTTTTCTGTGTGCTACAGAAGGAACCAACACAGCTTCAGCTGGACTTCAGACTCTTTTAGCTAAAATACAGCATAGATGCAATTCACTTCCTTTCAGCCATGTAAAATCTGGGTGTCTGCTTTAAATGAAGCCACTGTTTTCCCTTAGCCTATCTCCGCCACTTATTTTAGGTAACTTCTGCTCACTTACTGTTGAAAATAACTACAGCAAACTTTCTTCCTGTGTTTGACTGGGACAGAGGTGATGACATTCAGAGAAGTCAAGGCAAAACAGTTGCTTTTAAATTTAAAATCACCTTTTCTGTTGCGGTACTCTTCTGATGGTACTGTCAGAATTTCGCGTTACAGTCTCCTGTATTTAGAAATACACAGCTTCATCAACAATGAAAGAATAGAACTTGGCCCTCTAGAGGGTGACATTTTTCCATGTGAGATAATTTAACAGATCCACGTGGACAGTAAAGTTCCTTCTTTTAGGCACTGGTGGTTTGAGAAGATATTTTATGTCTCTTCCACTCAAAAAGTTTTTGTTTGTTTTACTGCATTGTAAATGGCTGATCTGTAGTGAGTGTAGTAGTTTAATTTTCTTTCATTTTAATGAAAAACAGAAAAAAAACCTTGAAGAACGCAGAGAACTTAGCAACTCTGCTCAAAAGTGAAAGGCAGACGGAATCTCTGATATCATACCTCCCCCAAAGCAGTATAATCACAGTCATTTACTGTCCCAGAGCATGTAAAATGTGGCAGGGACATTACAGAAGACAGAGCCACAATTGTTACTGCAAAAATACTAGGATTTGTAGCCAGTAATCTCTGGAGAAGAAGAAAATGTGAAAACTGAAGTTTTACATAGTATAAAGATTGTAATCTGCTGCCATTCTTTAAACTGGAATGGTTTGATGGAACAGCTCCCAAACTTTTCCATTGGTTCCAGCATGCTCCCGAATTCTCTTCCAGTTGCAAACTGCAGTCTTTCATTCCTGCTTCTGGTTGTGAATCCTGCTTTTGCGATAAAGCTTCTGTCACACTCACAGCCCTTACTGAGTTCTGATCCCTTGTTTATGAACCACTACTCTCATGGTAGTTTTCACCCAGCGTATTTTTTTGCACACAGGGTGGGTTGTTCTGCTTTCCTTCTTTTATCATGATCACCAGACTTTTTAAGAAAGCAGCAAAAATGCATTAGAAATGATAGCACTCACATCATGTCATTACCACTTGACACTGTAAGAAGGACAAATCTCATCTTTTTGGTCTGCAAAGAGTCTGCCAAGTCCAAGCTGCCTCACAACGCTCTGCAGCAAATTTAGTTAGCACAGCCCAGGAAAAATTATTGTCTGCACTGAAGTGACTGCTGTTTTCACTTTCTTTCTTACCATTCCCATATCCGTAGCTCTTTGACATGGCAAATCACTGCGAAGAGAGGAAGTACGAAGTATCTGTCAGTGAATGGCCCAGCATCAAAACAGACCAATTAGCAATGTCCCCATCTGGTGCTGAGACTCTTGCCTGCTCCCTGTCTGATCCCCGAGCCAAGAATTCAACTGGAAGCCGTGGGCTTCATGAACAGCAGCTGAAGCCGATTTCTCCAATGCTACGTATTGTCCGGAGAACTTCTTAAATGAGCTAGAGAATGCAAGTATTGTCAGGCCTCTTCTCTTAAAACTTAGTGCTGTTCAAGAGATCACTACAGGCTAGTTGGGGTCCATTTAGGACAGAAGGTTAGAGCTGGGGCCAGAAAGAGAGCTCGTACCCTTTCATACCCATACTGGGACAGAAACTGCCCTGCCTGGTGGAAGGAATCGATGTGCTGAACATCCTCTTCATTAGGTTAAATTCTTACACGAATCTGAGACTGCTGAAAAATGTAAAGGGAGACTAATGATAGCCCGCTACAAAAATATTCCTGTATCTAGTGATATACGAAATCTATAGAACTTCAGGTTTGCGATATCAGGCCATTAGCTACCGGGTAAACTAAATGAAGTGAGAAGAAAACATTTGCACACATTCACACGAAAACAGAGTCTGTTAGATTGGGTCTGCATGCTAATGACAAAATGTATACCACTTTTATTGTCATAAGCTTCTTTGCGGCCCTCAGTTACTCACTTTGGAAAATCCTGGTTGCATGTGTGGCACTAGGTTTCTCAACCTGTGTTCTGTGATTTTACTTTCCAGAAACATCTCATCTTCAGCGCTGCGTGAAAGGCTTTCCACAGCAACTCCAGAGTTCCCAGTGCTTTCCAGCACAATTCCAGGTGGAGTAGTATTGCCTGAAATTCCTCAGTGCGTGGCTGCTGCCAAAACTCATACTCCTGAGCGCTATATGAAACTCTTGACCTGGGGTCCGGGAGTGGAGATGGGACTCTGCTGTGCAACCTGCTCACTCTCTTTGCACTTCTGATTCAGGCACGGCGAAATCTACGTTTGTGTCAAGATACGGTTTCCATGATCTCTTGTACTTTTAAAGTCTAAAAGCACTCCATGAGGCACAGCTAAACATGATCTTCATTGATAGGAGATGAAGCTGGAGCCCAGGAAGCTGTAACTTTCTCTGATGTAGGTTCCATTTCTAGCAATAAAAGTCCTGATAACCTGCATTTCCATCCTGTCTTGCTTATCTGTTTCTTACCAGGTGAAGACTATCATGACAAACACATATTTTACAAGAAGCTGAACTGAAGGAGAGCACTTTCTTACAGATTTGTGTCTGGTGGGGTTGTCTGATGTCTAAGAAGAGCTTCCGCTTGTGCTTTTTCCTCCAAAGGAGCACTAACAGTCACTTTGCTTTTTGTGAAGCGCTTGACAAAATTGTGTATTTTTGAGACTCTTTGCCCTTTGCCAGATGCTGTGATTGCACTAGTCTCTTGTCCTTTGGAAATCAGAGAAAAATAGCTCTACAGCTGATTTTGCTTTTTCAAGCAAATGATCCAGATACATTAAAAGCAACAACAGCAACAAAAAATATTCTGTAGCAGTTCCTCTACTCAGTGAGTCCAGTTTGGCCCCAGAAGAGGTGCCAAGATTGCTCAATGTACCTAAGAGCAGAACATGGCACGGTTCATGTAGTTTTCTGAGGCAGAAGTCAGAGAGTCAGAGCTTGTTCCTGGTGTAAATCAGGAAAAATATTGAGCTCTGACAAAGAAATTGACCCATAACTTCTCTGTCTATCTGCATATTTTTTCTGTCAGGGCGCTTTACATTTCATTCTTTGTTTAGTAGTAGGAACTGGAGTGGGTGGAAGGGGAAAAACCAGCACAACTGGCTATTCTTTTTCTAACGGAGAATTAATTGGGGGAGATTGGAGAAGCTCTCCTCCCCGAGGTCTCGTCACTGATTTGTCCTATGGGATGGCTGCATCTGGTTCAGCTTAGCTGAATCTGTCTTCAGTATCGACCCTTCATCCAGTTTCACATGTCTGCTGGAACGCTGCATTTTCTCCCTCGCTTGCATCTTGCCATTTTTCTTTCTCCTACTACTCTTATTTCATTTTAGGCTTGTTCGCCTTACGGAAACCCCTGTAAATCATTCCAAGATCCGTTGTCAGACAGCATGCTAGCTACAGTCACGTTGGCTTGATTTCTTTGGTGTGTTAATGCTACTTGCGGCGGCTATACTGTCCAATCACACCCTGACACTGATGAAAAGCGGAGGGGAGCCAGTAGATGGCACCATTTATTATATTATAGAAGATTCATAACCAAAGCCTGGAGGGTTTTTCCCCCTTAAACCTGGCTGCCAGTAAAACATAAATCAATCCTCCATTTTTAGAGATGTTACTTACCAGCTTAGTAGAGACCTCACTTTATATCCTTTCCCAGGGCTTCCTGGGAATGATTCAGTGGCAATGCCTTAAATGGAAAAACATTTCAGAAACAGTAATGGAACTAGAGGTCAACAGGATACAGCCCAGGGGAGCTTTCTTCTGTTTTGCTCTTAAAACATGCCCTGTTGCTGCTTTGCTTTCTTCATTCTATTAAATAACAGATTTGCTTTGAGGCATATCTCCAAACCCAATAACTTTGGAAAAGATTCAGCCAATGATCAATTACAAACACGGTTTAGCTCTTCTGTAATAATGAATACTACTATTTTCTTACAACGTAGAACAGCTGTTATCTAGGGCTCTTGGAGTGCTTCAGAACACTAATGAAGTACGCCTCGCAACACCTCTATCAGATAGGGAATATTAATTCCCCAGGAGTCCCATTGACCTAGGTGGGTGCTTGCGTGGTTCTGCATGTCTGAGAAAGGGATACTTGTGTGAGTAAAGACTACAGAACCAAGAGTAAACAGTGTAAGACATTTTATGCTGTTTCAAGCATTTATTTTTCCCCAAAGAAGAAAAAAAAAGAGAAAAGAAGGTAGTTTTTGCCTTTCAGGATTCAGCCTCTGCAGCATTTTTGGTGGGAGATCAGACTGCTCCCTTGCAGGTTAGCTACAAGTTTCCAGTTGGTAGTGCGTGCACCGTGTGTGCTTCAAAAACAGATTTAGTGACTTCAGCGTCATTTACTATTAAAGGTTAAAAGCAGTTGCTCTTTCTATTCTCCTGCTGCACAGCCAATGTAATTTTAATACTGTGTGCTGTAGAAAAGGAAAGAAATGCAATGCTGAAACATTTAACAGGATATATTTTTCCATCTTTATTTTAAGTTATGAAAACTGTCTGCAAAAAGCTAGTAAGTGTTTCCAGTCAATGATCGTTTCCTGGCATCAAAAGATTTAGAAAATGAAACGAGATATCCAGCAGAAAAAAAAAAAAACAAAAACAAAAAAACCCAAAAAACACGTCAAGAGGAGAAGACAAAAAAAAAGAGAACAACTTGGATTTTCTATATTTATCTGTGTGTTATGTGTATCTGCTTCACTGGGCTGTCAATTTTAATTGGACTGCAACCTACTGTAGTTGAGTTCACACTGGTTCAATTAAAAAATCCTGTTGTTACTTTTTTTCTATATTGCCCATAAATAGGAGTATTGTCAGAGTAATAATGTTAACCCCAGTGTCCTGGCAGAATGCCAGCTCAGGTAATTATATTCTGCCTATGGAAATTTCAGTTGCCGTTTCAGCTGTGAATACATTAGTCTTTCTTTTCCATTCCCGATCATCATGTCATATAGCACTGCTGTGTGTTCCTAAAGAGCCGCCCCAGATGAGGCTGCATTTTAGTGACCGCTGAACTAAGTAGGAAAAAATCAGGATTTCTCCTCCTAGGTAGAATTCTAGACTATTTACAACACTGAGGTGCAATGCTGGGGGTGAGAATTGCTTGGATTAAGGATTACTTGATGAAAGTATGGATGGACTGTATCGATAGTTAATCGTTTGTGGAAAATTTGCACAGTGATGTGGTTATGACAAAGAACAGTGGAAGGATTTTGTAGTCTCACTGAGGAAGATCTTCACAAACAAGGTAGGTCAGGCTAGGTCTTTGACTTAAAGAATGCTATAGCTTGGGAAAAGTAATCCTTTAACAGCCTATCTCATAGGTTTGTGCAAGGACTACTCATCACCTAAAGCACAAAGAAGAGGGGCAGTTGCTGAAAAAATGGTGCCCACAGGGAAGAGTGGCTGGAAATGGTAATTTCGTACATCATTTTCTGCATAGCTGTCATTATGAATGGTTTAAAAAAAAAAAAGACACTCACCCCTCAAAAAAATACTAAAAAATTAGGACTAGCCTACTGGAACAGGTTCTTCCAGAATGTTTACTTTTGTCTGTTTTGAAAATTGTCCATGGTGTTGTTGAAAAAACACACATTTGACTACAAAATAATCAGTAGTAGCTTAACTTGGCATTTATTAACATTAACATGAGAAAGCCTGAGCAACTCTGTGCTTTCAGTGTGCCTCCCTCCCTCCCCAAAATGGGGCAATAATATCTGGGTAGCCCACGTAAGAGCTAAGAACAAGGATTATGCTTGCTTTGGGGGACCTGTAAATAAAAAAGAGACTTGTGCTACAGAATGAGCAGAATAGTGATAAAGTGCAATGGGCATTCAGGAAACGAGCAGCAAAGAGACAGTGTAAAGGTCAAAACACCAATCTTCGCTTTCAAAAGATCTCTGAAGCCAGGAAGGTCTGTGCTGAGTCAAATGGCAAAGAGGTATCTAATTCTCACACACTTCTGGTGATGCTTTGGCACCTACCTGTCACTCCTCCCTTGGGGACATCTCCAGATTACAGTTATTGTTAGCTTTTGCTTCGTTAAGGCGGAAACTGAAACTGCATTTTAGAATACGTCAACCTGCTGGTTAGCTTGTATTATCCACACCATCCAGCTGTGTTTACTGAGCAAACGTAGTGTCGCCTTGTAAACCATCTTCATGTTTTGCCCTTTAGGATTATAACGACCTCGTTCAGCAATCTTCCCCTCATCTAACTATGAGTGATTATTTTGATGAGCCTGCTTTATTTAACGGGAGTTTCAGTGGAACCGGCCACATGGCAGAGAACCACCTACGTGACCAAGGATGCGAGGTTTGGCCCAAATCTTCTGCTTCTGATGCGTGACAGTTGTAAAATCTCCCAAATTTTATTTTTCAGATTTAGCGGGGAGACGCAGTTGTTTTCATTTTCTGATGGTGACCGGAAGATGAAAGACGAGCTGCAGGGCTGGTGACAGTTCTCAGGACTGACAGCTTTAGCGTAGGTATCCAGTCATACAGCAACGATGAAATCCGTTAAGGTAGGGTACATGGGAAGCTGTCAGGGCTGTAGCAATCCAATTAAGTTACGTACTTGCTAAAGCTAGATGATTTGAGGAAGCTTAAAACAGAGTTAACATTGCACTGGCGCAACGACTGTGTCAATTATCTGGTTGGATGTGCTTGTAGCTCTGGCTGCTGAAGCATGTGGACTTTTTTTTCTTTTTTACCTAGAGCAAGAACAGGAAGAACACATCTAAGAGTTAATTATTACCTAGCTTTATTATTATTATTATTTATTAAAAGAGAGTGCTTATATATATTTGAAACAGATGGTCATACCACTTGGGGAAAAAAACCCAGCAGAATAAATGGATTGCATAGTGCATTTTTCAGGCTTTTTGCTGAAACTCAAATATTAAAGTGCCTTTATGGTAGCTGAAGTGGTATTAATATGTGGAGGTCACTGTTTGACCTTTCCTGTGGGAAGCCCACGCTGTTCTTGTCAAAATCTTTTCCTTCTAACCTTTAGTTTCAGGTATTTGCCTGCATTTCTGTTTGTGGTCTTCCCATTATCTTTGTGTCTGAAATGTGTGGGACAGAAAAGGAAAGCAGCTCTGCGGCATAGCTATCTCTTTTTACAACTCTCTTTGTGGCAAGTTAAGCAAAAGCCCTGTGTGAAGTCCCCTCTGAGCTCAGCCCTCCATCCTTCCAAGGTGTCCAAGGACTTGCAGTTGGGAAACAGCATCACGCTCTTACTGCAGGTTCCTCACAGGCGCATGTGCTCCACTCTTTGTTTAGTAATTTGTACAAGGAGCTGCATTGCATGCCCTGTGGGAAACGCAGGCAAGATTACCTTGCTTCTCAGAACTCTGCTTCTTTCTCATAAGAGGCATTGTCCACCCACCCAAAATAATCTAACTCCCCCTTGGCAAAAAGCCTGGAGAAAGAGAAGGGTCACTCGTATGCCAACAGCACCTGGCCTTCTTCACCTTATCTGGAAATCAGAGTCAACGTCCAGTCCTCCAAAAATACTCTGCTGCCAATCCCCAGAAGCAAAATCACAGTTGTGACAAAACTGATGATAAAATTAATACTGATTTCACTGGGACCACCATTTTGGCCCAGATACATGCATCTAAGAAATTACCAGTTTGATCTCATCTGCCACTTCAGAGAAGGAAGCAGGAGAGCTGGCCGCATCTGTACAGGAATGAAGATAATGCAGCTTCTCAGGTTCTATGTTTCACAGAAAAGTGAATTGCAAGAATGAAGGAAAAATTACAAAATAAAGCCAGAAAAGGAGGAACAGTGTGACTGTGTATCCGCTTTGGAGATCCCCAAGCCCAACCCAGCTTTACGAAGGTTCCTCAAAATTTAACACTACTGTAGTTGGTTGAACGATTTATTTTTCATACCATGTAATGGAGAACACATCTTACTCTTGTATGCTGTGTTGGACTCTGATGGAACATTAACTGTTTGTCTCGACAGCTGAGTTGGCATGAGCGTTCCCATCAGCTCAAGTCTTGCAGAAAATGTCCTGCTAACTTCAGCGGTTAGCCGAGTCTAGCGTTTCGTGAAGAATACTCTAATCTTGGTGCTGATATTGGTGGTTGTTTCCTGCGACGGCCTTTAAAGAGTTGAACCATGGATTGTTTCTTGCTCAGTTGCTCCACTGACCTTTTTGATATCAAGATATTTATCAATACATATTGAAATATTTCTTCCTAGTGTTCTGTTTGCAGGCCATCAAAGCTGACCAGTGAAGACAGACACGTGCGTGTCTTCCAGTACAGAAATTACATTCTCAGTACAAATTCAGGTCTTCTGCTGTGAACTCGAGCACGCCATTGTATGTAGAAGGCAAGGGCTGAAAAAGAAATCAACAAAACTGGCCCATCTGCAGTCACGGGCAAAACTCCCAAGAGAAAGTCAAGAAGAAGAAAGGGAATCAGGAGAATTTTCAAATGCACAATTTCCCCTTTTATCATATTTCTAATCCCATTTTCTTGGCTTCTTTTTGTCTTGCTTTGTTGTTGTTTGTCTCCAGCTGTACATTCTCGAGGCTTTATAACGCTTCATCTTAAGGGGGAACCTGAAGAGCATATTTTGCCTGCTAACGAATAACCTGATTTTTTTTCATCACTGAAGCCAATCAGAGGCAGGAGATTACAGTCAACGGAGGACGGAGATTTGCATATTAACAGCGCGGTTATTGAAGAATAGCTGTCTCGCATTTAGACCAAACCTTGCCCTCCGATTCGCCAACACCAGCTGCCAGCCAATGCAGATGAGGGATCCAAAGGTCAGATTTTTATTTTTTTTTTAAAGAGAGAATCGTACAGTGCTAATATAAATCAGATAGCGAAACCGTGTGCAGGAAGCCGAGTAAGCGGGGCGAGCCTGCTTGGCTCTGGCTCTGTAGCGGCATGGCCGCCGTGCCCTCTCGCTGGCTCCGACGAGTCTATCCCTGTGTAATGTATCATATTGTGTATATTAATGTTTCAGCTTTACAGTTCTGTTTCCATTAGGGGAAGATTGCCTGTGAGCCTCTTAGTGGATAAATAGGAATTTACAGCTTTCAAAAATTCTCTTAAAGCTTGCAGGATCCACAGAAGAAGGTATTACACATGACTATTTTTGAAGCTTTAAAAGGTCCAGAGGGCCTAATTGTGCTCTCCGATATGTCTGTGCAGCTCTGATTGAAGCCTTGGGGTATAATGCATGCTTATGTGAGAGCTAAAATGAGTCGTTTTTTAAATTACAAAAAAAAAATCCTTCAGTTATTAAAAAATTAGTCTGTAAAGTCTCCAGGGTCGAGCCAGCAACGTCGCAAGAGCTACTCAGAACTTAACAAAGTGAGGTCTTGGCTGAACCCAGGCGCTGTACCGACCTACAAATAGCAGATAAATGGTAAAAGTGTTACTGAAAATCACGCAAAGAAGGTAAATCTTTGTTCTGCAGCTTTGTGCACGCGTGTTTCTGTGCACGCACTTATCGAGGCAGTTCTGTGGGAGGGAAGGAGGGGATAACCCTAAATTGCCGTAATGAAATAACCTTATCAAGCGTTTTCACACTTCAGTCAGTTACATTAAACAAGCCCAACACTGGCAGAGATTTTCCTTTACCTCTGTTTTAAATCAGCCAAGGCTTACGCAACAGTCAAGAGGAGTGTGTCTAAACTGTCTGTATTCTGTCGATGTGTGTGTGTGTTTCTAAGTACAATTGCATCCAGTGATAGCAAAAAAAGAGATGAAGAAGCAAATTTGACACAGATAAAGGCCACAAACTTAAAAAATATATTCAGACACTGCAGTTTGTGTGGGTTTTTTTAACTAGTCCTTGATTTCGCAAGCTAATTTACACTGCAGGTGAAGTATGAGCTGTGCATGAACTTCCCAGCACGTTTTCCATGTGCTTTTTAAGAGGTGCTTGCTTGAGAATGAACAAGCTTAGGGCCTGTGCTTTAAAAGACTGAAAAGATGTGTTTTATTGTAAATAATGTAGAAAAGGACGCCCAAGTTGTAATTATGTCTTACTCTTATCAGTGCTATGTCTAACAAAACTGCCTCTAGCAACTTTTCATCTGTTCAGCTATCTGTATCGCCACTAAAAAGCAAAGCAAGAACCAGTCCAGAAATAAGTAATCCACACCTGCCCAGCTAGGCCCAGAGTGCCTCCTGCTCCTCCGCAGAGGTAGTTAACACCTACCTAAACCAGTGCATTAATTTCCGTGTTTCGTCCCCCACATGCGTGTCCTTGTATTGCTGGGTGTAATTTCTGTCAGTATTATTTGTTGTCACTTCTCAAACCGAACCTGTGACACATAGCCTGCCAGCCAAGGGAAAAAAGCTACACACGGAGGCAACACAAGCCAGTCTTGTTTAAATCAGATGGGCCCAGTGGTGTGGAAATTGCTGCTGTTGCGTAAGTGTGCTTGCTGGTAAACCCAAACCGATGGGCTGGTGAGCATATATAATTAGCCCAGTACCTGTGGATGTGATTCAGTACCGCTTCGGTGAAAGCAGTACTGTGGAAAAAGAGAGCCGGGAGATTTTTCTATAAGATTTTCTTCTTACCACCAGATATCATAGCTGCCGCGTGCAACATTTAATATCTGAGGTTCGTTTCCACCTTTCAGCCACAGCCACTTTTCCCTTACCAACTAATCGTCACCTAGAAGTGCTGAAATGTATTAGAAACGGGTGTACAAAGGCTTTCTCTGGCACTGAATCACAACCGCCTCTGCCAGCAGCCCTGCGCGGTGATTCAGGCCAGGGGAAGAGCAGGCTTTTCCCACCCAAGTGGCAGGAAGGGTTCAGGTGCACAAGCACTTTCCGTGGGAGCCGAGATGCAGCCACAAAAGCCTTCATTAGCTCTCTGCTCGGACGAGGTGTTCGGCGGCGTCTCTAGGAGCGACGCTTGGCTTTGGGGAAGCGCTTGCTGTCCCCAAACCCTCTGTGCCCAGTGCCTTGTCCTGGGAAGGGCTGTCCTTGGCCACCTGCCCCATGAAGAAAAGGCGAGCTCAGCTACTGTTGCCACACCTGAGGATCGTCTCCGGACTGGGAGATGAATAAGCGAAAAAATCAGAACCTGTAGCGAGGGTTTCCCCTCAGGGGTGCTGGTTTTAAGCCTTGGCTTTGAGCCAGCAGCGTGCCCAGGTGGCCAAGAATGCCAGCGGCATCCTGGCTTGTGCCAGGATTAGTGTGGCCAGCAGGAGCAGGGAGGTGATTGTGCCCCTGTACTCGGCACTGGTGAGGCTGCACCTGGAGTACTGTGTTTGGTTTTGGGCCCCTCACTACCAGAAGGACATTGAGGTGCTGGAGTGCGTCCAGAGAAGGGCAACGAGGCTTGTGAGGGGTCTGGAGAACAAGTCTTATGAGGAGTGGCTGAGGGAGCTGAGGCTGTTTAGTCTGGAGAAGAGGAGGCTGAGGGGGGACCTTATGGCTCTCTACAGCTACCTGACAGGAGGTTGTAGTGAGGCGGGTGTTGGTCTCTTCTCCCAGGTAACTAGTGATAGGACGAGAGGTAATGGCCTCAAGTTGCATCAGGGGAGGTTTAGATTGGATATTAGGAAAAATTTCTTTACCGAAAGAGTGGTCAGACATTGGAACAGGCTGCCCAGGGAAGTGGTGGAGTCCCCATCCCTGGGGATGTTTAAAAAACGTGTAGATGTGGTACTTGGGGACACGGTTTAGCAGGCGTGGTGGTGTTGGGGTGATGGTTGGACCTGATGATCTTAGAGGTCTCTTCCAGGCCAAACGGCTCTGTGATGGTTCTGACCGGGCGGTGTGCGGGACACGCGGCTCCCCGTCGCGGGGGGTTCCCCAGGAAGCGCCGGTCCCGCCGCACCGGCCGAAGAGCCCAAACCCGCTGCGCGAGGCGGCGGCTGCGCCTGAGGGGCGGCCTCGGGGACGGCTGGCGGGCGGCGGGGAGCTCTGCCGGGGGA
>Ga0065711_1030274_pt1 | contig 33077 bp, 20 predicted proteins | sample Hoacrofraction12_FD_59098 | JGI IMG/M metagenome (GOLD analysis project Ga0065711, IMG submission 59098) | Hoatzin crop microbial communities from Cojedes, Venezuela - Epithelial fraction 12 v2 (version 2) | ecosystem: Host-associated > Birds > Digestive system > Esophagus > Crop | place...
GCACAAACTGAAGCACAGGAAGTTCCGTCTGAACATGAGGAAGAACTTCTTCCCTCTGAGGTTGATGGAGCACTGGAACAGGCTGCCCAGGGAGGTTGTGGAGTCTCCTTCTCTGGAGATATGCAAAACCCGCCTGGATAAAGTCCTGTGCAACCTGCTCTAGGTGACCCTGCTTTGGCAGGGGGGTTGGACTAGATGATCCACAGAGGTCCCTTCCAACCCCTACCATTATATGATTCTGTAAGGGAACTAGAAACATTACTTGTGCTATTTTCCAAGCCTTAGACAGGGCACTGAAGAGGTGGGAATCCATGGGTAATATACACCTGACAGTAAACTAAAGCTGAATATTATCAACACTTTTACATTTGTTAACAAAATTACAACTCAAGGAGAGGGCACTATATGAATTTTCTAAGTCAACAGGCTTGTTTCAGAAGAGGACAAGAACAGCATCTACAGTTACATGGAACACACAAATAAAACACTGGAAAATTAAGTTTTTTGGTACCTTGCTTTGCTGTAACAAAAAAAAAAGCAAGCTCTGGGTATTTGTAAAAATCAAGCATGCAAAACTCACTTTCTCAGATGAAATCATATTTTTGGTATTGTTATAATAGGAGCTCAAAATGCTAGAGTGAAGTGAAAGCTAAACTCTGAAGTACTGCTCTACACTACTAAAGTAAGTACAGATATGCAAGATATTTAGATTTTAGCTAAGCAAATACTCAAATGCAGTCATCTTTCTCCCTATTTCTATGGAGTGCATGAATAACTACAGGAATTTTTATAACTACAAAAACTGACAGGTGAGATGTAGAACTCAATGTTTCTATGTAAGGATTAGAGACAGGGAAACCTTTCAAGGTTCAGTTACAGAAAAAAAAATTAATTTTGCCTGCCTAATCTTAAATGATCAAGTGGATTGTATGCAACCAGTCTGGTAAGATTTCTAGTATATCATTCCTATTACAATAGGAGATAATATTCAAAACAACACCAGACACAACATATCCTTTTGCAAACCAATATATGGTCTCACAACAGCCACCACTTTTTTTTCTCTCATACTACTCCCACGTCCACTTCAATAAACCTAAGCACAAATTACTTCAGAAGTTTTTTTATAAAAATTTTGAGAATTCTAAAAATTAAAATTTCTATAACTTACTCTGCTGAACTGGTGCATAAAGAGCCTATTAAGATTTTGTCAATAACAGTGGTAAAAGACATCTTTTTTCATGTAAAATCTTCCTTTCTGATACGCTTCTCAACCAGATTAGCAGTTTCCAAACAAGTTATCTACAGCAGATTGAAGTCTAACCATGAGGGAAATAAATAAATAAATTACTTGCTCACAGATAGAAGAATAACTTTGTCGAGAAGCACATAGGGTTTGTCAAATCAGTGCAGGACACATCTAATGTGATGAGCTGCACCCTAGGAGAAGTTGAAAGTAGATTATTCTACTGAATATGAGATATTATAACTAAAATACCCAACTAGATAATTAAAGTATCCATGGTAACAATAGCAGGATAATGTGTATTGACACTTGTCAGGTAAATGAGTTAAACCAAAGCCGCAGCGTTTTTAAAGAATTCTTCCTACCTCTTATATTCTGTCATTGGTTAACTAGTTTAAAGAGAACACTCTTGTTCAATGCAAATAATCTCTTCAGTGCATATTTAACTATTGAAATTTAGCTAACATACTATTTTTACTAAAATATAAAGCAAAACAAGATCTCAGTCACAGCCACAAAATCTTTTTAAATGTATTCCTTGTGCTACTTCTGAATATTAATAAAAATTAATAATTAATTTTGCCTTTGGCATTGCAAGATATACTAGTTTTAATTAGTGTACTGTACTCCTATACAATTAAAAAATAATTGATGTCCACACTTATTGGCGGTCTCTGTGATCTCTTTTCCTGTTGTTGTCAACAAATGCCTCAAAAAACAAGTTCAAGAATGTTTTGCTGTCCACTTGATTTACACACCAAAAGTAACAGACAAATCTTTTATGATGAAACAGAACAGTTTTCTGTTTAAATTATACACAAATATATTAACTAGAAAGAGAAAATTAAAAGCTGATGGCTCGAAGAAATAACGGAAAGACTATCAAAATGTTTAGTCTACCAACAAATTTTCCTGGAATGTATCAATGTGTGACAGTATTTCAACTTTTATGCAGTGGCCATCTTCTATTTATTATGTCAATCCCATTGAGCATTTAATGCTGATGCACCCCTTGATCAGTTTCAGTTATTTAAATTCAGCATATCACACTACTGTTTTCCTACTTCGTATTAATTGTACCATGAACTACTTCATTATATAACACTAAAGTCTCTCTCACTCTGAAAGGAGGAGTCAAAGAATTAAAGTATAAATTCCCATGGGGAAAAAAACTAACTTCCCTTCAATGTATTTGCATCAGGAATCTTGAATAAATATAAGGGTTTTTTATTCCAGCCACTGAAACAAAGACATCAAATCCCAGATGTAAATTCTCCAGCACAGTTATGAAACCGAACAAAAAATTCATACAGTAAAGAACAACCAAAATTGACTAATCCTTATCTAATCCAGAAGTTCATGCTTGTACCTTGAATCTAGGTCAGAAAATGTATCCAGAACAGACATTTTGGGGTGTGACAAAACGCTAACTGAAAATCGCTGTCACCGTACTACACACCTCAGAGTCAGACTCAGGACAAGGGCTGGACAAACAAACAAACAGAAGAGCAAAAAGGACTTAGGCAACACGGGAATAAGAATGCTTTTTTTTTTTTTTTCATCTAATCCACATGCTTGTGGTGTAGTGAACAGGAAAAATCAGCAAATCAGATATTTATTAAATTAACGCTTGTATCATGATTAATGATCTCAATGGTCATTTAACTAAAAATGGATAGTAATTCAAGTAACATATTTAAATAAATATCACTGAAGAGCTGAGAATATTACAAAGTACTTTCTTATTTCTGAGGATTTTTCAAAGTTAAAAGTCACAGGAGTCAATGGCTTGCCTCAATGAAAGAAATGCGGTTGGTTTCCTTTCACGCCTGAGACGGGAGGCGAGTCAAATCAGTAAAACCACTCAGAGGTCTGAGCTGCCGCCTTGGCCTGCGCTGCGAGGCGATCCCTCCCGCCTGCCATCACCGCAGCGCCCAGGCGTTACCTGCGCCGTGGGCCCAAACCCTCAGTCTTGCTGCTCTGCCCAAAGGCGCCAAGCCCTCAGTCACCACAGAGCAACACCAGTAAGCTGCGTATTGTAGAACAAGAATCTCCAACAGATTTAAAGGTAAATCTTATTATTGAAAACAAACAAGCAAGAGAACAACATAAACTAATAGGTCAGAAAGACACAGACATCCTGCTTCAGGGAATGACTGAAAAGGCATATCCCTTACCCCTGCTGTGTTGATAAACATCAGCTACCAAGAAGTTGCAGTTTCGCTGCGAAGCTGCAGTGCCAGAGCTGTAGGACACCTGGAGACCTGCCAGGCCTCCGCAGCAGCAGGAGGCCTTAATGGCGCCGAGCTGCCTCAAGGCCCTCTGCCCCTGGCCCAGGGCCCCCTCAGGCCCAGGCCCCCTCAGCCCCGCATTGCCGTGGGACTTCCAGCACTGACCAGGGACTGCACCTAGCACTTGGCCTTCGCTGCCATCCCCAGCCTGCCGCCCACGCTGAGGGCCCATGATGGCACCTATGCCCCATCCCACTGCTGCACAGTAGGTCTCTTCAGAAAATGCAGACACTTCAGGAGCCTTTTGTCTTTTACACAAGTTCAAGCTCATGCCTGCTTGCCTGTCCCTCCTTTCTCTCCTTCTCATCATATGTTTCTTCCCAACCCTCCCATAGAGGCAGTACTGAACAAGATGCTTTCCCTTTTATTTTTGTGAATTCTCATGACATGTCATGCACTACATTCGTAGCAATCACTGACAGATAGTTAAAGTTTCTAACGGGCTACAGGGGAAACCATTTTCCACCAACTGTTCTCCTACATGCCAGGATAAAATTTATCTTGCGGACTAAATCTCATCCCACTTGTATCCTGCCAAAAAGTGTGCGGTTTTTTTTTAGCAAGGCTTGAATGAAATTCCATTAGCTATTCCTGAGCTGTGGAAGAATAACTATTCCAGCATAAAAAAAAAAAAAATCTAACCACAGATAACTGAACTTTAACATGAGTTGTTTCCTGGAAACACGACATGGGAATAGACTTTAGTATAACAGCAAAGTTACTTGTTTGTACAATCTTCATTGAATCAAAACCAGTTAAAGACCACTTGAAACTGTAAGGTATGTCAGTGTCTTAGAAAAATATTTTTAGATCAGCTGGGATGCTTTAACCATAGATGTCTTCTTCATAGATTGATGAACACACCCGTTAGCTTGCACAGTTTACAATCTATGTATGTGGAATGCCATCAGAGCTCAGAAGTTATTCCAGAACTGCTATCATAACTTTTTAATTTGTGATATGCCTTTTCAGTGTAATATAAAAATTCAAAAGCAACGTTGTTTTATCCATGTTATATTTTTGTGATGTTTTATACTGCTGCTTTTGGTTTTGAATGTTATACCAATGCAAGCACTGAAGAGTGATAGATTTGGTATTCAATTTACTGTAGATAATGAATGTTAATAGACTATATATGTTTTCACCAAGGAATGATAAGAATTACAGCACATTTCCTCTAAGCACTGAACATGCAGAAAATTTAAGTTTTTAATATGCTACCGGATGGAGTTTAAGTTTTGAACAACTAAGAGAAAATGAGGACCAGGCCACAATAAATCCAAACTTTGTTGGTGTTTGTACTTTATGCATCCAAAGGTATATTCAGCATTCCACCCTTCATGAACCCTGGAAGATCACAGCTCTGGTTTCTTGTATGGCTCACCTTAATTCTTCACAGGATTTTTTCTGCAGATACCATCCTGGGAGTCGGGAAAGAGAGGAAGGGGCAGCCTCAGCCTCTGTACTTACCACTGCAGATGATTCTAGGAAGAACAGAAAATACATGGATAAGCCATCCTGCTACCCAAATTCTGCTCTGATCCCCCCTTCTCATAGCTCAGAAAGAAAACTGGATTTTCTCCAAGGCTAGACAGGTGGCAGGGAAATATTTTTTGGTTAATTACCTCAGAATGCTGGGAAAGGTGTGCTGCTACCTCATGTCTGCATTGCGCTGCCTCACACTAGTAATTAAGCTGATCATTACTGGTACATCTACCCACCAATCAAAGCTGGGTATAAGGGATATTTTGAGGAGACAAAGCATTAAACAGCATTGAATTAAGAGTTTGGGTAATCGAGATGGCACATGTTTTACTTGAAAAATAAGGCCAGTCCTTCCAAAAGAGGGACAGCTGGCATGCTGAAAGTCAATCTTAACTACAAGAAATTTATTTCTTGCTTTAAGAGTCACAGTTGGGGTCTCTGTGCAGGCTTGTAGCTAATGAGTTGATAATGTCTCCTTCAGGAGAAGGGAAAAAGGCCACTACTCAAATTCTCCTTGATTCCTTTTCATCTGGGATCCTGGCAAATCAAGGTTGGCTCTAGTATTTTTATAATGACCATTCTTGCCAACGGTGGACTCAGTGACAAGCACACTCAGCCCAGTCTTAAATTAAACACTGCTTTGTAAGTGGAAAATTGGAGACTACACAAAAGTGGTTCAACCAAAATTAGGAAAACTATGTGCCTTTACACAGCATGTGTGTTTTCAGCATTGCAAATATCTTACTGTTTCTGAATACTAGACTAACCCTTCATATTGTGACATTCTTGAACACATCCAAATTTAAACACTATCATTTTTAATGTATTGTTTTCTGTAGGGAATACCATAGCAAAGTCGATTTTGTATCATTAACAACAGAAAAAGATATATTTTCTACTATCAGCGCTGCCAAAAAAATGCAGACTCAGGTATTTCTGTAAAGATAAGTACGAGAGACCTTCTCTGCATTTCTTAGAGTAAATAATGTGCTACCTTGCCGAATCCACACAAATGTGAAAACAAGCACAAAGATGCACAGTTAGTGACATTCTTCATATTTTCCAGAAGCAGAATAATTTGGCCCAAGCACAAATACACACGTGGCACTTAGTGCTTACTTTACCTGCAATTTGCTGCAAGTATCTGTGGAAGCACGTATGCACGTGCAAGTAGCCAATTTAGTGTCCAGGATTCACAGTGGACTAGTTACATATTTTCAGTCATTTTTGCTATAGTCTCCATATATAAAATTAATTAATTACTTGGTCAAATTAGGCACACAACTAAGCATGTATGTTCTTATAAAACTGTCCCTTAACATTACTTGGACTTACACTTATCTTACTACGCAAGATATTTGTAGAAACAGACTACTTCAGCCTATGGGGCCTGAAAAGCAAATTGCAGCAGAGCTTAAAAATAATAAGTATTAATTGCAGTATTCATGGGAATTTTTTAAACATAAATCAAGTTAACAGATTGCACAATTTCTAAACCATTACTCCCAACAAACTGTTCTCTAGATAAATAATTGCTTACACTGCTTTTTAAAGACATATTCCTGCCAAGTCTGAGTTAGAAACCATCCTCAAGCCTAAAAAAATAAGTAACTTCAGCATTTGCTGAATTTAACTGTTGTTTAGTATTAAAATGCTATAAGAGTAATATAACTGTTAAGGTAGCAAGTTGAGATCAGAGTCCAATTCTGATATGCAAAGGTGATACAACTTGAAGTGCTGCTAGACCTATCTTCTAATAAAATTGAACAATACAATCAAATAAATTATATGAGGTCATTAAACTGTTACAGTCATTCATCAAACAGAAAACAGATCTTTTGATTTTCAGGGAAATACTAAGACTCCAAACATCCCTCTGCAATCTCTTTCATCATTTCAGTACTTTTCAACATGAGTCCATCCTCGTCTGAATCTGCCTTCTGCTGCCTCCTGCTCCTCCCCCACTTCTGCTCTAATAGTGTTCGGAGAGAACTTCAAGATGTGGGCTAATGGAGCTGGCATGGGTTGGAGTTTAATATTGCATGTGCTTAACTTTTTGTGCAACTGACCAACATGACATGTCTAACTGTATAAATGGAAGTTTTATGGTGATAAGATCAGTAGTTACTGAGATATTTATGTGACATGCTGACAGATATAAAACTACAAAGCTTGCTTTTATGCCTTACATCCTCTAGAAAAAAAAAATAAATACTAAGATGATGGGTCACTTTGAAGAGGATTTATTATCTGAATTAGCTAATACCTGGCTAAGTTCTAATATGCAAGATGAGGTCTCAAAAATGCTATTAAAACTATGAACTTTAATTTTAGAGGATCTTGGTATTCTCTGCCAAATGGGGCAGAGTACAGCCAGTTTGCTTGTCTCACTCTCTCTCTAGATCATGGTGCTGTTATCCAACAAAAAAGCGGAATGATGACAAAAAACAGAAAAAGGCACAAGATAATGTCTCTCCAGTTTTTACATACTGTAGGGTTAGGTCTCTCAGGGAGATTCTCATCGCTGCTGGGGTGGGAGGAGGAAGACTATCTGAGAGGAGAGAAGGTCAAGATTACAGAAAATATATTATTTTTGTGCGTGTGTGTATGTATCCAGTATAATCTCTAGATGAAGTAGAGTCTCTTTTACATTTTGATCTGGGGAAAACCAAACCCAGAAATTCTTACAGAACAAGATGACGAAGTTTCCCACTGCTAGAAAGCAGTTCCCTCCTATCTGTGCCCGCAGCTGAAGTTAAAAGACTGCTCTACTTCCTGCTCTATCTGATCTGAGTGTTAATTCACACACTGAGCAGGTGGGCAGCCACAGCAGTCAGTAAAAGTGGGAACAGCCTAGTGGTAGCAAAGAAAGGAGAAAAATAAAAAAAGAGTTAGAGACTTGTAGGGAAACATAAGGCCAGAATGAAAGAAAAACTTCACTTCAGGAGGCACAAGTACCAGGCAGTGTGCAAAGAATACTGACCCTGAGAACAAGACAACTCAGAGGACAAAAGATTCAGCAGACTAGAGAGAAGTGCAAAATATTCAGCTGTACTGTTACTTTCCCATGAGGTCAGACCCTTCCACGCTAGAAAGGATGTTCAGTGCCCTTCATCTCCACCCGAGATGCCCCCCACCCCAATTTTGTTCTGTGCATATTTCCCACAGGAACAATGATCTGTATCACCAGTACTAAGAAAACCAACTACCTCTTCAGCACCCCAACAATCCCCTATAATCATCTCCTATAACCCTCCACATCCACACCCGCTATGACACTCACTCCTGCTGTTCCTCTCTCACCTCCCACATCTAGACACCAGTAACAAGATAGACACACACTGAACATCTGCCACAAACTTCCATTCTTTGTGTATTTCTAGGCATGACAGAGAAACAGTTAATCTTGGGTGAGAAGATGTGTTTTACTTCGTCAATCCAGAACTTTTGTTTTCTAGTTTCCCACAAATGTCTCTGTTTTCTCCTTAAGCCTTTCTGCTGCACCCTGCTTGATACAGCAGGTATTTTATTTCTTTGGCCTGCCTCTGGTCTTGTCTGAAACATCTGGTGGGAAGGATTAAAAGCGGCAGTGGAATCCAAAGTGAGGTTTGGAATAAAGAAACGAAAGACCATCAAATGTTCCTGTCCACATAACAAGTGCACAGGACCACTATGTCTGCATGTGAACCAGCAGAAGGCTCAGAAGATGTTGGGAGTGGGAAAATTAGCCAAGGCATCGACATTTAGAATTACTACATTGGAAAGAAAGTGCTGGATCTTTTTTTCAGAAATAAACTTTAAAATCTTGTTAGACATACGTATATAAGGCATTTTTGCATCAGTTTCTTTTATGTGCAACATTTAGGAGGTCAGACTGAATTATTCCCCCAGCTCTAAAGCACCTATGCTTGCTGTTGGAAGAACAAAATGGAATTCTCATAAGAATTTTCAGACAGTGTCTAATGGCAAATCTCCCTATTAATCACCCATCTCAAAAATCTTTTTGAGATAAATCAGTGGCATTGTTAAAGCTTTATAGCAATTTTTCTGGTCCAATCATTTTAATTTTATTTTGGGTAGTGTTAGAGACTTTGTTGCTAGTGCCAACTGACCATGATGATTAATATATAATTAACATTCTCGACAATTCCTTTTGTGTCAGCAGGAACACATCAATTCCTTTGTCTTCAGCCGATGCACATACCCAGGGTGGATTGCTCAGATATTGTTGGTGACTCACATACAGGCTATCACTTAATGATTAGATAGAACTGACAGAAATCAAATTCTAATAATTGGAAAATAACATATTTTAATTTAACCAAAAGTACTAAAAATATTGTTCGGTAGTTTTTGGGTCATCATATCACCAATCTAAACCCAACAGCTGCTGGCTCTAGCTGCCTCTAAAAACAAGACGTCATATTGAACTAAAACCTAATCTCACAACACAGATGAAGTAATAGAAAAATGGTACTGCTGCCTTTGCAGATGTGTTGGTGTAAATATATGAGAGCAGAATCCAAGCATTAGCACTATCTATATGGCGTACACTATATATACTTTGGGTTAAACTGATGTACCTAATAGGAAAGCAGCAAACCAAGCAAACAACAAATTCCCAAACAGAAACTATCCGGCCTTTTTCCCCTCCTATCCAACATCTTTCCCGCTCATTGCATAGCCACAGTCTTGCTTCTTTAAAACAGTTTTGCAGTTCTGCCAGGCAACAGTCTGTTACAGTCTATGTAAATGTGAATTGGTTTAGGGGACATTAAGGATGCATGCGACAAAAGAGTAGCAGCATATCAGCCACGAATTAAAATCCGTTACTGTATTTTTGTTTATTGATCTAGTGTAAGCTTTTCAGCATCGTCTAATTTAAATAAAACTTCAATTTGTAACAATACTATAAATAGAAGGCAATATTGATCAGAGTGCCACCAGCCTGCTGAACTTTTGTTATCACTGAAGCCTGACCAGTTAATGTTGAATGTTACAATTTATTACACTGCAAAGTACAATACAACACAATAGCATTTAGATTTATAAACAAAGATATGCTGAACTCCTGAAAGCAAGTTCAGTCAGCTCTGAACAAGAAGAGCGTTCTGATTTACTGGTACTCCACAGCACTATTTCCCTACCCGAGGCAATATTTCATTACCTCTCTGATATGAACACCTGTTAACTCTGCTGAAGATTGAAGAATTTGATTTCTTTTAGACTCTTTTAAACCCCAGCAAAACATCTGATGTCCATCAGCAAAGATTCATCGCTGCTGTGGTAGGCTTTTTGAGCTTTTGAGGAACTTTACTTGTTAAGATGGGCAAACGATGTCCTTGGAGACAGAACCTTCATAACAAATAGCAGCAGATACCAGACCCCTAAAGTCACTTTCTTCCTTCCCCTCTTCCCTTTCATAGGTGTAAAAACTGAAATAAACAGATGTGAAAAATACATACTTACAGGTAAATTCCACATTAGGGGCTGTTCTCAAGCAGCAAGCACTGAAACATTCTCTAGACAAAGAATATTTCATTACAGTTTTTTCACTCCTGAAGGTGCATGGTTTCAGGGAAATTACTGAATTGCCTTAAAGCAAGCTCAGCGTTGTTGTACTCACCAGTCAGGAAAGCACTGGTGCTGCTTTTCAGAAGGCATGTGCTCACATTTCGTTCTAGGTGCAGGAGAGAAGCTCCTCGTGCTCTCCTCGTCTTGAAGAGTAAGGACACTGGGATAGCCTGCAAGACAGAAAAGCATCAAAGGAAACAGGTCTCTGGGCTTTGCTTGAGAACAGAGGAAAAATGACACTTCCCAAACAGGGCTTCTCCAGAGCTGGAAGTGTGATTTAAAAACAAAGCAAAACAAACAGTTATTAGCTGTGCCTGGATGCAGCACTGCTTAGTGAAACACAATGCTCACCTGCACATGGGCAAAAGGAGATCACAAACCAGCCAGGTATGGCACAACACAGACTGCTCAGGCACTCCGGGAGGGAACTCCTGCGGCAGTATTAGAACAGAGGAGAGCCTCTGTTTGCAGGGGCAGGAAGAAATACTAATGTGAGGGACATGCATTTACCACTTACCTGTAAAAATCCCAGAAATAAGGCCCCACCAGTTATTCCACTCACACTCCTATACGATGCAAAATGGTGAAATGTCTTTGTCTTGGTGAAACTCTGATGTCAATCTGCCTGCGCATGTTAAAATGAGCACCAGAGAAGGGATCTGAACCTCAGAAGGCAGACTGTACTCTTCCTTCACCCCTCTCTGACCAGCAACTTCTAACGATTTCCTGCAACTCTTCCTCCTCAATGCAGCCCATTCCCATTCTCTGTCATAGCTGGATCCTTCAGAGGAATGGTCTCTTTTCCTGTCATCACAGAAGTTTGTCTGTCTTCTCAGGGGGTCAAAACCTCTCCTGTGCCCCTTCCTCGGTTTCTGCCGCATCCACGCATCAGCACAAGGCACAGAGACTGGCTGCAACCCAGACGCACTCTTTGTAAAGAAAAATAACCTATGCTACAAAACAAACCTAAACCTGAGAGCATCTGGCCAGGACACACGCAGTTTGCTCTAAGGAGAACTAAGCCATAGTTTAGTGGGGAAGCTTCTTCTGGGGAAGAAGCAGCAAGAGCAGCAGTGGCCTTCAGCGAGAGTCCTTTTTTGAGAAGAATGCCAGCCCCCGCAGGCTGCAATAAGCTGCACAACTGCCCCTGCTCCGGGCAAGGCAGCGAGAGGCAGAAATGCCCAAACACCCGCCGAAGCCCTGGCTGCAGCACGGGGTGAGTAAGAGGGAGGATCTGCAAGAACTTCAGCTATGACACAGGGCAGGAAAATCATGTACATAGCACTGATATCACTCTTACTTGAATTAAAACACAATAATGTAAATAAAGTCATATTAGTATGCACATTTCCTTGGAGAATTTTCTCTCTACAGAACTTGATGTCTATTAGCCTTCAGTCAAAATAAAGGTCACCAGACAGTACATTCTTTCTTTTCTTGCTTGAAAACAGAACGTAGTCCAGTCTGATGCTTTCAGACTGGGGAATTGTTTTTTTAATTGGGATCTGTATCTAAACCACTATTATCGTAGAAACAACAGTGGGTTTTTAATTTTACTTATTTAAAACGAGAGCATGTATTTTGAAATGGTTTCAGGTGAATGGGACGTGATTTAACTGGAGTTTTGTGGACAGGGTATACGATTATTAGATTAGCCTTTTAGTCTTTCATTCGAAATTCAGCACATCTCTAGGTATTTTTGATACTGTCATGTTAGGGATAACATGGTCTTAATATGTTTACTGTGTACAGGTGCATGCCCTCCTAATATGCCCTGACACACGTAAATATGCTGACACTCCCACTGTGCAGGCATTCCTGCAAACATACTGCATCCCTCCTCAGTAAAGCAGCACGAGGGAAAAGAAAAGTAAATCAGCACAAAACTAAAACAAGTCAATTACTATGACAGTATTTTAAAGCTTCATTTTTAGATAGCACAGATGCAAGATACGCAACTTAGATCAGGCAGTCTGTAAATTAGCAAGATTCCTTGTTCAGGAATTTTTGAGGAATTTGGCAAACATACCTAACATTTGGTCCATTCCTACTTAAAATGTAATTTGATGTGATAATATTTGGCAGTTCTTTAAATCTACTTTCTAGAAAAAACAAACTCTATCTTCAAATCACATCTTAAATAAGATTTCAATTTTAATAATTCCCTAACTATAATTATGAATTTTTAATTTTATACTGATGAAATCTTCAATCTGCACAATTCCTAGCTCTGTAATTTGCCCAACCAAGGAATTTAAATAATAACATTTTATATCCTTGCAGATAACCAAGACAGTACAAAGTGCAATTCTTTGTATAAACTGTTGCAAACATAGCAGGAATACGTTCAAATAAAATTCATAAATAATATTAACTAAATAAAATATATAATGCCTCAATCTGTTGCAGGAAACTTTGAAAGCCAAAAAGAGGTTACATTCACTGAATATTTTATTCATTAAAAAGTATTCACACCAGTTGAATCAAAAGTTTGGCTTTTACATCCCCCTTTTCCTTTTCTAGCTGTCATGTTCTGGTCTGAACACCACATTTGTTGACTTCTTCTGCCAAAGTCTTGTTTAGTTTATGGATTCACAACTGAACAGAAGGAAAAAGGGATGCCTGAGACAGGCCGAAAGATAGACAAGAGCAGAGTTGAATAGAGCCAGATCAGGTGAAAAGGAAATGAGATCTGGAAAAAATCAAAAGGCAGGAGGCCCAGGGAAGGACGAGAGCACATATGGGAAAGGATTTGCAGATTGAAGGTTATAATAATGGGGAATGGCAGCTAAGAGACAATGAAACCAGCAAACAGATGGGAGGAAAAAGGACAAAGAAAAAGAAATAAAGTTCAAAAATGCTAGAAATAGAGCAGGAGCTATTTAACAGAGAATCAGAGAGAGAGGGGGAAAGAAAGAAACATAATGGAAAATAAAAGAATTGACTATTAAAAAAAGCCTCTACATTAAACTCTTCATCACACACGGTTCCACATCAGGAAACTATATTTCTACTTTTTCCAAGAAAGTCCAATATTTGGAATAGTTTCAATGCAAAGGTAGAGCTTGTTAGAAAACGCATGTATAACTGAACCTCCTGTATGCTTTTAATGCCAAGAGTAACAATATCTATTTTTAATAGTCCTACATGTACTAGCCGGATCCTTCAGAGTTGTCCTCTCCATTTCTCTGTATATAAACAGAAAGAATTCTATAAGGCAAATAAACACCTCTTGCCATCTGCTGAGAAGGAAGCACTAAGAGTCTTTATGAGTTCATTTTAAAGAAAAACTTCTCAGAGATGCACCGTATGTAACATGATCCATCAATGTTTCAGTTTCACAGCCTTTGTTAAGATAGACACATACAAAATGTGGTAGATTCTCTGCTTTCCAAGAACAATATATGAATTACTGAACACTTTTTAAAATCGCATATCAATTTTAATAAACCTTACTTTAAGAAAATCCCTTGGGAGTTAGTATGGACCACTGTATACACATATTAGTATAAAACTTCACATATTTCAAAAATTTACAGATTGCAATAGCTATTTTAGGGGTATTTTACATAAATATGTTTTATGCTGAATATTTTTAAAACACGTAGATTATATTGTATGGGCTATTCCATTTTTTCACTATTATTACTACCACCAAGGAAATACATATTTAGGTGGATAAAGCATGCGAGTGACCTGTGGAAAATATTACTGTCTGTTTCCATTAGAAGACAACTTTAATCTCAAATTTCTTGCCATTGACTAAATGAAGACTGGATAATCTCTGAAAACAAATGCAGGTTATTAATAATTCCATTGATAATTCAGTTTCTTTTTTTAATAGAAGGTACACCAATGGCCTTTATCCTGCAAACAAGTATAAAACAAAGTCTGTTTACTCATGCCAGGCCTTAGCTCATAAAAATTAGCAAAGGTCATTATACCCAGTAAAGTCAGAACAGCATAGGTAGTTTAAAGATTTGTCCCAGTGAAATCACTTTAGCCTTACCTGCCCCAGGGATCTGAAAATCCTGTTCCGTATTGTAAGGAGTGCTCATGCACAACTGTAGTACCTCTATATGCACCATAGATAAAATGGGATAGAGTCCTTCCTTCTCCTTTCCTGAAAGCAATAAACTTCTTATAAGAGCTTATTTCCATTTGAGAAGGAAAATGGTCTACGGAAGTGTAAGTTCATCTGTGAGTGGGCTTATACAGGTACAGCTGTAACATGTGAATTCATTACAATAATCGCATCACTAACTGTGTTACCAGTATATAATTTCTGAGTAGTCTGGGCATGAGGCATTTATTAGTGAACAGATAAGCACCTCTTATAGACAGCCAAGAATATTTCAGAAAGAAAGAAATGGATGAGAATTTAGGTGATTTTATACATGCTTGATAAATCACATTAACTCCTTAAATAAAAATGCCCATTGAACATGTGCCAAAACAGTCAGCTCCTGGCTTTTTGGGGGTTCTTTGTTATTTTTTTGGGTTGTGGGTTTGGGGTATTTTTTAATATATATTTTGTTTAAAATAAAGCCCCAGGTCAGTCTTGGTGTCATTTTTTTAGCTAGTCAAGTTAGGAACCCCTGAGAAAAGGTGTTTTCAATGGAAAGGTTGACAACCCCTTCAGTGTAGCACTGTGAATGATGGCACCTTGATCAGAGTTGGAGAAAACGTTCAACGTGATATAAGCTACTGAACTAAGTTGTAAAATGACAAGGACTGAGTGAACAGTTTTTAATATAGATAATATTGTTCATGTAGTCTATAAATATAGAATTAAATGTTGACCTCTATCTCCCATGTCAAAAGTCAAAGTCAGTGTCAGCACATATTGTTTTTATTTGTTTCAAGAGAAAAATAGATCAACAACATTAACCTCACAATGAACAGAGAATTGAATGAATTAAAAAGCAGTACCCCATAAATCCCTTTCCTTTTATTGGCACAGTGATAAAAATGCCTAGGGCTTAGAGGAAAAGGGTAGTCTCAGACACTAGTCTGAGATGCTCTATGTACACAGAGCTGTACATCACATCCTAAAGCAGAGGAACAGAGATATTAAGATTCGCAGTCTCATATAATACACAATATCCATCAAATTGCATCATCGCATCCTGCAAAACATGGCATGTCAGATATTCCTAAGACAAGGTTAACACAAGATTATTTTAAAGAAACATTAGCCTTCCACCTACATTTGAAAAACACATATCACAAAACAGTTTATATATGCAAAAAAAGACTTTATTCAATACTGTCCATACTTGCAGTATACCAAAAACTTAAGACACCACCTGGAAAAAATTCCATTGTGTTTAGAGAGTTACTAGCTTCACTGGTCAGATATCTCTTTAAATTGTTGGTTCATTGTGATAGGACTGAGAAAGACTACATTTTTCTCCTGTTTAAAAAGTCATTTTTTCCAAAACACCTTATAATAATAAAAGCCCCTATTTCACAATGCCATAGTAAATTTGACAGTTAACTAAAATGAGCAGTTTCAATTGCAAATTCAGTTTAATTGCAATTTTTAGTGCTGCATAATTAAACTAAAAATGTTCTAAAAAAATTCACATGGTCAAAACTAGGACAGAAACAAAAGCATTTTCACGTAGGCTTAGGGCTTTCTAATCAGTTTCTAGAGAAACTGACAAAAAGTAACATTTAAAAATGAATCAGTGTAACAAAAGAAAAGGAATAGTATCATCTGAAGAATTCAGCTGTTAGTTTTTGTTTACATTTTCTTATCCTCCTGCAGCTTATAAGATATACACAAATTCTTTTGGCTTAATGCTCCAATGATTATCTGCTGGCAATGTTGCATCCTGTGAAAAACATTTTACAGCATTTGCACTGTGTACTAAACACACAAAAGCAACTAATTACTTTTGTCAAATCTGGAGTGTGTTCTGTGGTAGCTTACTGGAACCAAACCCTGTTTTTCTTCTTGAAATGGGCTGGCTGACTGAGTTTCACCAGTAAAGTGTAGGCTTGGGGTGAAATCTTGACTCATACATACCGCTGAAAGCTGGTATGCTGAAGCTAATCTGTATCTTGGTGAGAAAAGCCTTCTCAGGCTGAACATTCACAGGGTTTGAAAGAATTTTACAGCTGGCTATAAAGAGCAACTTTTCTGCTCCACATGAATTCATGCAGCTTCTGGGCAGAACCAGTCATGGTGCTTTTCATAGCTGGATGATCAGAAGACTTCTCTATAACTTCTAGTAAAGAAGCAAAGACATAGATTTTATTATACTAAAGGATTATTGATGTGTAGGGCAATACGGAATGGCTGTATAAAGCAAGTCACTTAAGGTCTCGCTAAGATTGTAAACTTAGTCATAGCTTCACATAGAGAAATAACATTCAAACAGGGGAGGTACTTTCTAAGACACGTAGTTGACAAAATTAACTTCAATCTTGGTTTTAAAAGATCTGCTTTTGATTTGAAGAATACTGGCTACTGCACACAAAAATGACGATGAGTTTTTTTTGAGGGCCGAAATAAAGAAATAAAATACTTTTTGCCTCTCTTTATGATCATTTGATTCAAACTGTGTTTCTTATCCCATTAACCCAGCTTGCGTATTGGTGACGTTATAATATTGTAAATTTAAAGTTTATCTGCTACAACAGCCAGGTAACAGGTGCAATAACTTTATAGCCAGAACAGTATGTGAATTTATGGTAGGTAGTGATTCTCCACCGAGAAACAAAAATAAGGTTCTGCATGATGACTTGTGCCAAGGTGCCCGGCCAGCAGTCTGGCAGCACAGGTAGCTGCCAGTCTGCACCAGAGACTGTGAGGATGGATACCAGTAGAAATGAAGCTTTGCTGAAAGGGAATGGAGAAGAGTGACAGAACTGCAGGGGCTGGATCTCCAGGAGCACCCCTGGAGAGTGTACTAACTGGGGCTCTAAGGCAGGAGCTCTGCAGCAAGGTAAACATGTAAATGATGCTGCAGCCTCCTCCTTGGTCTCATTTCATCAGCGCCATCCTTTAACTCATGCTTCTGTCAGCACACTGATAGAGTCTTTGGATGCTTGTTGTTCTTAAATGTTACACAGCAATAAGTTCACCCATTAAAAATGTCAAATTTCCCATATATCTATAAAAACAATCATCATATTTATTAAACAACTAACCATATTACTTAGCGTAATTCCAATACTAACAAGACACAGAACACAGACAACAAAAACCAAGCATATAAACAGGAAATACAAAAAGGATTGATGGTGACTGCTAATACTAACTCATAAAAACAAAGTTTATTCATAAATAACAGTATCCCAACTCATAATTATTTACAGTTTAAGAAATTCAGCAACCAATCCTGTGTTACAAATTTCCTGTTTGTCATTTTCTCTCAGAATTTTGAAAGCTTTCTTATGTTTGTTGTACATCTGGAAAAATTCTTCTTCCAAACATCACCCAAGAAGTCTGGCATCAAACGTGGTGCGATAGATTGCACAGATATATTACCTGGGATAAATTAGTCAGCTTGAGTCCCAGTGTAGATGCCATTATAGATTATAGATATCATATCTATGTTATGCATGTCTATGAATTTCTTTTTTTACTTGGTTTTGAAATATGCAGATACCTATTCAAAAGTACAGGATTAAACCCACATAGCCTTTTTTCTAACAAATCTTCCGTGTTAAGTGACAACACCCTTGATTTATCAAAGATTCAAGATGTGTTCAGTTTATGCAATAGTCTTCTACTTAAATTCAGTGGATTCATAAAAAGAAACATAGTTACTATATTTACTTTTATTTATTATTATTACTACTATTATTTCAATAATAGTGAAATGCAGATAAGGCGTTGGTTAGTTGAAATTTTAGCATGAGCTCCGAAAACTTCACACATATTTAGCATGCTGATTCCAGCTATGGAGAAGCAAATGAGCAGATGAGCAGTGTAATAATTAGTTAAAATTCTCTGATACAAGCTAGTGTCAGCTCCTGCTTTCAGAGCTGAGGAAAATATTCATAAGCTCTTACTTCTTGTAATAGAGAATTCACTGTTAACTAGGATTCATATCCCATGTGTTCAGCCTCCCTACAGACATGAATTCTTTTTCAGGGATTCTATCAAAAAGCTTTCACTGGTAACAAAATGTAATAAAAATACACCATGGTAAAATGCATTCAGTCAGTAGGATCCAAAGGTACTGAAACCTGCAATACCAGCTGCAGAAAAAAATAATCAGAAGTACAGCTTACCTTCATTTCTTGAAACCCCAGTCATCTGAGAGAGAATATTATTTTCTACAAAAATATTAAACATGCAGTTATTGATTCTTCCTGCATACTTTTTACATCTTATATACCACACTTTAAAAAAAAATATATTTTTAAACTTTCCATTAAAATAATATCTAGATGATAACAAGGTAAGATAGACCAATTTAAAATCTTGTAAGGCTGTTAAGAACTTACTACTAGAAAAATAAAAGTTAACAGAAGAAATTATACACCACATTTCCACATCTGGGCTTGCAGAAATAGCTTTTGCAACTCCCATGCTTCTGTCTATAAATGTGCTCTTATTGTTAGACTTTTGATCTTTTTGAAGAGAAAGAAGGACAACCACAGAGCTACACATGTCACTCAAAAACACAAACATGCACAGTAATATCATGGAAAACTAAATAACAGCACAGACTTGCTAATAAAGGAAGGAGAGGAACTTGTTAGATCCTACAGCGAAAGCAAGCTGCAAACCAATCCAATTCAGAATTCATCTTTCTCATTTACACTGTAACACATTTGTGGGATCTAGTTTACCAGAAATCGCCTAGGGGAAAAGAAAGGGAATCTACAGTAATCAAAAAGTGCCAAAATTAATAAAGTGCTCACAATTACTATTGCTTTGCTGACACTGGAGAACAGAAGCAGACTGGGTTTTGTCACAGTTCTGGTATCCCCCAAATGTTGCTGCTACAGTGTTTCTGCCCTTTCAGGTGCAATCTGAAAAACATAAGTTATATACATTACATTGCACATTGACACGCCTAAGATTTTTATTATTATTTTATTTTTTCACCCATTCATGGTTGCAAATTAATGAAATTATATAAGACTGAAGCCAATGACAACTGCTAATCTGTAAGCAATAACAAGCAAAGAAAAGCTGATAGGAGTACAGCTGTTTTATTTTAATTGAGGAATGATTTTATGTTGGAAGCACTCAATATTCACAGCAAATTAAAAATAATGAAGTGAATTGATACCAATGATATTTTTTTACCTACTATCCCTTTGTAAATCTATTTCTTCACGCAAATTGACATTTCTAATTGATACATATGCTATTATTCCTCATTAGCAGGCTGAATAAAATAATTCTTGATTAAATTTATTGCAATTTACAATCCAGCATAATGTTTGCAAGCTATAAAAGTCAATCAGCAGGAAATAGAAAAAAACAGATGACATTATTACTTCATATATATATAGACACAATGATTTCATGTGTTTCATGGAACCTTCATAAGCATTTCATGTGTTCTCAGGAGTTAAGGTCTGTCTCCAACAGGTCACTTCATTTTTTACGTGACCATAAATATACTTCAGTGCATACATCCTTCTGTGTTTTTTGATAAATATCACCTCTAATAAGCAAATTATTTGCGTATTTAGCAATCTGTTAGAAGTTGTCTGGAAGAGTTAGTCTTCTACTAACACTCAAACAAAATTATGCAGAACAGCTGATGATTTACTTTGTCTGGATTAGGGTGTTTGATTTATACTGTGTTATCACTTATGACAAGTTCAAGCAAGTAGAAAAAATTCAGAATTTCAATGGAACAAAGAAAGCCGATAGCAAATTTGACAAGGAAAATATATATTCTATAATGCAAAATTTTCAACCAAAAAAGAAAACTGAATCAATGGAAAGTCAGTCTGTCCTTAATAATTTTAACTTATTCCACATCTTGCCCTGGCCTCCACTATTTTGTAGGAAATCTTTGGTATTACGAAGCTAGCAGAACAGCTATTACGTTATTCACTAATGGCAAGAAAAGTATGTTATGACCAGGCCAATTCTATGGCCTATTGCTCCTATTTCTATGGAGAATGCTGGCAGCTGGTACAAGATTGCTGCCCTCACTTAAGCTGGGCTTCAGACTTGCGAAATAATTTACCCGAAAATGCAGTATATATGCTATATCTAGTACAGACATAGAACAGCCATCCTACTTTTGTCATCTCAAGTTAATACAATTTCATTCTGAGGAAGAGCTTCTGATGCCCTGATTGTAGTCTGTGGCTCAACTTGTCCAGATAAGCTGGAAGAAATTTCTCAAAAAAATCAGATATTATTGCATAGGACCACAGAATGGGAATTAAAAACTAAACTGTATTTGGAATGTTTTTCGTTTGTATTATACATCACATTCTTTGTAAGACATTAAATAAAATACTATTTTGATTAAAAATACTTCTGGTTCAAATCTAAGTTCAATTTATAGAACTGATGGGGCAGTTGCCAACTAAAATTAAAAAAATAAATACCCAGGTTTGCACAGGTAACTGAAATTAAAGTACAGCTCTTAAAGGTGTAATTTGACAGTCACCTTTGAAAAATAATCTGGTTTTGATTCTACAGATATTTTAGATTCACAATGGCATTTTTATACAACATAATTAGATGAATCATAATCTTTTTTGTTGTTACTTAAGAATTTTGATCAAATCTTTGTGAAAGGCAATATATATCACTTCAGCAGACACACCGCTAATATGTTAAAACCAATCCTTACAATTTAAAAATAAGAGGACTTACTATCAGCAACAAAATCAGCTGTTTCAGGATTCATTTCCTATTTGATACGTATTATTAAGCACAGTAAACAACCTGTCTGACAGCAGTAAAAAAAAAATCAGAGCTCTACAATGACTGACTAGCATTGTTTAAACAACACTAGAAAGTGGCCCAAAAAGGAGCCCTTCAAAGCAGGCACAGGTTTTCCAGTGTTCCTATGGGAATCTGCCATTTCAGAGAAATTGCTCTCATCAAGAACTGCACAGTGCTCCACATCCAAGATTACCTTTAAGAGCAACCAAGGTATTTCCAACTACTCTGTCCACAGCAGAGCAAAAACTATCAGGAGCTATGGCAACCACTAAGCCTCATTTAAACCAAATTCTAAAATATAAGTCCTCCATATTGCATTTAGCCTCTGCTGTCAAAGGTAACTAATTCATTAAATTTTTCCTGCCTATTTCTCTGGGCAATATTTGGAAAATTAGTGTGCATATCCAGTTCATTCATTCAGATTCAGGGTAATATCTAGGTCTACATGCGCCCGGAGAGGGTAAAGGCCACCAACAGCTGTGCAGTAGGCAACTGTCATCTCAGTAGAAGCAAAAACGATGGCCCAAGGCAGTGCCGGCTGCCCACAGAAACCAGGGCTCTGAGGGCTGAGTCCTTGCCCTGTGCTGTGCCCAACCACAGAAAATGAGGTGGCGCCAGGCTGCGGCTAACACTCATTCGAAGGGAACAGCAGGGACTTACGCTGTGTGGAATGTTGCAAAACCAATGTGACATCTCTGAGAAGGCTCCCACGGTCGGCCAGCTCACCAGCCCTCGTTCTGGCCACTGTTGCAGAGCCACAAAGTAGACTTTTATATTTCAACACACATTATCTTGTCATCTCTCTTGATCTAGAAATACCATATTAAGAAAAACATGATGGAAAATAATATCATCAGCCTTAAATACACCATTTTCATCCAGCTCTAACAAACTGAATAGGAAGACTATTTTATAAATGAGCACAACATATTGAAATTCAATAGTCTAGTTAATACAAGCATATTGAAATAAAATTATACACATGTACACACACACATGTGCGTATATGTGTACAGTGAGAAAGGACCTATGGCCATCGCATATGTACTATTTCTATAGTGATGTTTGGGTAAGTAAGAAATGGAAGCTCTTTAAAGCTTAAGGATATTCTGGTCAGGATGATTTTAGCTGCAAACATAAACCCAAAACAATATATTTATAAGAGATTTGTAATTTTAAAATCTTAATAACATTTGAAAAGAGTAAAAAAAAAATAGATTCACTCACTTTATTAAATTCAGCATTGGAAAAAACAAAGGTATTATCCAGTTGAGTCTATACGAAAAGGAAACACACACGTTAATACCCGCGATTTGATACTCATTCCAAACACAAGTAGTAACGAATTTGGTGACAAAGCTGTCAAAATATGTTCTGCAAATACATTGGCAAGAGATCTGGACATACTAAAGAAATTCAGTGAAATAAAATAGGTGCCAAATGGGGAAGTTTGACAGAGTTTTCAAAAATACATTTAGACCAAAGCAGGAACATATCCAAGAGAGATTCTCTACATAAATTATCATGAAACTATTAGAAATAATTGGCCAGTGATTTCAAAATATTACATATACTTTTAATGTTATCAAAGAGCTGTGTTGTGAACCATGTGTGATTTCTTGGCGATTTAATTTTTGGCCACACAACAGCGTTTTTAGATGCAAGTGAAAAGACTATATCCCATACTGTAAGTCAATCTGTAGTCTCTGAAATTGCATCGAGCTCCAATGCTTTGGAAGGCTGCTAGGGAAAATACTACAAAAGCCTGAATACTTTGCGAAGCTGCAGAGCGCAGCCCTTGCAGGGGCTCTGCTAAACAGATGCCCCTGCAGGAGACTGAAGAGAGCCTAGATAACCAAGACGTCACGACCAACCTCTCTGATGGGGTCTAGCAGTGTCTGCGGTCACTGCGCCCCAAACAACCACGTCAGCTTTGATGTTGGTCCCTGCAGCAGGCATCACAGTGCCAGTACGTGCTGGAGCATGCCTGAGTCATGGCTAAAGGTAAATAGGTACAGCAGGACAGAAGTGTTCTGCAAGTCGAATAGGAGCAGATTAATTTCTATACAATGCTGTATTACAGGCATTTTTTTAATAAAAGAAACCAAACATTTCTAGCTACTTGTTTGAATGCAGATAACCACTGCAGAGATATCTGCCTGAGCAGCAGCTCCCTGCTCTGCACTTCAGCTGGATGCGCTGGTGAACGCAGAGGTGGGTCGGAGGTGCTGTCCTGCAGAGCTACCTATTCACACCCTTCACATGCATGAAATTCAAATTACTATTGTTTAACGGTTCTCAAGAAACAAATGCTTTATAACAGATAAAATCAGAGCAAGTCAAAGTAGACTACTCAGAAAGGAGACAAAAAGAGGCCAGGCAGCACTTATACATAAAAGGCAATGCCCTTCAATGTCAAACCACTTCCTTGTATTCAGCCAACACAAAAGTAAACAGTACTACATATTAGTTCGCTTACCACGGACAAAGCACCAGCGTAAAACAGCAGCACTGGTAGCAGGATGCCAGGGCAGCTTACTTCAGCTCAGGTTTGCACACCAGCTAAATACTTGCATCTTTAGCATGTGCTGAAATTTAGAGGGCTTGCTCAGGTCAAGTTGAAAGCTTAAGGCTCAGATTATCTGGGGTTAAAAGCTGACCCACCTGAAGCGTATGGAAATATATTCATTGACTTCACTAGGGCCTATTATAATCTACAAAGGTTTCAATAGTGCATTGATCTGGGCCTCCCATTAGGGCATTGAGCCAAGTGAATAATATTTGTCATACGTTTGTTCTCAAAAAATTGTTGTTGATTGTTTTAAAAACATTTTTATATACTCATCATTAAATTCCCCCGTTGTTATCCTTAATCAAAGAAACGCACCCTGAACTTGAGGCAGTACAAGATAAGATTTGTGATTGTCCTTAACTCCTGGCAAGCTCATTCCTTACACTTCAAATGAGCTTCTGAGAAAGCCCTCTCCCACGCAAGGTTTTTCCTAGTGCAGAAAGATCAATTTTCCTGAACAACCAAAAAGAAAAAGGCACAGAGATATAACTTAAATAGTCCATAACTCTGTTTATTCAACTGCGGTGAGAACTTTCCAGAAAAGCCTCGCCCAGTGCATGCTATTACTTCTTATTCATTTCAACACCCTCAAGGGCTGCCTCCAGCTCCTTCCATCTCTCCCCAGGGCTGTCCCGGGCTGTGGGTGGGCTCCTGCACTCCCCCATGACTGCAGCAGGTTAGGGAGCAGGGCAAGAAAAAGCTCCGACTTCTGCTGGAGCAGAAAGTGGCAAGAGTTTTGCAGCTGCCTTTAGTTCTGGGCAAAACATTCCAGTTTTGGACAGCAACCTAAAAAATACATGTCAGCATATGTAAGCTTTTTAACTTATTATTGTAAGCTCCATTCTGTCAAAGGATCGTGGTTTTTGACTTTGAACTATACCTTTTGCTATTGGCTATAGTGCTTTAAGGTAGGTATTTCCTGGACAAATATATTTACTAAAAATTTTTCTATCAGTAATGCAGACTGAGTAACTAAATGGGCATTTTTTCTTCCGCATGAGGTCCTTAAATTTAATATCCTGTTAAGCAGTATTAACTTTTAGGTTGCCATAAAATCAAATAATTGTATTTATTAATTTGTTTTAATTACCAAGCACAGAGAAGCATATGTCCTACCTAGCCTGGGAAAATCTGAATGCACACCTGCTCTGACAAACAGTCTTCAAAATGAGACGTGAGGAAAATATTTGAATTACATTTCCCTGTTCCAACATACCATTTTTAAAAAGCACTTTCAACACTGAACTAGGCCTTTACAGTTAAGGCATTTTACAAGATGATACTGAGCTATGTTTCCTGTCTATGAAGAAGGCACCAGCATATAAAATGGTAGTGAATTTGCATTACCTCCAATCCATCATTCTTTGAGTGCGCAGGAAAAACTGTGAGACCTGCTGCAACAAAGCACAGCCTTGTGTTGACAGATTCTTATTTAAGTGACTGTGAATAGAACAATTCCACAAATAATTTGTCAAGTGTGTGGCTGAACTAGCTCTGAACCCTGATAAATACCAACTCTCCTCACTGCTACAAAGGCATGATGTTCTGTGTGCGGCCAGTGAGTAACAAGCACCAGGATTTAACAATCGATGCTACTATATTTCTCTTTTCTTTGTGGTTAAAAAAACCTTGAAGGGTGGCTCTTTCAGCAGTGTTAAGTACTAGTGGTGGCTATGCCTTGCAAATCTAAGTAATACACTGCAGGCTGAGGTGGAAGGAAATAGCACACTGCATTCATTTTTAGCTGCATTTAAAACGTTTACATTCTCTGGTGAAAAACAGTCTTCACTGTATAGTTAGCAGACTCTTGTTTAATACAGGCTATTATTAAATGGACCTCTTTCAAGTTATGATAATAGGACATCTACTTTGCTGCATTTCGCATCCTAAGGCGGACATTTGGGCTGGGGTAATTCAAGAGAACAGTCTCTTTTAGGAAAAATAACGCAAAACTCTAGGGGAACACATGTACATACTAATAGGGGGAAAAAGCACCCCTTCCAGGTATTCAACTGAAATTGTATTTTTCTATCATGCAGTGCATTCCAAAGGCATTATGGATGTGCGAGGAAAAAATCATTTTTAAAGAAACGTAAATCTAATCAGTCTTGAAGCTAGCAATATATACATAAATGTCTCTCGCAGACATAATTTAGTATGCATTATTAATTTATTTTTCATAAAGCTTTCCAGCTACAAAAAGGGTAAGTGGAAATGTGCACCCACATTGACGATAATGCTCATTTGTCAGGCAGGAGTCAACATATTAACAAATTTCTCCCCCTGAAATTCCAACCTAAAGGATGTTCAGAATCTTCTTTGCAGAAAGACCAGACATGCTTATAGTTAATGAGATTATTCCAGACATTTTAATAAAATACCAACCTTTAACGGACATGAACTTCAGTGTGCTATTTGCAAGACAAAACTCTGGACAGCAAGAAATTATAATCATAGAAGTCAATTATATTTATACTTTTGACTATAAAATACCAATGCCTACAGAAATAATTGTGTGATACTATTAACTAGTCCCAATGTAAAATGCTAATTATTTATTGTTTATAAAGCAATTTCAAATAATGCAGAACTCATACACTAGTGCCATCATGATTTTCCAGTCATTAACTTAACCAGAATTTGCATTTTGGGACTATAGCCAGTGACTTACATGCACTACTTAAGTCATTTTTCAAACACCCTGTCCCATCTTAATCTATTCATCATTAATCACATTTGGTCACTTTACATACAGAACACTATTCAGATGAAAGATAAAAGAAATACATTAATAAAATTAAAGCTAGAGTGAATACTTCAAAATATAAAGGTAGTGGAGGAATACGGTTATCAAAGCAATTTATACATTATGCCTATTAAAACAGACTTGTCTGAGCAAAAGTTCTGAGAGTTTTTGAGGGTTTTTCTCCTGCAATGGAAAGGGTACTTAGAAAGCCACCTTTGTACTTTATCCCTCCCAATCATCTTTCATTGTGTTTATAAAGCAAAGAGAAAATACTCAAATTTTGTACCTTTTATGATATAGGAGCAGAATATATTGATAGTTGTTTATTTGTCAATACCAGCTACAATTTCAGATCTGTGAGTAACCTTAAACTTGTGGAACTGGCTTGTAATTACAGGCTGTTTATCTGAAAAGATCCAGTGCTCTGACTGCTGCATCTGACTGACCTATTCTACCTTAAATCAATCAAACCAGGGAAGACTTATATCCTTCTTGTGTGGGTCTGGTCCACTAGAGGCTGAAAAGGACTGAAGATTTCTTATAAAAGGAGTTTTGTTACCTCTGCCTTGCACCTTTCACCTCAATGCACCAGCTGCTTATACATCCACTGCAGTACACCAGCATTCATAAGTGAAAAAAATGAATGAAACATGCAGCCCCTACGTTCTGGAGATCTTTGTATTCACAGCGCAGATTTCGCACAGGTGATAGCAGCTCTCCAGCAGTATTCCTTCAGCCTGCTTTGCCTCTCGCTTACTGGCACTACCTCTTCGTCAAGAAATTAATTCTCTGTTCCCACTGAGTCTTTGGTTTCTCTTTCTCAGATTGCTGAACAACTGTCAACCAGTAGGACTTGTGGCAGGGATTTTTTTTTACCATACAGAACAGTGTTCCTTTTTTAAAATTAAGGGTTATCATTAAATAATTTTATGGAAAAAAAAAAAAATCACAAGGCTCCAGCAAATACTATTTCAATCCATATGCCTGTTTCACAGCGCTGAAAGTAGTTCCATAATATTTGGTGGTTTTTGTGAAAAAATTTCATGATCTTGTCTAGTTCTGAAAGGGTAAGTACCCATTCCACAAATGCTGAAGGGATTTTAATCATCTTACACTTTTCATGAGGAATTTCATCTTACACTTTTCATGAGGAATTTCAACTGCAAAGGTGTTTTACGCAGATGACCTGTGAAGGTATTCTCCTCAGAGCCCAAGAGCAGCCACGAAATCCATCTGATAACCTGAACGAGATACCTTCAGTCCAGTATATGGTGACTTGGGAAACAGAGATACAGCCTGCATGGAACATTGCCTTATAATAAAAGTTAATTGCTATCTAACTTGGAGCATACAAATGTACAATATCCCGAGGATATTTACTTTTTGAACCTATGAGGTCTCCTAGAGGAATCAACACTTATCTTAAACTTCTGACTGAGAAGTCTGTGAGGTTTTAAATTAATCAACTTAAATACAAAACAGATATAGGTGGTTTTTTTAATAACAAAAAATAAATAAATACCTTCATGTACCTATGTTGTACAGATTTAAAAATACTGATCAAGTGCTATTTTTTGCAAGTTTTCATTTTTTCAGATTTGAACTGGAGATTTAATTAATTGGGAAATCTCTTGGACAGTTTTTAAAGAAGACACTTTGTCCTAAGTTTTCTTCACTAACAAGACTGCTGCTGAAGAAAACTGTTTCTGAGGTTCCAGTCAAAAAGTAGTAATGTTCTATCCACACATTAATGATTCCAAAATTCTCCATTATGAACAATATTTATCAAAAATAGCCCACTATCAGATGAAAGATGTGCCTTATCTTTTCTTGTCAACTAAAGCATTATTCACTGAAAGTTTCTTTCATATCTGTTTCAGAGGTTTCAGTGTCATTTTAAATTGCAAATCAATCATAGATCATGCAAGCCCTACTTCTGTAGGAGAGATTAACGCTCTGGCTAAAATTGTTTACAAAGCCATTTGTAAACCTTCTGCTGATGCAGATGAGGCAAGTTTACCAGTTTAACATTGTTGATCCCAGAGAAAGCCTTAAGCAATGACTTCAGAGGGCAAAAAAATTTGTTCATTTATCATTATTGTCATGGGCTTTCGCAAATGATAACAATTTGTCTTCATCCTATTTTTAGACAATGAGCCACAATAGAGTCCAGAAAGCCATTTTGCCAGATGGGAGAAGGTGCTTTCATTGCAAAATGTTGTCTTTTCTTTTCCTGCCCTATAAAATTGGCTTAAGTGAGAACCAAGGGTATGTTTTAATGTCAGGTTTCCCAGTAGACATGACGACACAAAGTAACAGCACACAGTGCCCAGGCAGCGTGTTGTCCAAATATATTGCATTTTTAAACACAAGAACAGCCTTTGTTGTACATTTTGCTGAATGAACTGCAATTAATACAGAGAATTCTCACATAATAATAATAGTCATAAAGTTATTATTAAATCTATAAGAAATATCTAGATTTAATAGTAATTCTTCACTTTACACTATGGAAAGCCACAATATTTCATGTTAAACCAAACTAACAATACTACAGAACAAGAGAATATCAATTAAGCATTTTAAAGGATTATCACTTTAATTCTGTTCAGTTCAACTTGATCAATTATTAAATGATTAGTCCTGTGTCCCGATTACACAGGCAAGTTGGACCTCAAGGAATAAAGACAGTTGTACCAGTGCCACAGGATGAGACAAAGCCTGGGAGACTTTACCCCGTGTCGTGTTGGGGTGTATCTGAACAGGAGAGCCAAGTGAGGGGTTATAAAGCACCTGGGGTGGCCCCTTTCCAGTGATTTCCCCATGAAGAATAAATCTCCAAGGACTGAACCCAGAAGCACTGGGGTATATCCTTTGCTCTTGCTCTTATAACCTTTAGTTCTCAACTGTATTTAGGGCTGATGTGTTCCTCTACCGTGGTTCGATGCGGTTTATCAGAGGAAAAACCCTTTTAACTCAGGTTTTGTTCCATTTACCAGGATCTGACCCTGTGGAACCTTTATGAACAGAAAGAGCAGATACAAACACTGTTTTCTTATAGACTGCACCAGTTCCAATATGCTGCCCTTTTACAGGCATATTAATAGTCATTCTTCAAAAAACAAAGCATAATTTTGCCCATGTGGAGAGACATGCTCACAGAACAAAAAAGAGGTTTCTTAATCTATGATGAAATGTTGCTTTTAAAACAGTATTTCTCCTTTCCAGAGTGAAGTTCATCTATCGTGCATAGTTTTCCATCCCATAATCCTGTCTCTCTGTTTGCTAACAATTCCACAATATTTCTAGTAGTTTTCTACCTCTAAGCTTTTAGTATAGATGAGTACTTCACATGCAAGTTTACCCTCAAGACATTTAAGGAAAATTTCAAAAATATTGATCAAATGTGCTCAAGTATTCCTTGCTGTACACTTGTCGTTATCCTGGAATTGGTTTTCAAAGCAAAATTAAGGAGCTATCAGCAACAACAATAGTCAGTAATCCACTCAGTGTTTGTACAACAGGATGAAGGTGGGCATTACCAAGTGATAGCGCACAGCACTGACAATGTTAATTACCAGCCCTGAAAATTAACTCTCTGGATCTCTACCCACTGAAAGTGTCCATATGCTACAGTAAAACTCCTTTTTATTTATTACATCCAATTCTTATATTGCAAAGGTACTAATAGTTCTGTAAAGTGCATTACTGAATATATTGATATAAATGGAGAATTCTTGAAGATTACTTGATATAAAGCATTATAATCATAACTGGGCAATAGGATCATTTGTTGACAACACTGTCACAGAAGTTGTGGGATTTTGTTGTTTGTTGGTTTTGTTTTGTTTTGTTTAAAAAACTTTTTCATTATGTAGTTTTCAGCCTCAACAGCAAAATACTTAATTGCATCTATGCCAGGTGTTTCATTAATCCTGTTAGCTGTTAGACAAATCCTGCAGGAAAACAGAAGACAACAGCCTCTCTCTGCTTACTCTCCTCCCCAGCCCATGCTCACCTCCTCTCCCTACATTCCCCTACAGGACTGACTGATGGCAGAGCCACTTTGTTCAACCTGAAGATTGAAACTATAGAAAATTCCATGCTTAGTCAGGAAATGTGGAAAACCAGCAGAGGTAAGTATGAACTGTATTTCCCCTCCTGAGATTTAAGACAAAATGTCTAAATACCAGGGATTTGCAGCCAATCACTTTTGAAAATAGACTGACCTACTCTAAGCAGACGTGCAAATGGGTGTTTAACCTTCATGTTGAGACAAAAGTTCCTGAAATTCCTCTGCTAACATTGGGTATATACGAGGCTTTTTGGAGCGGGCATAATGAAAGAAGGAGAGATCTGGGAAAGAAGTTCTACTTTTTCAGGCTTTGTTTGCTGTATTTGATCAAGCAGCCTTTTGTAAACTAACGTCTTTGTTCACAGGAGGAGCTGAGAAAAGGCACTAGGAGAGTTATCTTGAAAAGAAGAGAAAGTTGCTTAGACTGAGAGCCTGAAAGATTCACTGAAGCACAAGAATCTCTGTCTCCTAACTGCAATCTGGGCAACTAATTTCTGACACCAGAACACTGTGGGTCATTTTGTTCTTCATAAACTTTTTTTTGAACCTCATTCTTTTTGGTCACATTAGAGGCCTTATTTATTTATCACATTCCCAGAACCATGCATTCCTCAGGTTGGCAACCACAGACCAGTGTGTATAACAGTGTTCCTCTAGAACCCAACTTGAATCAAGTCAAACCCTCACATCTGAAGACAAATATAAAGAGATAAAAGATAAAGAAAGCAAAGACTGATAAAAAAAAACGTTTATGATACAGTGTCACAAAACCTATAGATTTATCTTAGTCCTGATTATAAAATGCCATAAGCAGTATCCTTCCTTTCCAGAGAAGGGACACCTGACTCACATTTTTGTCTCTGCACCACTACAAAAGTTGTGCAATCAACACACTAAGAGGTGGGATGCAGAGGTGTTTGAGTGCCTGCCCTCCACAGATGAATACGAAGACTTTTAAAACAGACTTAGTATAAACCCTAGGAATAATTTCTTCTGAATTTGCAGGTAAAGGCAGGCATGAAATTAGTTTCCAAACCACTTAGAAAAGCTTGATTGGCTTTTACAGTTGAACCAGAAATAGATAAAGAGAAGTTCCAGGTCCCAGGGATCCCGCTGCTATTTTACACTATATACTGCGTAGAAAACTGAACAGTAGCACAGGCTTGGGTTTTTTTTCTTTTCCTATGGCTGAATATTCTATCTGCAGCGATCTTGCTCTGCAGCTAAATCCAAGTCTGCAAGGGATGATGAAGGGTATATTATAGCTGCATTGTTTTGTCTTTGCTGGGGATTGAGAATGATGTATTTGGGATTCAGCTGGTGTATTTACAGTAGTTTTAGTGACCCATAAAACACTGGATCTATATTTTGAAATATTTACAAGAGTAGCAGTCAACAGTTCTTTATCTACAATACTTTTTAATACTTCTGTCTCCTCCTTTCTTGTCATTTTTTTCATCCTGCTTTCTTTGCTGTTTTTCAGCTCTGATGTTGTTTGTTGATTATGATACTGTGCTAATGACTGAGTTCTAGATAAAATGCAGAGCATTCATAAGTGCACTTCTTTTTCTTACATAACAAAGCAAAAAATGAGGTGGATCCAAATCATCCATGCACCAAATAAATTCCCACAATGCCAGGAATTCATGCCCATTCCCAGAACAGAGACACTTGGCTACAGGACCAGATTCCAGCTGCTCGTTGCACCTAAGCTCTGGTCAGGATAGCCATAGGCCAAGAAAGCAAGTTAAACAGAAAAATATCTCTTTCTTCTCAATTCTAATCTGAGTAATGATTAATTATGTTGGTTTTACCAGGCTCTTTACGACCGTGGGCATTGTGGTCCCATACACTATGTCATATATGCACACTGCATCATGGCAACCCTGTGTAAACGCAATCAATCCCAGCAGTGCCAGGAGCTCTGCTTGAGCAGAATAGGGGTAGAGGCAGCATATCCTTGTTCCCATGAAGGGCTAAATCCTGAAGCCTCCCCAACCCATATATCTCTAGTCTGTCGGAGGTCCTGTGGTCCATTTGGAGGCTGGGCTGTCGATGACAATACAACCAAAGAAAGGAGGAGGGCTGACCTAAAAGAGATTTGTCATTTTTAGCTTTGAACTAACAAACTGAGTCAATTAATTTTTCAACCCACAGCTTTTCTCTAAAGATAAATTCCTGATTTAGGAATCCCCCCCCC
>Ga0065711_1030275_pt1 | contig 33077 bp, 21 predicted proteins | sample Hoacrofraction12_FD_59098 | JGI IMG/M metagenome (GOLD analysis project Ga0065711, IMG submission 59098) | Hoatzin crop microbial communities from Cojedes, Venezuela - Epithelial fraction 12 v2 (version 2) | ecosystem: Host-associated > Birds > Digestive system > Esophagus > Crop | place...
AAAAGCTACATAGTTTACCCAGCTGCCTTCTGAATTGGTGAAGTTCCCGCACTGGATAACGACTCCTGCTTCAGCAAGCAGATACAGTGGGAAGGGAGTGATGCCCCTTACCAAGGGAACCCAGAGTTCACACGAACAGCGAATAAAACCGCAGAGCTGTTGGCCCTGTTCAAACATTTCCCCATCTTTGTATTCCAAAAGCATCCACCAACTAACGCAGCACAGACTGATGATTGGCTTTCACACACAAAGCTCGAGAAAAACTGCTTGATAGCACAAGAGAAAACAGTGAATAGTCCTTTCCTTAAAGGAATTTCAAATAATTCCATCTATTTTATATTTCTGACTTTATTATCTATTGCATTTTTTTTTAGCTAACTCTTGGAAACTATACTGATTAAACTGTCACGAACGTTTGTTCTAGAACTGATGCAAATGAAATGCAATTCCATTAAGTGACAATGAATTAATCAAAATATCTCAAATCCTAAGCATCTGAAAGTCAATGCTGACTTGACTTAGAAAATTTGACTTTTTTTGGCAACGTTGCCAAAAGACTTTTCCTGAAAAAAGAAAAATTAGTTTAAAAACTAGGTAATTAAATCTGAAGTAGTAGTAGCTCATTTGCAATGCTTTGCAGCAATAAGCAGAAGAGAATGAAGGGTTCGTAACTGTACGTTGTCCTACAATGACACCCAGCAATATCACTACTGTGCAAGCTACAGACTGCCCAGTCCCTTTAGTCTGGGGTTCTCCCTGACACCAGCTCTGTGTGGTACTTTTAGAGGAAACGCTGACCGTTAATGAAAGGTTCATGCATGAACGGAAAACAGACGCCTGAAAGCAGCAGAATCTTGCATGTGCCTTGTACTTGATGTTAAAAGTATTTAGAGGATATTAGTGAGAAAAATTTCAAATTCCAGTTATGACTTCAATATATCATGTTATCCAACAGGTTCATTTCAGAAGTACTTCACATTCACAGCTAAAAAGCAAAGAAGCTGCTTTGGACCTAAGGAACTTATTCTGACCAACTAGGTTTGAAGAATTACAGTCTGTGCAGTTTCGTAAATTCTTTCAGCAGCACATTGTTATTCGAAGAACTATACCCAGAAGCCTATTCTGACAATATGTAGTAATCAATATAATTTTCTGAGGGGACAGGAAGGGATCAGAGCCTTCCCTTTAGACCTCATCTCCACCGACTTCGTCATAACTTTAAGTTGTATTTCAGTCAGCTCTCCTAAAATCTGTCAATTTCTTGATATTAATCAGCATAGGATAAAGGGAATAGGACAAAATTAAGATACAAAAAGGTCCTAGCCAAGAGTTTGTTAATTGACAAATTTTTAGATCCAAACTCCTGTTGTCACTTTGATATGTTTATAGTTAACCATTATTTACACTTCCCATTATCTCCATGCGACCTCTAGGCAAAAAAACCTCTGTGTTCCAATTATTTCCGGATAGTTTTTTAATTCGTATTAGTTTAATATTCCCCTGCTAGGTATTAAGCTCACTTGGGAGGAGATTCCCCTCAGCTGTACGCCTTTTCAGAAACAACCATACATCCACGGTCTTCCAAAAAACCTCACCAACACACAGAGCTGGGGAGGCTTTACACGGAGTGCTGGAGTTCTTCACCCAGCAGATCCCTCTGCCTGCTGTGGTGTTAGTGCACCCTAGTCCCAGCTGCCAGATGCACGCCCCAACACCACCCCCACATTTTTCCATTTCTGCAGCTTGTTCTATGCCACCCTCTCACTGTTGGAACACAAAACAATTGCAGAAGTTATAGCCAAGCTGCATGTAAGGGAAATCATAATCACAGGCTGATTTAGGAAAGTGAGGTCATTCTCACCTCTGTGGTATACCTACGCTATACGTCTGATAGTAGGCAGAGGCCGCGTTAAGAGTACTGCCTGTGTAGTAATCAAAGCTTTCCTTCTAAAAGTATATGAAACCAGCAAACCTGTTTACACTATCTAGTATGTAAAGAACAAGCAACCGACCTTTGGAAAGGGTCCTTCGGCAGAAGGAAACAGCCCACTCCTATGAGAACTAGCCTGTACTACCACCCCATGGGAAAACGTAACCCAAACTCCATTTCTCCCAGTAAATAAGTTTCCTCAAAGTTCATTTGAGTAAGCAACACACTTGGCTTACACAAAGCTGATTTAGGGTTTTCCCTCCCCCCGCTTTCAACTTGCTTATTCTCCCCACCAAGGATCTACAATCTGTTTAGGGGTGTTCCTCCGTACACACACGGCAGCCAAGCTGAGTGCTCACCTTCAGGCTCGTGTGGGACCGTGGCTGGCTTAGCTCATGGAACTTCCAGTGCTCTGACCCAGGCGTCTCCCCTGCTTCTCTCTGAGTTTCAGGCGTAAGTAGCGCATCTCCTGGAGGTAACGGGAAGATGCCCAGTGATATCGGACGCTCCTTTCTGTTCAAGAGAGAGACAGGTTTCATTAGCCATTTCAGATGTCACACCGTTTATTTTCCTACGCCTCCGAAATCAGCAGGGAAGTGGTAAAGTTAGAGCTTCAAACATTCATACACTATGCTCTATTAAATATACAATGCACCATGCACAGTTTGTATTACAGCACATAACAACTCCTCATTTCACATTATCTGATTGCAAATAGTCTATTCCATGGCTTGAGGCAGCAGTTATTGATTGCACTGAAGCTAATCTATTATAAACAAAAGCTTTACAGAAATGGAGCACAAACAGGAGTGCAAGATGAAAATCTTTCCTTATTTCAGATTGAATTAGTTTTCAGCAGCCACTCCTAAAAATACCATTTTGCACCTTTTTTTTTTTTTTGCAAGATATAGTACCACAACTTCTACAATAGCCAAATCATTAACTGAAGCATCTGGAAAAGTTGTAAACAATCAGCTTAAAGTCCAACTCTTCTCAAAATTTATGGTGTTTTTCTTCTGAAGATCACAGGAATTACACAGATCTGTATAACTGGAAAAAACTGAGTCAAGGAATTACCGACGTTAAAACTAGCCCAGCCAAAAATTGGGTAGTTTTAACCAAAACCAGTTCAACACTCTACTTCACCTTGAAGCTGCACAAAAGCTTGTGCCAGTAAGGCATATTACTTCATCCCAACTCTTCACCATCTCTGCTACCTTTATCACCTCCCTATAGCAAATGATGTTTGGAAATGCCAAAGCTTTGTATATTGACCCTTCAAAAAAAAAAAAATCCAAGTCAATCTTGCTGTCAGTAGTGTCACCAGTGAACAAAAAGATTAATTCTTCCTGCTAGGAAGAGACAAAAACATTGTGTAGAAGGCAATTCATAGGATGCTACAGCCAGCCCTGAAAAGGAAAAATATCAGCCAGGCATAGAATTGAGATAAAGCAAAGTATTGGTTCAGTCAGAACAATGAAATACAGGAAAAAGGACCACAATCAACTGGCACGACTTTAAGTATATTGAAGGGAGAAGATAAAAGTGTGCAGAATTGGTGGCAGAAAATTATGCTTCTTGAGAGAAAGCATCGCCTGTAAATACCCCTGCAGAGACAATCCAGACAAAATATTAAGATTTGGGAGATCATACAAAGTCAAATCACAGCTATATATACTTTATTTTGCAATGCTTTTCACAGATGAAATATAACCTAGGCAGAACTCAATGCAGAATTAGTACCTGCATAAAAATTGCACACAAAAATATGAAACGGAGTGTTGAAAAGCCAAAGAAAAAACTAAGCTTTTTTATACCTTTTTTTCCTTTTACCTCAAAGAAAAGTTACTCAAGATGGGACCGCACTCAGCAATCAAGCAGTAAACCCCTTTTGGTAAATTTTACAAATCACCAAAAAAACAATGTTCAAAGAGCAAACAATTTTAATTAGCATAAACCTTTCCCATACAGGTGTAGAAAAGATGCTCCCTGTCACAAAAATCTTTGCAACTAATTCTCACGTTGCACGTGTCTTGGTCTGTCATAAATACTGTTCCAAGTTAGGTCATTAATTCAGAAGTAGTTTAGCAGAGCAAAGCAGACAGCAAAGCAAGTAAAACAAAACCAGTCAGGGTTACCCAACAAAAAGCGTCAGCTACTGCTCCAGCTCTGCAAACGAACAGCGCTGTGAGGCCTTCGCCACCAACAGCCGCACAACTCGGAACCTGATTCCGCCCATCCCCGCCATCGTAGCGGGTTCTGCTTTTCTGTAGATTTCCCACAACTCCCCAGCGCGCAGGGAACAAAAGACGCACCGCATAATCCAAGCTTATGCTAAGAGGCAGACGGAAACCGTTTCATCGGTGACAAAGTCCAGCCACAAAAGAAGGAAGCAAAGCCGGCCTGCAGCGGGGAAGCGAGCGGGCCATAAAGCGCGCTTTGTGCGGGCCCCGCGCTTCGGGCAACGCCTCCCGCAGCAACGGCTCCCAGCACATTTGCTTACTTGCAGGACGTGCCACAAAGCTTCCCTTCTTCGCGGTCTTCAGAGGGGAGAATTTAAACAAAACGGGCACCAGAAAACGTTCACAACTGACATTTGCTTTTTTTGCAGAATCGTTCATTATGAACCCATTTTGCTGTGCTAAAACACAGTTCGGGTGCATCGCAAGACTACTTGGTAAATGAAGGTTGACAAGCGGGCTTATTCTGAAAATGCAGGCTATTATACACGTCTGCATTAAGAGTAATTATCTGATTAGACTGAAGTTATTGCAACTTCTTTCACCGATTGCTGATCAGAAAGCAAAGAACCCCTTTCACCCCCCCATCGTTCAGTAACTATCTGAGAATACGACAGCGAGCAGCAGGCAGGCGCGTGTTTCAAAAGCCTAAACTAATATTCTGAAGTGAAGTATTGAGGTATTTACAGGAACCTTGAGGATAAGCAACCAGATGCTCTATTCTAAAATCCGACTAGTGTTAAAAAAATAGAAATAGTTCTTCTACTATTAGACTCCCTCATCTTAAACTTTTCTCTTTTCTAAATTCATACAAGATTAAGGAACCGAGTTCCAATTTCTGTAATTCCTAAACCAAAAATTTACTAGGGGAGGGGGAAAAAGCACAACTTCCCCAAACCCCTCAAATCCATCACATATTCTCCAGGGAAGCAAAATCACATTACAAAAAAACCTATTTCTTACACTACCCGATTGCTTAAATATAGAAAATCTAATAGAAGTTACTGAACATGAATGTCAACATTTTGCTTTGTGTTTGGTTTTTTGGTGGTTTTTTTTGAGATTATTTGTTTTGGGTTTGATATTTTCCCTTTTTAAACAAGGTCAGCATGACTAACTAGATCACTCTACAGAGAGTTACACTTTGTTTTATTTCCTTGTATTTAAATATTCATACACATATTTATTATCAGTTATTAATAATTGGTATTTCTTTTCTCTAACAACTAGCTTTAAACCTTTGGAACACCCTTCTGTGCTCAGAGACACAAGTCAGAAGCACACTGCCATACAAACTCTACATGCACCATGCATTTAGTAGAAAAAGTCACACACCTCTTCAGAGAATACTATTTCCAGCATTTTTTCCCTGGTTAAATAATGTTTACTATTCAATTTACAACCACACTGAAAAGTACGTCAGGTTTTCAGGTCAGAAAGCTACATTTTAAAACTTCTCCAATTGTTTTCCCTATGTAATTATAGCAGTAAAACGTGTCAAGATTACTTTTGGTTACCGTATTCTAATGCATCTCTGCTACTGCTCCAGGCAACTAGGACAAACAGAACAACCTGAGGGAGGACAGAGCTGGCAGCTTGCCATACAAGTACAGAAAAAGAGGAGAGGATAACATTTGCCTGAACAATAGTGAATAGGATTTAAGAGCTCTAATGCTTAAATAATGAAAGAGATTTTTTTCCCCACCAACCAATAATCAGACTTTTTTAAAACAGTGTGATCCACTAATTACCATGGTTTTGAACAGATCATCAATTAAATGATCTTCTGTAATTCTTTTGATTTAAAAAAGTGAAATTTAATAGTACAAAGCCTCAAACTGCATACATTTATGGCTACACAAGATCAGCCAAGTACCTGAGAATACACTGAACATGAGCTTTATCCACGACATTATCACCACAGCTTTTTTTTTTGCAGGTTACAATAAACCAATGTAGTAGCTTTCAAAGAAAAAAAAAAAAGAATACAAAACCTGACCTTGCACTTGCTTAAATAAAAGGCAATGAAATTTTGAGTGTATAAAAAAATATTGCCATATCCCAGTCCATAAATATTACATTTACAAAGGAATTTGAAATTCATACATAATTTACATCTCTAATTTATCCTCGCTCTTTCTGTTTGAAAGGAAAACAGAAAGCATGGGGAAAAAAAAGAGCACACGAAGCCAAGGTTCAGTAGGTCAGAGTACCTGAGTATCCTTGGTAGGTTCTGCGTCAGAGCTGGCACACCAGTGGAAATAGAAAAGTGCACGAGCAGCAAAACCGAGAGCGATACCAAGATAGCTGAATTAATGACCACCGCCCCGCCAACGAAGCCAAACACAAACAGCAGCATGCATCCAGGACTCATGGCGCTGCGCTGGCATGGTGAAACGCCGGAACCGAGGCGGCTACACAGGGGCCAGGGGTGTATCTTTGTCGGCGAAGTCTGTCATTCAGCCGCCGCCACAAAAACAAAGCCATCGGCAGCAGCTTTCCGCTCTTCTGCAGCAGCTCCCGAGCAATGACATCACCGCTCTCCTCCCCCTCGCGCCGGGAGCCCGGGCTCCTCGCAGCATCTATGCAGCGACGCAGAGCCACAGGCAGCCCCAGAGCCATCCTCCCCTCCTTCCACGCACAGTCCACGGGCTAGAAAGCTTCAAAGTCTGCATCTTAGATTCACACCAAGCCCTCGGCACAAGCAGGCACCGCGATACGCCCCTTCGCCAACCTGTACACAAAGCCGTGGCAAGGTGCCAGTCACTCCAGCAGAGCTGCTGACATTTTCCCTGCCTACCGGAACACAAACACTAATGTACAAAGTACACCTCAACATTTAGCAGCAGAACAGCAAAAGCCTCTTTCTACCCATTTCTATGCTATTCTCTTAGCACATTCCAATCGTACAACAAATCTTTCCGATTCAGCCAAACTGTTGTTGTAGGATTAAAGAACAAAGTCTTGCAAACACAAATGAATGGATTTTTTTCTTTCATTTCAGGGTGAGAGCGCAATAAATAGCTTACCTAATTCTACTGTGTGTTGTGGATTCTAGCTGATCACCCCCTGCTAGCTGATGAAGTTTGGTTCTTTCCAAGTGCTCCATATAATTGTGAATCATCTGTTTAAAATGACAGAGAAACAGCAAGAAACATTTAATACCATTTACTTTTACCTCAACTGCATAGTTCTTGGCCAATACAATAAAATCTTCCCCTGGAATGCTAAAAACAGTAAATGCATTCAGAAACATTATATAAATAGACAAAGAAAGAAGCAAAATATACAGTGTGTAAAACCACAAGCCAGAAGAGAAGCCCATAATAAATAACACGATTGAAGAACTTATGCGCTCATGCACACAAAGTGCCTGTGATATTACATACAAGAGTTTTCACCAGATGTGCCGTGGTGAAATCCATTTCAGAGGCTGCTTAAGACCTCTATGTCCAACAGATATTAAAATCTACTGTATGACACAATACATTTCACTACAGCCTAACTGCAAAGGTCGGACAATATGCACCTCAAATATGAAACATAATGAATCTACAAACTGAAATTTCCATGGACAGAAACACAAAGTCAGCATCTCTTCTCTTTTTTCTTCCAACATCCAAATAAATTCAAGTTCACTTATAGAGAACACAGAAAGCTTTGGTTTTACATTATCTAGTCTGACATCTCCTAAAAGGACCAAGTGTCCGTGGATCTTTAGCACTCGAGAAGAGCTTTGCTTGCTCTCTTTCAAGCGAAACAGCCACAGGCCAACATGCTGACTCCTGCGGTCATGACTTATTTAATGAACCCCGACTGCAATCGGCCAAAGGACGATGCCTCTCCGATGTAACTGATCCGGGAGGTGCGTGGGGAGAAGTAATAGGTATCACTGCCTCCCTCCAAAAGGTTAATTTGGACAGATGTCTTTAAAACAAAAACTGGAAAGCCTGAAGAGAAGTCTATGTGACATTTGGTATTTTTAGCATTTCTGCACTTGCATTCAAAGATGAATAGGGCACTCGGAACAAAAAAAAGAGAGACAAATCACAGGTGTACTGCAGAAGAATCTAGTGTGCTTTTTCCCCCTGAGATGTATTCAGGTCACATCTCAAAGGCATCCTCTAGAAAAAAAAAGTAAGTCAATTCTGTAAGACTGTAATTTCTTCTGCTCTTCCAGCACGGGTACACACACACTTTCATGCTAGTGTTATTACAGGCATCTGTACAACCAGTATCACGTGACCTGTTGCTTTGGGGGTGTTTGCATTCATCAGGACTGAATTCGGCAGGACCTGGAAACCCACGTCTACGTGTTACTTCTAAGTCCGGGCTGACGTGTTCACGGCTGGGAAGCTCGACCTTCGGGTGCTACTAACTTCAGCTAACATCAGCTCCTCCACAAACACTGCCTGCTAGCTTTAGCTACGTATATGAATATACATTCCTAGTCTGGGATTATTTTGGTAAACTGGTTTAAGATATCCTGATTGATCGACACTCTACGAATCAGTAACTTACATGGTAAATACTGGTTACATACAAATCCTAGTTTTCCCAGCATCCACCTGAACCAATTAATATAATTCATACCAGAAAAAAATTCTTGCTATTTTTATAGAGAAACATTACATAATATGCTTTAACTGCTGTCAAAAGCTTACGAAATTTATCCTCCAACAAAATGATACAAATGTAGCATTTTACTTGGACCATCTCGTTTGCTTTCTGAATTTTTTTAATGCTTGCTCATATACAGAAGCAATCAAAAGAACTGAAAGCTCCACTTTCAACTATCCGCATTTCTTAGTTTTTCTGTTTCCACCAAGCACCCAAAATTAGGTGTTCTAATGCTTTCTGTGCATAGCTTTACACAAGGTTATTCTAATCAAAATTAATTTAGAAAATCCAGGGGAAAAAAACAGTGCCTAACTCTGAAATGCACATTAGACCATTCTGTGTCCTGTTCATGTGTTCCCTCATCCTGGGAGGGAGATATTGCTGAACAGCAGCTGACCTACCTGCAGACGCTTCCACTGGCAGCACACCGACTGGTTTCTCTAAGTGGAATTTTAAACAGAACATTTGTGGTGCTTTTTAGCTAGCGAACAGAGGCTGAGTAACTAGTACCTTTGCAAGGAACAACTAACACAGGGGAAAAATAGCAGGGTCAGTAAAAGCTGCACAACTTTCATGTTTTGCAAAATACATGGTTTAACCTACTCTCTTCCTTCCCCTCAGTCTCTTCTTTTGTTTACTGAAATGTCTCATCATGTTACGCACACAGAGAGGCTGGAGGGCAGGTCAGTTTAAAGGACTACATAGTTCAGTATTGTTCTGCAAACGAAAATACTCCTTGTGGTAAAATAAGCAAATCTGAGGGTCGCATACTTCAGCACAAAGCACGTAAGCCATAGGAACACAGAAGTCAGATGAAAACCAAACGTGTGCCTCTTGTGCACGCGCAGCATGGCAATTTGTCCACAGATCCAGGCTATACATGTCAGTGGTGCCCCAAAAAGCAGAAAAACAGAGGTACCGCCATGTAAAGTTCCCACACTGCCTTGATCCAGGGTCCCAAAGATAAAAGCTGACAGTACTGGAACACTGTCCATGAGCAATGAAGTCCTCGTCCTCCCTCCCTAACCATGGGATGGGGCAGGCTACACAGCTGGGGCTGTGGCGGCATCAGACATAGCACATGGACACTCAAATTCTGGAAATCCGTTAATAAAAAGGTGGAAATAAAAAAATTAAATACTGTCAACTTATTGGGAAGTTGGCTCACTAACTGCTTGTCTACAACAAAATGCTGAAGACTCCCTCCAAAAAAACCACTGGGATTTGAACCAGCTAAACTCCAGAGGTTCTTTTCAATCTAAATTACTCCAAGTCTCAGCATATCCTTGAAGTGCCATCCTGATCCAAAAAAATGGTATAATGAATTAACATACCAGAAATCTCAAGTGCTTAAAATTTGATCAAAAGTTTTGCTCTGTTTTGAGATTACTCAGCTATCCAAAGAAAAAAATTTATTTTACTGACAATTTTAAAATAGTTAGAAATGGAAACACTGCTCTCTAGTCGGCACAATTCTTACTGAAGTTACACTAAAGGACAGATGATAAACAAAAGACTACATCTGCTACCCTTACTTCTCTTCAGTAAGAGCTGCAGTTACCATTTAATTACCTTTAACCTTTTACTACTGACAGCGCAGCTTGCTGCCCCTGAAGTCCACAAGTATTTTGAATATGATCAGTTGTTCCAAGGAAGACTTCATAAACACTGACCACTCTTCATCACTGATGTAATCAAATCCATTGCTCCATTACAACCAACCAGATTAAAGATAAACTCTGAACTTGGAAGAATTATTTTTTGTATTACATTATGTAGTTAACAGCATTTCACAGTTCATGTGTTAGCTCATTTTAGAGCACAACATGTAAAAGCTGACTACACTGCGTTTCTGAAGACATTATTACAGCATGAATATGAAAGTCACTCCCTTCGAATGTAAGCAACAGCAATGCAATGTCTCTCCATCTCAAAAAATACTCAGACTGGTTTCCTCACACGGCACATGACAAGTTCTGCAAGTGCAGGAAGCATTACAGGGTTTTCCACATCTTAAGCTTCAGCATTCAGTGAAAGACAACAAACATCCTGTCACTGGTTTCTACTCCTACCCTTACAAATACCACCACTCCCAGTGTACACAAGTCTGATACCTGGTCACAAACAAATGTGTAGATACCACGTTATGGTTATTGTTACCTGCACCTTTTCCTTAACCAGGTTGAGAGCATCTCCTTTATACCTTCCTTTCTCTTTCACTCCTCCTTCCTTTTTGTGTCAATGCCTTAACTCCCCCCGGACAGGTTTTAGTAATTCTTTCACTGTCAGATCAGGCTCTGTGCTGTAGCCCTCGCTGTTCATCCTGCAGCTCCAATCAGGTTTGGCACAAGCAGCTCCTCCCTTTGGGAATGTGCGACCAACTGTGTCTATATAGATCTTGCTGCGTCCCACATAGTGTAGGTTTATTAAGGTAACAGATATTTCCAGAATCTCCTCGATTTGGTATACAAGTCCTAAACATACTTTCATGTAACTACCTTTTACCTTCAAGGATTTGTGGTGAGCTTCTCAAAGCAAAAGCATCATTCCCACTACTGAGCGTGATGCATCTTTATCCACACATAAGATGACGTTGCTGGCAGATACAATAGCATATAAAGATGTTAAATTCAGGCTTTAGAAAAACTATTTGCTTGAAAAGATACCCAAATCTGATCTCAAAAATACTATAACTGGTACCCATGCTTAGCCACAGCTGTAACTAGAGATCTCCACTCCGCCTTCTCTTCCTGTTCCCCTGTACAGGGACTTGCTGGGGATATCTGTTTACCCCAGTGAACCTGACAAAGTACATTCCCAGTGCCAGAGACAGGCTCACTGCTCTGTCACATTGTATCAGCGCAAAACAGTGAGAAACTTCCATGGCCCAATTATGCTTCATTAAACTAAGCCCATACTCTGCGTGTCAGGGAAAGAGATATCGAACCATCTTGGCCTTGAGTTTCCCAACAGATACAAAGAATCACTTCCTTAAACAGAAATAAAAAGTTTTATTTTGGAAATTTGTGTCAAGAAATGCCACAGGTGTTAGTCAACTCTCAAGCAGATGCTAAAGTACTGCTTTGCCTCAGTTTCCCAACTGAGTAATAAATGTAAAATTGTCTGCAGCCAAGCCTTTGAAAAGCCAGTGCTGCAGTTGTGAAGTGTGCCCTATTAGCTATGCAGAAAAAGAAAATAAGACCTTTTGCCTCCTACTCAGGGGGTTTGCTCCGAATGAGTCTCTAGCAGCAGTGCACCATCTCTTTGCAAAGGCAAAAACCACCAAGAAGTACGTGCAGAAAACAAGACTGCTTTCATACAGGCAAGTAAATTTTCTATTAAACAGAACTGCATTTGAGATAAAAGCTAAAACCGAGTAATAAAATCCCTTTCTAAGTCTATAAAGCAAAGGTCCAAAGGTTTTTTGATTAGACCACTGTCAACCATTTAACTTTGCAGCACACTGTCCTTGTGGCTGTATGATCATTTCCTGCATCTGGTCCTTTACAGCCAGAGAAAGATGGCCATGAGACTTTGCACGCTTAAATTCCAGAAGTTCAAATTCAGGAACTCCAGCATGCTGCTTTATTGCTCATCTGTTCTGAGCATTAGAACAGAGCAAGATCAGCGCAAGATCAAAACATGCCGCAAGCAGAGGAAGACAAGGGACCAGAGCGCGTCAACTAAGCAGGGAATGGAGACACAGATGTCAGAACACCTTCAGGCTGCCTTTGCATACAGCATTCTGACTGAACACGTTATTGTCTCCACTACCTGCTACAAACGCCCAGCCATGCTCCACCTTCCAATCCACCAACGGCTCAGGTTATCATACCCTAATCCATTTAAAATCAAGCCAGTTAGCTCAAGCACAGACTTACAGGGGAGGAAGCTTAAGGGGATGCATTCCACTCACACTCATTAGATCATCTCCCACTCTCTGGCGAGCAGCAAGAAAGATGGAGGCTGATGTGACAGAGGGGTGAAGCAGGCTAAAGCCTCTTCCCAGAGCTTTAACAAGGCCAGGCAGCCCTGTTGTCCCTGCAGCGGCAAAGCCACCCTGCTGCTAGGGCAGGCAGGAGCCCTGGGGCTGCAATGCAGAGCTCCAAGGAGGACTCCCAACGCTCGTCACAACACACGCTGCCAGAGAGGGATTCAGTTCACTGGTTCACATCACTGGTGTAACTTCCCATGGCTTAACCAGTTTAAGTAGGTCCTAGTCCATTTTGGCTGAAATGGTTCAGGTGAAATTCCCGTGAGCTGCTGAGTCAGCGAGCTTGAGAGGCAGGGATCTCCAGCAAAGAGGTAGCCACAGGCAGGCAGGGTTAGTGCTGAAAGGGGACATGGTTATAGAGCCTCAGCGAAGTCAAGAGCTGGAAGAGAAAGCCATCCAAGTCTGAAACACTAAGCTGTGAATTAAAGAAGTGGGGACGGAGGGCAGCAAATACTGAAGACGGGCAGAATAGAGAAAAATTACTAGAAATGAATATTGCAGAAGGTGCAGCCAAGTCGCATCTTTCATGCGACACCTGTCAAAACAATCCCTGCCAAAATCTTAGAGCCAAAAAAAATCTTTGTAATGGTCTGCTCATTATTTGGTCAATTGAAAGAAAAACAGTTGCCATTTCAGTAAGCGCTAAAGACGGATCACTTGCAAAGACAATGGTGAAGCTGATTCAGAAGGAAAAAAGTATTCCTTCCTACAAAAACATCAAGGTTTCAGAAACAAGTATTGTGATAGAAGTATTTAAGCCAATAAACTTGATAATGCTTAAAGTAGGTTGGATATTTGCCAAAATATCTTGCATTAAAAGAAAAAAGTTACTAGACAGACGTAACACGCTAGAATTTGTTGGGAGAAAGGGAAGTAGCAAATCCCAAAGGGGATGGGGGAAGACAGGCACTATTATCAGACAGCCCCTTCCAGTCGCCGAGTCTTAAACACACACCAGACACCAGCATCAAAATGCTGATCCGAGACAGCCTAGCACTAAAGCACATCGGGAAGTTCGTACTTTGCAAGCTTCACAATGGTCTCTTAATTATGCTCAGAAATGTCTTTGCAAATGAAGATAAGGAGTATCTAGTTAACTTCCTGAGGTTAGTCACACAGTTGTTAAAAAGGCTCCCACCCTTTTCTAAGCAACAATACTCCTGGTAGCTACTCTTTGCCCTTAGTTCCCGGGCCAGAGCCAAGTTTTCACAGCCCACAAACTTATTACCCCATCAACTCTCCATGTCCTGTCTCAAATACACTGTTGCATTTCAGCAGCTGCCAGCTGGTGGGCTGAGAATTGTGGGTACCTCTAGCGATGTGTACACACACTTATCCCCTAAACACAGAGATCAAAGTCTTCATCGACAAAAACAGAAATAACCTAATGTAAAGGTTTTTTTGTTTTAGAAGGTATGTAATACAAAGGGAGAGAGGTGAAACATTCAAAAGAAAAAAAATATAAAACACAGACTGGGAAACAAAGAAAGAAGGAAGGAGACATGCTAGAAGGAAAGGGCACAGAAAACATAAGACCTGATCTTAGGAGCACAGAGGTGTGAATATACTATGTTGCACTACAACTTATTTCTTTACAAAGAAAGGACATAGTCACCTCAGTAATAATAAAGCCCAAGGAAACACCTCTCCCTACACCAAAGAAAGTGAATTTAAGATGTAAAAGCATTTAATAAATTGGAATCAAACCAGCAGAGGTTGCTGTCCATTTTGGAGCAAAACCTATGTAAAAAGATATTCAGAACATTTCATTAGCATTTAATTGAATTAATGGTGCCAAATACATTTAGTTATCTTGAACTCAAAAAAACAGGATTCAACAAAAACCTGTGCCATTGCTATTGTGACAGTACCCATAGGTTCTAACTAAAATAAACTAAAACTTTGCAAGCATACGGTAGTTTGAAGTACTTCCAGTTCAACAGGATTTAAGACTTAAGTGGGCAGCATTAACTTTTGTCACTTCTCATTTTACTTAAATTTCCAGTTTTCAGATGCAGCATTCTGAAGTAACTATTTAGTAGCAAATGTGATCTTAAATACATTAAGATTTCAGTAAATGTATGAATGTTTTTCTTAGAGCTGCGTAGTCCCGTCATGCAGTACTCAAGAGCTACATGCTGGTAGTGCTTCCAAGCCACCTTCAGCTGTTGTCAGTGTAGCATACTCATCTTAAGACTGCTAAGGAAGCACTAAAGGTAACCAAATCCAATGTGTATTTGCTTTCCCTTTCCCCACACGTGGTCTTTTGAGCAAGGAACAGTCAGTATTGCATTCCCTCCTCTGTTAGTGATGATCTGAACACAGCTGACCTTTCAAGTAAAGGCAAAGTAATCAGAGTAAGGAGAACTGTGCTTGGGACTTCAGAATAATCAGAATTATGCACAGAACCTAGTGATTTCCTCACTAAAATAAGTATACTAGTTAGGCAGCAAGCATCCCTGCATGGGAAAGATGACCTGCTACTAAAAATCAAAGCATTGCAAGTCACTTTATGCTCTAGAACCAACTTAAAAAGTGTGGCTCCTATTTATTTAACAGACCAAGTCAAATTTGTCCCATCTTCATTAGCAAATACTGTTTTCAATAGCTATCAATAAGTATGGCAGAGACTCCTTCTAATTATGCATCTCAGTAGGAGGACAGTTTTTGAAGGTATTTGTTCCTTCAATGGTACAAGTAAAACAAAACTGCTGGAAAGAGTACCGAGATTGCAATTTCAGTTCTATTTCTTTGAAGTTTGTTAGTGTGTTTTGAAGAATCGCCTTTGAAATATGAAAAAGCAAATTTTTGTTTTGAAACTTCTGAACATCTGGCAAAGCTATAAAATTGACAACATGTAATCGAGCTAACATGAAGAAATCCACAGTTAGATGTGAATGAGGAAAACTACATAGCCCAATCAAGCCTAGTTACAGTGCACATTAGCAATACAAACACCCAAGCATTAGTGAATAAACCTCCAATAATCTTCCCAATTGCTCACAAAAAGTTTTTCATAGATCTACATTTTTTACAGATACCCCAAATTCATCTTGGTTTAACGACCTACCTCTGTATGTCTTGAATGAAGTGCATTGTATTCTTTCTTGAGTTCTGCCTCCCTCTCCTCAAGTCTGCTAACTGGAAGAATTGAAAAAAGAAATCAAATTAAATTCAGAGTTCTATTAGATGAGATTGACTTGCCTAGGACTAAGCAACCAGATCAGAGATGAACGTATTCTTAGGACTGAATAGTAAAGCACAGGATAAAAAGTACGTCAGTTATTGTGTTTTTAAACTCATCACTTGAGCTTCCTCAGTACCTCAACAGCAGCACAATCTTACAATTTGCAGCCCTTGTAAAAAGCCCATGCTATTTTCCCTAGCTGACTGCTAGTCCAACAAGAGGGGATTTTGCTGTTCAAGGACAGCTTACTGTTCACACCAATCCAGATTGTTTCACACGTGCACATGGAAACCGTAGGAGGCGGCAGAAGCCATGTCACATAAGCTAGACTCAATCTCGGATGGGAGCTGTGAGCTCCAGTTAAGGCTCTACACTGGTTTCCTAGAACACAACCACACAATCTCCAGAGGTGTTTAACTAGGACAAACATACACAAAGTATTTTTAAAATAGCTTCAAGCCATATGTTGTGGAACAGAAATTAAGACTTCTGCTGACATTCACTCATATTCCACTAAGTATTAAGGCAACAGATTCAGGTAAAGAAAACATTTGAATATTTCTGTAGGTGTTCCAAGAAATTAAAAATACATTTAGCATATTTAGAAGAACTTTAGACAATAAGTTCATACTAAGAGGAGGTGAGCTATTTGTGATATCCCTGTGCAATGCATTTGCAGAAAAACTGAAAGAAATCAGAACTTGCTTCACACACAACTTACTTTTTCCATTCAAACAGAGAACATTTTTTGCCGCTTAGACGCGAGTTTCATGTTTTTGTTCAGGTATTTTTGAGCACAACATTTATGCAATTTAAGCATGTGTTTCAAGTTCTGTAAATGAGATTCTCTTATTCTACTTGCCATGTTTAAATACCCCTAAGAAACTTTAAACCTATAGTTACCCGTCTCCAGAGACTCATTGCCAAACATATTTATCAGAAGACAAATGCCCACATTTTCTCTGCTATTTGCATATTTTAATATTGCCAGCTGGGTCTTCTGAAAATGAATTCTCAATATACCACTTCTTTTTGCTCCATATATCTGTATTTTGGCACAGTATTGTACTGCAAGTACATTTCAATCAAAAAAAAATATTTGCAGAGTCAAATGCTGGAACCAAAACATAGTGTTGTCTGCTCACTCAAATCTGTGGAAACATTCTTAGCTCCTAATCTAATCTTGCTCTTATAAGAGCATTAAGTTCCTTGACACGACCTTTTGCACTCCACCTACAAGTATCTGACCAGAAGTATCACATCAAATTTTACTTACACTGTGTAACGCAGGACTGAACGCTTTCAGTCCCGCACTGTTATCAGACCGAACAAGAGTTCTTCAGTTCAAACAGAAGTGACGTACAAGTGTTTACAGCACAACATCATATATAAGAATATATTTTACAGCACAATACATACATAAATATGTATTTTTGAGATGCAACGCAGGACATAAAAATGTTATCTAATGAAGAATTTAGTTTGTTATTTTTATTTTAGGCAGCAGACGTTTTCAGCCTCCTCATATGCTTAAAGGAAGGTTATACAGCAGCTTGTGGTAAGTGCCTACAGAAACCAGCATCAGAATTCATAGTTACACAGCTTGACATAACAAATTTTATCCAGCATCTTGGACTGACCAGTATTCTAGTCAGAAGCAATCACATTGTACAACAGCTGACCATCAGAGACATCCTAGCAGTAACCAGCCCGCAGCCACAGGGCAGAGCCCGGCAGCTTTAGCTGCTCACCCCTCACCCGACGTTGCTCGGTACGCTCGTGCATAGGCAGCGAAGCCAATACTGGTTCCTAGGGATTAACTTAATCCAGTGGATTCTTGGAAAAATATTTGACACAGTTTTTTTAATGAAAATGCACACCACACTAGGTGTTGCAAACACCCTTCTTTCTTTGTAGCTGTCCATACCTCACCTTCATGAAATCCACAGAAGTGTTTCCCACTGTTACAGATATAACAAACACTTTCACAACGCCTGAGATTGCATAACGAAGCACACCGTTTTCTCCTTCTATAGCCCAATCTCAAATAGTTCCTTAAATCAAGTTGTAGAAGAGAAATGTAGTACAGGTACCTCATAGTCAAGGAGGATATCTTCATTAAATCTGATAGTTATTTTTGTTACATACACAGGTTAGAAAAACAAAGTACCTAGAAGATGGTGTAATTGACACTCGGCATTTTCTTCTGGAAGTAATTTCCAGCTGCGTAAGACATTACAGTCCTACAGCTGAAGTTTCAGTCATATGCGGATGTGTAAGTTTCTATACCTTCAGACACCACACTAACAGTCCTCAAAATAGGCTCTCTTCCAATACCAGCAGGATGACACACAACACTGGAAATCTGTTCTACCCAAAAAATGCCTCCCGTCAAAGATAAGGTCTTGACAAAACAACCAACAGAACATGCTTCCCTTTTCCAGTTAAACACTGTGGAAGAGATCAGATATTCCCTCGGGATCAGAAGCCACCACGGACTCGAACACTGAAGATTCTTGAATAATCCTAGTGAATAATAGCCAGAAGCATTTTGAGGAAGACCACCTGATTCTGGCCCCAAAACCTTAGAGAGACTTACTAAGTTGCTACTAAAGGTACACTCCCATCAGCAGTGACAGGAAACTAAACAGGAGACTGCAAAATGCCTTCCGCTGGCACCCAGAAGTACATCTAAGACCAAGCTGTCATCAGTTCCATTTTACTCCACCAGCGCACAGCAGAGTGAAAGTCTGGAGCCACCCTGATAACACCCCCCCAAGAGGAACGGAGCTGGGCGCTGGCACTGCCTGACACACACACTGGGTCCACAAAGTAGCAACCAGACATGGTTCCCATCAATCTGACTTTCAAGTAACAATAAAAAAGCTCATTTGATATTTCAGTCTGAGACTTTCTTCCACTAAGATGTCAAATTCTTAATGGGTAGATGATAAAATCAGTTTGATTATACAGATCCTAAAAGCAAAGCATCCATTGTCTCTGTCGTAACACGTCTTTATAAAGCCATTATATCCTTGCTACATCATGGAAGATATTACATTGCAAGATTACATTGTGCAAGATACTACATTTGCAAAATATAATACACATCAAAAAAGTTTCACTACTCATGGCTGCAAGTCTACATGGAGAAAAATTTAACGATCTTTAAGCATAAAATGCAAATATTCTAGTATCCTTAGGCTGATGAGAAAGCATCCCACTGGAACATCACCACAAACTCATGCCCAAGGTCTACCCACAACCTTCTCCAGCACTGTCAGTATCCTAACACATTCAATGACCTGAAGCACCAATCCTAATCAAAGTTCTCTCAAATCAAACCAATCCAGCCTAGAAATGGGAGATTAAATATTATAGCAAACTAGAAAGAAGCCTCTGGAGTTTCTGCCTCCTGACTGCATTACTAAGAATTAGGCAGCAAAGCTGCCCACCCTGCCTGTTCAAAAATCAGGGCTTACCTCCCAAGTCTGATGGCTTTTACCAAGTTTGGAACACCCTCCATCTGTATGTTGTCCTCTGCCTCAAACTGCTGATAAGCCTGAGGGGGAGAAAGAGAAACAGACCTGCTAGAACGCCAAATCCAACCAGTACGATGGCTTCAAGAGGAATTACAAACTCCTGCTACACAGGCCAGGACAAGAGATTCAGCTCATTCACGAGCCTTTCCTAGCCCTAAGACTATCCAAAGGCTCTCCTTGGACAGCTTTCATCCAGCTCCATTCTCAGAAGATGATCCTATATTAAAGGTTAAAACACAGACCAAGCATAAACAATGCCATGATCCAGGAGGACCTTACGACCTATTGAGTAGTTACTAAAGAGTGCACACATGGATTGAAACAGGGACCGAAGCTATCAAACAAGTATTTAACCTGAAAGTGATGAGATCTGGAAATTAGCCGCAAAGAAAACTGATTTGTAAAACAAGTGATAAATTCATATCCTTGGCAAGACCGACATCTTCAAGTAGCTCTTACCACTGTGAACTGTAGGTCTAGTTCTTAGTTTAAAGGAGTAGGACACTTTAAATTATGAAGATAATTTAGCTGTCAAGAATGCTCTGTTGATAGCAAATATCAACACATACAGCTGCATGGTCTTGTCCCTGACACGTCTGGACTGTTGAAGCATCCACTGTGTCTCAGACCTACAAAATCACTGTAATTTATCACCGAAAAACTGACATAAAGCTTAAAAGAAAGCCTCCTTAAATGTTCCACTACAACCATTTAATGTAAAGACAATGATATGCCACGAGATCCCTCACAAAGGTTGAGATTCAAATGAACAAGGGTATATACAAGCCAACTTCTACTCAAAATCAAGTTAAAAATCATTTGGATCTAGTACCAACTTCTTGCCTTGTCACTGGCCAAAATAGCGTTTCAGTGAGAAAAGTTTTGACTGACTGTTTTTAAAACAGTGGGATGTTTCGTTTATACACTTGGCTGTTGAAGCAAGTAACTTTTTGAGAAAATCCAGCATGAAATCAGTACGAACACAGAAGCTACAGCAGACTGGTTTTTAAAGCCAGATAACCAGTGACAATTCAGGAATCTAAGATTCTAAAAGACATTTAAAGCCGTTTTCTTCATTCCTGCAACATTTACAGCAATAGAATTATTATAGCAATCAAACGCCAACAGCTAAACCACCAGCACAATACTCGATTTAAAAAAGTACGTGAGCAGTTAATTATATGCCAGTGGATGTCAGCCTCCTCTCACCACTTTTGTTCAGGTATATTAATAGACAAGTTTGAAGCAGGCCAACCACCGCTCTAATTTTCTACTCCATTCTCTTCGGGCCCCCAGTCTGGCAGCAGGCAGAGCATCTCCCCAGCTGACCGTACCCTCTGCTCCATCTAGTGGGCTCCTGCTCCCCACCACACAGCGCAGAAACAACTCCACAACCTAAGGCAGCCAGGAAAGCACCTCAGAACCGCTTCAGTCAGAACCAAAGCCGTCCTTCCCGGTATGGCTTGATGCTCACGCTTCTCTTTACAGTAAGATTCTTCAAGTTTAGTAAATGACCTCTGGGGCACAGTGTAGGGAAGGGCAGTGGGGGAATCTGCCTTGCAAACAAGCCAGCGTAGAAGAGCAACAGCTGCCCCAAGAAAACAGTGGCAAACAGTAAGCTCCACATTTGTTAATCAAGAAATACAAAAAGTCAAAATGTTCTGTTCCTTCTTTGTTGGAAATAAGGTTACTTCTGCTGTTCTCAGTCTTTGAAAACTATGTAGGAACAATGCAGACCCCCACTGAACAAACCTTAACTTCTCAGCTTCTTTCAAGGATCTATTGCAAAGCTTTCTTGTATTCCTTAGAATAAAGAGTACAGTTGAGCCATACCTCGAAATAGCACTACTGACAGATGTATTTCATACCAGTTTTGTTATTCACATCATCACGCACGCAGACACGCAAGTCACAAGTCAAATCTCAAAAACGTGTTAAGCTTCACAGCTGGAAGCTCGTATTAGAGTCTCCTTGTTAACTAGACAGGTCCTTGTTCAGCTGCTGATGCAGCTCTATGCAAGTATCTCTCAGAGTACTGGATACCTGCAGATTATAGATCAAGAAGTTGTATACCTGGGTGTACACTACAGTAATGCTGGTATCTGGAGAGCTCAGATGAAAATAAAATACCAGATAACATATGCAGAATATTCACAAGAGAACATGGTCTTGCGCTTTCTCTTGAAGCCAGTGAAAGCAATAGTTCTGTTTAGCTTCCAAGGAAAACAAATCTGTATGTTTGTAGGTCAGCTGCCAAAATGTTTGTCTCATACCCCAAATAAAAAGTACAGCAAGCAATGGCAATTGCTGCACAATGTCACCTGATGTGGGAAACACAATCATCCCAACAGCTGTGTCACCACATTTGCAGCTCTGAAGACCAAAAGTTGTTTCTTTGCTTGGTTTGCTGTTTTTTTAGGGGGTTTTTTTGTGTGGTTTATTGTGGGGGTTTTTTGTTTGTTTTTTTTACTTATCTTTTTCCCCAAATATAATCTAACTTGAGCATAAATTACAAAGCTAAGGTTTGATAAACTTATGAGGTATAGAAATATATTTGTGCTTTGGTTGTCCTGTCAAATGCAGTGTGTTACCTTGGTTGTACTTTAGCACTAGGCAGATCCAGAAAAGGAACCAAATCTTTCAACTCCCACAGCCTACCACCTCCATCAGCAAGTGCTTCAGCCATGCAGATGTCGTGTTTTTCAGATTCTCTTGCAAATAAGGGACTGAGAATGATGCCTCCAGAAAGCATACTCCAAAATTGTTACATTCCTGTAGTAAGTCAAAATACACTACAGTTGTCTTTTACTCCCCAAAAAATTAACTTACAGCCTGTAACACACAAAAAGAACTGACATTCCCAAAAAGGGCGGCAAGGAAAGGAAATAAATGAAACCTCCTGAGCCCCCACAGCATTCAGCAGCACATCACATGAGCACTGAAAGGCACCTACTCCAGCCGGTAACTGGAGACTGAGCAGCGGTATCATGTGCCCTCACGAAGCACTGCTGGACAAGCAAGCTGCGTATTTCTCTTACAAGTTTTTAACAGCCTTAAGTGACTAGTTTTGCAGATTCAGGGTTGAAATTTGAAACGTTCTAATGCTGCGAACTTATTACAAGCAGAGCTAGGGGTCTCACCACAGCAAATGCTGTGTGGTCCCTCACTTGAAATAATGTGAAAGTCAGATATATTCAAGCTCTTGTAAGAAATGTCTAAGATTATACCAAAGACTGGTGCCTGCCTCAGACACATCATTGAGGTGGATGAGAAGGGAAAGGGAAGAGAAGAATTTAAGGGCTAAACTTTTGTTTTTTGAAGACCTGGCATTTCCGTGCTTGGTGCACTGCCACAGTATTCAGAGGTGCCCTCTGCTGCTGAGAAAAAAAAAAAAAAAAGATAACCCATGAAAGTCTAGCAAAGTCAAAACCAAAACACAGACATTTGCTCACAGTCAGTAAAAGTTTGCTGAAGACTGACAACAAGAGCCTCTGAAAACTGCCTGACCAACATGGTCCCCAGACAAAACTCCAGGAACTTTGTGATATTTGACTTGCTCTAACTTCCACAAGCCACAGGCCCCTGAGAGCACTGGTGCTGCCTTTCCTGTTCCCTGCAAAGGCAACGCTGACAGCCAGCGTATCCTGACGTGAGGACAGAGGCAAACCATGGAAAGTTACAGAGAAGAGCAGCAGTGCAAAACGAGACGAGGAGATAGATCACAGGCCAAAGAGCCACATCACTGCAGCACATTCCATGACTCAAATAGAAGCCGCAAATCCTTACGCCTCTGCCCTCCTTTAAAAAGTTGTAAAGTTTACCAAAACACCCCAGGACACAACGTGTTGAACCGTTTTGTGCCAGCATACTTGACTTGGGCAACCCCTGCAAGCCACCAATGCCAGGACCGAGCACTACATATCATATGCAAGAGTGGTAACTCCACGTGCATTTGCCCTCAGGATCTCACCATCTACTGTGGCTCTCAACCCCCCCAGCAGTGCCACCAGGTCACGCCACCATCTCCGCCTCTTTCCGTTTCCTCCTATGAAAAAGCAGAGCAAGGCAGTCCACTCGTCTAGGAGGTAGCTGACAGCAACCGTTTGAATTTGTAATGCAGGGGAAAAAAGGCAGCAAACCACAGGAGCTTAGTAACTGGTTAACACGAAACGAGCTTCTTATTTCACTTCTTTAGTTTCAAATGGCAGATTTACTCCCACTCAGCTGGCTGAATACGTGGCTATGAATGTAGTCCACATGATAAGTCTACGTGCAAAGAAATAGTTCTTATTTTCTTTAGTGTGATGATCACTAACACTGCAAAAACAAGCACCTATAATTCAGGACATAACAAAACTACAGCTTCTTGAGCAGTTTTAACTGGCATGCAGGTTTAAGCACATACAACCATGCCGAACTTTGCCATGTAACTTCAGAGCTGTCCTCTCCATGGGCTAACTAGTCTTCACTAAATGATCAGGATGGATGGCGTTCAAGGGAATGAGTCAAAACTTTTTAATGGACAAAACTGGTTCTCTCACACCTTGCTTATTTGAGGAAAAGCACACGTAGTACAAGTAGTACTCAACAAGAACCAAGGAGTCTTGTAGTTACAGTACTACATAGGACCACATCTTACCTGTTTTCTATTCTAAACTATTAATCATATTACAAACTGACATGCTATCTCACACTGTATACTCTGACACAAAAAAGCAACGCCAGGTTTTATTTGCTTACTCGCTCTGTGACAGGCATTTGCAACTCCCAGTATCAACGATAACACTACCACTATTTTGAATGTTGACGTGGTAAACTGGCAATACCACAGACATTAGTACAGAAAGTAGAAGAGCAGAAGAATTATAGCCAGAAGACTTGGAGCCACACCCAAAGAATCAGAGTGACACATTGGTATCTTTGGTACGGTGGGACATAGAAATCGCCTGGCCTATAAAACAGAAAACAAGATAATGCAGTAGAGTTGGACTGCTTCAAGAATGCACACACTAGTATGGTTTTCACACCCTAGAAATTTAGATCACTAAAACCAGTTCACTTGCATAATATTCATTATGTGTTCAACAGTTGTGTTTATGTTCTCTTTGATCTTGCTCTGCATCAGCAGCGTGTCAAATCTTCATAACTTCTCTGGGACAACATGAAAGGCTGTTACCAACCCAAGTCATAAGCAAAGCTCAATGTTCAACACAGCTCTATTGCTTCTTCAGAGTTACATTTTCGCTGTCAAAAGGCTTTTCCCTAATAAAAAAGATTTTGGAACTGTTTAAAAGTCATTGTTCTAACACCAGAACTTTATGCTGTTATGATAACTGTTTCAATCACATTATTTCTCACAAAAAAAACCGTAGCTCTAGCCAACACCCAGTGGTTCTACTGGAACAACTGAGTTTCTCATGCAAATACTTCCATTAATATTATATACACACAATCTAATTAAAAGCTTAAAATCCTGTATTTTTTTGAAGGCTTAATATTCAAGGCCAAAAAAGAATGTCACTCAGATTCATTGAATAGTATAAAATGGCATTATGTACATCAGTATGTAAGTGCAACTTCTATAGGAGGAACTCCTAGTATAATGCCACATACATTGCCAGGAACCCAGACTGTCTTTTTTGTGCAACTGATTTGTACTTTTAATTGTATCAACAAAAAGTAATGCCATATACAACATGATGCAATCTTAATGCCATAATCTTGCTGTGAGAGTACAGGGCTTCCCATTAACAAGTTGTTTGGGCTGTGGGCTTAGAGCACAGGCCTTCTGGAAACAGTGTCCTTTGTTACCAAAACAGACCACTCCACTCTTCTTCCAATGTTTTCTTTTCCCCCTCTTCTGCTGCTTTCGAACACACACACATTTCTATTCACAATAATCATAGCACTTCTGACACAAGTCTCCATAATGCGCTTTACGATTATCCATTTTAGCTTGACTTGATCTATAAAGACACACTCCTGGAAATCAATCCTCCTGTCCTCACTTGAAAAGAGTGCTTGAGGTGTTTCTCGACCACTGTCTGTACAGAATACGAGAATATTTTAACTGCAATGGACCTGAATAAGTACATGCCTCTATGATTCGTCAACAGCTTTCTAAATCATTCAAATTTCTGAAAGATTCAGACCTGCATGTCACCTATGTTAATCTTAACACTAGTGCACTTGATACTCACACCTGCTATAGACTCACTTATGCCACTGAAAATTAAACTTCACAGGAAGATTATTATACCTTAAGCTGAAAAAGAGAGTTATAACATCTTGCACTACAGACAGGAAAGGTGGCCAAGTAGAAATCAAGGAAGAACGAACAGTGAAAATTTGCTATTTTGACAACTGGCGCACTGGTTTTAGAAACTGATCTTATCTCAGCCTTTTCAGGCTTGATGCAGTCTTACTTCACATTTCTGCATGGCCCAGCAATAAAAGCCGTATATTAATTTATAGACACGCTATGTCAACAGAAGTTAGCTTAGAAGCTTGACAAAATGTCCACATTAACTCATATTGATCCTTACTTCTACACTGTGCTACAAAGGTTAAAAACAAAATTCATAACCCTCACTGCATGTTTAACAGACTTGCAACCAAGAAAAACCCAATCTATCAGCAGCAGCATAGGTCTTTCATCTTCAGTTTAAGACTGCAGGGTGGGGGAGATAAAATCAGAAGAGACAATTTCTGTGGGTTTGAGCATTTCCCCCCCCGCCCCAACCCTTACTCAGCTAGAAGAATCGATGATCAAGTGTTATTAGTGACTATGTTCCTGGATAAGCAGCAGTCCAGCAAACTGTCTAAGCTACAACATATTCACATTGTAACTTCCAGTATTTCAGGAAAACTGATCATTGTTAGCTCTTTCCAAAAGCTACACAAGTTTTTGTAAATTACACAGAACATCTCTCAAAGTGGAATTGTTCTTCCTTAACTCTTTTTCTGTAAAAAAAAAAATGCCTCACAGAAATACATAATTCAGTAAAAATTATACAAAAGCTAGTGAGAATCAGTATCAATGGTATTCTCATCCCAGTACTGCTTAAACCCGAAGATTACATTTATTTTTAGCACAGACAACAGTTTAATGGGAAGAATATTAGCTTATTTTACAACCCCTAACAAGGAAGTAAGTTCTAAATATGCCCTGAAAAAGTTGCTAAACATAAAAATACCATGGTCTAAATGGAAAACAAAACAAGCAGGATACCAGAAGAATCAGATTACTAGTCACAAGCTTATATCCGATTTGTTTGCTTTAATTCTAAAGAAAAACTTGCACAAGAGTTAAACCCAGTTCTTTGAAAAACCAGAGAAATCGGATAGCACAGATATTCAGCATGTTTTATCATTTTACAGAACAAAATTTAAAGTGCAATTCTATCACTTTAAAGTGAGTGCAATATATTTTACTTACTCTGATCAGCGTAGTTTTTTGCTTTTAGTTCAAGCTGTCGAGTTTGTGATTCTAATGCTTCCACTCTGGTCTGCAAGTCCTTTTTCTCTTGTTCTTGAGAATCTTCAAACTCAATGAATTTCTAAACAAAAAAAAAAAGTTAAATTAGCCTCAACAATTAATTTTTTTTAAAAGGCATGAGCAAAGGGCTTTCACCATCATTCCTACATTTGTTTTCAAGTAGAAAGACTTTCCCTTCAAGAAGCATGTATGAAAGAACACAGCAGCCCTTCCCAGTAGAGAAGGGTGCAAGCAGGCTTCCGAAAGGACAGGTCTACAGTCCACATGTAAACACAAAGGACACTAACGATATTCCAGTCCAGTGCCCATCAGTCAAGCATCCCATCTAGGCTGCTCTGCATAATCACTGTCAACTAAGTGCCAGCTACTCCAGAGAAGCCTGCTTGGGATTAACACAAATAGGAACTATTTTATTCTTCATCAACTTCACACACTTGCCTGCCAATGCTGCATGTGAGTAGAAAGTGTCTCGTGTTCTTAGATTTGACTGAACATTGGTGAAGTGTATCTTAACCTCTAAGCCACAAAGGTACAGACACAGCAGTAGGGACACATCAGCAGCACTGCAAACCAAAATTACATGCTCACAGCCTTCATCAAATACTTCATAACCATCTTCTACAACCTGTCAACTGCTTAGACAACTATTTATGGGCACTGTGCAATTCTGCTGATCATCATCTTCTGCTACCTAGTTAACCAAAGTGTCTCATTTGAAATATTATGGAGTTCACTGATGCATATATCAGTGTTTACATTTTATAATATTAAAGTTAGAAGTTAAAGTTATTACCAATTCCTCATCATAGCAGTCTGAAAAGCTCTTTTTTTTTTTTTTGCTATTTATCTTAACAAACACTTAAGAAATTCAGCACGCGCTGGCAGTACAAAGAATACTTCTAATAGCCCAATACGACTCAGGTCATGTAGTACTCTACTCTGCACTGCAACGAGAAGGCAAGGCCACAAACACCAGCTATGCAGAAGGCTCATCATACAGGGAGGAAAAGCATACCAGAAGCCTTTGCACAAAAAACCCCAGTAAAACAAACATCCAAGTCAGCCAAAGGGTCAGAAAGAAAGCTGCAGCTGGGTACCACATGGAAGCAAAGGGACAGAAGAGGCAGCAACTTAGAAATAGTAATGTTACAAGTGATTTGAATATAAATTTTTTCTACCCACTGCTAGGAAAACCTAGTGGAAACAGTACTTCAAATGCTCACATACCAACTTCTAAGCTACCCGTAAGTTTTAACCAATCTGTTTTATAGCTCTTACAAAAGCAGAAACTCATAACCCTATAAAAAGAGCTTCAGTTTAGCAGGGTCATCAGAAGAAGTTTTGCTTAAATATTTCTTCAGATGTGGAAATGCATCAAAATCTATGAAGTGGAAAAAGAGTTCCTTTCAGGCAAGCTCTCCACAGCATCACAGGACAAGGCATGGTGTTCATATGACTGTGCTTGAAGCTAAATCACAAAACAATTGAGAAAGAGCTGACTCTAGCCCATGTAGGACTGCTTTGGGTTCAGAGATTTAAAATGAGTTATTTCCCCACTTCAAAAAGACAGATGTGCAGAAGTCTTTCTACCCCCTCAACACAAAGTTTGGGAATATGAGTTTGACAAAGAAATACTGAAAAACTCAAAACTTGTAACTTGTTTCACCTCTCCTTTGTAGTAAAGGATACAACAGTTTTTTGCCCTTTTTATACTAAAGATTCAAGTCATGTCTGGCTTCTTCACTCTTCTCAGACTCCCTTTTTAAAAGGGGCTTCAAAGTTTGAGGCAAATTTGGCACTTGGGCTATGGACCAACATGGTTTGTTAAATTAAACATGGGAAAACATGAAAGAAGAATTATAAAACTGTAACATCTTTGTTTAGTCACTTCTCTGATGATTTCCCGAAGTCAGATGTGTCTCATAACTTGCAAAAGGCCAGTGACAATTATACTTTTGCACAAACAGCCGTTCAAAGCTATCAGTGTCATTGTTACTCATGAACTAAAGATAGATATAATTTTATACTTCCTCCCAAGTTACTCAACTGCAACTATCAAAAGTGGTTTTGTATTAAACAGTTTGGTTATTTTCCACTAGTTTACCTTCATTTTGTTAAAGTTAGAATTCAAGTTACATCTCTTCAGAATATTTTTATAATTAGAACTGGAAATTCCCCCCATATCCTCCCCCCCCTGCTGAAAACTGCACCAGATCATCACAGATTGCGTGCTTTAGACTTTTTAGACTTTGAATGCTCCCGTTTGGTTTCATCTCTCCTTCCAATGGAGATTGATCATCTCGTCCTGACTAAGCCTGTATAACTACGACGGTAGGACTTGTCAGACAAGACTCAGTATATGGATACTAGACATTCTCTTATTTCAACCCAAGCTACTGGTTACACAAAATACTCAGGCAGACACGAAAAAAAAAAAAATCTAGCTTTCCTCATTTTAAGTGACATCCTGTCTAGCCGTATCTCACATCTCTAACAAGTTGGTTTTTTGCCCTTTTTTTTTCAGAAGCACAAGCTGAAGGACACCAACATTTCTTCAAAACAGCCAGACTGAACACCACAAGATTAGAGAAGATAGGGCTAGGACGATCCTTAAAAGGTCATATTGTTTCAAGGATCTGATGCTCAGTGTTGATGTCTGGATCCGAATTTTGATATATCAGGAGGTGTAACACAGGATATGATGCACACCTCCTTCTGCATGTGCCTACTGCTGAAATCCAAGCCTGTGATACCTCCATAAACTATGTTTGGTAACTCCCATTTAATCCATCCTATTTTCTCCAGGCAGTATCAACTATGTCACTTCAGACAGACATTTGTCTAACCTGTTCTTAAAGACCTCCAATAAAAAGTATGAAAAAGTTCTTCACAAATAAGATTCAAAAGTCTTTACGCAATCAATTCGAAACCTACTTAAAGGTTACAGCAATAATCACTGCAATAAACATGAACTCACACTACACAATGAAACAGCGCACACATTTGGAGCCCCCTCTCATGCACATAACCACTGAATCACTTCGTAATACAGCACTAGCCAAATGAAACATTTTTTTTCCTACATCCATGTCATCTTCTGTTTCCTTACGTTTTAACTTGTTTTCTCCTCACACGATCCAGGTGCCACACTAAGCATATCTGATGTCAGGGTTCCACCCACTTGGCAGTCTTTATTACCCTATGACACCGACTTCAGTAACTTTTATTGCAATGATGCCAGCTGTTCAGCCAACAGCATGCTCTTCCTGGAGCAGGGAGAGAAAATTAACTACAAAGTCAGCTCAGCTGGGCTTGGGGTAGAGAAAGATCTACGTGACTGAAAACAATCTAGTAACTTTTACACTATTTTAGCAAGCTTTCTGTATAACAGATCTCAGTTTTGTTCTCTCAAATTAAAAATACTTAAAACTCTTACTAAAACTAAGTGTTTACTTAACATAGAATCCTGAAAAAGAAAGTCAACTTTGGGAACAGTAAGAAGAGGCAGCCATCGAGTTCACACTATCACTTAGACTAATTTTCATGGTGGTAAACCCTTTTTCATGGTTGCAAAAGTAGCAACCATGTATTGAACATCAGATTTCAAGAACAGCTTAATCCCACCAGCAGCAGAAAAGCTAAAGGATGCATTAGACAGATCAACACTGCTAAAAGAAGTAGATTTTATCCTGTGTCCAGGTCCACATGAAACCCTTTCTGCTAGCCACCCACCCCAAGGTATGGAGCAGTGTACTTCTACAGAAGTAAAATTTAGTAGTGTATGAAATAGCAGAACCCCAAATACTTCTTCCTCTCCCACTTCTCTGTGGCAGGGCATGCTGCCTAACATTCGCCACGTGGGAAGGTAAATTATGCAGAACTGTAAGCAGAACAGCAGAACAGCTGGTTCCTGTATTTCTTTAGCGATATCACAAAGCGTACCATGTTACAAGGCAGACAAGTGACTTCACAGCAATTAAAAAGATCATGGCTGTTACCTAGAGGACTGAGAAGTAGGCCCAGAACTTCTGAAATATATATATTTTTCTAAAGTCTCTATAACAGCAGTCCACAGGCAACAACTTTAAAGATGTTTCTTTAGTAGCACTTTTTAAGTGCAGGAAACACAGGAGGCAAATTAGGACAATGGTGTAAGGAGACTCCCATTCAAGTAGTAAACCATTAATATTCATCAAGATACCACTGCAAATAAAAACTCCTACAACAGCAATCAGAAAGTAAAAGATATGTTAATTCTTCAGGACAGTCAGAAAAGATGATACAGAGTATTGAACTGAATAGCTCAAAATTCTCTATTTTGCTATCAGATTGCACAAGCAACCTTCACAAAGAAAGGAAAGAAACAGACTAAGCCAATAACCTGTCATCCAAGAAAAGTGTGCTCTATTCACGTTCTCTCCTTTCATTTCAACCATACTGCACACATCAGATTATCTCCACATTCCAAAAAAATGGTTGCAAGAGTCAAGTCTGAATAAAACATGTACCTCTCATGAACATACCACGCCTTATGTATGACAGACATTCTCACATATGTACAGCATAACTGACCAAAAAAATGACCTTTGTGCTTACAATTGAAAATACGGTCTTCGATCTAGTCGCACTTTGGAAGGCATCAGTAAGCTGTCTTGCAGCATGAGTACTAGTTTTCAGACTGCACAGTCCTTGGCCCCTCAAGTTAATTTATCATGACACACAGAAATGGAGATCACAGTGAAGTACACTTCCAAAGTAAGTACGTACAGCTCCCGAAGTACCACAATGATACACTTAATACTGTATTCTATTTCATCATTTTGTTATGGCTTCTGTTCTGCTGCCCAAGGCCTGTCTTTTTCAATCTGGCAAATGCTGCCTGTGTTTCAAGCCTGACTGATTTTCTCATGAATTTGTTCAGAAAATATTTATCAGTCCCTTCCTCTTACCCTCTTACTAAACATAAAATGTTTTCTAAAAAAGCCTTTTACGTGTAGCTTGTGTCAGAACTAGCAATTAAGTCTTTATGGCAACAGTCCTCAGACTGAAGTTCATAGGGCATCGTAAAACAACTGCATGTTTGACGAGGATGAATGGTCTATCGGTCCCAGAGTCTGGGGACACCATTCACACCGCATTACTCTGCGGCAAGCTACTGAAGTCCTGGAACAATGTGCACACAGCATTTTTCACTCGCTTATAACCACATACAGATCTTTCTACAGGACTAATGTTTTTCAAATTCAGTTTTCATTGTCAATATTGTCTTCACTCTCAGTGTTGTTACTTTTCTCATTTTTTTGAAAATTTAGAAGGTAAACACAACCACAGAGACAAGCACATGCTACAAAGTCTGGAAATAGACTTGTAAGATGGCTTGTTCTGTTACGGATAACGCTGTCAATCCAATTTCCTACAGGAGTTTGGCGAGACAATGAGCTGGAGGAAGTTATCCCGCACAGCCGCTTTCTATTGTATCGCTGTATCATCTCTCACGCTTCATAAGCTTGTTTATGTTGAAGTAAATCTTAGATACTTTTACTCCAATTTGTGTAGTCAGATCCTAAGCCAGAGCTCCCACCATCGAACAGCCTGCACCACCTGTTGCTGAGTGCAGCTTCGCTGCACCAGCGCTGAAGAACTTCAGCCTAGACAGCACCTATCTCCGTATTCCTTGCAATGCATTCTGTTTGTCGTACATTCCCTCATAACTGATCGGAAATGGAGAATCCGCCTCCCGCCACGGAGAAAATCCAACGGGAAAGTGAACGAGCGGAGCCGCCAGCGCACGGTGCCGTGTCTGCTCCGCGAAGCAGCGCTGCCTGTCTCCCGCGGCCCCGGCGACCGGAGGACCCGCGCTCCGGGGGGGTCCATTTAAGAGCCCTCCAGGAAGGGCCGCGCCGAGGCGAGGGCTGAGACGGCCGAGCTCCGCCGCCAGCCGCGCTCCCGGGCCTCGCGACCTGCCCGGGCCGGGCCCTCCCTTCTCCCCGAAGCGCGACCTCTTCGTCCAGCGGCTCGCGGCCCCTCAGGCGGGAGCCCCCCGCCCCGCGGCCTCCCTCCGCGGCA
>Ga0065711_1005884_pt1 | contig 33068 bp, 16 predicted proteins | sample Hoacrofraction12_FD_59098 | JGI IMG/M metagenome (GOLD analysis project Ga0065711, IMG submission 59098) | Hoatzin crop microbial communities from Cojedes, Venezuela - Epithelial fraction 12 v2 (version 2) | ecosystem: Host-associated > Birds > Digestive system > Esophagus > Crop | place...
TGGCTCTTGTCCCTGCGGCACGGGTCATCTTGACCAGTTCTAGGCACCTGCTGGTTTTAATTAAAACTAACTTCTTTGGGGAGAGATGTATGACTTTTTGCTTCAATTAATTCACACGATAGATATGTACCACAAATACACCTGCAATCATTTGGTAACGCTATTTCTATTAAAAAAATCCCCTTCACCATTATTGTTTGACGTTAATGATTACCTAGGGACTAAACCCTCTGTTCCCAGACCTAATGTCTAGATGGGTAGGGCTGTACAAGGGACATAGCAGCATTGTTCTTGCTTTATGATTAACTAATTCCATCACCGTGGTTACACCCAGAAAACGTATTGCTCTACTGCAGTCACAGTTGTGTTTTTAGAAATCCTAGAACCCACTCATTATCCTTGAAAATAGCTTGGAGCAGGGTGAAGGAGAGAGCTAGCAGTGGCGTATCAGCAGAAATAAAGTCTACACCAATGTCCACACGATGATGGTACCTCCTAGTCTACTCTTTGCTCCCAAAGTAAAATGAGAAGTTGCTAAAAGCCCAGACAAACCTCCAAAAATATGCCCCATCCAGGTGCTGGAAAGGATCTACAGCCTGGTCAGAAAAAAAATCTTTGCTTTCTTGCACAGCAAGGAAATGTGAAGGTTGACGCACCAAGAGACCAAGAGCATATCTGAAGGAAGGCTCAAAAGGCATTGCCCTCCTAAGTAAAACTTCAACCCCAGGAGAGATTCTCCTCTGTCGCTGAGGAGCGATGGTGTGTCTGAAAGGAGGCTGAGACCCATCAAGGCTTTCTGCACTCTCACACTCTGCTTGGAGGTAATCTTTTCCTCTCCCTCTCCTGGTTGCCTTTTTTTCTTTTATTTCCTTCCTGTAAGTTTCTAATAATAAAAGGTTGGCATAGGAAAGTCTTTTGGTTGCTGCCTTCCTTGACGATGTGTGACATCCAGCTACAGATGACAGAGAATGTTAGAAGGAGGCTTGAGGATGGTGGAGGGAAGACCAGAATGGAGATCAGAAAGGAGAAGCAATGGAGAGAGGTGAAGTATTGGAAGAAAGCTGAATCCAAAGGACTGCTAGCAATGAGGCTATGGAAGTCAAAGAGCTCAAGGAGTGAAGGGTACACTCACAAGAAACCTCAGTGTGCTGGAAGAGCAATTCAGCACCCCCCCTTACCCAGTGCAGTGAGACCTTTGAGGGACACCTGTGAAAAGGAAGTGCAGAGGCAATGGGGTGCAGTGTTTACTAGTGCCAAAGCTCATGCTGGACACTACTCCTCTGTAGTGGAAGGGACATGTAGCCACTGGCATGATCTGTGCACTTCCTCATCATCTGCCTAGAGAGGAAACTTTACTCAAACAACCACGTACTTCAGAGCAAGCAGAGGAATGCAGCAGAAGCTCTTGGGAGAGGAAACAGGAGAATAGTCTCCCTTCCAGCGGCCTTTGGAAATCAAGCCATTCGCAAACAAGTCTGGGGATACAAGCACGGCTTTCACTTTAAACAAGCTCCTGTTTCACAGGAGAAAAGGACAAGACAGTGGAAATAGACTATCAATCAGGCAGTGGGCACCATTGGTTCCTGTTCCACGGTCCTTGTATTGTCAAACCTCTCACCTGTGGCTGTAAAGAGAAGAGCGACATAATCCCGGAAGGGACAGGAGACAGGAGGTTTGGGACCCTCTGCGTGAGGCACCTGCTGGCACTCTGTGAGGCATACACCAGTGGAGCTGCCACTGGTGCTACCTACATGGAATAACAGCGGCTGGTGAACCCAGAAGCTCTCTTTCCTCCACTTCCGTTTATTCTTTCAGGGCCAGCACTCCCGTGATAAGTGTGCGAGACCTATCACGTGAAGAAATAGGGCCAATTGGTTTAATTAGACTTCTGATTAAGTTAGGGCTATCTACTTCTTTTCCCCTTTGACTTCTTTCTGTTTTGCTGGAACACAAATCACGTATTGTGAGTCATCAGACAGCCTCTGTGCCTCCTTTCAGGGCATAAGAATATTTGAAGAAATAAGGAGAGAGGATTGAGATACAAGGGGAGAATCACTACTTCCAGCACACGGAGGGAGATTCTTGTTTACACATAGGTTCTGAAAATGCCAATATTTTTCCAGGGTTTCATTACAAAAGTCTTGGCCACCACGTTCACTCTGCAGGCTTTGAGGACTAGATGACTGGAATAACAATCATGAGCACTAATGCTCTCACTGCGTGCGTCATCGACATTAGAATGGACACATTCAGAGCTAGTATCACTCTTCTTGTCATCCAAAGTTCTGTCCTAATGCTAGGTGATTTTTCAATATCTCTGCAAGATTTTCAAGCTCTCTGCTTGCAAAAAAAATCATTTCTCAGAAGAAAAGGAATCCATTCTTTGTTACATAGCATTTCCCTATCTTCACTCTCCTCTCAAAACCTTAAAAGGCATTTCTTTAACTTTTACTCCAAGATGAACCTATTAAGACCATGTGTGCCTAGCCTGCCCTCCCATCACCTCCCGGTAGAGTGTCCGGACGATGAAACAACAAAAACTTCTGTTTGCAAAAGGCTCCCAGCAGGGTTTTACAAATCTAGCGAGAATGAGATGGAGATAATGCTTATCTGAAAGACAGCATTTCCCCTTGACTTTTCCCTGGAGCCCTAGGATTAAGAACTAGATACTGCTACATCCCCATTGCAGTTTCCACATTTCCAGTATGCTGCCTGGCCTCTCCCTGTCCCAGCACATCTCTGCTGGACATCAGACTCCATCTAGAGGATCTGTCATGATCTAATGAGGGGATCCAAACCTCTGTTTGAAATTGCCAGAGGTACAAATCACTGGAAGCTGGGAACCTGTACCAAGAAAGTACCATTGCCCTACACTTGTGCTGTGCTCCTCTTTCCCAGGCATCAGTTATGTGCTCTGAATGAGAGAGGACAGAGAATTGAGGGTTCTGTGTGTCACCCAGTGCAGCTGTTCTGATTACATCTGCATGCAGTGTCTGGATATCTCTAACCTATAATAATATTGTGGGTATCAGTTGCACCATATAAATTTGTTGGGCATTAATGACTTGAGTTCAGCTGAAATATAAATAAGTGCGGTGATTCTGACCCAAATGTCTCAGAAGCACGAAAGACATTTGCAATCGCAGTTAGTAAATGTAAATGTTTACTTAAGCCGTAGCTCTGCTTTCAGGATCTGGGCTTGCAAAAATCTCAACTTTGACTTATAGCCACACCAAGAAAGCTTACTCTAAAGTTCTTCATATTTTACACACCCAATCATCCACTTTCCTGAAAAACAAGCACTACAGACAGATCAAGGAAGAGTATGTAAAGGGCAAGCAGGCCCACATGTTGCATTGTGATCAGAACACACATTAAACTCCAGCGTAGATTGTAAGATTAATCAAAAAGTTTTCACCCTTGGAAAATCAATGAGAGTAGGGAGGGCATGTGTTATCTGCCATGAAGCCTCCTCTCTATACTTTCTAAGCAGAACACAAAATAGCATCATCATTTCAATAACCACTTTTTTTAAACCTATAGAACGTCCCATTTTTAGGCTATATTAGTGTATTATAAATCACAAATTATTAGTTCTCAGCCTTTCGTGGCTGGCAGCAGGAAAATTCTGTCTGTCAGAGAGCATCTGCAAGTTTATGGGTTACTTCAGAGCCCGAGTACTGTTTTTCCATTAACAAAAATCTGAGGTGGGCATGAAGATTGGAGAGGGACCACAGCAGAGCCAAGGTAAGCAGAGAAGTTGTTCGAAACACCACTGTTGCTGCTGCTAAAGAAAAGGAAACACAAGCTCGCCACGGGAAGTAATGGGATGCAGCCCACAGAGATATTAACTGCAGAATAGATGCGCTTGTAACAAAATGCCTCCCTGCACCTTTCTGTGCAAAACCCATGCCTCACAGCACATACCCACTGTTCCCCTGTGTCTCGAGTTTGCTTTGGTTCGCACATTGCGAGGTACTGCAAGGAGGTGATACCTAGTGCAAAGGACAACCCAAAGCACAGGATCATAAGAAATCAATCACTAAAGGCCTAGTAGGCAATATGCAGTAGCCCATTTTGTGACAGCTATGTCTGATCAAACACATTTGTTGTTTTGTTCTGTTTCTTTTTTTTAATATGTATATATGTACAGTTAAATCTTGGGGGCTAAATCTGTTTTAATTTAATTACAGTTGAAATTTACAACAGTTAAATCTTGGGGGCTAAATCTGTTTTAATTACAGTTAAAATTTAAAACAGTTAAATGTTTTCTCATGGGGTGCTAAAAAGAATACAGAGTTATCATAGAGTGATGTAATCGCCACTGGATTTGCCAGACTCCCTGGTCAGATCATCTGCAGGCAAAAGCAACAACCTTCACTTTGCATGCTCTGCCTGGAATAGCTTTCACACCAGCAAAGAGGAATTCCCAGCTTCTGCAAAGCCCTGAAATTGCACAATGACTCCTTCCAGCTCCTATGCTGACAAAACAATTAGAGGTGCCACTCATTTTTAAATGAGCTCATCCACCTAATTACAACAGCCAAGCAGACCTGTGTTACCCGTTGCCGATGCCTGCCTCAGAAGCAAAAATGCTGTGAGGGCCAGGGCGAAGATGCACATACTGGCAAGGCTTTTCCAAAGCTGAAGATATCTGTATAGGTTAGAGCATCACAAGCTGCCTCAGATCGTGCTATTTGCTACACCCCTTCCAGACTAGGTGTGCACAGAAACTGTTCTGGCCCCAGATCATGGAGTGGGCTCCTTCAGAAGCTGCTAATGGGAAATAATGGTATCCTCAGGCCCTCTCAGCTTGTGGTCCCACCAGCAAACACAGAACCACACACCCCCACAAAAGAAGTGAAATACAGCATCTTGTAGAGAGTACTGTGCTACATAAACCATTTTCTTCAGGTATGCTAGAAAAGAGTGGAAAAGAGCAAAGTGCTGACATAGCTTAGTAATATGTGCTGCTCCGTGCAAGACAACAAGGTGCTTTAATTCTGCAGGAAGGATGGAAGGGAGGGGAAAGGAAAGCAGGGAATCTCACCTCTGAAGCGCTCTTCAAATGATAATTATGGCCATGTAATTTTTTTAAACATATGTCTTAGAAAAACATAGCAGCCTCTTAGTTATATAGGTGGTTCTATTCTTTCCGCAGAAGGTGTCTGGAGGTATTGCAAGAAAGTACCGCTTGCAGAGCACGTGCAGCGAAGACATCACAGCAGCATAGTTTTCAAAGGGATCCTGCCATCAGCCTCTATCTGCATGGAGAGAGAATGAGGACACCCCACTGATGCACTGCAATCCCATGAGGGGAGGAGGCAATCACCTGCCAAAAAGCCAAGCCTAAATCTAAGCAATAGCCCTGCTGCCATGGACAGCCAGCAGCACTCTGAGGGTTTGAACAAAAGGAAAATTTGAAATAGAACAGTGGATATTAGTTTTAATCTGTAGCTATCGTATGCTCCCAGGTCTTCTAATTAAAAATCTCTGTCTCCAAGTTTTTTGCTATGTTTCAAGATTATGGCGGATAATGTCGCCACCACTTAGACTGCTTATGCTGATAACAGTAGTACTCAGAGACGTCAGCCGAACAAACAAAATGGAGTGCGTTCTCAACTCCTAATGTTCTCAACAGCAAACCCTTTGGCCAGAGCAAGCAGGAATGAGTTTAGTAACACCACATCACTGTTATTGCCAGGCCTTTATCGCTGAAGCCCTGTAACTACAGCACAAAGGTTTTGTCCCAAACGAGACTGCTATTAGAAAATGAGCAGAGAAAAAAAACCCCCTCATTATGCTGAAATCTGTTGCCCCAAGGCAAATTTGGCACATGTGACTCCACGATGTGTCCCCAGGTGTGGAGAGCACGAGCTGCTGATGTCACTGCATAGCTAACCATGTAGTGGTACTCCCAGCATTAGCAGATGGAAAAGAGCTGAGGAGAGGACTCCTGGTGTTGTGAAATAGGGTACATCATGTGGTGTACTGGGGACACTGCCTCTCAGCCTCTGTGGAGCAGATACTGCAGCCTTAACAACTCCTGAGGAGTCATTGTTAGGAGCTGTCTTTAGTCCAAGACTAGTTTTGCAAGGACTGGGGTCTTCACGGAGGTTAATCACCCATCCTGACATGATTTGCAACCTGGCCCTATGCATGTATCCCTTCCCCACTCCTGACCCACCCACGCTACCCAGGCAGCAGGGCCAGGGACTGGAGGGAACCTTCCTGGCAGCCTGTGGACCATCCCTGATCTTGTAGACCACCCAGGGGGAAGGAGAGAGGGAACGGTATGGGTAAACAAGGAAAAAAGCAACCAGTTGGATCTCGAGCATCACCACTGTGATGAGCTCAAGAAAGAAACTGCTGTCTAGTAGCCGTGCACTTTGATCCAAAGAGAGTGAGAGGGAGAGGAGAGAGAAAGGGGGCTGATGCCATGAGGACACAGGGGAGATACGAAGCCTTTGCCTGCAGGGCAGTAAGTTTACTATGAACTCATGATCTAGAGCTGCATAATTACAGTAAGCACGGTAGTGACAAAAGGTAATTATGGTGAGGGAGAGAGCTAACTCACGAGGTAACTACACCAAATGGCCAGAAGACATCTGCAGAATATATGGTAGTGTACTGTATTATTTGAATAATACTGATAGCATTATTATAGACTAAATCATAATCCATAAGCATCAGGGGACAGAGTTAAGGCTACTGCAAATTTACAGGTTAAAATGATAAATTATCCATTTCTCAGCAGCAATCAGTCCTTCTGTCAACCTTGAAATTGTTATACAGATAAAGAATTCGCTTTTACAGAGAATGTAAATGTTATTGAGTTATTTCATAGTACAACAGTTTCTCAGCCTTACCGATAAGTTTGTCGGGATGAAAACAAGTTTTTTCTGCGGAGATTACTCTTGAAAACAGCCAGGGTCAGGCCGGATGCTCAACCCTGCTCCGTCTTCTTTGTGCAGCTCAGTTGTGCATGAGAGTTGAAAGCACTAAAGATCGCCCTGCCAAGGTGTACCTCCAGCTTCGTGTGCGCCTTTTCCCAGATGCCTTCCTCTGTCCTTCTCAACACAGATGCCCTGTGTCAGGGTCATAAGGAACAACGAGAATCTCCCCAGAAAACCAGCGTGTTGCAAAGCTTAAGATGATGCGACAGATTTGCCTGTCAGTATCTTTTTAGTGGTCTGTTGTCTCTAAAAACTGCTCTACCTGCTGGGCCACTCAGTGTCTGTTGCACACCTCTCTTCTGCCACCAACCCCACCAGCTCTCTCCCGGGTGGTGGAGGAGCCTCCACCCCACTGCAGCGGAGCACAAGCAGGCAGCACAAAAGCAGCATACCCACTGAGCAGCCTTCCAGCTCCAGGTGTGTCTCTGCAGGGCCCGTCTTCCCCTCAGGGCAAACAGGGCACAGGGTCCCAGATATTCAAGGTTGTTGCACTGGTCCCTCTGACACTGTGCCCCCTCCCCTGCCCTAAGCTAGCAGGTACCACATCAATAACCACAAATAACAATCATGAGAGTGTTCAAATGCAAATCTAGCATCTTTCCTCTATTTCTTATATGACAGTCAAGCTGAGGGCTGAATCATTCCAAAGGGGAGATCTCATCATAGCTAAGCTATAACAATTACATCAGCTGTTTTAAACTCTTCCAGAAAGGTGCTTCCAGGTCTGCTGGCAGAGCTGTAGCTGGCAATCTCTGAGACACTGAGCCATCTCTCTAGTGTTCCCTGGAGCATGCAGCCCTGGCGCAGCTCCCAGAGCAGCTTTGGCTCCAACCATGGCAAGGCTGCTCTGCAGCTAACCCGTGGAGAACCCATCCAGAGCAGCCAGGGCATCTGAGCTGCAGAAAGCAACATGTACACCAACCCAGGTCCCGCTGCAGCTCCAACCCAGCTCCCAGTGTAACTTCAACCCAGGACTTGTGCAACCTCTTCTCCTGAATTTTCATTTGTTGAATTTCACATTGCTACATAGTGTACAACCAACCAACACTTCTGAAGCATTGAAAAATGAAAGAAGATAAATTCTCATTTTCCAAAGGGACAGCACAGCCTTCAAGACACTGCTGAACTCTGCTATCTGAAGAAAGAGTGATTGAAAAGACAGTATTTCCCTTTGATGCTTACCGACTTAGACGGCACATTAATCAGAGGTTTTTGAAATGCTGATGTGCAACCATATGCACTTTTACTTAAAAGCAGATAAATCAAGGATGTTTAACAGCTCCTGATATGGTCTGGTTAAACTTTGAAAGGGATAAACTATTTATAAAGTGCCACTGAGGGGAGTATCCAGCCTAATTGTACATTTATTCGAATAGTTTGCCTTTAAACAAAAACACCAAGATTTTGTCTTATGTGCACATGCAATTTACGGTAATGCTAATGTGCGTGCAGACCTCAGGCATAGTCAGTGGCCATGTCACATTCCTTTGCAGTCAATGACAGTAAAAGCACGTTTTCATTCACCCTATAGAGAATGTGAAAAAACCCAAACCATCAAAAAACTCATATAAGCTGAAGGAGGTAAATTCCACCTGCCATTTCCATGGATGGGAGAAATCCCCAAACCCATGGAGAACCTGCCAAGCAGCTCCTCTGGTCAGTCTGAGTTCAGGTGCCAATGTAGCCATAGCTGCATTCGCCCAAGGGAATGTCCAGGCTAGGAAAATACAGCTCAAGCTTTCACCAAAGGTTCTCTAACATGAGGTAGCTGTAAGAACAGTGATAGCGTCTTTATACATAATAAGTAGTTAAAATGCGTTTGCTAGAAAACTGCTATTTTTCCACCAATTCAGACAAACATCCCATGTCCAAGGAAGAAACTGGGACTGAGATGCTTTGGCAAATGGCACTCTCTGTCTAAGGAAGCAAGGTCCCAAAATAGTACTGCACACAGCTGCAGCTGTTTCTGGCTGCTGCATCTCTGAACATGAACGTTGGCTTGCCCAGCTGTGCAGACCTTTAGCAATCCACATTCTGTAATCAACTGGTGCTCCTCAGTTTGCTGTGCAGTTCTTGCACTGTTCTCTTTCCCTGGAAATGGCCTTTTTGTCCTAATTGAGGCTCTTCTCTCTGCCTTTTCAGACACTGAACATCTACTGTTCTCTTCCTCTTCCACCTTCAAGAAAACTGTATTGCATTGCTGCTGACTCTTTTCTAGTTCAGCTGAACAGAGCTGAATTAAAAAGCAGAATAACAATGCCAAGTCTTACAAAATCTGCAAGCTTACTTTCGATTAAAAAAATTTTCTTGCTGTAGAAAAGCAACTTTTTTTAATGGAAGAGACAGAAAAGCCTCTTATGTGCAAATATGGACCACTAGTAAGTATCCTACACATGAATCTTTGTAATATAGTAGCACAATTACATTCAAGAGGAAAAGACAAGTGTGTTTCAGGAGGGTTATTTGAGAAAGAAAGGGAAAAAATGAGGTGAAACCAACTAGAACAGTTTATCTATTTCAAGTAAAGCGACTTGGAGTTTCAGCAATTTTTTCAGTAACTAGACGAGAACTATTAATTTTAAAAAAGCAAATGTATCAATGAATAAAAGAGAACTGAATGAGTTCAAAATACTATGAAAAGTCATTTTCGAAGGACACAAAAATCAGAGATATTCAGAATGCTTCACACAGCGTTGCTATAAGCAAATAAAGGAAACAAATTTCTGTTACAAAAGAAATAGTCATATTGTTTCTTTTAATGAGGTCATGTGGAACTAAACTGATAAATGAGAAAATTGTCAAATACAAAGGATAACTGGGTGCTTGAACTGTACAGCCTTCACAGGAACAGGGCCCTAAAATTTATTTCTGCTTTTGAGAGACAGGTAGCAGTAGCAAGTAGTAATTCTGCTTAATTACCTATCACCCTAGAATAAAAATTCAGCAGAGGTGCACAGACATGGGAAGAGAGCAGAGGACTTGAAAATACCATCAGAGGAAGATAACCAGAGCTATACAAGGGATACTAAAACTCACAAAGGTCAACCAGTAAAGTAATGCAACCTTAGGACCTGAGTAAAGTCGGCTTCAGATGTAGCAAAGAGAGCAAGGTACAGGCATTCAATATATGTCACCACAAATGATGAAATCAGATATAAATTGGTAAAAAATAACTGTACATAATTTGAAATATAAGTTTTAGCATCATTTAATGGACTAATAATTATTATTTGGCTAGACTTCAAGACTTTGTTAGACTTTTGTAGACTTGTTTTTTAGACTTTTCATTCTCTCTTGCTTTGGACCGTATGAACATCACAAGTTCATGCAATAAATTGGTGGATAATTTGGCAACTTGTGTGTGTAATGTGGATAGAAAAATTTTGTGGAAAATTAGTGCAAATTACACTTTATAAATGTAGTTTAACAGCCTGGATCCACTGAAAACTTCAGCTTCAGTGAGGGTGAGATCCATGCAGCCCCTGTAAGAGTTTCACCTAGTTCAGAGACCCTGAAATTTCACTGTAAGCAGCAAGGCTCAGCACAACTTCAGTAAGTACATCTGGGAGAACAGCCAAGCACTCTGGGAACAACACTGAAAGATCCTCCAAAAATTGTCTTGATCTTACAGCTAACTACAGCAAATAGGAGACTAGCTGAACTGTAAATGTATTCCCTGGCTTCACATCCGTTACACACAAACATGGGCATTGTGCAAAGGATACAGAGTCATGGGATGTGCCCTGTACACATAAGGTTTCCCAGCACCACAGACCAGTCACAGAACTTAAAGCCTGGAGCGGTGACTCCTTTCCTCCTTCTCAAACATCCTGCAGGAATCAAACAGAACCTGAAAAACCCAGATGTGGAGAATCTGAGCTCTTCCACCCAGAACATATCACCACAGAGAAACCCAACATTTCCTTCCTTACATCCAGACCCAGGAAGTCCAGCAAATGAAGCTGTAAAGAAAAGAAGCACTGCAGTCTTTAATAGAGTAGGAACAGAAGTAACACTAGAGTAATGTGATGGAGGAACACAGAATTTGGAGAATTTAGAACTGTACTTTTGTGGTTCACAAAGAAAGAAAACAAAACATCTTGTTTCTGAGTGACAGGCTTACTTGAAAGAAGGGAGCTGAACAAAAACCAGAGCAATTTAAACTATCGGAATGTGTTCAACATCAGTGTCCTACACTGTTGACCAGCAGCAGATAGTGTCAGATGCAATGTCATATAACATCCAACAGGAGGTTAATCACTAGTACATGGCTTCCTGCTGAACATCACAGCGAGAAATCCTCTGAGGGAACAATCTGCTACAAACACTTGTGATAAGCTCGGCTGCCTTGACCACTTGCCATGCTAACCAGCTGAAGTCTGTGGGGTGGCCCACAGGCAGGACGCAGGGAGGAATTCAACTGCAGGCAGTCAACAAAGTGGCTAGCCTCTGCAAGCTGACCTGTGGCTTGAGTCACCATTATGAGGCTGGATCTTCCTTGCACTTGAGCACTGCAAAGAACAGAAGACATCTTTATTGGAGAAGTGGGCAAGAAAACTGAAGATAAAGCATTCCAGTGAAATAGTTTCTTCCAGCTGAACCAGTGTTGCTGCTGAAGGTTTTTCTGTCTCCATGCTTAAGGATCTGAAGAGTTAGTATCTGTCCATCTCATCTGTACATCTGCCATCCTTCCCACCTGCCTCTCTTCTAGGTGCCCACAGCTATTTCCAGAGTCCTCAGAGCTGACACTTTGCCTCATCTTATACAGAGTCATTTCTGAAGGACCACTTAGAGTGATGCCAGAGCTGATCTGAATTTCACGTACTCAGTTTTGGACGAAAAGCTGGTGTTTGCTGGTGCTTTCAGGAAGAAGCATCATGACACAGGAGACTCCTGTTGTCTGTTCCTGGGGACACCTAAAGGCTGCAGCTGTTATTCTTTCTGCATGGCGGATCCCAGAAAATCAGGTTCTCCTGACCCATCCAGACAGCTGGAGCTATCTTTCAAATGACTAGTCCATGTGCATTCCAAATGCACTCTGTGACTAATCTGATAATACCATGAAGTCTTATTCCACTTCAACTGTACAGATGCCAGGAGACTTTGATTGGGTACCAGACTCCAGAAGGTAACCACTAACAACACAAATGCAGAACAAGGTTGTTTAATATGTCCTCACACTACCCTCCCCCAGGATCAACTTCTTCACTATAAAGGAAGGTGCATGGGGAGGAGAAAAGGGCACCAGAGGCAATTCCAAGGATGACAGAGTTTGTCTGAGATCTCAGTCAGTCCTGTTTATTAGTAAAGGAACTGGGTATCTATCAGGAAGAGAGAAAATTTGAAACAACATTCTGCAAGTGGCTTGGCAGAGATAACTGACCCCTGTCTGTGCCCTGGCGTGTCTGGTTAAGAGCCAGCTCTGAGCCCAAAGCCTTACTGCTATATCAGCACCATCACGAATCTAGGCTACCTGTCTCTGTGCCTTCCTGAGAGGTCTGAACTCAGGCAGAGAAAGCCATCATCTGCTCCCCATGGATAAACATCCCAAGTCATCTCATGGCCCTGTCACCTCATCTTACATGAATGATTTCACCCTCAGTTCTGTTTAAATACTTCTGTTCAAGGATAGCGCCAGTTATCATAGAATCATAGAAGCATAGAATCATAGAATCACAGAATCATAGAATCGTAGAATCATAGAATCACAGGTTGGAAAAGACCTCTTAGATCACAGAGTCCAACCATCCACCCAACAACACCATGCCTAACAAACCATATCCTGAAGTGCCACATCTACACGTTTTTAGGGATGGGGACTCAACCACCTCCTTGGGAAGCCTGTTCCAATGCCTGACCACTCATTCAGTGAAGAAATTTTTCCTAATATCTAGTCTAAACATCCCCTAGGTGTGGCTAGGTTTAAATTCTGAGTGATGTTCAATTTGCCACTACCAGTCCAGTCGCGTTTAATTTGTATATTAAACTACCATGATTCTGGATACACTAATAGCAGTCTGCACCTTCAGTCAGTCGCGCTCATGAACTAGCACGGCCACATTTGGTCGCGTTCAGTGAGAAACTATGACAACTGGCTACTTAAACAGTGCCGGTTTATTTGTGCAACAGGTATACAGGTTTTTTGAATTGCCGGTGATAGTGACTGTCTGCAAGAAAGCACGTGCAAATATAAAACACGTGAAAAGTTTATAAATAATACAGCCTGGCTATAGACATTAGGGAGTAACTATTACCGAGAAAAGCGCTTAGTTTAAGTCTCACCCAAGGCATCCCAAGGTGGGGAGAAGCAAGGCTCAGCCCGTCGGCCGGTCCCAGCTGTCGGAGGCAGTCTGAGGTGGAGTTTCCCTTGACTTGCTCACAGTGTTATCTTCTTCTCCAAGAATCCCCTATTTCCCTGGCTATTTTTATATCCTTTCTACATTTAAGGTGGAGTTTGAGTGACTGCAGTCACACATACCTTTTGTCATGATTGGTGTAAAATTCTCTTGCTTCACGTTTAAAGGTATAGTTTATGAAAAATCGAGAGCGCAGACTCAAAGAGGGGTGGTCACACCTCGGAGGTGGGCAGCCGTCGGGATGGAGGTGTGTTTTGGTATTAAAATGATATTAAAACGAGCAAAGTTCACAAGAGGATAGCACTTTGGCAAGGTTTCGAAAACCTGTTGGCTCAGGGGACCAGATGAGCTGCTTATCAGTTCTAGAGAACTATCTCTTCCCCCTTTATCATCATGGAGCAGGGCCACGGAGTCTCCACTCCGCTCCATCCTCTGTGGTATGTTGCAGGGAGTTGCTGTGTTAGTGGATTCTTCGCATGCCTGCTGCAGCTGTGTCCGATCCTCAGAGCTCCTTTTGATTTCATGCTTTTCCTCAATGGGTGAACACTGCTGTGTTTTTCATATAAACCTTAATTTTCAGATGTAAAACCTTAATTTTACCAATAATTCCACACCTCTAGACCCCTCACCAGCCTCATTGCCCTTCTTTGGACATGCTCCAGCAACTCAATGTCCTTCTTGTAGCGAGGACTCCAAAACTGAACACAGTACTCAAGGTGCAGCCTCACCAGTGCTGTGTAAAGGGGCATGATCACCTCCCTACTCCTGCTGGCCACACTATTCCTGATACAAGCCAGGAAGCCATTGGCCTTCTTGGCCACTTGGGCACACTGCTGGCTCATGTTCAGCTGGCTGTTGACCAACACCCCAAGGTCCTTTTCTGTCTGGCAGCTTTCCAGCCACTCTTCCCCAAGCCTGTAGTGTTGCATGGAGTTGTTGTGACCAAAGTGCAGGAACAGGCATTTGGCCTTGTTAAACCTCATACGGTTGGTCTCAGCCCACCAATCCAGTCTCTCCAGATCCCTCTGCAAAGCCTTCCCACCCTCAAGAAGATCGACAATCCCACCCAACTTGGTGTCACCTGCAGACTTACTGAGAGAGCACTCAATCCCCTCATCCATATCATTGATAAAGGTGTTAAACAAGACTGGACCCAAAACTGAGCCCTGGCGAACACCACTCATGACCGGCCATCAGCTGGATTTAACTCCATTCACTACTACTCTCAGTACTCAGGCATTCAGCCAGTTCTTTATCCAGTGAAGAGTACACCCATCCAAACCATGGGCAGCCAGTTTCTCCAGGAGGATACTGTGGAGAATCATGTCAAAGGCCTTACTAAAGTCCAGATAGATGCTGTTTTCTCTCTCTTTCTTTTTTCTCCAACTTCAGAAAGAAAGGAAAAGTTTAGTTATGTTTAAGATCAATAAAAATTTAAAAGCAAATACATACAGGATAGTCAGGAGACTAGAAAACAGGAGATGAGTTGCAAATAGAAAAAAAAAGCAGATTGTAAACACAGGCCATATATCTCATACCAGTTTTCATTTCCTCAAATGATCACTAAGCTTACTATTAAATAATATGCCATTATTGGAAACTGCATCCTTAGAGACCTAAACCACTTCAAAGGTATTCTCCCACCACCTCTCCTGTGCTGTCAACACCCACCTTTATTACCGCGGATAACCTCTGTAACGTGAGGGTAATATGTTATCTGTGCACATGGTATGACTTTGAGGATGACACAGAGAGATGCGAAAAGGAGGAGTAGCAGACCAGTAAGAGTTTTAATACAAATTCACAAATTACTCAAAATAGTGAAAATACCAACATTATCTCTTAGCACAGCATTTCCTCCAGACTAATTAGTTTTGCCAAAGCACTTAATCATGGGCTGAGGTGGGGCTGTCTGTATACACCTAAAAGAAATACCTGGGATTCCACCGATGTAAGGCCTGCCTCAACACACGATCAGCACTGAGCGTCAGTCTGACATCTTTTATAAACCTTGACCTTACTTATCATCTCCTAAGAGAGTTAACGCACATTCCTGGTCACCTCTCTCACTCATGCATGGCCGGTGTTTCCACCTGGGGAGACAGGACTGCATCGAACTGGAAGCGTCCTTGCAAAAGACCCAGCTGTGGGAAGGACGAGGCTGCTGGAGCTGGTCCCAGCCACTGCAGGGACAGTGCCCCAGCTGTGGGTGAGAGGAAGCGGTGGCTGAACATGGCCACTGAAGTTTCAGCCTATGGCTGCCATGCTGGTTGGAGCCAGCCCCTTGCAGTGAGGTTGCAAAGGAGGAAGACCGTGACCGCAAAGGAGCAGCACCAGCCAGGCTGGTGCCAGCCCGGCCACACCAGGAGCCTTGCACCATGCTCCCCACACTGCCGCTGGCCTCAGTCGGAGCTCTCACAGCCATCAGGGCACAAAGGAAAGCCCGCTGGGAAAGCAGGACCGTTCCCTACACAAAAGCTTTTCCCAAGACAGGCATGCGCACCTCTGCTTCCCACCACCTTCATTCACTCTATAGTTGATTCAACAAAAATTCTTCAAAAAACAGCCATAATCAGTAAGGAACGAGGATTCTGTTACTGTTAAAAGCCCTTGGCTGTTTTTTCTTCTGTCTACAGCTGGGGTCATTGACAATACAGAGGCTGGACAGGATCTGTGGTTTGCTATCAGGAAGGAGTGAGTGCAAAGTTGTACACTGGCACCACTTTCTCTTGCTAAAGTTAATGTTTGGCTTCCTCCCATGCCTGCCCAAAGGCACTTGCACCTCTCTCATTTGAGGCTGCTGCTTCTGCTTTTTGCACCCTGAGCAGAAACTCCAGGTTTGGTGTTTCCACTCATTAGGTCTCACTGGCAGGATTGTCTCAAGAATGAATGCAGGCGCAATGCCCTGCTGCTGGCACTCATTTGCTCCACAACTGGAAAGTAGGTGAGGACGTGGTTACTCTGTGCTTCGCACCCAACATCCCGCAAAGGGACTGGTCCTTTCCACTCCGCAGCCTGGTGCAGTAAGGTGGCCTGTTGCTCCCCAACAGACCTGCTTGAGCAAACCACCACCCTGCCTGCGCCCTGCTGCGCTCCCACCCTGCTGCCCACAGGGTACAGGGTATGCATGGCCGGGCACTCCACCTGGGCATGGAGGTGGGGGGGCTCTTAATCACAGATCCCCTGCTCACAGAGGTGTACAGAGCAGACAGCATCACCTCGTCGTTCCTTCTTAGTTCGCAGGCAAATACCAAGCAGGGGGTGGGAAGGAGAGGGGGCATTACAACCAGAGCCCCAAAAAAGGCATTATGTTTCGGTCACAAACTTGACAAGCATTAGCAAAAGCTTATCACAGTAATAGACCCAAATTTAATTAGTATATTATTATCATACTGACAATATTCATACTATGTACCATGGGATTCTAACTTTTGGTTTAAAAAGAAAAGAGAGGGAGAGAGGGCATAAAGCACAAAACCAGTTGTATACCCCAAAGGTAGATCGGCGCATCCCAGACTCATTCAGGCAGCCACTACAGTTCTTGGGCGGCGGCAGAGAACTGGAGAAAGGGGATCATTGTTTTCACCTAAGTGATAAAAGCCTAAAAGTTAAGTAAAATACAAGAAAATTTTCAAGCAGCGGGGTTTTTTTCCCACTCAGTGGGTGAGGAAGCTTTTGAAGTCTACCAACAAACACCATCAGCGCAGCAGCTAGAAGGCAAATGTGTTGTGCTGGACACTTTAAAAATATTTAGGAAACTCTGTAATTTTAAAATGAACATTGTGTTTGAGCAGCACCAATTTTGGCCTCATCATCTTGGAACAAATGGGATTGATATGTATACAGCCAAACTGAGACAGCACAAGCAGCAGCAAGAGTCTGAGATTACTGCAAATGATATGCTTGGAGACAAAACTGTTTTCCATGTGACTGACAAAAGGCTTGGAGACAGGTTATTACGGGAGACGGATTTGTGCTTCCAAAAAAGCGATACACATCTGCTAGGTCTTGGAAGCCACACAATGTTAAAGTGATAGTGTCTGGGCAAAGTATTGAAAAGTCTGTATAAACTGTCAGCCAAAGCAGCAATAAAAGTAGCAGATGTAGAGCTCAGCCATGAACAAGACATGCAAATGAGCAATAGAGACAGAGGTGAGAGTGGCCTTTATACTGCTGAAAACTACTCTGTATGGACACCACAGGAGAAGTTAAGGCTGGAGCCACCTTCTGCCAACATACAACTTTACCAAAAATCACAAGGACCCAGTGCCTCTGCTGAGGCCATGACTGCCAAAAACAGAAGCGAGAAGATGTGTCACCTTTCAAAAGCAAGAAGTCTTTTCTGACACTAAGTAATACCGGATTTTGTAAAATGAACCAAGGAACTGACCAAAGAAAGTCAGATCTTAATTCATTCAGAAATTCGGAAACAGAGACACCCATATCACTAAGTCTTGCAGAAAGCCATTGCCCAGAATCACAAAGAAAAATGGAGCTGCACCACGTACCATCTGCAATATTAGCACAAGGCATAGTGATGAGACCATAGGGAACAAAAATCATTGTATCTGTAATCTGACAGAATAACTGAAATATTCATGCCAGAACATTAGAGTTTTATGAATCCTGTGCATTGCACAAAGATCCATATGTAACTCTTCCAGAAGCTGGGAGACTGGAGACAGAGAAGACCCAGATGCTGTGACACAGGGTGCCAGGCAGACCTTTTTTTTTCTCTTTTCCCCATTTCTTTAACAATGACTTCTACCTTCTCTTTTGCTGCTCCTGTTCTCACTTGCATGGAATTAACCTCACTCAGGAGCTAGTCAGAGTGACGGCTGGAGATGCAAAACCTCCCTTGAGTGCAACGCAATGCCGCCCTTCGCAACGTTGCTCAGGCACAGCAGAAGGCTGAGCTCAGCAACTCAGGTTAAGGCCAGGCAGGAAGAGGGAATGAAAGCCTTGAGGAAGGATCAAACAGGGTGAATAACACTTTGCCCCAGTAGAGGAACACAGTATGAGTGGTGCAGGTAAGTCCCAAGGGCAGTGAGCTGGAAAAGGGACTGGCAAAGTCATTGTCCAGTACTAGCATGCAGTGTGGACTCTCTGCCTGTTTATGGTACCGCTTTTGTTTGCCTTCTCACAGCAGCTCATCCCAGCTCCTCTGCAAGCAGCTTTATATATGTATATATCTATATTATAGCAAAAAGGTATTAGAGATCTCTGAGCCAGGCAGTACTGCATCAGGGGCCAGTCCATTTAATGCTCCATGGGCATGTGAACAGAAAATCTTGGTGGCACTGAGCCCAAGACATCCACCTAAGGAAACATAGCTTGTCTTGGGACTGGGGATGCTGAGCCACACTCTGGGTTTTGGCTTTGCTCATCTGGTTAAAATCAATAGCCTTTGCATTAGCAGATTTTTGTAAGCAGTGAACTGCCTGGATGCTGCTGTAAAGTTGTAGAACTCTGCTGGGTGGTTTAACTACAAGTTTCTAAATTTGTAACTGCGAAGACAGGAGATCCCTGGGAGGAGGTTCTTGCTGTGATCAGATGGCACAAGTATGGCAGTGCACAGCAGAGATGTAAGGAGTAAACTTCCGCTACAGGCACAAGACAACCCCATGGCCCTTGGCTGCACAGCCACTGCCAGCCTTCAAGCGAGAGCTGCTGCATGATTGGCATACTTCTGCTTCCTGAGAAACACACTGAAGGAGGCTGACAGGAGCATTATCTTGTTTTGAACACAGGCCTATTTACCTAGGTAATGGAGGAAGTGGTAGTACACAAATTCATTCTCCAACCCTGCCAGGTATCCTGTCATACTCCCTGGTGTGCCTGCTTCACAGCCCAGACTCTTTTCTTAATCCTAATCCCTTGGCACTGCAGTCAATTAACAGCCTGGAACAGCAACAGGCTGTGGAAACACCATCTCCAGTGGCAAATTACAAAATCTAGATCAGCAAACAGACAGGTGCATGACTGTGAGAATCAGGTGTATTTTTAAAACTATATCATCTCTAATGAATGGATTTTCTCAGGCTTAAAACATAATCAATTCTAAACCTTCCTCTGGCAAGTGGTGGGTACTTACTTTCACACACATTTGCTCTCTGAACAGAATTTTTATTTCAGGGAGGATTTTTCCATTCTTATTGTTAATTATTCCCAATTTACAACTGACGCTTCCCCCCAGAATCTGTTAGATTTGTCTGCCACATCCACACACAAAAGTGGTCCAGAAAGCTACAGACTGAACTATGCCAAATGGGTGTTATTTAGACGCATTTAAGATTTTCCACATCAGGCTGAGCAAGTACAATTTAGCCTGGAGAGGGCTATGTTTGGCAAATCTATTGCATGTTGTTATTAAGGAGCAAAATTAAATCTAAAATAGAAACCTCAACACCCTACTTCATATATAGCTACCACAATATTTTCCAAAGAGCTGTTCACAATGAAACTGGTACCAGGCAATGAGGCATTACTTGCTATCTGCAAGGCCAGATAACAGCCATCTATTTTAAACCACTGCCTCACAGCCTCACCATGAGGCTGGCACAGCTTTCCCAGCCAGCATCCCCACTCCAAGCCTATAGCATACAGCATCTCTTCTGGAAGCTGTCCATTTCAGCTGAAACCTCCAGCTGAGAAAGAAGACCTCATTCTGGGTAAGATGCTGCCCCAAAAGCACGGGAGGATCATGTGATGCTGCAGACCACCTAGATAGGATCAAAGAGAGCGAGTGTGAGCTGCCACTCAGCTGCCTCAGCCAGAAAGGACAGACACTACAGGGACCAGCTGCTTCTGTGAGGTGTTATCTTGGTCTTCTGCCTCTAGCGAGCTCAAAAGCCCCTTCCTCCTTGCAGGAAGCCTTCTCTCTGTAAACCTGATCATAACACTCTGGATGTCTCTGGGTGAGGTAGGACTGCTCCCTGCCACCCATCTGTGGTGCCTGCTGCCTCTGCTTTGTCAACTAGCTGTGGCTCAGCCCTCACGGCAGCTCTGGATACAGTCTCACAGTCTCACAGTCATTCTGGGGGCCAGCAGCTCCTGGGTGAACCTGGATGCGTAAACCATGATTGAGACACACACTCACAGAGAAGTTCATTAAAGCTAAACAGACTTCTTCAGAAAAGCAGGGTATAAAGCCTGTCCCTGTCTGTGTATACTGATGTAAACACACAGAACAAATGTGAAAAGAAAATTCCTCTGCTGCTGTAGCTGATCAGTCCTTCAGCTGCCTCTCATACGAGGAAACATTCTTCTCTGCTTATCTTCCCTTTTTCTTGGCACTTGAACTGTCAAGAAATTAATTCTCCAGCCCTGTCCTATGTCACAGTGTCCCTCTCAGCTGGGTATTCATAAGTAACCTACGCATTTTCATCAGCATTGGAAACTTGTCTATCCTGCAGGTGTTTTCAGCAAAGAGGTAAAAGGTACCAGAAACTCTTTAATATGACCTTGGCTCCCTGTAAACTAAAACATTTCTATTTCCTTTGGTGTTACAGAAGAACAAACGTGTTTTATTAACCATCTGTCAATACATATTTAGCATACATTAATCAACATCTGGTGTCTTGAGAAAAATCCATTCTCAAAAGCTTTTAGCCTCTGAACTCGTCTCCTGTTTGCCAGTCTGTATAATCAATAGGCATATTTGCTAGGAAACAGAGAAGTATTGACTTGCTAGTGAGTGTATGAAGTAACTGAAGCGATTATTATTACATATCACTTAGCAATTGTTACAGGAGCCTCTCTGCTGGGAGGCAGCACATGTCAAAATTTTGTACAATGAATTTGTAAAGGAAAAGAAATCAAAGATACAGAGTTTGTGTAGTATCATATAACCCATTTTATTTCTGTCAGAATACTGGTATATTCCTCACTTAGTAAGAATATTTCTCACAAATCACAACCCAAAACTATAGTGCCTGGTTCCCCAGAATTGATGCCAAGCACTGAAAAAAAAGCAGAGAAAACTAGAAAAAGGAAAACTGCAGATTTATTTCAGAGAAGTTGCTACATCAAAAATTTAAGTATAAAAGTGGTCCTTTGAGGGCTGTAGCCTGCTTCCACACTAAGAAGAACTTTAGCCTACACATAACAGCATCCCCTGGGAAGTTTCACAATAACTGTAAATCCTCATCTGTAAACCTGATGAGTTGACTGCCATGAATTTGCTGCAAACTCCAGAGATGCTGTGCTGCTTGGCAATGTATCTAGACCATCCCTCACATAAACATAGGACTCAAAGACCAGAGGAACAGGTTTTCTCCTGACTTTCTTTCTCCGTCCCTCCAGTTATAGGGAATACAGACCTCCAGTCACATGCAGAGGAGCCTCTCATCCATGCTCTCTGAGGTGGTGTGTTGTAAATGTGCCACCACTCTATTTCAACACCACTGCAGCAGCACTCCTGCACCTAGACTTACCCCTTTCTATTCTTTGGGGCCAGCAGCAAATAGGGGCCTGGTTTACCTAGTAACACTTGCTTGGACACAGGGTACCCAGTGCTGTATGTGGCACATGTCAAACATCCCTGAAAAAGTGTGCACAAGCATGATCTCAAAATAGAAATCCAGCTGTCTGACAGAGCGAGCTGTGGCTGTGATGGCACCAGGCTAAGACACTCCCACCACCGCTGCCCACTGAAAGTTGCCGTGGAGTCGGAAGAAGATAATGTTGTTCATGTTTCAGTGCCTTCTTTGCCATCCTGCATATTAAACTGCCCATGAGGGTGGGATGGTGGTAAAAATCACCATGCTGCCCTGGGTCAGGGAAGGCAATGACCACTGACAGCTGACAGTGAGATCTGAAAGCACCGCAGCGGTTTGCTGTGTCATTGTGATTCTTGGCCCATAAGTGGACACGTGAAAAATACGTACCATGCCATGTGCTAAAGAGCAGCTCAAAGATGAAGGTTGGTGGAGCAACAAAACTTGTTGGCTGGCTTGGTGCTGGACACCGAACGATACAGAGGAGAAGCTGGAGCTTGTGGCAGCATTCACACTCAGTTCCATGGGTGCTCTGTGGTTGTCTCACGAATTAGCATTTTGCTTGACCTCCTGGCAGTAGGAAAGAGCTCCATGCAGACTTGGTCTTGTAGCCCTAAAGTCAGCTCTGTACCCAACAGCAGAGCCTGCAAGGGAGGCATAGTCTGAAACAGGCCGAAGCGAAGGCCCTGGGTGACAAACATGCTCTAGTTGGCTTCACCATGTTTTGTTTCTCTCCTGCTCCAAGACAGATCTGCCACCCTATGGACAAGAGTCAAATTAAAGGCTGTCATGCATTGCTGTTTCACCCTATGCCTTTGTTTGTCCATTCCAGATATGCTCCTTCCAAATTAGCAAAGACTCAGCAATCCGGAGCTTGTGGAGCTCTGACACAGTGACTGCCTGCTCCTGCCTGGGAATGCCCCAGAGTCCTGCCCCACAGTTCCGGCCAAGCTGACTGTGGACAGCCCACTGCTCGTATCGCCCTGCTACCACGCAGCGCCCTGCCAGGGATGGAAAAAGCACTGGAGAGCACTAACTCGGTCAGAAAAAACTGACAGTAGATTTGCAATGAGTTATTGAATCTTTTCTTTTTAATTATTTGTCTAACTGCTGGAGCTGGAGGAATCACTTGACTGTGTAAATTTCGTATTATGTTTCTACTGTGTAACTACTTCAAACACTTTACATGACACGCATGCACATACATACACGTTTACATGTACATACACATATATACGAATTGTTTCCAGCTGTTCTCCCATTCAGATTCTAAATTCTGGCACAAAAAGTCTCCACTATTACTCCTTTGTTGTCCCTTAAACATCTTTGTTTCTTCTTGTCATAACATCATTTTTCATATGAAGAGAAGGAATGCTGCCAGCAAGTGAGGCCAACATTGATTAGTCCCGTATCTTGTTCAGGCGGCTACTAAGATCACCTCGGAGAGGAAAAAGAATAATTGTTCATCGGATGTCTGATCCTTGCCTTCAAACCTCCACCTGCAGTAACATCAGGTCAGGTATTTTGCAGTTCACTCCAGAGATCCAGGAAGGAAAGGGTTATTTCCCTTCTGAAGAAGTTTACTGGCATATTGAGGCTCCCCATGCTCCCCCTTGCCACTGCCGGAGCTGCAGATATGCAGGGTGGTGCAGGAAGGGTGGGCAGAGGCAGCCTCCAGCCCCCTGCTTGTCTGCTGTGGCACCTGTGCACCAAACCCCATCTCCACAGGCCGAGGGCTCCCAGGCCCCCTCTACACCCATGGCCGAGGTCACCTGTCCTGCTGGGCACCCCTCATTCACCTTCCAGCCCTCAGCTAGTGCTCTGTTCAGGGGCACAGGAGGGAGAGACCAGTGATTTCAGTTACCTGCTCCACTCAGATCCCCAGCATCCCCAAGGGTGCAGGAGATGCCCGTGCCTCTCCCGGCATCAGAGCCACAGAGCAATTTGCAGCGGATTGCTTGTTCCGACCCTGTTGATGTACAGCTGCCAGCTGACACATGGAAGACACAGATGACTTGAGAAATCAGCTTCTCTCCTGACTCACATGGAGGAAAGACACCATAGTGACAGTCAGTCACAGACATGAGAAGCTGAATATTTAAAAAAAAAAAAAGAAAAAGAAGAAGAAGGAAAGAAAAATACACCCCAGCACTGCAGGGTGATATTCTAATGATATGAAATGGATGTGTCAAAAATAGAATACACCCGCTGAAAATGAATATCTTTTAAAGAAATAAATGTTCTTTGCAGAAGATGAAAGGCTGCACAGAGTAACACATGGGGAGGCAAATAAATGAGTAATGGATCCAGGGAAGGTAACCACTCCAGTGTGAAGAGCATTTCCAGTTCCCTGCGCTGCAGTTGTACAACTCCTTAGTACAAAGCACGTGCATTATGCACATTATAATTTCTTTGTCAGGCCTTGCAGTTTCTAGGGAGACGAAGTCTTTGGAGCCGGATTGTGACAGGCAGCACCTGGTCACTCAGGCTCAGTACCACACTGAGTGAACAAGAGCAGCTCTGTGGGCATGCCCAACATCCAGACATCCATGATTCCTCACAAAACTGGACAAATGAGTGAGGCTTGGCTGGCAAATATTAGATCTGCAAGTTAAAAGGTGTAAGCTATTGTCTGATGTAAACGGGTAGCACTGACAAGTTTAAAGACCCTAAGCCACATCAGCAGAACTGTATGCTGAAGGGAGGTAAAAAAGTTTTAGGACTCAAAACAGAGAAAATTACACATAAGCCCTTAGTGTAACATGATGTTATTAAACAAGTAAATGGGTTTCTAGGTGTATGAGTGAGGGAATAGGATTTAGCACTGAGGTCTTTCCAGCTCTCTAAACAGAACTGATGAGTTCAATACCAGAATCCCATAAATTGTTCAAATGCCTATGCTTTTAAAGGAATGTTAAAAATAGATTGTCCTTATACTTTTAAAGGGGTGTTAAGAATAAATTGAAGAGACTGTCATGAGAAAAGAAATTGAGGTTTGAGAACAGCCTTATTGTGTAAGTGATTCAGGGAGCCTGAGCTGCTTATCTTCTCACAAAAAAAAAAAAAATTCCAAAAGATAGCGGGGTGACTTGATTACAGTGTACAGGCAGATTCACAGAGAGAAAATCACAAGTATTAAATGGATTTTTAACATGGATAAAAAAGGCATGCATAAACTCACTGGCTGGGAGTTAATGCCAGACAAATTAGAAACAAGGAGCAATTTGATACAGCAAGGATGATTAACCATTAGGACAAGCCATTACTGAAAGCAGTGGATTCTTTTTTTGCTCCAAATTCAGAAAGAATATTTTCTTGGCAGGGAAGCTTATTCCACAAGGTTATGGACCTACACACAGCAGTAACAGATGAAAGCATATGATCTCCACTGTAGCAGGTGGGGCTGGATGTCTCTTCTGGCCTCCTCTGGAATGAACTAAAAAATACCTAACCCAATGGTTACTGCAGATAGAGTTTTGAAGGTTAGGATCAGACTTCTGAGATAATTTTTATCTCACAACGGCCTTTAATCTGGTTATTAATGAAAACCCAGCATATTAAAACCATATCCTCAAACTCCAAATAAATTCCTTTTTTATTCCTGAAGAAAGGCTACTGGATCAACATCAAATTGATTTAATGTCCCAGTTGAAGGCAGTGTTAGCTGGAGTGGATAGAACTTCTCACGCTCTTCTCCAGTGACCTGCTGTGCCAGGAACATTATTCTTACTGTTTATCTAAAAAGCAGAATAACTGCAATCAAAAATGTGCATCTTCTAGATAGAATCAACAAATATCAGTGACAGAAACCTTTTAAACAAAAGCATAGGAAATGTCATGTATTTATAGCCACTCAAGGGACCAACTTTTCTACTAGCTATCTCTTACATACAAAGAAATTTACGTAAAGATTGATAAGAACTTAAGTCAAAACGTATTTTTTCTGACACCTAAAAGAACTCCATTTCTGACAATGTTGTGCACTACAACTTGAAGTTCACATCAGCTGACTATCTACTTCCTAAATTCAGGCTGCCTTTGTATCAAGCAGCAAGATAATCTGACCAGTTATACCAGGTACAGAGGGAGAGCTTCTTGTAGCAGCAAACACAGATCATCTAAGCATCTACCTGCTTGGTCATCCAAAAGCATCTGCAGTGACAATAATGGAGCAGTTGCGCCCAGGTTCTAGAGGGAACAAACACATACCTCTGGGAAATCCTTATACTGCGTAGACTGGGTTTCCATCACAACAGCGTATGTATGTTGTGCATGCATACAAGGCAGTTACACCTGCTCTCACAGCCTACCAAGGATGGCACCAGACTGCAACAACAGGCCAGTCTTTAGTGGCACAGAAATCAGCATTCATTCCTTGCAGCACCAATTACTAGCCATTTTACACCATTGATGTTTTCTAGGTTGCAATGTACAGTGCCTTCGGCTTGGTAATCCCACCCTACAGCCGGCAAAACTCCTTGGCATGTCCTGGGATTAGCACACTGCACCGACAAAAGCATCATCCATCGTGAGCTGCTCTGCCACTCCCAGACTCTCTGTGACTGACCAGCTGAGCACATAATTGGCAGGAAACTTGTTATTCCTGAACTGTGCCACTTGGCGAGTTTAGCTGGGCAACAGCAACTTCGTTTCTGGCAATCTAGTATACATGTTTCTGTGGAAACAGGAACCAGCAGAATGCATTGTCTTAGCCACTGGTTTGCTCTGGTCTCCATGGAAACAATCATTGCACAGGTGAAAAAAAGTGTAATCATTGCAACGTAATTACTTGCTGGAAGCTTCCCTCTGCCTTAATTTTCCTTTTGTGTTCCTTATTGTTACAAAAAAAAGACAGCATATATGATGATGTCTCAAATCCTTGACACAATAAAGGTCACGGTCAGAAGTCATGCAACAATACTCCCAAGAGCTCAGGCAGCCCAGAACCATTACCCTGAGAGACATCTGGGATTCAAAGGCTGCGTCTGCATCCTGTAGATGAAGGTGGGACGAAGACCCACCCAGCTTGCACAGATAGATAGGTTTGTTACCTCTGAACACAATCCATCCCAGACCCCGAGGCTACCACAACGAGGGAAAACAATGCACCTCTGGGGACTGGTCGTTGCTTGCATGCCTGGTGAGCCAGCCCTGTGGTGGTAGGTGTCCTGGCAGAGGAGGAGACCCTGATATGGTAATGACAAGGCACACATAGCACTTTCACAGTCCCCTCAGCCTCCCAAGATTTCTCCCCAGAGCGAAACAGCTTTTTTACCCTTTCTCTACTTTTTGTCTCTTACAGAGGTGTAGCAATCCCACAATATCACTCCCACACAACTGCCTCATTTTCAGTGAGAAGACCTCCAAAGCAATACCATCACTGCGAGACAACAGAGATCCAACCTATGAAAATCAGCTGAGGATTTTCACACACTCTGTACGTGACCTGAAGTTTTCATATATTTCTCCCTCTTCCTCTGAGGATCTTCACAGTGACCTGCATTTGTTCTCAGCCACTCCCTTTTCTTTACTCCTTAGGGTCACCAGCATCTTTGGCCCACATATATTTTTGCAAGTAAAATCCACATGTGCAACTTTTTTTTTTGTCAGCAACCACTGCTCAGGATCACTGGTTATTGTTTCACCTCAGCTTGCCTTCTGCAGGTATTTTCACCTCACACATCCTTCCGGTAACACAGACAGAGATATCCCATCAAGTACTGGCACGCTTTGGAGAAAAAAGTCTGCACTGCACTGGCGTTACTCTCCAGTGTGTCTCACCAAACAGACAGAGACACACTACCATGTCCTCAGGATGTCAAAGCCCATCCAGTTCCTGCCTTTGGGGGTTCAATGGCATCATCTTTAGGCACGACGTCCTTGTGCAAGAAGGTTGGAAATAGAGTCAAATGACCATACAAGGGAACAGGCAGTCAGGTCAAGATGCAATGTGACCGAGGAAGACTTGCAGTATGGTGAGGGTCCTGTAGCCTAGTAGAGGTGAGATCTTGAGCCCATCTAGGCACAGCAGTACAGAGAGGTTGGTTAAACACTGGGAAGTTAAATACTTTGTTCATGTCCTTAATCCCTTACCATAAATGTCCATCCCAGGAAACATCCTTCCTGGAGCACCCCTTACCCCAGTTTACCCATTTGCTCCTTTGCCTTCAGGGCCATGGATTAGGAATGGCTCTGGTATGGTTGGTGTGACTGCAGGCACAAGTGCTTCTCACTTTGGTGGCTATTTAAGACAAGCAGTCCTCCAAAGTGGTCCACTGCCTACTCCTTCCACACAGTCATGTGGTGAGACATTCGCTCCTGGCTCACACACAGACTTGTCTCTTCAGGGGCAAAGAACTTCTGTGCTCAATCTGACTACCTGAGGATATTCAGGTGGCTGTTTCATCTCCCCACAACAATCATGTGAGCAAGGCTCCTTTCTGCTCAAGCAATCTAGATAAATAAAACTCACTGCTAATAACTATCTGACCATAAATACATGACAGGAAATAATTGAGCCATTTACATGAGGAGTTCAAAATGTCTTTGGAGTCTCAGACTAGCAAAATGAAAGGTCCTAACATGCGTAGTGCTTTCTAATTGTACCATGACTGTGAGAAAATCAGACCTAGCCCCTTTTTAATGGGATTTAGGGGCTTGGGGCAGGAAGACTTCTAGTGTTCCAAGTGGTGGTGAAACTCTGGAAGTTGTCATTTTTTTACTGTACTGCAGTAATGCCTAGAAGACCAAGAGTTAAATAGTGGCACGTATTTGCACTCTTTTCTTGCCCCCTGTCCCAGCATAGTGCTCTATGCAAAAAATGGATGCTTCCCTAGCAAGCTCACATTCTGATTAGGAGTTACGGGACAGAAATGAGACAATAGTGGTGCTAAACATTTGCTAAGGCAGAAAATAAAAGCAAGCACAGCAATAAAATTGCATGTCAGAAATATGACCTTTCAGAGGAAAGCTGTATCTTATCCTCTGGTCAAAAATTTGTTCTGTACCTCCAGAATGGAAAGCCAGGACAAAGATGGTAAAAGTAGTTTTAAATATACAATAATAATTAAATGCTGAAATATTGTTTTTTCTCTCCTTTTAGTACAACAAAAGGCATGCCTGTCTCACTCCAGTTGTCATAAAAGCAATTCAGAGTCCAAGAGATGAATGGGCATGAATCCAGGAAGTGCCAACAGCATCGTGGTCATAAAAACAACGACCTAACAGGTACTTCACAGGCCTTTCGGGTTGTTCCTGTCAATCCTTCAGTGCATATCTCTTCTGTCTAAGATTAAACTGTCTCTCCTTCTCTGGGAGACACTCAGAGCTACAAACAACCTCACCCAAGAAAAGGTTTGTTTTGTAACTCAGTATTATGGTTGATAAAAATGTTCTGCCATAAAAACCAGCTTCAGAAACAGTGATCCTGTTATATCTAAATCAATGTTAATGTAAAACCGAGATCAAAGTAGGTCAAGACACAATAAACATATATGGAACAGCTGGGAAAGGTAGAATCAGAAATTTTAGAAGAATGAAAGTGTGGTTACCCAGGCACAAAAACACTGAGCAATTGCCCAGCCAAAGCAGCTTGCTTTTATAGTATAAATGTATCAAATATATTGGGAACTTTATAAATCCCTTTTAGTAGACTTCAAGCTAGCTGCCACATCCCGACATTACATCTAACACTGCAGCAAAGTTAAAGTGGATTGGGGAGAGAGAACTGCAGGATGACAGTCTCTACAGGACAGTAAGTTTACATGTTTATATTTCCTCTCAAGGTACATGTATTCTTTGTACAAATGACAAGTGAACTGTGATAGTAACAAGGTTTAAACAGCGTATGGAAATTCATCTCCAAATCACATGTCACATCAGAGGTTTGGCAAGTCACTTCACTCTCAAAAGAAACATCTATGAAAACACAATCTACATAACACCGACAATGTCAGACTTTCTTTTTCTCTTTTACCCTGACTGAACACAGATAATGGAAAATGTTCAGGTGGAAGACTCACATGACCCACGTTCTGCACTGCCTGCAAAGCTGTGTTCAAATCTCACTTTTCTAATGTGGCTGTCTATCACAGAACAGCTTGGATGCTGTGGGAGGCTGGACTGCAAAAATACCTAGATGCGTGCTACCTCATTTGCTTTTCATGCAGCCTGTAGGTTGATATTACTCAGGTCCACGTAGCAGGAATCAGCATGCCTGCAACTTTCGGCAGCTCTCCACTGCCCCATTAGGGAACTGCCAATCCTCTCCATGAGGCAGGAGGAAACACGGACTGTCCTGCAGGAGCATGGAAGCAGGTACTGTGGTCCAGACACAAGCCTCTCAAGCCAGGGAGAAGGGTACGCATGTGCGACCCCTGCAAGGATCCAGAAACGCTGCTCTCACCAAGATCATCTTTGTGGCATCCTCCTCCGTATTGCCAACTACCCAGATCCCCCTCCGCCTGAAGAAAAGACACCACGAAACCATTATCCTCACTGTTGGATTGAAAGCAGGACAAAAGAAAACACAAATCACAGTCCTCAGCTTCTAAAATGGCTATGCATCTTTATGCCTTTGCCAAAGCATGCATAATACTTTCAGTTGCATAGTCAGCTGTGATATGCAAGAAGCCACCACTTGCCTGACTGCTTGCTTATGGAATTTGCTTCCCTTCTACTTACCCTCCGAAGCAGTGGCAACAAGCATCCTTTCCTTTTTAAGTTCCCATTTCCTCCCCATTTTCACCCCAGCTTCCAATTTCTTTCCAGCATAAAGAGAACAGAAAAAAATTAACAGCCATAACTACCGCAAGAATTATCTGTCCTCACGTATCAAGTTATCGATTCATTTTTCTGCTAAGCTTCTGTGAACTGCACAGATCTTTACATGTAAGACTAGAACACTGTTTTTACAACAGCTGCCACTTTCCTACCTGTTGGAAACACATTAATCTGAGCAGAGGGCAAGAGTTACAATTACAGTCTGTGGATAATTTTAATCTTCTATTCCTATACTTTCAAAGCACATAATTTCTATTTATCTGAACTTCAAAATGATTGCTTCAAATCTTTGAATTACGGTTTCCCAAACAGAACAAAAGATGTCTTGCTTCTCCTTACCTTTCCCCTCCCATTGCTGTGAGAGCCAGCATCCCTCCTACGTTCTCCAGGCTTCCTGCCTTGCCTGGGTCCCTGCCACAAAGCGAGGCCCAGCTGCCAAGGAAGGCGTGCTTTCCTGGTGTGTCCTTGTGAAGGCCTTCCCACACAGTTCTGCCCTGTTCTTAAACATTTGGGCACTGAAGGGGTTCCACACATCACTATAACAGTTCTTACAGCTCTCACTAAATCCCTCTGAATCTCAGTTAGCTAACAAAGATTGCAATGCACCTTTCTTTCTGGGCAGAGACCCAACAACCTGCCCTGTCGCACTCAGCCTTTCTTCCAAATTCAACTCTTCTCTTTCTGTTATGCTTCTCCCCTCCAGTACTACTTGCACACTCTCACTATTCCATGCCAGGCTTCCCACAGCACCTCACCCTCCCCATACTTGGAGCAGCGCACTTTTTGCCTGTGGGCATCCCTTCAAGGCAGCAGAAAATGGATGCTTTACTTCAGGATACAAGTGGAGAAGAGCAACCGTTTGGCTTGGCTCTGTCTTACAGACAGATAAAGAAGGTGACAGATTTTGAATGAGGGAAGATTTGTGAGGCAGCAGCCTTCCACCCCATGCTTCCTGAGGAAGTTTTGAAAACACACTCCCAAACCACATAGGTTGCAACGAAATTATTCAGACCAGCAGTACTGGTCTGACCCAGTTCCCACCGAACTCAGGCAAGGGCAAGCTTATGCAGCCTGATGCAGAAGCATACAGAGAAACCTGAGACAACAGAAGTATGGAGGACACCTTAGCCTGGTGCTTCATATTGGTTAATCCATCCTGCTTCTTGGCTAGACTAGTTAGCCTCAAATAGATTGCTGTAACAACACACCTGCATAACATCTCTGGACCTGAGATAATGTTGATGCCTCTTCATTGCACAGGCAAACTCCAAAATGCTTCCAGTGGGGCCTAAAAATACAGAAAAGTCTCCTAGGAGGAAAAGCAAGGTTTACAGAAGAAAACCTTAGCTTGATAAAAATTTTGATGAAGAGATATAGGGCATCTTAATTATGCTCTGGTCTGGTAAGCAAAGGTAAAAGGAAGAGATAAAAGACAGATGGAAGGCACACAGATGCAATCTGTAGTCTTCATAAAGCTGACAACAAATATCTCATGTAATCACTGCTCTTCTACAGATTCTACCCAAAAAAGTGCAGTTTCAAAATAGATGGAGTGTACATATGAGTGTGTGGAAACTCCTGGTCTGGCTACACACGATGTCCACTTTTAGCCCAAGAGTGCCAAAAAAAAAGACTCAGGTATACCTCTTACTGAACCAGGAAAGTTGACATGTTTCCCATAACTTAGAAATATCTTGGGTGTAAAAACTCCGCAGGGACAAGGAAAGAGGCTGGATGCTGGACCCAGGGGTGGAGCAGAGGCTGGATGGTCATACCTTCCATACAAGTTTGCACGACAAGAAAGTCTATTTTTAGGTCGTCATGGTCTATGAGATCCTGGCATGTTCTTGACAAACTCCTTCTGTGCACAGAGCAGCTGGTGCCATTAGCATGAACAACAGCTCACAGTTCATACTTGACGGCCTGCCTGGCTGTGTTATTGCCAGTTACCAACCACAGACCCAGCTGCAAACCAATTTGATCTCGACTTCCGAAGACAACTGCAGAACACTGGCCTACCCAGTCTTCTTTCCCTGCAGCATGCTGGAGAGGTTGTCACCCTTGTTTGAAGCAACAGCAGAATTGCCTTTCAGTATCCCTCATGCTGTGGCAGACACAGCTGTGTTGCACGTTGTTTGGACTGAATTCCTCTCCAACCTCTCCACATCGATGCTCATGCCCTCCTTTTTACACACCCTATCATTACTTACTACCTGGTACTTGTTTCTTTACCATATTGGGAGTTCTTCTAATATTGAAATGATGCAGTGAAAAGCCGAAATTGAAGACTCAGTAGTCGGCAGACTATTAAGCAGGTATTCTTTATTACAGCGCTGGGCACACGGGGGATCTCTCCTCCAAACGTGTGCACCGAAGAGACACAGTTACTAGGTATTTATGCTATGTTAACATACATATTAATTACATTTCCAAGAAATGTTTATCATAGTAATGGTTTTTCCGAGAACTCATTAATA
>Ga0065711_1007028_pt1 | contig 33068 bp, 21 predicted proteins | sample Hoacrofraction12_FD_59098 | JGI IMG/M metagenome (GOLD analysis project Ga0065711, IMG submission 59098) | Hoatzin crop microbial communities from Cojedes, Venezuela - Epithelial fraction 12 v2 (version 2) | ecosystem: Host-associated > Birds > Digestive system > Esophagus > Crop | place...
GCCTGTAGTTCCCAGGATCCTCCTTCTGGCCCTTCTTGTAGATGGGTGTTACACTGGCGATCCTCCAGTCGTCTGGGACCTCCCCTGTTAGCCAGGACTGCTGATAGATGATGGAGAGTGGTTTGGTCAGATCCTCTGCCAGGTCCCTCAGCACTCTTGGGTGGATCCCATCTGGCCCCATAGACTTGTAAGTGTCCAGGTGGCATAGCAGGTCGTTAACCGCTTTCTCCTGGATTATGGGAGGTTTATTTTTCTCTCCTTCTCCATCTTCCAGCACTGGGGGCTGACTACCCTGGGAATAACCAGTCTGACTATTAAAGACTGAGGCAAAGAAGGCATTAAGTACCTCAGCCTTTTCCTTATCCTTGTTGGCAATATTCCCCCCCATACCCAATAAGGGATGGAGACTCTCCTTGGCCCTCTTTTTGTTGTTGATGTATTTGTACAGCAACATGTACAAATACATCTATACATGTATATGTCTGGGGTGACCAATTGTCCATATTTTTTGATGTCTTAGGGAAAAGAAAAGCCTTACAATAATTGCAGGCCTTGCTCAATGGTAGATGAGTTATTTAATGACGAAACTGTAGCAAAGAGTCCAAACCTTTTAATTCAAGTACATTTTATGCTCCAGTCCTGTTTAATTATGCCGTTGCGGCAACTTGGATGGAGAGTGATAGACTATGCATATTTTGTGATTTAAACTCCAGATTTTATTTGTAAACTATCATGAAGTTGATGGTAAGTAGGACTAGATCCTGACCTCTCCTGGGTGGTATTGCACTTACTTAACCGAGATGAAGAGCCTACTCAGACAGTTAAAAGGAGTTCAGTAAAACTTCAGTGAAACTGGAGAGTCATCACACTTTGAAAGGCAGAAAGAGGAATATGTGACAGCTTGCATTATGACCTAGAAACTCAGTCACTCCATTTTTATAACCATTCTGCACCAAAACCAGAAACACAGCCCTGCCCTGCTCCAGAAATGACAACGTCCAGTCACACAGTTTGTATGGAAAACACAAGTGTTCTCTGAACTTGCTGTAGGCTTTTGATTGGTTTTGCTTTTTATCTACCTTGTTTCTCATAGTCTTTGGCCTTCTGTGTTTGCTAAAGCTATGCAAGAATGCCGTGCCAAACAACGCCCTATTACTGCTCTGCAGTTTTTATATGAGAAGGTAGCTTCTGAAATGTACTCATCCTAGGCAGCAATAACTACCTTCACCCACAGTTAAGGTCACATGATCCTTTCCATTACAAGAGTCTTTAATTTTCTTTTTTTTTTTTTTTCCAAAGTTGCTTGCAACTTTGCTAAACTCTGTCCTTCACATCGATATTTTCCATGCCGAGTGTCTACGTCAGGCCTCTTTTGCTTAATTTAAAACAGAACAACTTAAATATCACCCATTTCTGAGAACAAGGTGATGCAAAATGTGTACATCTGCCCACATTAAAAATCTTACTGTCAATTGAAAAGCTCTGGTGCATTCACTCCTCCTCCTTGTTTGGAGGTCAGTACAAAGCTGCCCTGCTTTTTAGAAGCACCTTTGTCATTACTGTGGTACTTTTTAAAATCTGAAAAAAGTGTAGGACTGAAGCACTTGGGCTGTGCCTGGTTAGAAGGGACCTAGAGCCTGGAAACAAAATTCTGTAAAAATATGCCAGCCTTTCACATGGAAACAAAATTCTGTAAAAATATGCCAGCCTTTCACATGGAAACCAGGGTAGCCTGAAGTGTCACAGCAGTGGCAGCACCTGCCTGGCCTTAAGAAAAGAGCACAGGAACCAGAGAGGGTCGGGTCGGCCACAGGCAGAGGGTTTTCCTCTCCAGATCCAGAACTTAAGTCTGAGTCTGTTGTTCATGTTCAGCACATGAATTTGAAATTCCCTAGCAAACTAGGGACTTGGGGGTTCTTCTTAGGGTAAGTCTACAGGTATGAGTTTTCCACAATGATTAGTTTCTCTGTTATCTCTGGTGGAGGAAGACTGATAAGGAGCTGACGTTCCAGCTACATATGATAAAGCTTGTGAGGACTAAGGTGAAATTTTGATGTTGCCATTGTTTAGTTTTCTTTTAATACTTCATAAGCGTTGTGGAATGTAATTCATACAACACGTTTAACATTGCAGCCATTCAGAAGCCAGAACTGTCCTTGCAACCCTATTCAGCCCCCCTTTATGGCATGAGAATGGTGTGGAGGGTATAGAGAAACAGTTGAGAGGTGATGTCAAGGTGACTGACCGGAGAGCTACATCGAACTCTGGGCTATTCTCATTAAACTGTCTCCTCTGGGACTTATGACTCTTCCTTAAGAAGTTTCAAAGTATTGCCATTTTCTTCATGTCAAGCTTCTTCCTCTCATCCCCTCTCCCTCTGGCTTATGTTAATGAAAATATTACTACACTGTGAATAAAGAGCATATATGTGGCTGAAAGCAAGGGTTACAGCAAGGTATCAGACCTTTTGTCATAATAACTAGGTGTCAGAAAGAAAAGGCAAGATCGGGTTTTTTTACGTGCATATACTGTTTTATTTACATTTTTACTCTTCTGATAGAAGCTGTAGGAGAAGGTCTGTGATACTGCCAGAAGCCTAGAGCAGCTAGAGACCAGTCTACTTCAAGCACAGACTATGCAGGTCTTCGCCTGGGGCAGCAGACTGCTGTGGGCTGCAAAGTGATGACTGCCACAGTGCCTGCTTTGGCCAGTCCAATAGTTTGGCTACTGTTGGAGTGGTTGCTGTTGTAGAAGGGGCCAGGGTCCTGCCCTGGCAGCTGCCATAGGCCTCAGTGCATGAGGACAGGGTCTCAGCAGATTTGGCCCCCATTCTCCTGTTTTTTTACTTCCCTCGTTCTGCCCTGACACCTGCCCCTCCGCTCCAGGCAGCAATGGTAACTTTGCCTGTGCTGCTCAGTTAAATTGTTCTGTAAGGGAAGATGGGGGTTACTGCTGAAGAAATACTAGAATAAGATTCTTTAAGAAGACTTCACTTATTTAAACATATTTAAAATAGTTTTTCCTCTAAAATGCAGAACACCAAGTTCTAGGAATGAACTGCATACTTGACTGAGGCTTTGCCACTCATCAGTACTGCAGTCATATCAACTTCAAGCCATCTCACGAGTCTCACACCATTGTACATGCTCTTTAATTCTCTTTCCACAACACTTTTGTAAAAAATTACAAAATATGTAGAGACAAGTGAAGTCAGGAAATAATATACATCTAGCTTTTTCTAAGTCTATGAACAAAAACAACCAGCAAGACAGTTTTCCATATTTTCTGGTCAAGTTTGCACTTGGGATAAATATTAGAAGATGGATAAGCCCAGCAGCTTCAAATTTGACTTGTGTTGTGAACTAGATTAGGACTGATCATCAAGGCAGCCTCACAAGGCAGATCTTCAGCTGCACTCAACTAACAAAAATTTGCAATGGGTTCATGAAGTTGGAAGTGTGTGTTTGAGAAAGTTGGAGTGCTAGAGTGGCTATAATACAAGATCTCTGATACCCTGTTGATGTTGTAACTCTTAGTCCTAATGAGTTTTAAGTGGCTTAGTTATCTTAAACTGCTCAAACGCTAGACTGATTTAAGCCGTTTAGCTTATAGTTGTGCTAGTCATGATTCGTAGGGTTGAGGGATCCTGATTAAAGAAGTGTATGGTCAGGAAGTGTCAAGACATGCAGTTCAGCTCTGACGAATGTTCAACATTTTGAAAAAGTCACAATTTTCAGGCTTTTTTCCCCAATTTTTCTTTTAAATAGAGGACTATCAGACACAAAAATAGAGGCTTTGCACCAACAAGGTTCAGGGCAGATAAGAATTTCCTAACAGTAAGGATGTTCCCAAATATTAACTCTGGAAATAAGGGTTGATCTGAAAATCTGAAATGATATTTCAGCGCTCTTTGGAATGAGTAATTTGGCATGTTACTTGTTTTTGATTTTTCCCTGGTGTCTTAGGATTTTTCCCTACGAGTAGATTATTGAAATAATGCCTAGCTCGTAAGTAGTGCTTCTCGTCAGCTCATTAAAGTAACTGTTTGCATTGCTCACTCCAATTTGAAGAAAGGCAGTTGACAAAAGTTCTAGAGGTTTGCAACAGCTGCTTTGTATTCACCGTGACATAGAAGGAAGTAAGAAGACACCAGTCCCTCTTCTTTCCCCTTGGGGAGAGAACTCATTGACGTGAAGGCTGAACTGAGGCCTGAATCTCGAAGACCCCGCAGAATAGCAGTCTGGAAGCATTTGTGTAAGAGGCAATGGTAGATGACCATCCTTTGCATCAGCAAGAGGCTCAGGGCACGCAGAAGAGAAAGGGCAGCAAAGACCTGGGTTGGGCAGGGAACACAGAGGGCCCCGACGCTGGTGACACTGAGCACAAGCCCTGAGGCCGTGTTACCTTTGCTAATTGTCTTCTGTACAGCCTAGGTTTTCCCAGCAGCTATTCATTATAATTGTATTCTGTATTAGCACTACTTTGCTGAAAGGCTTTCTGGAGCTTAAGCTAATACAGGAGGGTTGCAGCCCTGCATTTCTCATCTAGTGTTGCAGGGGTCCACAGCTGGGTGATTGGCCTCATCTTTCTATCCCAATTCCTCACTCCTGCTGAAAGTTTGTTTGCCCACTGGCAGCAAGCTCCTCCAAGGAGGGATTGCTCTGCCATTGATTCAGTTGGAAAAGTAAGAATGGACCTTGCTGAGTGAATATTTATGTCTGCAAGATGCTTAACGTGCTTGGCACACTGCTAGGAATACTTCACTAATAATAACAGTAGTACTGTCTCTCTAGTAAAGATCTTTACAAACACGGAAGAGAAAAAAAGCCAGTGGAGTAAAACACTACAGCTGTTCTTTCATCCTGCGGCAGTTTCAGGAAAATCCTTTGCCAAGGGCAACTTTGAGTTAAAAAATCCCTTTTTGCTAGTGCTACAAGCTCTAACTGGTTAAAAGAAAGGGTCTGTTTGCATTTGTGCTGAAGGAGTAATGTTTATGTGTTCCTAATTTTTAGATAATACCACAGAAACACTTAAGAGGATAAGAAACACCGCTGAATAACAAAGAATAAGACAATGCCAGTTGTGTTCCTGTGGCCTTTAATTTAGTTTTTAGAGCATACCGGGCACAGATACATTAGTCATAGACACACATGATGTGTCCTTGGGGCTATGCCTCACTTCTGTCATTTTAGGATGAACCTGGGAACATTCTCCTGCTCCCCTTTCACCAGTCATTCCAAGGCCTTCACTACCATCATCACTTCACCACTTTACATTATAAATACCTTACCAACTGCCTTGTGAGGAAAGAGACTGTTACTGTACCCATGTGACTCATGGGAAACTGAATAACAAGAGTATTAAGTGGTTTATCCAAGGATACATTGAAAATCTGGGCAAGTCAGGGATTTGAGCCTGCATCTCCCAAGTTCCAGCCTTTCTTTAAGGCCACTGGACTTTGGCTGAGGATGCCCGCGCTATCCTAACGATCTTCTAAACACACTTACTTAGAATCTACAGAATAAAAGCACACAGAGAAATCTGATCCTTTGTGTTAGATCAGAATTCAGAAAAAAAATACATTAACTCTTTAAATCTCAGATGTTAATCGTTGCCTTTAGATAGCCACACTTTATTGCCAAAAGCTCTGTGTTGCATATCCAAGTTTACCCGACATAAAGGTGCAATCAGTTCTGAAACAGAATGCAGCAGTAGTCTTATTGCATCCAGCAATTTTGTAAGAAGTTACAGAACTGCTTATAAAAAAGACAGAGAGGAGGTGATTTGTGTATTTGTAGTCTGGCTCAAGCTTTTCTAATGAGCTAATGGGTGAGAGGGATCAGAAATTCAGACTACCTACCCCTTTCCTATGGTTCCTAATTGTCCCAGCAAGATCCCCAATTATAGGAAGTCATGCGGGAACCAAACAAAGGCACACAAAAAACATATCTGAAATTGCAGGACAAAAATGGAAAGCAGACTGGGAATCCAGAAAATATCTGTGCAATTAATGTGAAGGAAAGAGAATGCAAAACTCAGAAAGATTTTTCTGCTCTGTTGTTTGAGACAATAGGGATTTAGTAAAGAATTAGTCACGAGCAAAATGTGAAGGAGTAAGGCAGCTCTCAAAGAGCAAAAACATGTCAGAGGCAGAATCGTCACTTGGTCTGTGATGTCAGCCTGTCTTTACAAAGCTGTGAAGTCAGTGATGATGTAACCACAGTGCCTGGGCGACAGACAAGGCTTGGCTTTCTTTCGCAGAAGAGCCTGGAGAAAGCAAGAGAATCAAAGGTGGTTGTGCAAAGGTCGTGGTCTCCTGAACTACCTCTCTTGACACCAAGAGGAAAGATGGAGGAAAAGAGGCAATCTAAAAAGCAGTGCTGGAAGGAAAACATAAGGGAACTCAAAATTAGGTTTAGAGGACAGGGGAGCCCAGGAGGAGATGTGAGGATTTATCTCAGTGCTAGAACATATTCTTGTGAACATGAATAAGTAGTAATAATTCTTGGGCTGAAAGTGTGGATCCTGGAATAATTCTCCAAGGCAAAGAAAGAGACCTCAGAATCAAAAGGGTTTTCTAATTGAAACTTGGGCTAAGACGAGCACTTCTGTCTGTTAGGATTGAGGAGGAGATTCAAAAGATGACTGAAGGTATTTTTTTAAGGGTTATTCCAGTTCAAAGAATGAATGGAGCTTGAAATAACTTGCTAAATATAGACACAGAGGACTTGTAGGTCAGGAGGGTACTTTTTGTCCATGTATGCATCCGAGACTACATGATCTCTTTAGTTAAACCTCTGCTTCTTGTTTGCAAAGACTGGATGATACTCCTCACTTCTTGAAGCTGAAGTCATGGAGATCATCTTCCAGACTGGTGTGAGCTGTATTCTGCCCTCACAGCTATGGCCCTTGCAGTCATTTTAAGTCTGATGTGAGAATTGGAAGAGAGAGACTGGCCGTGATTTCCATTAAGTGATCTCCTTTCTAGCGAGGATACTTATTAATTCTCAAAGTATACCCTGGATTCCTGTACTTTTCTCCCTGCAGACATCAGGCAGGACTTCTCTCTGAGCCTCATGGCTGAATTTTGAAGGCAGATTTATCCTTTGTTATTTGCAGATACGTGTCAGCAGGTTAACGGGGAGGTATGAAGAAGAAAGGTCACACTGTCTAACAGAGACATGAGTGCCAGGCACTAGTCCCACAGTGAGCTGTGAAAGATCTACGCCACAAATCGCATCAAAAGAAGCAAAAGCTAATATTTACTTACCCTGCAGTTTAATGCTCTCAGCTGCAGAGAAACAAAGCAGAAGAGAAATCAGGAATCAAAGCAAATCAGCCACGTGCTGTGAAATGGTTTCACCTGGTCCTGGAATCACAGGTTGACACAGCTGTGAGACACAGCCCCCACCAATATCCCAGTATGAAAAAGGAATTGCGTCAGAGGGACTAGCATTGCCGACAGAAGTTTTGTGCCAGGTCAATAGCTAAGTGAAACTATAGTGGACTATTTTTTTTCTTCAGGAATTCCACTTTGTGGAAGATGACAAATTGCATTGATTGACCAGTTTTACTGAATGGAGAAGGCCAGCCAGAAAGAGTTAGAGCTTGTGATTTCCAAGACTTAATCCTATGTGTGTAAAACAGGGTTAATACCACTTTTCCACCATCTCTCAGAGTTGTTCTAAGGATACCTGAGTGAAGTGGTAACAGAGAAAAAGTGTGTTGTCATGGCCCAGCATAAGGCTGCTTAGCTGGGAGTCACATGGCTATAGGACACATGCGTTGCTCTAGAGCTGGCCTCACCAAGCGGGCCTAGCACTTCATTGCGCCCTGGCCACCTGCAGTGTGATACTGTGCTGAGAGTACCGAGGAGAAATCTGTACAGGGAAAGTACCACTTGTGCATTCAGTGCAGGATTCAGCTTGGGTGCAGGATACAAGGTGTGGAGATTCATGTGGAATGAGGACAGCAAGGATGAGCATGTTTGTTGATTCCATCCATGACTGTATGAGATGGTAAGTCCAATTCTAGGACCAGAGTGATCGTACCATGGCCGCATGATGCACAGTGCTGAAATGGTACATACTTACTCTGCTGTGTCAAATGCTTTTTAAAGAAGTGAAGGGACACTCTGTTCTGGCAGATTGTATATCACGCACAGTCTGCCTGCGCTTCACTGACTTCATGATGAGTCAAGTATGGTCTGTCCTTCCACAGCTGGTGTAAGTCCCCTATACAAATATAAAGCTTCCTAAATGCCATCTTGTGAGCTTGGGCTGAAAAGATTATTAAAATGTGATGGTATGCTTGCACCTGGTCCAGGTGAAATTTGTAACGCAGTGACCCAGTAGTGTGCAGGCCATATATCCATGATTGTAGAGTCACTGTTCAGGTTTATTAGTTCCCTGTGCAAAGTGTGGTGTGTGGGTTCCTCAGAAAAAAGAGTTTGTGGTCCTGCAAATGGAGATTATATCACAGTGCTTTACCTCCAACAGGGAACAAAGGTTTCATAGACAGTTCTAATCCTGGTATTTCCCACCTGTGAGTGCATGATTCTGTGCCCTTGGTGATTTTTATTTGTGTGTCATATGATCATAAGTCTATGCTTGTGGCCATTTTCCATGCAGGACTTGGATATTTTGTCTATAACTCTTTAACAGTGTGCTTTTGTGTCTTCCTTTGCAGAACTTTTGCTACTGCTCTGTTTGTAATCTTTAGTGATCAATGAAACAAAGCAGCCTAAGACATGATTGCTTAAGCGTCTACAATAATGAGACTAAATGTTTTGGCATTGAGGAGCTGCTGTAAACAGAACTTCTTTTGTAATGGATTCCTACTGGAAGTTATTGAAATCTCATATCAGTATTTTTTGTTAAGTTTTAAAACATACTGCTTCCTTTATTACCTGCATCCCTAGCAATTCTCTTTGTCGTTCAACAAATTAATAACGCAGCTGTGTTAGAAGCCAGTTTTGCATCTGAAATTGAGGGTGACTTTCACCAGAACGCAATTCAGTTACGTGCTGTGTCAGATGCCAGGTGCTGGGGCCAACCTGGAATGAATACTGAGCTGGTTTGTTACAGGGCTGGTGGAAGTGGGGCTGCTTTCATGCCTCTGCCAGGAAGGGATGAGCAGCATTCCTCGCTGTGAGGCTGCTCCCTGCAACCCTAACCAGAGGCTGCCGATGGTTGTTGTCCCATCAGGAGCTACAGCAGCTACCCTGATTTTCAAATGGGAGCTTGCCCTTGGTAAGCACACAAGCCATCATGCTGCAAATTGAGTGTGCTTTTAAATAAATGCAGCTCCTCTTCAGAGCAGCGTCAGGTTTTCCAGCGACATAGCAAAAGTGGATTTAGCTGCTGTAAGTATGAGGAACAGATACTGAGATCTACTCCTATGACAGAAAAAGGAAGGAAGGGATGGAGTATGCATGGGAGGAGCAGTGGTGGTGACCCTGCGTAGAGATCAGAGGAGCGAGGACAGATCATGCTGCTAGCCCTGATGCTAGAAGCAGCAGCTGTCAACACACTGCAAACCCAGTCAGCCAGAGGTCGGGGCAGCAGAACACAATCTGGCTTTCCAGCACCCTGAAATATGGAAAATAGGCTGCTGGGTCATAGCTGGTCTGTGTGCTTTGGTTTCCTGCCCTGGGAGGCTAAATGTTTGTTGATTCTTAGAGCCATCCCTGCACCTGTCTACAGAGGGCCTTAGTTATTTCTCTTTATGTTTGCGTTGCACTACTTTTTCCCTCTCACTGGTAAATCCCTGCCCATTCTTGTGTGTGGTCCATTGAGAGGGAAAGACCTTACCAGCACTCTTTTCTAACAATGATGCTGTTTTAATTCAAATTATAGCAGTCTGTGTGGTTGTACTGAACGTCTTTGTTTCCATCTCCTGCCTACCTCTGCAAGGTGGCCTACTGCACATGTTTCAGGTCTATCAGTAACATGATGGATTGTCTCACAGCAGGCATGGCTGAAGCATATGAATGGACAATAAGCATTCCCCCAAATTGCCAACAAAGGTAAATATTAGCTTCATTAGTGGGGACTTCTCTCTTTTTCATGCCAGCACATAATTTCAGCGTTGCAACAGCATCTTTAGTTCTTGTCTGCTAACCGGCCATGCTGACTGGGAAACTACCCATGTGCCAGGAGAGGGAGGGGAGATTTTCCCCTGCATTGCAGCTAAACCCACTTTCTTCCAGCACCGCACAAGCCTGCTACACAAGCTTCACACTAGAAGTGTCAAGGCGGGGGTGGCAGACTAGGAAAAGGTGGAAGCATGTCCAGAAGGCGGGTGCCCCGGACACCGCTGGTGTAGAAGCTGCAGCTGTGTTTTCACGGCGGCAGCAAAGAAAAGAGAGCAGCATGTCTTTTGTCCCCAGAGGCAGACCAGCACCGACTCTAATCCAGACAATGTGATAGGGGGACAGCCACAGTTTTGTCTGGACCCTGGGGACCTGCCAGCTGTTCACAGCTGGGAGCCGAGGCAGCGCTTCCGCAGGAGTGAGGGAATGAAGGAATCATCCAGAGTGAGATGGTGAACAGAAAGGAATTGGCAGATGGAAACAGAGAGGGTATCATATATTGGGGAAGTGATTGATGTTCAGGAATACTTGTCCTGGGGACAGTACTAGCTTACTGAGGGCATTGGCTTGGAGGTTGCAGTCTGTTCTGTGATCCAAAGGTTAGAAAGAATATTAGGCTTAGCAACTGCAGCAATAATGTAGGGAAGCCAAGCCAGCTCACAGAGCAAAACCCAAGAGATAGTTTAACTATATCAAAGGCTTGCATAGAATTGCTTACTAAATTGCTATGCCTTGCTGTCGAATACGAGTTGCAAAGCTTTCAAATGCAACTTCCTATCCTCTGCCCATTTTCTGATACACAAAGTACATATGGCAGGCTTGTTTGGGTCTCATAAAAGGCTGGAGGGGTGTTTCTGTTCCTCTGGAAGAATAGGGAGAAATTTCCCACAGTGAGTTGTGGGCAGGCTGGATTGGAGCGGTGCCCCTGCTGCTCCCATGCACCCTGCTGTCCCAGCAGCCTCCCACACAGAGGGCACCATGTGCTCACACACAAGGAGTGAGTGTGGAATAGCCTGGGTAAAGAAAATTATTCCTTCCATCTTCGTATATATAGGGTTTCATCACAGAAAGCCATTGCCAGGTCATGTCCAGCTTTCCATCCACCAGCACCCCCAAGTCCTTCTCAGCAGGGCTGCTCCCAGTCTCTTCATTGATGCCGGGGGTTGCCCCAACCTAGGTGCAGGACCCTGCACCTGGCCTTGTTGAACCTCATGAGGTTCACACAGGCCCACTTCTCCAGATTGTCCGCATCCCTCTGGGTGGCATCCTGTGCCTCAGGCATGTCAACTGTACCACACAGCTTGGTGTAGTCTGCAAACTTGCCAAGGGTGCGCTTGATCCCACTGTCTGTGTCATTGATGAAGATATTAAACTGTACTGGTCCCAGCATGGACCCCTGAGGGACACCACTTGTCACCGGTCTCTGTCTGGACATTGAGCCATTGACCACTACCAATCCAACCAATTCCTCATCCACCAAACAGTCCACACATGAAACCCTATCTCTCTAATCTAGAGAGAAGGATGTTGTGGGAGACTGTGTCAAACGCCTTGCAGAAGTCCAGATAGAGGACATCTGTAGCTCTTCCCTTGTACACTGACGTAGTCACTCCATCGTAGAAGGCTACTAGGTTGCTCAAGCAGGACTTGCCCTTGGCGAAGCCATGCTGGTTGTCTCAAATCAGCTCCCTGTCCTCCATGTGCCTTAGCATAGCTTCTAGGAGGATCTACTTCATGATTTTCTTTGGCACAAAGGTGAGGCTGACGGGTTGGTAGTTCCCAGGGTCCTCCTTTCTACATTTTTTTAAAAAATGTTGCAACTAGTTCAATGTTTCCCTTCTTCCAGTCACCACGGGCTTCACCTGACTGCCACGACTTTCCAAATATCGTGGAGAGTGGCTTGGCAACTACATCAGCTAATTCCCATAGGACTCCGGGATGCATCTCATGAGGTCCCATAGACTTATGTACGTTCAGGTTCCTCAGGTGGTCACAATCCTGATCTTCTCTTGTACAGTGGGGGGGACTTTGCTCACCCAGTCCCTGACTTACAATTCATCCACTTGAGAGGTGTGGGAAGAGAGGTTGCCAGTGGAGACTGAGGCAAAAAAGCTGTTGAGTACCTCAGCCTTCTCCGTATCGGTTGTTACCAGCATTCCTGGTGTTGAGAGAGGGGATCAGTGGGTATTATCATCTCTTAAAATAATGCTCTCTGCCAAGGACTTGCTCTTTTCCTGTGGACAAGTCATCTACATTCTGTGTGCCTGGGATGGTGGCTTGATGAGACAGAGTCTTCTTTGGTAATACGGGCTTCAGGTATTGCTACTTCACTTCCCATCATCATCATCCTCTCCTTCGCTTTCTCCTTCCTCCACAGCTCATTCCTGCTCCTGTGCCACTGCATGTTACTACTGTGTTCATCATCGGTCAGCATTCTCCCACCAGTGTTGTCAGTGTGGTAACTACTGAGACTATAAAATAGAATAACAACAATAAAAAAGCTTTGTTAGGTTTGTTTGTTTTTCAGTTGGAATAATTACACCATCTGGTTTATGGAGTGGTGCTCAGTTGAGGGTCAGCCTGTTGGGAGGTGACAATGGCACAACGAAGGAGTGAGGAAGGGACAGAAGCAGCAATCGCCGAAGACCTTGCTGCCATCACATTCTTCATATTAACAAACTACAGCCTCCATTTCAGCACTAAACAGCAACGGGAGAAGGTGCTGTGAGTCATCACTAAAGGATGTTTGCAAAGTGTTTTGAGATCCTTACAGATACCTTGCAGAGAAATGTCCTTGAAGAACAGGCATCTCTGTTCTTACCCTACAAGATTTTCTAGGCAGACAGTAATAAACAAGAATTGCTGCAGGTCATGGCTAGCCTTAAAACATGAACTCCTGCTCAGGAAGAAGATGCCTGCATCGTGTAAGAATCACATGTTTTGAGAAAAAGGAGGGAGGAGGGGTTGTTAGATTGCAGATACTTTCCTGTTGTCTAATTGCAAGAAGGTGGAGAGAAGACTCATAGCTACGAATCAAGCTTTTTGACCTTGTTCAGTATGCAGTGGGCTGAGCAACTTTTGTCTAGCAGGCTGCAACTGTTGAGGGCAGTAAGGCTATAATTTGCAGTTACCAGCTTAAATGTTATAATTCCCCCATTCCACCACAGTTGTTTGTTGTCATTCTTCTCCCTCAACTCAGCTGTCCCGTCTGTGGTGCTGGCATGAGCATTTGTGTTTAATGCTGTGAACCAGATAGCCATTTTGAGGGAAAGTTATTTTTCATCCTGAGATAATTCAGCAGCCAGGTGCACAAACACTGGGGTCAGCTCAAGCAAAAGTGAGGTGCAGGAGCGTGAATGAGTAATTAAAGGTGAAGAACACCAAGGCTTTTTAAGCCAAGTTAATCAGCAGTGGTGTCTCAGTCCAGCCAGAGTGAAAAAGGGAAATGAGCTCTTGCCTACCTTCTGGGAGTCTTGGCTTTTGCCTATTCAAAAGGCAAATGAACAGAAAATATGCACCAATACCTGACAGCTAATTATGGCCAGGAGAGAAAAGGAAGAAGGGAAAATATAAGCAAGTTTAACAGAAAGATCTTATAAAAGCATTTTCTGTTGCAGAAATCTGTTTATGAAGGAATAGACAGAGGCAGCCCTGTTTCAGTGGGTCCCTGAATTTCACTGCAAGTTCACTGCTCTCATAAGGTTCTTTATCTCCCACTGAAGTACTGGAGAAATTCACCATCGCACCCATGCACCAACTGCTGCACAGCCCAGCTGCCACTTTGGGTCACCCAGCAAGCTGCATTGCCTTCCTGATCTGGCTGAAAACTTGCTCAGTAGAAATCACTAGTTCTAGCAGAAAAGAAGGGCTTGAATCATGCAGCAGGCAGGGGTTGAGAAGTTTAAGCCAACTGTGAAATTGCCATGGGGCAGATTGGAGACCTACATTTTGCCATCCCATAGGATACGTAACGTGGGAGCAGGAAGGTAGTGTTCAGTGAGCACAGCTGGCCATGAAGTGCACCATACATTATGCCGGGCAAACAGTTACAACCAAGCAAGAGTTCTGTTTTACAGAAGTGCTGAGATCAGGATGTTGCATCAAATGTTTTGTACATGAGACCGAAGTCAAGAATCTCTGCTCTGAAAAGCCTCTAAAGCTTCCAAAGAGAGCTCCAATGTGGTGGGAAAGGTTGTTATCTGCAAGGGACCATTCAGCATCCAGCAGGTAACTACTCCTCTGCAGTGACATTGGTGCTGTTTCGGGGAGGATTTTAGATGGGAGCTCAGTGAGAGGGAGTTGCTTTTATGACTAGAAGGACTAGGGGAAGAATAAGGAGAAAAGAGGGAAGAGAAGTGACAATCAGTTGTGGAGGGGGGCTGGTCTGAGGTGATCAGAAAGGAGGATGTAGGAGCAAACTGCTATTCAAGAAGAAATGCCTAATTTAAAATTGTGGAGAACGTGGATGACATGGTGAGCACAGCTTTGAGGTTGATAATGTGATTCTATGTCTGTTCCTGCCAGCCTTCAATACAATGACCTGTGTACCTGTCTCTTTGCAATATGTATTTTATCTTTCCTTTTCTTCTTTTTTCTTTTTTCCACACAAGCCTGAATGGCGCTGAATGGACTCCCATAGCTCTCTGAAGGGAGTCAATCTTATATAGTTACTGATGGGTGGGACGAATATTTATTTTTAGGGGAGCTTTTGAAAGTGGGGGGACAAAAGAAGGGAGGACCCTTGCAACAGCAAAATTTTTTTTTTTTCTTTACTTGTATGCCGCAGCTGTACACTGCTAAACTGTTACCCCAAATACAGCTGCGTTTCAGGAGCAGGAAAAGTCCTTGTAACACCCTGTGGGATCCCATGGAATGGGATGTGCTAGCCCAGTGTGAAAACTGTGCAGCATCTGTCCTTTAATTGCCAGCTCTGTCCTTGCTCGTGAAGTCAGCATGCTCTTCTGAATGGACTCCCCATAGGCTTTTTGCCAGCCCAGTTCTGTAAAATTTCTGCATCATTTTGTGAGGCGGTGGTTTTGTATGGCACAGCTTTAAACATTGCTGGCTGGTTCTCCTTGTTTTTTTTTATTTTATTGCTTGCTTGCTTTTATTTTGCCCTTTGTTTTTTCCACCGTATTGTTCATTTATTTGCACTGCCTTTGTGCCTTGTCTCAAGGCAGCAAGCAATGTCTCAGTGGAGGGAATTCATTGCGCTACCACGTCATAGTGGAAAGAGCTGCCATTCAGGGACAAAAGAGTATTTTTTTAAAGGGGAAACCGTGTTATCCACAGCTTGATGTTTGTACAGCGCAAGGTACAAAGACTGTCCCCTTTGGCACGACTTAATCTCCTACTGTTTATGACAAAGTATGAAATGAGGAAGAGAGAAATTATGACAAGGGAGCAAGGTGGAGCCTGTTGAAGGGCAGAGAGAGCAAGCAGAGCAAATGTCCAAAGCCACAGGCCATGGAGGGACCCCTTGGAGCACAGCTATGATTTGGTGCAAGACATCTAACAAGCAAGTTGGAGCATAGAGCAGGGTCTACACCTCTGCGTGAGGTGTCACATTTCTGCTCCTGAGCTGCTGCAGTTTACAGACAAATAAATGCATTTGGTTGGATTTCATGATCTTAAGGGTCTTTTCCAGCTGAAATGATTCTGTGATTCTATGATTACCTTGAGCTCATCTCAGTTTAAACTTGCACTTAGATGTTCAGCTGTGAAACACAGCAGCTGAAAAGCAGGTATGTACCCGTGCTTCTGAGTGGTGGGAGCGGACAGTGAAGTAGTATAACTGCCAGACAGCCCTGCAAAATCTGTTTCTGAATAAAAGTTAGTGCCTGGAGTCCTCATGTGATATTCGAGACAGTGGGGCCAGCAGAGGAATGAGCTGCCCTGTTAGCAGCGAGAAGATTAACTCCAATGGATATGATAAAACAAGGGCTAAATGGCAGAAATGGCTCACGGCTGTCAGAGCTAACATATGAACAGGGATGCTTGGGAGGGAAAAAAATAAGGATGCTTCGTTAACTCCACTGTAATACGTTGCAAGTATTGGTGCCTTCCTGAGCCCAGGCTGCAAGGTGAGTAATACAAGTCCTACGCATGGTCACTGTAGTAGCTTAGGCCTGCACCGAGTTTGGTGTGCTAGGGCTCCAGGGACAAATAGGAGATGATGGTGGAAAAGGCAATGGAGATAGCTGGTGCCCATGGGCAGGAATGGGGAATGAAACTCGAGGAAGGGTCCTGAAACTAGGCAGAGCCACAGCATAAAAAGCTTTATAAGCAAGGACCCAGATTCCGTGTTGCCTTCTGTAGGTACTTCTGCTGATAGCAGTGTGCAGTCTCTGGCTTGGGTAGCACTCAGCAAGCAGCACGCGCTGCCAGACAGGAAGGGGGGGTGTTTGAGCTGGTGCCCTGTAGTGAAAAGAGAACTTGCAGAGCTTCTTAATACAAGTAGAATTTCATGAAAATGCAGCTTCCTATCTGTGCTCCCCCTATACAAGTACTTAGCAGTAACTGGTTGCACTGGCACCATGACTTGGCATAGGTCCTTGGCGAGACTGGGGCCCTAGAGCTCCTCTTGTAGAAATTCACTTGCTGACATTCACAGCTGAACACTTAGATTTGGCTTCCAAAAACTGGTGCTGAACTGTGTAACACACTGAAAGAAGTTGTGTGCAAATACCTTTTCCTTGTACCTGAATCAGCTCTTCATGTTTATTCTTCGGATGGTGGATATTTCTTTGCACATTATGAGATTCGTAGCCTCCATTTCAGAGATCAGTGTGACTTCTAATAAGCAATTAAGTCCATGCAAGTCAATCACTCTATAATTAGCTCCAGTCTGTGTTCCCATTAGCTGCAACATCCTTTACCTGCCATTGAGCAGCCAGCAGTAAAAGGTGTGAAAATCCTTGTGACCTTGGAAATGCATGCAAAAAACTGAAGCAACCCCCCTCTGGCCAGATACTTGCAAACTACTGAGAACACATAGCACGAGCTGTCTGTTGGAGAGAACACTGCTGAGGAAATCCTCAACTGTGGTATTTAGTAAAGCTTAGTTCTTTCTATTGGTCTTGAGAAACTACGACAGGTAATTTAACCGGTGGGAAAGAAAGGATAACCAGTCCCCATTAAGCCACTTTTTGTCTGGATGGGTATCAATTCTGAAATAGCTCTGGCTTTACAGGCAGGATCAGATTTTTTTAAAGCCATATAGTGATGTAAAGACACAGGGACTTGATAGGATTTTAAGCTGCTACCAGGCACTGCAGGGAAGATAAATACGTTACTCCCACTAAATCCTTAGTTAGAGATTGCATTAACCAGCTTGCAGTTTGGGTTGGGTTCTCTTGCTGATTTGCCTTTGTCTACCAGTTGCTTTGAATGGATCCTATCGAGTGTTTCTTTAACATGCCACAATGCAGGGACAGACTTGGAAGCTAGTTATTCCTCCCAGTAATATTCTCTTGCTTCTTTTGTCATCTGATGGTATTTTAGTGTGTGCATTTTTCATCAGATGCAAAAGACTACTAAACATGCTTTGTCACAGAGAAAACAGTTCTCCTGTGTTCCAGCTAACAGGTACCTCCTAGAGCGTGAGCAAAGCTAAAGACAGTCAGAGTTTAGAAGGAAGAGTGTTCCTCATCAGTGCTTGTGTGTGTGTGCGTGTGTGTCCCCTTTTAATGGCAATAATTGCCACTGACAGAAAGATATTAACAGCGAATAGTCTGGTGTGTACAGAGCATGGGTATCTGTAATCAGCTCATTTTTAACTCTGTGACTCGGAGGATGCTGTGCTGATAGCAGCAGCATCCTAATAAGAGAAAAACTGTTCCCTTGCAGAGCTCCCTGGCGTCCTAAGTCCTCCTCCACACCCAGCTGGAAGCCAGGTGCCTCGCTGGGGTTTGCGCCTGTCTGTCCCCGAGGCGGCATGGCCTTGTTGTGCCAGAGCAAAGGGCTGTGATGAAAAGGGATAAAGGTTATATGTGCGCGGGGGAAACCTGTCCAGCATGGTAGGAAGATTCACGTGTACCAGGTGCTGAGTGGGCATCCAGCACTATACCAAAGAGCAGCATACTTGTGAAGGGGAAAAAAAAAAAAAGCCAAGTTAGGGGGCTGATCCCACAAAGACTTTTGGGGTAGTAACTAGTTACTAAAGCTGGGGGGAGGAGAGTAAAAAAGGAATTTAATTCTGCAACATTTTTATTTTTGTGTGTGGTTTTTAAGCAGAACCATAATGTTTTCCCGAAAGTATAATTTTTCAAATGTGTAATTTAGGTTCAGCTGGAGCATTCAGAGTGGCTCAGGGTGCTTTTCCTTCTCACTGTTGACCTTTTGCTTCATAGAAATTTTAAAAATGGAAAATTGTCTTTTTCCATTTTGCTAGACACAATGTCATTGCCATCAGTGTGTGCTCTGGTGGAGGAAGTGCACCTTGTGTTTTCTCAAAGAAAACATTTTGCTGGAATATATTTGGGACTTTGCTGCGAATGGCTCCTGCACAGCCTGTGAAAGGCTTGGCTGCGTTATGGGGAGCTGGAAGGGTCAGAGGCAGCCTGCAGTAGCTCCCCGTGCAATGAGCACCCTTCTGTACTGGGGAGATTTCATGTCATTTGATTTACTGCATTCTCCTAGAGAATTCTCACCTTTAATTTACTGCTTCCTCCTAGAGAAACTGGTGTGTTATGGTCTAGGCAAGTGGCCCGTGTGATGGGTGAGGAAGCGTCTGGCAGGCTGCACCTGGAGGGTGGTAGCAAACAGCTCCTTTTCAAACTGGCCACCTATCACAAGTGGGGTCCCCCAGGGATCGATACTGGGCCCAGTGCTGTTCAGTATTTTCATAAGTGACCCAGATGGGGGCATCAAGTGTACCCTGATGAAGTTTGCTGATGACACCAAACTGAATGGGGAAGTGGACACATTGGAAGGGAGAGCCACCCTGCAGGAAGACCTGGATAGACTGGAAGAGTGGGAGAACAAGAACCTTACAAAGTTCAACTAAAAGACAGATGTAAGGTCTTGCACCTGGGAAAACGTAATCCAGCACCATGTTCTAGTATTTAAAGGGTGGTTACAATGAAGATGGAATCTGTGCACAGGCTGGGATCTACCCGGCTGGGGAGCAGCTCTGTGGAAAGGTACCTGGGGATTCTGGTGGACATCAGGCTCATCAAGAGTGAACAGTGTGCTGCTGCTGCGACAAAGAAAGCCAACAAGGGCATCACCAGCAGAGATAAGTCATTATCCTACTCTACTCAGTGCTTGTCAGACCACGCCTGGAATACTGTGTTCTGTTTTGGTTCCCACTATACAAAAAAGGACAGGCTGGAGAGGGTCCAGAGAAGGGCCCCAAAGATGAGCAAAGGACTGGGAAGCCTGCCATATGAGGAAAGGCTGAGAGAACTGGGTTTGTTCAGCCCTCAGAAAAGAAGGCTTAGGGGAGACCTTATCACCATGTTTCAGTATTTAAAGGGTGGCTACAAAGAATGTGGAGACTCCCTTTTTACAAGGAGTCACATGGGAAAGATGAGGGATAACGGGTACAAGTTACTCGTGAGAAGATTCCGACTGGACGCAAGAGGAAAACTTTTCACAATGCGAAACATCAGCTGCTGGAATAATCTCCCCAGGGAAGTGGTGAATTCCCCAACATTGGACACTTTTAAGATTTGGCTGGACACTGTGCTGGGCCATCTTGTCTAGATCATGCTTTCACCAAGAAAGGTTGTACCAGATGATCCGTGGGGTCCCTTCCCACCTGGTGTTATGTGATTCTATGATTCTGGCACTGGCTTTAAAAGACCCAAAGGAAGGCTTACCATTCATACAGGGTGTCTCATCCAGGCGTGGGATAAGGAATAGCTGCTGCATACTCTGGTATTTCACAAATACTGCTCTTCATAGGTGCTAACTAGGCACTACAACTGTTACAACTTGTCAGAGTTCCTCAGCAGTTCCCCAAAATTTTATGCCTGATGGCACATATCCTATCTTGTTACACCAGACAAATGGTTTTCAATCTTCTTCCAATTTACCAGCCTCTAAAAACTCTAGCAGAGGTGTGGGCTCCTGTGGGAAGAGTAGGTTTGCTTTTCTTTGTCTTTATCCATAGACTTCTTAAAAATAATTTGCAGATCCTGGGATCTCACATACTGTGGGTTGAAAACCACAGTACCAGAACAGTAAACAGATCCACTGATGAAATGAACAGATCTATCCCTGGATGCAAGTAGTGCAGAAGTAGGGTGCCAGGTTAGTCCTGTTTCATTTGTTTGTTGTTAGGCAATGTGTTCTTGTGGCTAAAGCACTGGTCTGGCAGTCAGGAGATTTGACAGCAAAGAGGACCTATACTCGTGCAACACGCTCTGCACAGCAAGCATGGTTGATGCTTGCAGAGAGATGAGACGGGTACTTAACCCAGTATTTCAGAGCCATAGAAGCAATATTGGATAGAAGACCGGCTTCTGAAAAGAGCAAGTAATGAAGCATGGTTGTTGGGTGGGAGAAGTTCTGAGTAAGACCTTTCCTGAGGTACTGTGTTACTACAAAGAGATGTTTTTCTGGGGCATTAACAGAAGCAGGTTTCCTAGAGTGATGATAGTAGTAATAGTGCTGAAGAGTTTACGTTTCCGTGTCCCAGTGCCACCAGAACAAACATCCTCTTCAGCATGTAGAAGGCCTGTTTCTCCTGTACTGCAAGAGGCGATAGGAGCATAGTACTTCATTGAGAAGTTCAGTATGTCTCCAGTTAAAACTCCATGAGCTGGCTGCAGTTCAGCCTACTCTTTAAAAATGCCATCCACCTTTTAACTTTGCCAACAGGCTTCGGAAGAGCATCACATTCAGCTAATAAAATACAAGGGCTAAATTTTTCATTTCCCTTCCAAATTGCTTTCTGAATGCAACCAGCTGGTAGGACATTGTTACCACATCCTACACCACCTCAGTAAGCTACTGGGCTGATGAAGCTATCCGTAAGAGGTCATGAAAGTTTTCGCAAGAGCTTTGTGTAGAAGTGAATATCCGGGAGTAGGAGAAAGCCCCATTTTCCCACTAAACATGCCTTCAGCTTGATGGATAGAAACACAGGGCTGCTGTCTTGCTGTTTGGATATGCCTCAAAATGCTGCACAGGGTCCTGCAAAGCTGCTGCTAATTCTTCATCTCTCACAATGCCAGAATGTTTTAAGTGATTCTTGCTGCTGTCCTGAACAGTCAGTTCTTGCAGCTGGGTGTTTGGAAAGCAGAGAGTTTGGCTTTAGTGATCACTTTTAACTGTGGGCTAAATAAGGGTTTCTCCCAGAAGGGGAGACAGTATAGGAAGGTGTTAAACCATTTCCATGGCTGGAAATCAAAGCTTCCACACCTCTTCAGAAGGGACTTTCTGAAAGAGAAGATACAAGGAGGAGAGGACTATGTTCTGTCATGTCTCCAAGAAATCAGTCCTACTTTGGTGGATGAAGAGAACAGCATGCCTGAGATCTAGTCTGTGTGAGGTCCAGCAGTAAGGGATTCAGGGGCATCACTTCTATTGTAGGTACACTGTGTATTTCAAGCATAATCTCTGCATTTTGGCTGTCCCGCACCAGAATGAATCTGGATTCTTTCTGCTACAGACAGAGAGACAGAACATCCTGCCATTTACAGCTGAACCTTCATGTTTGGAGGCAATTAGGGATGATCCTGGACAATGACCCGTGACCCACTGCACTTGTACACAGTTTTTATTCTACACCCCCTATGTCCCCTCCATATGTCTGCTAAGCACTGCAGATGTCACATTGAGTCCCTGGCCTTGCAAGTGGAGAGTACTTGTCTGATCATCTTGTAACTCCCGGAAGGCTTCTCAGGAGCAGGACGTGCTGTTTGGGTCTGATACTGCCTTTAGTCTGGCCCCCACCTCTCTTTTATCACACATACTCATACAGCATTAGAGAGCTGCCTCACAGCCACTCCTCTGCTGTCATTTTGGTGTAGGTACCTGCATTTTGGTTCAGAGACCAAATACAGTGGCACTTGGCATCTACAAAACCATGTAGCCTATGGAGAGGATTGTCCAGATATGAAGCTGCAGACCCGCATGCCATCTGTACGCATTAGGTCACACTGGCTGTGTTTTGTCTTCACAGTACAGATACGGGGAATGACTTATCCTTCTGGAAAGTGGGCTGGAAGTCAGTACAAGAATTGTAGTCCCAGCAGGGCTTGTGCTGCTTTATTTACCAGCCCTGAGCAGGGATAATAAAAATAAAGGGGGGAAAAAAACGCCATAAAGTGCAAGGTGTATATTGTGCCCCAGAGGGAGGATGTTGCGTGTATGAGCCAGGGCACTGCCTCTAAACAGAAGTCTATGTTATTGTGGCGGTACTGGGAGATCCCAGCAAGAGGCAAACCTTATTTTACAGATCTGCAAGTAAATGCATAGGAATAGACCCTTCTTGCCCCACAGGCATTACAGTACATTTGCTGGGAGGGAAGCAGGAAAAGGATTCAGCCCATGGAGAACTGAGGGGGGTATGACTTTTCCCAAGTTGTGTTAAAACTTGTGGCAGAGCCAAGACTTCAACCCCTTCCCCAAGTTTCAGTGCTTAGCCATCCCTTTCCCAATGTCCCTCCTTGGCTGTGCCTGCAAAGCTGTCGTTCGGAAGAGCATTACGATCTGCCTCTGAAGCGACTTCAGTGCAGTTTCTCTCTTCCTCACCCCCGCACCCCCTCTCATTAGCTTGAAAACTCCTATTTATAAACCTGCTCAAGCTCGCTTGTTCAGGGAGGAGGAGCCAAAACGCTCAGCACACAGACGAGGAGACTCAGCAGAGACGCAGGCAGAGCTACTTCTCACTCAAAGGGTAATAACCAGATGGAACAAGTCAGCAGGAAGAGTGCCTGAAATGTCACAGAAATGAGATCAAGCAACAGCTAGAGCTTTGTGTCTGCAGGCAGAAGGGGGAGAATCACAGGATCTCAGGAAAGAGTAAGACGGAAGGGCTGAGTGGAAGCAAAATATTTAAATGGATAAGCACATTGGACTAAATGGCCTCACTGTCTCCCCAGACCATCACGCTTCCCTTACGCATTTTTGACGCTCTCTCCTAGCCTCTCTGACAGTGACAAACAGGGGGGCCATAAAGCTGCCTTGCTGCGAAAAAGCGTGCCAGGCTACTAACTGTGGAGTGACATGTCACCTCTGTTGTTAAACGGATCACTCGCCTCCCTGAATCTCCCTGAGATGCTGTTTGTAAGCACAGCACTTGTTAAAACCCGGCCTGCCTGCAATTTCTGTGCACCTGATGATTTTGTGCTGGCAAGTTAGAGAACAGGCTGATGACAACTTGAACCCTTGTAGGGGCAGAAGTGGGTACCTAAATAGCTGTCCTACATTGTATGGCACTACATACAACCGCCTGAGTTCCCTCGGCTTTCCTCCTGACTATATTTCATGGTACTGATCCAGACACGACCCAGCTATCTCTGCTTTTCTGGAGAACCAGAGGACAATTACGAAAGACCAGACAAGCTCATCCGCTATGAAGCAAGAAAAAAAGCCAGTTCCTAAGTTTTCTGTAAAGCATAAACAAAACTGCAGTAACCCATAAGGAGTTACATTCATGAGGAGAAACAGAATCACATTGTTCAAAAAATCAGAGAACAAAGCAGTTCAATGAGAATCCAAGACCAAAGCCATTTCTGCTAAGGGGCCCGCATCCGCACACTGAGCATAACCTCACCCCTTCCCCTTCCGGCTTACCGAGTGACTTCATGCAGCTCTTCGTGCTGCCCTGCAGGCACCACCCTGAGCTTCTGAGCCCGTGGAGGGCAAAGGACCTGCTGTCCTGAGCGCTCTGCTCTACTCTTCTCCAGTCTGAATTTCTCCCGTTAGTCTCACTAATACCATATTAACTCTTCTTGATGTCTATGCTCTCAGCTGCTTTGTCGTCTGATACATTGTTATGTTACTTCAAAAAAGCATTTTGAGGCCCAGGCTGAAGTCCCAATGTATTAAGCGACAGTTTACAGATCTCGTAAAGGACAGTCATTCCCACAAAATGCTCATGAGCTGTCAGAGATGGGACACAACCAGTGAATGAAACCGGTAGACTGAGGGGACGAGACCGAGAGTTAGGGTAACAAAAATAATGTGATGTGCACAATTGTGGTGTTTTCATTCTGATGATTTTAATGATGGTGTAGTGGACATACCAGAGTACTGCAAAAATCCCATGATAATACCAAAAAATTTCTAAAAAGAAAGTTACTGGATTTGCCTATATGTAATTGCTCTCTGCTGGAGAAAACCTGATCCAGTTTGTAGTATCATCTGACATATCTCAGGTATTTAAGAAGCTCCCTGCTAACATCAGAGAAAAAACATCAGCCTATCCAGAGCATGTCTCTGTGTCAGAGACAGACCGAAGTAGGTTTGGAAGTGAGTGATGAAAACTGTCGTAAGTCTAGAAAACCTGGCCAAAGCAGAACGGTTGAAACAATTGGGTATGCTGGGTTTAGGAGAAAGAAAATTGAGGGGGAACATGGAAAACTAACTTCTAATGGAGCTATAAAAAGAACAGGAGTTAATTGTTCTCTGCTTCTGTGTCAGGAGGAGTAACAAACAGCGGCCAGTTTGTTATCACAAACAAAGATTTTGGCTAAGTATCAGAAGTAGATTTATTCTGAACATAGGAAGAGAGAAGCAGTGAAGCAGCCTTGAAGGCTGTGAAGTCCCTGTTTACGGAGTCTTTTAAGAACAAAGCTTGGTTAATCAACGATGGTCTAGGCATGTTTACTTTACTGTAAGGAAGGGACCTCTGAGGTCCTTCCAGCTCAATGTTTCTGTGATTTCTACAAAGTCTACAGTTCTAATAGCAAGACTGCAAACTATAATCTCATTATATAAATAAAGATTGAGTTCCCAATGACCAACCCTGGAAAGGGAAACAGTACGTTTCTGGAAAACCAATGCTCCAAGAACCTTTAAAGATTTACAGGTGTAATTTGATTCTGTAGTTTCAGGAGCATCTGTGAAGACGGGCCTGGGTTGAGTGGGCTAAAAAGGGAAAAAACTCTTACTCCTGGTCCTTAGTTTTGTGAAGGGAAGAACTGGAGCAGATGGGCTTGTCCTGTGTTTAAACAAGCAGCTTCAGGGCTGGCAGTGGGATCCAGCCTGCATCTCAGTTACTGCATTCACATATGTACAAATAACAAAATTCACAATAACAAGATGTTATTAATGGAAATACCCTGACGTAGCTAAAGTGGTTCACTATTTCTGAGCTGGAATAGAAAAGAAATTTGTGAAATTTCTTTGCCTGTATTTCTCGTCCAAAGTCAAGGGGAAAAGCTGAACAGCACACAGGTAAAATAGATGGATTTTAAATTACATTATCAGTAACTGATGGTATTAGCACTACATTTAAGGGTACTGAGTATTTTTAAACAGCATCCACTGGGCTTGAGTTGAAACATTAGATTTACTCAAGTGTAAGTTCTCTTAGTGAATAAAGCTACATATGAGTTGCCACTGTGTGCATGAAAATCTAGTATGTTTGCTTCGAGATAGATTCATTAGGTTTCTTTCTTCATCCCAAGTCACTTGCTGATTGTTCATATTTCTGTGGTCTCAACATTTTTGCTTATGCTTTTTTTTTTTTTGAAAAGCATTTTCTGTGTCAAATAAAGAGGTTCCTAAACAGTGATAGGCCATGACCGATGGTCCTACCTTAAGCTCTCAAGTATATGCGTAATACTTGAAAAACTGTGGGCTTAACTCTGGAAGATGATAAGAACTGTGGCTCCAGTCCAACAAACTGTATTTGTCCTGGACACAGTCTGATTCAGCGGGACTACTTGTGTGCTCCAATCTAAGCACCAGGAAAGAGAGCAGTTAAATCAGGACCTGTTAGGATAAAGAGAAGCAGTGCAGTCCTGATTGTAGCAATGAACTGCACCCTCTTGTTTTCAGTGCAGCTCCTCTGACGTACGCAAGGGTAAGTGAAACTGGATCTGGATCCCTAAGATCCTTTCTCGCTTTAGACTCTAGCCTTCAACATGATCTCTTTCACTTGAAATAACATCACTTAATTGAGATAATAGATACTTATCACTGGTTTATGACAGAAACAAGTTTCTCAGAGTCTGTAAAAATTATTTATCTTTGTGTTAACAGAACCTAATTAACATATCTCCTCCAAGAAGATTACACTTGGAGTATCTAAAAGTCCTGTCTAAAGTCCACAGTGGTGAAAGGAGCAGGGTCTGTCATGCTCCCATTGTTAATGGCTTGGAAGGATGGACTGTTGAGCCAGGTTGGTGTGAACTGGTAAGTTTTGCTTCAGCTGATGACAGACTGTGGTCGATCCCATGGCTGCTCCACATGAACATCCTTGCTAAGTGAGGGACTCATTCTGGAAACCTTCTCAAGCCGGGAGAATTAAAACTGAGGCAGTGTGCTAAGGCTGCTAGCCTGCTAAGGATTACAACTTTAATTCCAGACTTCCTGCATCCTATGTTGTTTTATGATTAGATAGGAGATGTTTTTCAAGGAGTCCCCTGAGATACAGCAGGTTGATCTGACTTCTTAGCTGTAAAGGCATCACAAAGAAAGTACTTCCTAAGTGGTTCCTCAGATGTTTTTAGCACAGGTATAACTATTGTAAGGATAAGCTATGTTGCCACTTATCTTTAGATGACATGTACTGTCACTGTTGCTCCCTGCTACCTGGTCTCTCTCCTGTTTTTTCCGTTCCCTCCTTCCCTAGCCAATGCAGATCTAAAAGCAGTACATTGTGGCCCAGCAGTGCATAGAAGTAGCTGTACTGCATCCACATTTAAACCGGGTACATCAGTGTAGCAGTGTGCTGCAGGGATCTGCGAAGGAGCCTTGGCTCAGCTCGGCCCTGCCACGAGTTTCTCTGTCCCATGTTCCCCTGCACGGTGCAGAGAAGCCCGAAACCTGATGGGAAATGCACAGACCAAACTATTTCAGAGTTCAGATCCATCCTAGGGTCTAGATGTTTGTCACCACTTCTCTGCCCATCAAAGCTTTGCTCAGCGTGGCCCAGAAATGAATAATGCAAAAGGTTATTTGAATCGTGTGGCCTCTGCTTGCTCTCAAGTTTCTTGGATGAACTGTAGTTTACTGTAACATGCTGCAGCACTAGAAATGCATCTAGGACTACTTTTCATCCATTTCTTGCTTCAGAGTAACAGGACTTGGACCACTGAAAAATATTAATGAAAATGCAGAACAACATCAAGTCCAGAGCTCGTGGCTTAGAGAAGTGGACGCTTTCTGTTTCCTGCCTCTCCCATGCAAGCTGCATAGCCTGGATCTGAAAGCTGGTTAGCTGGCCTCGTGGGCAGTCAGCTCTGCGGTTAATCAATCCAAAAAGACCTAACTTTGTGCAGAGCTCTGGGCCACACACAGATGGTTGCTCAGTAGTGCTTATTGTATGTCGACAGGAGAACACAAAAATAAAAAGCAAACAACCAACACAAGGTTGTTATAAACTGTAAAATAAGAATGAAAACCACTATTCTTTCACATACATTTGCAATTCTCTGCTATTTGCTCTCCTTGCTGTTCTCTGCTCCTTCCATAGTCTCTCAGTGTGTAAAATAATCATCCTTACATTGCATAACTTACAGTGTTGATGTCACTGGAATTTGGTGCTTGGCTGTTGGATTTTTTTTTTTATTAGATGTAGTAATTAGAATCTAAGCAGTGATCATAGCTTTAAAACTTCTATAAATATGCACTTGTTTCCAGTGGGATTTTCTTTGTATTTGTTAAGTATCTGTCTGATTCAGAACACTTATCACGACTTGGGAGAATGACTGTGTATGGAGAAGAATGGTGGGGGAAGGTTTGGATTTTAAAAGCCTAGTCAGATGACTTAAGGGCAGTGAATTTGTATTGTAGGGTAAAGTCCTTTATTTCTTAGGGTACTGACAACTGGAAAATAGCTTCCAGAAGAAATACATGATCTAAAAAATATTGGTAAGGAGGTGTGATGTGTCTTTGCATCTCATTGGTGAACCGAAGCTAGCCCAAGGCTAGTGAAAACTACTCCTATTGAACTTGCTGGGAACTGTGGAAAAGGGGCTCAAATTCCAGTGCTTGGGTCCCAAACGTCAGGTCACCAGTGAGAGATCAGGAACAAGTGTCCACCTCTTCTTTATCTACAAGAGATGAGGAGGGGTCCCACGAAGAGGAAGGAGGAAACTGCACATCACCATTTCTGTACATCTGATTACTCTGCTTATGTGGGGATGAATTGGAGTATCCCACTGAGGACAGGAGGCTAGGTCCCATGAGGAGGGAAGCCTATTCTTCTGTATGTATTTGATTTGTTCAGTTTTGGGGGGCCGTATTAAAACCACATGCCACAGGAAGAACGGTCCTAAAAGAGCTGATTTTCCCGTTAGGCTAAAAAGAGTGTTTTCCATGTTTCATTTTGGTGGTGCGTTTCCTTGGCACGTCTGGCTGTACCTGCAGTTGCAGTTATTCCAGATAAGGACTGCCTTTTTCTGGTTTAAGGTAAGTCACTTCTGTACTAGGTGATAGGTGCTGCTCAGTGTTACCTTGACTGGTCTCTTCAGTACTGTTCGCTCTCCTTTTTTCTGGCCATCTTGTCTCTTCAGGTCATGTCTCTTCAGGTTGACAGTTTTTCTGTCTCTAGCTCTCTGCCTGTATAGTGCTTGGAAAAGCCTCTTGCCATGAGAAAAAGAAAAGATCTTTTTTTAACATTTCCCAGCATCTGTTCATGGCCACATGCAGCAGGTATGTCCTTGAGAGCTATCAACTCAGAGTCTGTGTTTCAACATGTGTTCTGGGACACATTGTTCATTCCGGAGAAATCATCCATAGGTATTTCCGAGACACCTACACCTCGTTTATCAGTTCAATGTCATTTGACATTTTCTTTCGTCCTTTCACCAGAAGGAAAAAAACCTGAGTGCACACAAAAGGGTCAATGTTTTGGAAAGGTCAGTAATTCCAGATGAAATGCAAACCTAAGGCTTTTAAAAAAAATTTCTCCATTGAGCAATAAAGCACTTAGAGTTTGACTTTGTTATGCAAGAGAGAAACTTTCCAGCTGGCTAGCAGCGGTTCCGAAGGGTGTCTGTGTGGTTATTGATTAATTAGATCTATTGTTACTCACTTCTTTCATTAATCCAAGTTTTTTCTCTTCACTTGTGTCCCTGCACAACCTTGTTTTAATGACTTGGAATGTGTCAGCGACAACTGCTTTGAATATCAGTTTGCTTATTTGAAATGCTAACTTCCTGCCTCAGAAATTTCTAGGTGTGGCATTTTAGACCTCAGAAAAATGAGAAAGCTGCTTAAAGTTGAAGGTGTCTCCAGTCTCATGTTCAGACCTGGGACTCTGCGTCCATGTGTAACAGAGAGTAGGGCACAAAAGACTGGACCAGAGAGGTGGCTCTGTTGCTTTCTGCCGGGCTGCGCTCAGTTCCAGCGCCGAAANACAACCCTCACAGTGGGTCACCTGCTGAGGTGAGGGGCAGACGCCTCTAGTGGGTGGACACTTGCTGTTCGGGGTTATAAATCTCTGGTGGAGCTGTGTGGAGGGTGGGACAGCAGTGTTGGCAAGCCAGCGGTACAGTCCTGTTTCTCCGTACGCCCACCTTGGCCCTGATGAAAATTTCCAAATAGCCTTATACCCACGCGGTCCCCTGCTCGTGGCCCCAAAAACGAAAATCCCTGAACAGCACTGTTGCCCCGGCAGTAGGAGGCTGTGTCTAAAAGCCCACACAAGAGCCCGGCTCTTGCTAAACCACACAGTCCCGGCATCTCTGTTTGCTGCACTGAAGGTACTTTGTCCGCTGGCCCCTGGCCCAGCNCCACNGCCTCGTGTCGCANGGGACGCTGAGCTCCTGCCAGCGGGGGANGAACTGCTCCTGGTCGCTATCTCCAGTCGTCACCGCTNGACTGGAGCCGGCTAACCGGGCTCCTGACCCGCCAGCCTTGCAGGTCCCAGGCGTCCGCTTTCCCTTTCGAGCCCTTGAGATAGCAGAGTCTGCTCTACTGGGATGAGTGCGTCTAGGAAATGCCAAATCCAAACTAAACACCGCTGGGTACCTGGAATTTTTAGCTTCAAGACTTCAATCCCAGCTGGAAACATTTGTCAGAAACTAGGACGGGCTGAGTTCAAGCCCAAGAGCAGGGCGGGCCTCCTTGGTAAAGCTACCCCGCAGCAGCAATGCTCATTAAGAGATTCGTTAACACAGCAGCCACAAGTCAGCCCTGCTTCCTTCCTGCCATATACCAGCGTTATTTCCAGTGAAACACAGGGGTCATTTCAAGGATAAAACTGTAGCCGTCAGTCAGGTCAAGAGAGCACCACCTCCACCTTTCTGAAGCAGGGAAAGGGAGGAGACACTTTCAGTTCGTGACTATTTGGCTGCTTTATAGTGTTGTTTGGCAGAACATAAAAGAGACCTGGAAATTTCGGAGGGCTATTTTAGGAAATCCTTTGCAAGTTCCTTTAGGAGATGTGTTTTACCTTAACAATTCAACTAATTACAATAAGTCACTCGATCCTGAAAGCAGAAGGAAATTGTATCATGCATATTTCATACAGGATTTACTTAAGTATTCTGTTTTTTAGCTCTTTGGCACCTGCTGTTCGTCCTTTTGCCTGCAATTTCAGCTGGCAACACCGATGCCTTTGTACCAGAGAAGCGGGCTTCCTCTTCTGAAGCGCTTAACAACAATAGCGTCCGCTGGCAAGCTTGGTTCTTGTAAAAATCAGACGCCAACAAAACGTGCGTAGGTTGGTCTTCCCGTCCAGTCGGACACACAGAAAGCATTTGTGCCTGGGGATGTCCACTCTCCCCCAGCTGTGTGCGTAGGTACCCAAAGACTACCTTGCTGATAACAGTAGATCGCCCTGGTTGTAGCAATACTGCTGCTAAACGCTACAGGAAACCGTCATGCAACACAGTACCAGGAAGGCCCCCTACTTCCACTAAAGCATTTAAAAATGGGACTTTTAACCGGTTCCTAGCCACGGGAATGTGTTGGCCATTGTGAGAGTCCATCCAGGGGAGCTGAGACCTCGGGGGGGTCTGGCACAGCAGATGGGGAGGAGCAGCTGGAGAAGTACGTGCTTGCTTAGCCATATAAATGTGCCGAGCACCAAGGAAAGTCGCAGTCAATTTGGTGTAAACAAAATAACATATTTCAGTATAATAGCAGTAATTATATGGGGACGCTGCTTTTAACTAAACAGCTGTTACCTTTTTCTGATTGAATTAAATAGTCATAAGGCTCCGAGGCTTGCTATTACTCTCTCTTCCTTTCTCGCTTAAGTCTCTTTTCCTGTTGTCTGTTTTATCAATCAGTGATTACGCCTGAGGATTTTGCAGTGTCACTTTTTGGTCAGATTAGAAATGTTTGTGGTGTCTTGCTCTCTAAAACCTTGCACACACAGAGCAATTTTCCTGCAGGACTTTCTCGACCACCTCAGAAGCGGCCTTGTGCCAGCAGCTGCCTGCGCTGCTCCGCTGCTGCCCCAACCTCTGTGGAAGGGGCTGATCCTGGAAATAAGTTGATTCTGATCTGAATAAGCCTGTCAGTAGAAGCAGCACGTGCTTTGCTACTCCTAAAGCAGTCTCTAATACATAGGAACGAAGGCTCAGCATTTCCCTGAATGAGGGTGGTACTTCACCTGCTTTTGCAGCTGTGTTAACACAGCGGAAGGTGCTACGACCAAAACAGATTTAGGCAAAACCATTTAACTCTGTACTCTATCAGACAAAGAATTTGACAGTTACCATCTTCCACCTGAAAAGCCACCACAAGCAGTGCTGTGAGTGGTAACATTTACAAACTGCTCCTCCTGATAGCAGGGCAGTAGCAGGAGTGGCTCCTCCAGTCTTGCATCCCTTCAGATCGTTTTCTGTCGCTTTCTTGTCATCTTCTCCTCACACACCCTCAGTGTTTTCCTCATTGCACTCTGCAAGTATTTCTTTGTTGGTCTTTCAGGTCACCTAAGTGAAGCTGGAAGAAAAACCGCTTTTGGAAGAGCAACAGTGGTAGTCAGCTCAGCAGCACAACTCCCATGTACTCAGCTCCGCGAGGTTCCCTCGAATGCAAGCGCCTGGCCCCACCTGACCTGTGGCCCCAAGCAATCCTGTCCTTGTATTGGCTTAAATTTGCTGCAGATAGGTCACCCTATCTAAGAATGACCATAAGAAAAGAATCCTAAACATTTTAAATTGCAGGCATTTCTGAACTGGCAATACTCTTGGACAGTGCACAGCAGAGCTCATAAATCGCGCCCCGAGTGCCCGTGATGTCAGAAACCACAGGAGCGTCTGACTTGTGATTTATTACATCAGATCGTGGCTTTTTCATAGGCTTGTAGCTTGCAGATTATTTACAGTCAGCACACCCACTCTTATTCCTAAGCCAGCCCAGTGTTGAGCAGATACATAAATGCTGCCTGGAATTGAAACAGTAAACAACCAATTAAAAGTTTAACCTCCTCCTTTCCAGTCTCTTCCTCCATTATTAACCAAGGATACTGTTGCTTAAATTAAAGTTATGTGAGATAATGACAAATAGGTGTTCTTTCATTTCCCCATGTGTCACATTTGCACAAAAAATACTTGTAGATTTTTTGAGCATTTATGGTCAAAAAAATTTTTTCATTAAAACTGCATTTGTCTGAAGACATGTTCTTTCCTTTTCTTCCGTGCAAGATTTTTATTTTACAAGATTTCCTAGAATAGCGAAAGCTCATTTCTAGAATTCAATGAAAGAAGAATTTTAATTCTTTTTATAGTTCTTGACACTGCACACATAGGCACATAAATTGGTTTACCTAAACAGCAGTTTGCAAAACCAGAGTTGGACAATCTAATTAGAAAGGGAAAAGTTTGGTATTCAGATTAATTAAGGTAAGTAACATTAAAATTTTATCTCACATCTTTTTGGCGGGGGGGGGGGG
>Ga0065711_1030276_pt1 | contig 33068 bp, 21 predicted proteins | sample Hoacrofraction12_FD_59098 | JGI IMG/M metagenome (GOLD analysis project Ga0065711, IMG submission 59098) | Hoatzin crop microbial communities from Cojedes, Venezuela - Epithelial fraction 12 v2 (version 2) | ecosystem: Host-associated > Birds > Digestive system > Esophagus > Crop | place...
GCCGTGTCTTGGGGCCATGCACGCAGCAGCCCCGCATCCCGGCGCTCCCGTCGCGAGCCTGCACCGCGGCCCACGCCCGCGGGAGCCCGCCGTGCCTCGTGCAGGGCCCGCCATGTTGGCGGCGGCGGGGAACGGCGCCCGGCGCTGACCGGCTGCAGCAGGGTTGCTCCGGGTTAAGCGCCGCAACCCGCTGCGAGCTGTCGGTGAGAGCCGCAGTCGGACGCCAGCGCAGAGTGACCCTCTCAAAGTCTGTTTTGTGGTGTTTTTCCCTTTTCTTTCGCAGAAGCATGAGTCAGTTGGGGAATGTTAGAAAGAACTCAAAAACTGGATTCAGTGTCAAAACTGCTTAAAACCCACAAGTCTGTGTTTTGCCAAACCTTGTCGGAAGCAGACGCAGTATGCTGTGGTTTTATTTTGATTGATGGCCAGCAAGAATTAAAACTAAGCAGATTCTCGAAAGAATTCTGTGAGCATTAAAGAATTTATTTAGCAGTGACTTCTTGCTGGTGAACCTCTGTGACCCTTAAATAGCGTTTCAGGCACAAGGCCTTGTGCTGTACAACCCGACTGCGCAGAGCCGCGGCGCCTGTGTCGGTGTGCGGAGTGTCTGGCTCGGAGGGCATCCTGCGATCGTAGCTCGCTTCCCTGCCTGCTGCCTGTGCGGGCAGGAGGGTGGGTTGGAGGCAGCCTGGAGGCATCGCTTAAAAGGCCACGCAGACGTAGAATCAATGGGGCGTTCACAGAGGTAGGAGAATTCTATCTCAGAAGCAGAAAAACCACTTATGTATTCCTAAGTACTAAATATGAGAACTCTGTAGCGCTGTATATGTCTTCTGGATTTATGCGTAATACCTTGATCTACTTGATGAAGATTTTTAGAAAATTTTCCTAAGTGTTTAATCACCTGGAAAGTACAGGAGAGTCCCGAATTTTCCCTGAGATCTGGTATCACAAAGTGTTTTATCTTTGAGGAGCCTCACAGTAGATTATGGCAATTGGTGTCTGCCTTCTGATCAAACAGATTGTGTTTGAATGGAATATCGCAGAATAGTTGAGGTTGCATGGAAATGCTGGATATTGCCCAGCTGAACCCCCTGCACAAAGCAGGTGCAGCCAGAGAGCTTACTTGGGGCTGTGCTGGTATTGATTATCTCCGGGAATGGAAACTTCACCTGTTCAGCCACTTTCTCCTGATAGCTTATAGAGCTGTGTGCTGTCTGAGTGTTGTCTCTGACCTTGTGCTCCACGTTGTCTAGGTAAATCCTTGTGTTTGAGCAGGCAGCTGTTAACCTCAGGGTGACGTTCTGTCCTCTGGGCTTCGTGATACGTCCACGCAGGACAGTCTGCGGGATGGAGACCTTGCTTTCTTTCTACATTCTGCTTTCTCTTGCTTTGTACCTGGTATGTTATCTATGGTGAGTGAATTGCGTCAGTTTGTCTCATAATTAGAGTAAGTATTATGAATTATCTCATCATTAGAGTAAATATTATGAATATAATAAAGCTGTAGTTAGGATACTGTAAAGCTTCTGCTGTTGAACCACTATCAGTTTTATTTCTCGTTATAGTAAATAGTCATCTTCGGCTTCCGAGAATAGTAAGGAACATTCATTCCTTCAAAATGGTGACATCTGTGAAAGCTGTGGGTAAATATTGTCCTCGTTTTACATTGACAGATTTGATGTTAAGGCCTGATAGTCGATCTCATCGTTTTGCACAAGTGATTTGTTCATGCTCTTTAATTTCTTATGAGAACCTGCTTTTCCTAAGAGTTTCTGGATTTTCTGAATGTGTCATGAATTCTGTATCACCATCAAATAAATGCACTTCCAGTTTTACTTTGTGTATAATGGTACGTTTGTCCTGGGATTGTTTCTTTTTTTTTAAAACATGTAAACTCAGTCTCCACTACCAATTTTCACTGTAAAGAACCAGGCATTTCGGAGCCTGTGCCATGCGGTAGCAGGCCTTGCGCATGTCCCAGCACGCAGAGAGTCGGGCTGTGTTACCGTCACTTGAAGAGATCGTATCGATACGTGGAGTTGCAGGCTAGAGCAAGATGTGTCAGGACAGAATCATCTGCACTGTGAATGGGGTGTTATCTGCCACAACCTGAGCTGAAATGAACCTGTAATAGACTGCAAAGAAATTCTTAAATCAGCAACTAAACAGAGCTAAGTAAGCAGCTGCAGTGAACAATGCAAGTTAGAAAGAATGAGCAATGAAGTCATTAATTATTCTTTCATAGTATGTTAGTTCATCTGGCTGCCTTTCTAATTTAAAATACTTAGCTAGTAAAATTATTTTTGTCTTAAAAACACAAAGCATGCCAACAGTACTGTCTCAGGAAGCAGGGCAATATTTCATCTGGGGAAAAAAACTTATTCTATTGGTTTTGTATTATTTATTTGATTTCTTTTTAGTATTACTTCACTGCTTTTTTTTTTTCATTGAACAATGGGATGAGAGAAGAGAACAAGACTTAAAACTAGGTCAGAACCAACCACATTAATGGTCTTACTAAAACATAAACCCAATTGATTAGAATGGTACTAAAAACATAAAAACAGCATCTCTGTTGCCAGTGGAAGCAGAGAGAACTGTAATGTTCAAAATTAGAATCAGGTATTCAGTCTAGATTAGACTGGAATATTTATAAAGGGGGTCAGGGTTATAGACAAAAACGCTAGTCTGAGTTTTATTCTTGGCTCTGACAGAGGTTTCCCGAGTGACCTTCAGAAAATTGATTTCTGTTCTGTAGCAAAGGTGGCATTGCGCTTCTTCACTGCCCAAGGTGGCGGTGGTGCTTGTTTCATGTGTGCTTCTGAAGCTCAAATCAGAGTTGCTGTACAAATATTAATAAAGCAGGAGATCAATTGTATGGAGCTTAAAAAGTTCAGGCAAGTATGCAAGTTAGACCCTCTGAAAATGTTAACATGGATTTCTTCTTAGGACACTTGTTCATTGCTTGTGGAAAGTACATTTGCTGATGTGGGGATGACAAACCAAAGTACTTATAGTTTCTTCTTCTGCGAATTCCAGTAATGCAAAAACTTATCCTATGTCTTCCACATTGAGGAAAAGGATTTCAACAATAATGGTATTCACTGTTTAGTGAACACCATTCACCATGGCTGAAATTGTTCATCAGAACAGTTGCTTTGTATCATTTTCCTAATCTAATCCTGTGTTCTCATTTTAGGAGATACAACTTCATAAAAATTCTGGTCCTGACTAGAAAGAGATGCAGGGAGTAGTGGATTCCTTATCACAATAGCAATTAACAAAGTGGAAGGTGATTTCTACTCAACAGAGCTCTTGCAAAGGGTCAGACTCCTTGCAGACTGCTTTGAGGTCCTTGGGCAGAGGAAGAAGTTTGGTATGTGTTGCACTGCAGATGTGCAGGCTTTGTTACATAGTTCTTCCTACACTGTCAAAAAAGTAAATCTCGGTTTTATTGTAGTTTTGGGGTTCTCTTGAATGTGGATGCAGATTTTGGGGTGAAAGTGAACCTGTAGCTAGCAAATTCCTTTTCATACACGTCCAGAAGGATGACCCAACAAAGGGCCCACTGAGGGAGTCGGATGTGATGGTGGCAGCGGCAGCGCAGGGCCCTGCTCACAGGTTTGTGTCCCCCCTCGCTGGGTCGAGGCAGCTCTGCTCGAAGTTGTGCAGGCAGGAGCCTTTCAAGCCTCCTCTCGCCAGGCAATGACGGCGGCTCTGCCTGGTGGTGGTGGGTGTGGAAGAGTGCAGTCAGTTCTTCAGAAGGTACAAACTGCTCAAACTTTGGCTGTTTTCACCCCAATAGATCAGGTCAGGTCGAAACATCAAGCAGTTGGCAGTTGAACCAGCTTCTCAAGGTGTCTGGGGGATTCCTTTTGCAGTTACGTATTCTTCTGCGTGACCTGAGACAGGGTGCTGTTGTACCACAGTGCTGATGTAGCACAGACATCTGACATCATGAATATCAGCATTATATTTGATGTCGTGATACCAGATCTTACAGCTTAGTTACCAGCTAGGTATTTCGTGCAATGTACCTGCACTGTCTTGTGAACAACAGGATTACACGAGTCAGCTTACTTTCCAGATAGCTGCTCACAGATCAGAACAGCCTAGGCTTAGTAGTCATGCCTTGACTATCTTGAATTTTATGGGTGGGTTTCACTGTGGTTATCTTTAGTGCATTAGTTATGAGCAACCATTTCTATAAAAGACACTGAAAATGTTTTGAACTATTTTTGCAAGGATTTTTAAAGAACAAGCTTGATTCTGAGGTGTCTTCAGTAATACGAAGTGATGCATGCATTCTGTGAAGTCATCAGAAATCAACTTCTTTTCTGTTCTGTAATGCTTTGGGAATGTAGATTATCATATTTTCAAAAGTAACATTTAGTTATTTATCCTAAAAGGGAGGGAAGGAAGAAAGTTTACATATTTTAGGAAAAGTGAATGGCTAGAGCACAGGCCCGAGAATAACCTGAGTTCTCCCTTTTTACTCTGATACCAAATAGCTCTTTATGGTCTGTGTGTCTGCAGAGCACACTGATAACCCAGTTTTCAGAATGAGTGGATGTTGATCTCCATAACCTCCATTGAGCTAAACAGAGTCTCAAGGGACTCTGAACAGCCACTCCTAAGCATTTCAGCCTAGGTGTCTGACGTAAGTGGGTGCTTCAGCAATATTGATTTGAAGCTCACTTAAGCCTAGCAGGTTTTTTTAAGTTGTAATTTGACCCAATGTATTACCTGATGCTCTGAGGCACTAATACGTGTTTGCAAAATATGTTGCAAACTTATTAGTATTTAACAATATAAAAGGGTTCTATCTAATAGAATCGCTGCACCTTAAAGGTAAAAAGCCAAATTTTAGCCCATCCTGTAGCTTCATGAAGAATTTCAGTAGTGCAGAGGAGGCACAGAGGACTGCAAGGGCTAAAGGATTGACCCTCTTTGTACCTGAAAGGATCATATGCTTTAAAAGTTAGAACATTAAGAAACATCTTCTGAAAGGACTAGCAAAATATTGCTGAAAAGACTTTCATGGATGTTTTTGCTCTCAGACTGAGGGAGAACAGATTTTGGAATGTAGCGCTGAATGTCTTTGATTCAGGTACTTAAAGCAAGTCTTCTTGTAAGTTTAAAGAGACAACTATTTCAGAAGGTAATTATATACCTAAGTTTCAGTAATTGATTCGGTTTCAAGTGTGATTGATGTGCATCCAGCTGCCCTTATTTACCACACTGATAATGAGGATTGGCTTCCCTGTGGCTTCTCTGTTGTAGTAATTTATAATCTAATTCAGCTATCCATAGGTTTACAGAAACCTTACCCTCTCAGCTAGCAAAAACAAGATGAGGTTGATCTACTGGGAATCATTGACAGTAATAATTGAACATCCAGCTGATGGCTGGAGGTGTGCTACTTTGACCTTTTGGAAGGATCTCAAGGACCTTTCAGCTTCAGAGGAAACTAATCATGTGCTATACTGTACGTCGAACAAACTTGAGGCAAAATATGTTCTTTAATCTTCATTTTGTACTGTGTTAATTTTCCATCTGTGAATGAGGAATCTGCAGGTACTGGTGGTGAGGATGAGAAGAGATGTGTCAGCAAGAACACCAAAGCCTGAGTTTGTTGTATCATTTCTGTGGGTTTCTCAGTGGAAGCTGTATTTGCTGAGGGGGAAAGGAAACATATTTGCTGAGGAAATGTTATCCATCCTCACACTTACTTCTGGTGCTTTCATATTCATGGTACTATATTCAAGGTCTAGGCAGTGCTCTCCTGTTTTCAGGCACTTTCTGCAAGAAAGCAGAACAGACACTGGCTTAAAAATGGTACTACCCATTTTAGTTCTGTAATTACCTTGAAAACATTGAAAAAATTACAAAATTTTGCAGAGGAAGGATTAGGTAAGAGTTTGAACATGTAAGTAAAGGAAAACAACCTCAAAAAAAAGGCTGGAATCTCTTTCTTGCTTCAGCTGTGTTGAAATTAGATAACCTCTATAGGGCTTACTTAATGGCATGTTGGTATTTACAATTGCACAGCATTCTTATCTATCTGTGATGCTATTTATTCTGTTCCACAAAGCTTATGATTGTAGAATTCAGAATTCATTAGCATTTTATCGTGGCCTGATGTGTGACTTAGTTCTGAGCTGTTTCAAATCAAGTGGTTTTGGCACAAAACTGAGTTTTCCTTTGAAATGGATTTGTTCAGAACCAAAAATTCTGAAGGTCAAAGATACGTGGTCAAAACAAACAAACCCCTTAACTCTACAATGGGGTAAAGTTACTAAAGTTACAAAGACAAGATATTTATAACATGCATTTATCTTCTGTTCAGAAGCCTTATTTAGATGTGTTTTGTCCTGGAATGGTGACATGAAGAACATGTTCAAAGTGAGAGCTATTCAACTGGGAGTGCGAGCGTGCTGTAACGTGATTTACTGCAAGGTATTCTTGCTCTTAATTTTCATTCCACTTAGCGGAAGTTGTGGATGCAGCACCTGGTTATAACTAATTTTGAATTTTTGCTACTTTTGAGGGAGAAGCAAGATCTGAGTAACTGGGGAATTCAAGTACATGATTTTTTGTTTGATTCTTGCAGTGAAAGAATTCTGACGGAGCTTTGCATTTAAAGAGCTACTTCTTTGTCTTTCAGACAGTATCCAACCCATTGAGACAGAGTTTGTGCCAGTCGAAAAAGCTGGATTAATTCCAGCACATACATCAGCTTAATCCTTCGTTCATCCTGGGAACATGGACGAATCAAACATAAAACACATTATGGACAAGCTGTATAAATGGAAATGTTCTTCTAAATGACTTAGAAGAACAATGTGTTCTAGAAACTGAATTTCTTGTATAATGAAAGTTTCTCAAGTCTAATATGTAATCTTCAAGTTACCGAAAAAAAAAATTCTACCTAAGGAGTTCTTTATACACTAGCTGAGTGTAATTATATAGAGGAAAATTACTTGCTTAATCAATTTAGATATTCAGCTTTAACAACTTATCATTATTATCACAAGAATGCCTGTTTTAGCAGCTGTTATTTTAGCACTTCCAAGAGAAGGCATTATCTAGTACAATTCTTGTCCCAAGTCTGTCACTGACGTTGCCTGATCTTGTTTGCCTTTTTAAAAAATACTCTAGGAGAGCCTGGGAAAGCAGTCTGAGTGGCTGGTGAGAATCCTGTCAGTGCCATACTATTAACAGTAAAGCCACACAGACTTCGCTATTTGTGTTTCTTGTGTAGTTTTGGTCCTGGCTTTCCCTACCATCATAAATAAACATTGTCTCTGCCAGGAACAGGCATCAACTAAAGCAGGCAGTTAACCACACTTGAGCAACACGAATGTTATTAGCTTATCTGGCAGAATCATCCCACCTCCCATGGTGTTTTATCTGTTTATGAAGAAAATGTCTTCCATAATTGTAATTATGAAATCAAAATGACTCACCGTTCGTAAGTGTTAATGAGAATATATTATGCAGCCAAACTCTCCTTGTGTCTTGGTTGCAAAGGGGTCACACTGCTTTTGCCTTTTCAGTAAATTTTTTGTCAGTGATGGACTTCTCATCGTGTCCTGAAGTTTATTAACTTGAATAGAATTTCAAATTTGGAATGACCCTTGTGAGAACAAGCATTCCTTCCCTTTAGGTAGGAAACCTGTTCCCCTTACTATCCTTGGTAAGAAGTGAAGCAGCCCAGCCAGGACAGAATAATGAGGCAGCCCTCCAGATCCTGGAGGCACTCAGTTAACATCTGCTGCCACTGAACCCAGCTTTTATAGGTAATGTTGGTGCAACATTCCATCATTAATGTGTTCCATAATTTAGACTTAGAATTATTGGATAGATTTATTAATTTTATTTAACAAGTTGACCGCTGGGTGCTTCTGGCCATAGTGGCTGAATTTAATATCACGGCCTGATATCTTGGGATAAAGGTGCTGTGGGTTATGAACTTTTAATTTACTTTCTCCTTCTATGCAATAAAAAGAGGAATATTTAGTACAAAAATTAAGGCTAAATTAAACATGTGCATGTAAATGGTACAGACAATACTTTGCGTGTAGTGGCGATAGCTTCTTTAGTGCACCATGCTGGAGGGCTGCACAACGGCACTAAGAAAGGTTGTCGGAGTAATTTTTTTTTCCTCTGGTGCATGTGTTGTGTGGCTGCATTTGCAGCCTTGGAGTTATGACTGTCGCATTTCAGTTGTGCTTTCTGGAGTCTCTGTGCGATGGAGCTGCCCAATTTTGACTCGTTTAGTAGCTGAAATGTACTCTTGAAGGTGAGGTGCCAAATGTAAACCTTCAGTACCATTCAGCTAAGGCTTCATGTTCCTTTACTGTAAGTAGGTACAGTTTGTGTGCGAGTGAGGATCTGGGATTTGAGACTTGTTCTGCTGGCAAGTTGGTTCAAGTCTGAACATGCTGTGCCTTCAAAACTAAACGAGTAAGTAGGAAGAGCCTCACATTTAGAATTTTTAAACTTCTCCCATATTTAAAATTTAATTTATTTATTTTGAGTAATTATGCTTGGGTTTAGCAATACTGAAACTTAGTTTATGATAACAGACGTGAACCAAGTGGGGATGATAACATCAGAAAAAGTAAATAGGAGAAGAGGAATATCTTGTGTGCAGAAAACCCTTCTGTGAGTCACACCAGTGAGGCCAGGTGTGTCATAGTTGGCAGTCACCCATGGGCAATATCTTCATACAATAACACTTTTTATTCAGGCTTCTGGCATCATTCTCTTGGGTTACTAATATCTTTTTTCCTTGGCCTTCTTTGTAAAAGCAATTTTTTTGCCACTTGTGTCTGTCCCTTTAGATAGGTATGTCTTTATCTTCTACACTTATCTCTGATTCAGCAGAGGGATGCTAACACCCTCCTTCGATGAGCCTGCAATTCCAGTCTCCACTGCTCACTTCTTTTTTCAGCTAGGCATCTTCCTACTTTTTCTCGTGTTTCTCTCATTCTCCAGAGGAATTCTGTACAAGCTTCTACAGCATGATTCTCTGCTGACCTTAAAACTCTGTTATGATGTCTGTAAAACATTATTTGATGCTCCTTAGGTTACTTGTACTCGACGAGCACTTGCTGTCAAGCTGATTGCTACCGACAGCGTGTTCAAGCAGCAGGGACCAGGACTGAGTGCCATGATACAGGAGTTTTCATCTATGATTTTTTGACTAATGAGAAGATGACCGCTCTTTGCTTCAGTTCATTCATGTGTACTGTGAGAACAGTTTAAGGCATTTATGACAGCTAAGTGCTTAAATATTCCTGAGGGAAAGGAGTGCCATTTAAAGAGACATCATGCCAGCATAGCTTTTCTTCAAAATGCGTTTTTCATCTCTATTTTCTGCTGTGAAGTCCAATATCTAGAGGTTCTAAGACTGCTTATTTCTTGCCTGTTTTTCCAAGTGTAGTTGGGTGCCTCATTTCTGTTTGCCATTTTGAATATATCTGTGGGGATAGAAGACTGATAGATGAACCAGTTATCAGCAATTCAACACACAGAGGCAAAATTACACTCCTAAGTACACAAAGAGATTCCGTGTTTTAGGCTACTGTAATTTTTTTAATTTAATTTGAATTTGACTTGTGAAGATTGGCCAGTATCTGCCGATTTCTACCAGTACTGCCTGTGGTCCATTTTTCTCTCTTCTCTAGAGTCATCGGATAGCTTTCTCTGGGACAGTCTCTCCTTATTTTGCACAACTCATTTTCAGACTGCATTGTTTAACCGAAAGTAATAGTAATCATCTCCTCTCTGTAACCGGTTATAAAGGTAAGAACTTTTAAACTTTTATATGGCATTGAAATTCTAATTTTAACAGAACAAAGATATATTTGACAGTAGCTTTTACTTTATTTAAAAAGAAAATAAAAACCCAGTTTAAAGGAAGCAAAAATTGTTCCTAGACTGGTACTTTTAAATCCTAGTTTCAGTCCATAAATTTGATTGTAGAGTTAAATTGAAAAACCAGAATATTTAACAAGTAACAAAAAATCCTTAAGAATTGGAGATGCTTTCTGCTTTAAAATGTTGTAACTCAGAAAAAGGGAAATTGAAAACACATATGAGCTCATCATTTATAGTAATTGAGATCTAAAAGCCATCTTGGATACTTGTGTATATCCTTTTAAAGTTAGTAGGAACCATATCATATATCTGAGAACTTTCCTAAAAACACATGTCTGGGATAGCTGTTAGGCGTGGACTATCTAATTATACTCCAGCTTGTTAGAATATAACTCCTGTAACTTGGAATATCTTTAGGTTGATTCAAAACACTGTCAGTGACTTTGCAAAAAGTTTTGCCCTTCAGTGACTAGTAAAAATGTGGTTCAGCAGTGAGTAAAAATAGCTGCCTGCTGGTGGCCATTTGCATCCCGTGCTTCAGTTCAGTTCACACAGACACTTGTTCACTGTGGAGGTGATATCCTGACTTGCATCCCTAACAGAGAGACAAAAAAATATACCTTACCACAGAGCATGGGTTCTACCAGCACTGCTGTCACCGTGATGGGTTAAGGGTTTGGGCTACAGATAGCTGTTCATTTTAATAATTGTGTCCCAAATCTGCCCATATATATATGTAAATATAAAGAAGTACAAAAATCCCAGAAGTCCCAGGGCCAAGACGCAGAATCTGTATGCCATCTGACAATTTTGACAAGCTCTCCAGAATTAATCTGCCTAAGAGCTACTATGCTCAGCTTAATTATGGAAAGGCTGCATCTGTGTTCAAAGCTGTTGAGAGAGAAAGAAGAGAGTAAAAATGTCCACTAGGTTTGATTGACTGCTTTCAGCCTGATGAATAAAGACAGATGGTTACTAGTTATTTTCTCTTAATGGATTTTGGAGCTCCATTTAGTGGATGGATTAAAGTTATAGGTCCCAAGTCTGCCTTTGAAGCTACACCTGCGTAGCTCTTGGTGATTCTAGCAAAGTTTGCGTGCATCCAAGAGAGAGATTTGCCCCAAGGCTGTCATGTACGTTGTTAGAAAGCAGTTTTGAAATAAAAACTAGAAGTCAGGTGATAGGTTACAGTATTATTAAAACAAGTTACAAACTATGCACAGCTCAGGAAGGATTCACCTGCAAGGGATCATTAGTGTCAAGTGCCTGTGCAGACTTATCCCCATAGAATCTGTGCCTGTGACCTCCGCCCGCAGCTTGACAGTATTTTAATCCTAACTTTAAAACTTGGAGAAGTTCATTGAAGTTGCACTTGATAGTTTTGTCACCTGGAAAACGGAATAAATAGTTTTATGTTGTAGGTTCATTTTCATGAATCTCTTGGCATGTCTCAGATCCAGGTGGAGGAGGTGTTTAAGACAGGATCTAACTCTGCGGTGTGCACTTGTTTAAATACGTGGGTATGAATATTTGTGTCCTTTACTTGGGTGTGAATATCTGTGTTTATTTTTAAAGATGTACGTAATTGTCTGTGGGTTTGGTCTCTCAGAGGAGGGTTAGACCTAGTGGATATTGGGACAATCATTCAGCAAGTTATTAAATCATCTGTCTAGTTTTATGTGAGGATAGTCATAATGATTTTAATGGGATTAGATATGCTTGCATCTAAACAATTTTTGAGTCAGGGGTTAAGGTTACTGCATGATATAAAATGTCTAAGATGGACAACATAATAAAGGGAAACAAAACAACAAAAAATGACACAGAATACACAGATTTTTTCATTGTTGGTGGATTGCCTAAAGAAAAAATACCATTTAACTAAAACGCTACCTGCCATAGAACCATCAAAACCCCCCACAGATCCTGAAAGGGACTTTGAGAGGTCATTTAGTTTGTGCCCCTGCTCAACAGGAGGATCATCTATCACGAAGTCATTCCTGACAGAGAGCTGGTCTCGCTGACAGCAGACGGACACGATTGCAGCAGTTTACAAGCAGCACAAACATCGCTGAAAAGCGGCGGGAATGCCCTTCAGATCAGCAGCATTAAAGGAGAAACTGGTGACATTTGGTATGTAGCAAACACACATTCAGTCAAAATAATAATGTAAGTCATCGATTACACACAGATTGAGGTCATGATTCCTCAACAGGAAAAATACATGGCTTCACCATTCGGAAGCTACGAATTTGTCCTTCAAGTGACAGAAAACAGAATGCACTCAGGGCAGGTGACGCTTAATGCTTTTTGAATCATCGCTCATTTTTCCTCTCGTTTTGTTTCGGCTTTCATTTCAAAGACTAGCTCATGTAACTGTGAGGAAAATCTAAAAATAAGAGAAATCTCTTTATGAGAAGCAGAAATGTTTTTAAGAGTTTGCAGATGGGAGGGAAGGCATGTTGCAGATGTGCATAGTTAATAACCCAAGTGATGATGGGGAGACACTAGCACTCATTTTCTTTCATCCACTTTGCAGAATCCATGCTCAAAGCTCAGAGACATGTTCTGGGGCTCCAAGTTGTACGTGATTTTTTTTAGTGTTACAGCTTTCTACCATGAATGACGAGTCATGCTGGTGAAGTAGTAAATCCCCCCCACTTTAAAGGGACTCTTTTCTGGGGGCAAAAGAGAGAAGTGCAGCTAGACTTGGAGCCAAGGATTTTTTTTTTTTGTCAAAATATTGCTTTGGACAATGTTGGTCCATGTCTAGATTGCACTTACAGGCCTGATTGAAGGTATGTGTTAATGCTAGCTGCAAGATAGCACTACTTGGTTAAATGTTTATAAGGCTGATGTAGGGCCTAGATTTCAATAGGAACAAATAATCTACCACATGTACCCTGAGTCCTGGGTGAGCTGGGATTGCTGAAGCCTGCATCTCCATCACTACTATTACCTGTCTTAGCTACTCAGTTTGTCCACCCGTGCTTTAATCAGGCTTTTGATTACCCTGTGTGCCTCCATATTCACATTGCTATTTATTAATTGGACTATGATAAAAATTGTGTGACTTTTGCATGGACAGTACATAAATATTTGAAAATGTTTTTGTGGTCCTAATATTAACATGCGTGGAAAAGGTTGGATGTAAACCAGATCTTTCTCCCAACCTGCCATTGTTTGGAGACATGCAGGAGCAAAAGTTACAGAAAGAAGATGCAGAAGTGTAGGGTTTTTTTCTGGTGTTGATATAGTCTATATGACTTGCAGTTAGGAGAAACCATCTAGAAGTAAGGCAGGCAAAATTGCAGTTGCATTTCAGGAAGCACCTGCAAAGAAACCACCAGACTGTGGGCTAGGAAAATGTGGAAATCCTTTGTTTTCTGGGTACATAGATGGCCCCCATAATCCAGGAGGAAACAGTTAATGACCTGCTACGCTACCTGGGCACTCACAAGTCTATGGGGCTGAATGGGATCCACCCGAGAGTGGAAAGGGAGCTGACAGAGGAGCTGGCCAAGACACTCTCCATCATTTATCAGCAGTCCTGGTTAACAGGGGAGGTCCCAGATGGCTGGAGGCTTGCCAATGCAACGCCCGTCTACAAGAAGGGCTGGAATGAGGATCTGGGGAACTACAGGCCTGTCAGCCTGATCTCGGTGCCGGGGAAGATTAAGGGGCAGTTAATCTCAAGTATGCTCACCGGGCATGTGAAGGACAACCAGCGAATCAGGCCCAGCTAGCATGGGTTCATGAAAGACAGGTCCTGCTTGACCAACCTAATCTCCTTCTATCACCAGGTGACCTGCCTAGTGGATGAGGGGAAGGCTGTGGATGTTGTCTACTTGGACTTCAGTAAAGCCTTTGATACTGTCTCCCGCAGAATTCTCCTAGAGAATCTGGTGGCTCGTGGCTTGGACAGGTGTACTCTTCACTGGGTAAAAAGAGTTGTGGTGAATGGAGTTAAATGCAGTCAGCGGCTGGTTATGAGTGGTGTTCCCCAGGGCTCAGTTTTGGGGCCAGTTTTGTTTAATATCTTTATCTGCACGAGGGGACTGAGTGCTCCCTCAGTAAGTTTGCAGGTGACACCAAGTAGGGCGGGAGTGTTGATCTGCTCGAGGGTAGGAAGGCTCTGCAGAACTATCTGAATGGGCTGGATCGATGAGTGGAGGTCAACTTTATGAAGTTTAACAAGGCGAAGTTCCAGGTCCTGCCCTTGGGTCACAACAACCCCATGCAATGCTACAGGCTTGGGGAAGAGTGGCTGGAAAGCTGCCCAGCAGAAAAGGATTTTGGGGTACTGGTCGACAGCTGGCTGAACATGAGCCAGCAGTGTGTCCAGGTGTCCAAGAAGGCCAGCGGCATCCTGGCTTGTATCAGGAATGGTGTGGCCAGCAGGAGCAGGGAGGTGATCATCCCCCTGTACTCGGCACTGCTGAGGTCACACCTGGAGTACTGTGTTCAGTTTTGGGCCCCTCTCTACAAGAAGGACATTGAAGTGCTGGAGCGTGTCTAGAGAAGGGCAACGAAGCTGGTGAGGGGTCTAGAGAAGAAGCCTTATGAGGAGCGGCTCAGATTGTTTATTCTGGAGGAGGCTCAGTGGAGATCTTCTTGCTCTCTACAACTACCTGAAAGGAAGTTGTAGTGAGGCAGGTTTTGGTCTCTTCTCCCAAGTAACCAGCGATAGGATGAGAGGAAACAGCCCTAAGTTGCATCAGGGGAGGTTCAGATTGGATATTAGAAAAAATTTCTTTACTAAAAGAGTGGTCAAACATTGGAACAGGCTGCCCAGGGAAGTGGTGAAGTCACCATCCCTGAGGGTGTTCAAAAAATGTGTAGACGGGGCACTTCAGGACATGGTTTAGCAGGCATGGTGGTGTTGGGTTGATGGTTGGACTTGATGATCTTAGAGGTCTTTTCCAACCTTAATAATTCTATGATTCTATGATTCTATGATTCTATGCTACCATTAACTTCATAGATGCAAAGCTGTAGGAAAGGGAAGGGAATAGAGAGATATAGTAAAAATCTAGTTGGAAAAACAATCTAATTTTCCAGTCCAGATTATAGCTTACATCTTTATTTCTCATTGAGGCACCACTATGCTGCGCTCTGTCCTAGGCAGGGCTGGAATTTTACTCTGAATGTACCAAAGGAAATTTTAGAGAAGAGTCTGTTGCTGTCAGAGGAGTGGACTAAGATAAACTGCTATCTTTTCTTTTCTACCACTGATGGTTCTGTGAAAGCCATTTCATACTATCGGATGACAGAAGAAAGGCGGGCAAGTGTAATTTCTCATGAGGATAACTGAGAGATGATTGCTAGCTAACTTCCCAAAGAGTACATAATTGCCTTTGGGTTTTCTGATTCTATCCTCTTTTTGGAAAATAATGACAATTGGGTAGATTAGAAATGACTTATTTTGGAGAGAGTGCAATCTACTTTTAGCTGTTTCTGAAAGCCTAGAGATACATAGATGTCTGGAGAGAAAGAGAAGAAAACCTCCCTTGCAAATACAAAGGAGTGCTCATAGTCTTAATGATTTCTCTGATTTAAGATGTTTTGTCTATTGCAGAAAACTTACAAAGGGTGATTAGAGTTCATGTAAATACGGAGGCAGAAATTACAGCCCATGGCTTCATTTCATATGGCACGTTATTACAAGACCTACTGCTTCAAAGCAAAGATAGGGCTGCTGCAGGCACTGGATTCACATGGGAAATGTGGGCTCCGGTTATTTCTTTGAAAGATTGTATAATGCTAAGGTGTGTGTTCTAGGGGTACCTGCCAAAAGGATTTACAGGTCCAGTTTGGCCATCAGTACAGAAGTTCCTCACTCTAAGGCTCTTACACTTGAGAAAGTAACAGGAGATATAGCTGAGGAAGTAATTATTATTGTTATTATTATTAGCTTTTTGTTAGAATGGAATATTAAGAAATGGTGAGCTACGGCTGTTTCTTCACTGCCAAGTGATCCTCAGGAATTACTCTCTATCTCTGAATTTATGAGCTTTACAATTACTGTATTTCTAAAAACAAAATCTCCAGTAACTTAGAAGTAAAATATATTTCTTACTTTTCTTTAATGGATACAGACTTTATTTGACAGCAATAATTTTCCCTAAGGGTATATTAAAGAAGTACTTTGAAGACAAAGAAGAGGTTACAGAGCCTTATTTTCAGTTGCACGTTTATTTTTCTTGCCCTTATTGAGTACATGCTTGTGAGTTCAGAGATCTTAATTCACAAAGGTACTTGGCTATGTACCTAGCTTTAGGCAGACTACTAGTTTCATTGTCTTTACTGGGACAATTCATGTGCTTCCAGAGTGCATGAATAGATAACTGGCTGAAGGCAGAGGATTATCTCAGCCTTTGCAAAGGAGTTCAGTAGTATTTGTAAGAGCAAAGTCTGCTTGCCCAGATGAGTTTTGTGTATGCAAGTTCAGTAGCTTCTGCATCCAGGACTTATAGCCTAGCAAGTGCTTGTGTAGCCATTAAGTCCACCAAAATCCAAATGTATGAAGGTGTTTATGTACTCTCAGAAGCTGTAGTCAATCAAAGTAAATAATTCCATATTTTTTCTGCTCATATGTGTATTTACTTACAAGTATAATTTTTCTATCTTGGTTAATGACTCATTTGGTGAAACAGATTCCAACGTATCTTCTGCTGAAATTATTTTCCAAGAAAAGTCTCATAGCCAAGAACCTCCCTAGAGAACTTGAAGTGCAGATCCCCTATGCAAGTCACAAAAGCACACAAAGCACATGGAGCAGGGGCTCTCAGGAGCAACAGTCATTGCATTGCACAGCTGAAAAAGCCTGAATCAGCAAACAAAATAGAGTAAAATGGAAAACTAAAGAGTTCTGTGAGAAACTCTGGCCTGAACTGAAAAACAAATCTGTGACTGGCAGAGGCAGAGGAAGCTGAGATTGAGATTGGACATGTAGAAAAACTGGTTCATGCTTCTAGACAGTGTAATTCATGTTGCAGATGGGACAGAAGAATATCGACAGACAGCAACTACTGGATAAGGCACATGGTACTTCTGGATGAAGGGAAAGTGCTGAAAAGAAAAATAATGACTAGCAAATTACTGGAAAGTGCAAAGAAACCACATGAGAAATGTGTCCAAAGAAGTGAAAAACGATGCAGGAAAGGTGACAGAGACGTTCTGAAAACCTTGTGGTTGAACTGGAAGCTTCTACTATGCTGGAAAGTCACAGAGGCTTTAAAAAAATAAACAACAGGAGATCTGAACCAGAAATGGAGCCATGAAAAGCAAAGACAGAAGAGTGCTCGTTACCAGGGTAGAACAGAAAAAGAGCTTGGTGGCGCATTTCAAAGGAGTTGTGAACAGGCTTGGCTTCAGCACATTTCAAAGGACCAGGTAAACTCAAACATTTTGCCCTTTTTTGTGTTAAGAACAGAAATCGAAAGCACAGGTTGGAGCCATCATGATGAAAAACATAGAGCCAGTTAACATGACAGGAGAAAAGCTTAAAAAATGGGAAAGAGGTAAATTGAAATCTGGGAAGAAGTGATTGTGCCTAAAGAGTGAGAACATGGAGTCAATGAGTGGATGCCTATTGTAAAGATCCCACTCATTGGAGAGGTGTCCTTGCTTTGTCTTGGGGAAAGTCTGCTGCAGTGATACTTCACAGTCTGAAAGATGCGGTGACTGTAGAGTTTGGAGAAAAACAAGCTGGATTTGGACTCAAGAGATGCTGTAGAGATTGGCCATTCATGTTGCAGACTACCATGGAAGGACTGTTCTCCATGAAAGGCATCTTCTTTTGCCATTGCTTGAACTGACCTTCAAAGGTTACCAATTAGCATGACGAGACTTACGTGGCAGGGCACGCTTGAGATATGCAAAGGCCCTTTTACAAACATCAGAAACGTGCACAGAGATCAAAGTGCTCATTGAGGGTAAGCAGTCGCACAACAGAACTGTTCAGCGAGGAAGCTGGTCTGAATTTTTTCTCTGCTGCTGTCTGGCATTGGCATGGGCAGACTATGGAAGCAGTGTTCAGTCGTCGGTATAGAGTATGTAGATTACCAAGGCCTAAAGGGTAGGGCACTGAGTTATTGTCTGATGGCCCCGAAAAGCTGGGGAGAAAGACAAATGTCCTGGCAAAGGTAGAAGGCCAATCTTAGCTCAAAATCAATTAGCTCAAATCCATTCCCCTTATAAGTCAGGTGTCAAGTTGAAGCGACATCCTGATAATTTGGAGGAGCCACAGCTTTGCCAGCAAAACTATCAAGAATGAGGTGAGATAAGGTTGGATATTTGTAGGATGAGTGGGCATGCCATAGAGAGATAGGAAATAATGCAAACTCCGTTGCAATCTTGTGTTAATGTACAGCTGTGAGAACTGGAGACACACCAAAGTGGTACAGAGGAAAGTAGATGCTTTAAGATGGATAGTGGGATGAGACGATAAAACCTATCTCATTGCAAAAGTGTGCTCAAAAATCCTCAAGCAGCAATCTGTCTCTGCTGGTGTTGGAGAAAGTGCAGGGGGTTCATGAGGTGAGTACTTCAAGTTAACGTTTCTCAGCCAGTTTTAGATCACACCCTCCTTTCTGACAGCAAGCTGCCTCATGGTGTGTATGAGCTATGCACTTACACAGAATTTTATTCACACACCAGGGTGAACATGTGGTCAGCTTCTCATGAAAAGAAGCCTTCAGTGGTATATTTTGTACTCAAAATATAAATTCAGAGATGAGTCCGCACCAGCCCTTCCCCCAGTCGTTCTGCAGCGCTGTGGACGCAGACGGGCGTTGTGCCAGCGCACCGCAGCAGGCGTGTGTGCAATGCACACATACGGCATCCCCAGCAGTCCCTACAGCCCCCCACCCGCTGAGTCAGCGCGTGACGGAGAGGGTGGGCACATGTGCATATCAATGGGGGACGCGGCAGGCGAGCGTGGAGCAGAGGGGAAAGCTCAAATGGAGGTTGCTCTGCAGGGACCAGGCATGGTGGCCACCACGGCTTGGCCCCTTGCCTACCTCTGTCCCCTCCCCACAGGATGAAGGGGCCAGGGCAGACATTAAGCTGGAAGTGGGCACTTCTGCCCCTCTTCCCACTATGCAAAAACTCCAGCTTTCTGTATCCTCGTGTGAGAGCGGATGCTTAAAATGCCAGCACATTTCTGATCATCTAGAGCATGTGATAAAGACCGATCAGGGACAGAAAGCAAAATTCTGCAAGGAAATCTTTAAGAAGATCCCTTAATGGAGAGTAAGGTGCAACTGACCTTGACACCAGCGTGCTCCTAAAAGCAGAAGCAGCAAATGGCAAAGGGCAGTGAAAATAGTTTGCACTTTGTGCGCTAGTGGGGGAGGATGGATGAAGGAGTGCTCGGGATAGTAATGAATGGCAAGCAGACCTCGAGGGTAATGTTCCTTTAAGACAATGACCTCATCTCTAATGTAAACCACCTATAGAGGTATGTAAACATCTTCACTGGCTGTAAAAATTTCTATTCAACAGATTTGTCATCCCATAAAAACCCAAAGGAATAACGGAACGGAAATGTGCTTGTGTCTCATGTTAGATTTGGGCCCTGCACGTTAATATTCTGGGTCTGTCTAAAGCAAAATAGGTCAGCACTACATTTTCTTTCAGAAAACCAGCTACATCATGTTAGCTGGTTGTGTGATAACTTAGGCTTGTCTCTTAAACTGATTAACAGGGATTTTTAAACAGGATTAAATATGCCTAAGTTGTATTTCAATCTTTTTAGCCAGATGGATTTTTAAATTTTCTTATTGTTTAAATAACTTCCAGAGTACACCAGAGAAGGTGTTAGATCTCTCAAACACATTTCCTTGGTTACATTTCTTTCCCCCAACTTGCTGTGGCTATTGAACCATTGATTCCTGTCAAAACTCAGGTGAATGTCATCACTGGAGGTCACCTGAAGACTCAGTCTCAGGTGTGTTACATGTGTTCACTTAACAAAGTACCCCTAATGGCAAACCAGCAATCGCCCCTTCCCAGCCTCCCAGACCCCCCTGAATGTCAGTTAGCCATAGGTGATCACCGAATGTGGAGTAGGTAAATAGCCAAAGGTGTGCACTAAAGCAGGGAAGGTCTTTTGGGGCTTTTTGTTGAAAGAGGAGAGTGGCCATATGTGGTGAAGCCCAATGCTAAAAACGCAGTTTGTACTACAGAGAGTAACTCACCCTGTCCTGGCTCATTTTTGTCACCGCCCATCAAAAATCAGTTCCACTGAAACTACACCCAAAGTTTTTAGGCAGGAAATTTTAACTGTTTCCCATAAAGGAGACTGTTCTTTTTTTACTGTCTAGGAAAATGTACTTTAAACATACAAAACATCTAGCAGTTAATTTTTTCCTGAAGCCAGCACTTGCTACATCAAGTCCTTTTCCAGTGCTGTCAATCATTATCTAGCCAGCATATTGTTCAGAAGGTGGAGCTGTCAGGCAGAAGGAATAAAAGGCAAGAAAAGGAAGGCTTCTGCTTTTTACTGATGCCAAGGGTGAGATTATGTCAAACCTTTAAAGAGAGTCCCCTTTCTCTGCCCCACCCCCTGCTCCTATATAACACATGCTGCAGTTAGCAACACCTGATTTTACCCGGCCCCTGGTGGGGTGTGTGTGCCTGCTCTTGGCCCCTGGTGATGGATGCTCTTGCTGGCAGCCCCCTTGGGTGGCTCTGTGTGGGTGTCACCGTGCTGTTTGGGGTGGCTGTGCTCCACTTGGCCAAGTGGAGCCCGTCGGAGCAAGCGAGGATGCTGGTGTGGAGCCTCCTGCCCGCCTGGCTGGGGCTGCTGTGCGTGGCCGTGCTGGGTGCTGGTGGGGGGCTGGCCATGCTGTGCGCCGCAGCCCTCGCCGTGGCCCTCGCCTCTGCCGCGTGCCGGGGCAGCGGGGCGATGCTGCCTGTGGGCGACAAAGCTGTGCTCGTCACAGGTAAGGTGCCGTGGGCGCGTGCTCGAGCAGAAACTGGCTTTTCTCACAAGGGGGATGGAAAACTTTGTGCCCTTGGGTTATGTATCTGTGAGATGCGTGCTTGTAAGGTTTCCTTTTAATTTTTTTTTTGCTAATTTTATTTGCTTTGCCTGGCATGTTTTTTCCAGGTAAATAAGTGTTCTGACATGAAGTAGAAAAGCATCTTAATAGATGCTATTATTTTTTAGTGTTTTATTTAATCTTTACAAATAGCTTTTAAGACATACTTGTGAAATTAACTGGTGCAAAAAGCATAGGAGTACTTATGATGGTTTAATGTTATAGAAGAGATGTTAATTTCTGGAAACCCTCAGAACACTACATTCATACATTACTTTTGTTTACTTGGATTTATTGCATTGGCTACGGATGTATGGTTATCTGTTGATGTGTGCATTTACACAGTGCACGCTGGGTAGACCATGCACGTATTTCAAGACACTGGTTTGGTGCCATCTCCTTGAAACAATATATGAAATCATTCCAGGATGAGTGATTTCCTTCACTAGCAGTGAAAGTTCAGAACTAATGAATTCAGTCTGTATTAACATTCCGATCCACTCAAAACCCACTTTTAGTTTGCAGGGATGGCATTTTTGTAGTTTAATGACTTTTCCCCTGTTTCTTCTAAAACTTTAAATGTTGTTTATTTGTGTTAATCAAACCTTTAAACTGCAGTGCCTGCCAACTGCTTCTTGCACTGTTAACTTGCTCTTTTTTTGCTTTATTTTCTATTTTTCCCCTCTGGAAAGCTGAATTAAGTTGCTGTGGTTTATATAGCTATTTCTTGCAGAATTTAATTTCATTTTATAGGGACACCTGGAAATAATTTAGATTTGCCTAGCCAGCATTAATGTGGGGATTAAATACAAAAGTTAAGAGAGGACAAGATGAGCAGCACGTTCTCCCCTCAGGATTTACCTGCAAGCTGGGTTTCTCTCTGCAGGGGTACCAGATGAAGATGGGTATCGGGAAAGGGGGGAGCAGGGAGGACTCCTTCCCCACCCCTGAAGCCGTGGGGGTTGTGCTTGTGCATCTTCTTGCTTTTTGCAAGATTGCAGTTTTTCAGGAAAGACCACTCTCTTAGCGCTTACCTGCTCTAGAGAATTTGAATTAGAGCAGTATAGGGGTGTGAAGAACATTTGGGTATATTCCAGCAAGTGAATGTTCTTTCTTTGTACTTGTGTTGCACCTGTCCTGGAGAAACGCAAGTTTGGACACCTCTGACAGTCTGAGGAGGCTCTGCTTGGTCTGTATTTGAATCCAGACTGATATGCAATCAATCAAGCCCTCCATCAACTGAAAAGAAAGCTCTGCTCAACACATTTCTTGGTTAAATTGCTCTGATTATAGTGCTTTTCCCTTTGCCAACTGTAGGAGGTGTGTCTGTGTGCAGGTGCAAGGTGCCTTTAAATCAATTTTTGTGTCATTTTCTGCAATTTAGACAAGAGTTGATGCGGGTGCTTCATGGGAAATGGTGATTTATTTTCTTCTTCTTTTCCACTGTTCAGCCCCGCAGGGTTGAGGAATGCTGCTGTGCTCTGGGCAGCTGCCACATATCACTCGTGAGCCGGCTGCCCTCAGCCAGAGGATGGAGTCATCGGTGTGCTTGCCTTCCTGGGTTTTGTCAAATACTGTTCTGGTCCTCTTTGGATGTCCCTTGTATGGGTTCTGCAGTGCATTATTTATTTAAGCCGGCAGTTTGCCAGAGTACCACAGTAAGGGGAAACTGTTGTCAAAATGCTTTTTCAGATGAATAACTGCAGGCATATGAGCAATCATAAAGTCATCGGTGAAACATTTCTTTTGATCCTCTTGCTGGGAGTGAGTGCTTCAGTGTCCTTAAACAGGAGCTCCTGGGCAGGCGAACTTTAGTGTAGTTTGGTAGACCTGGTAGCCAGCGTCCCTAAAAATTAATTTACCATGAAGATCCAAAGTAGCAGGAGTTGTAAGATTCTTGCCTCGGTTATTCTGAGTGCAGTGGGATGAATTTCTCCAGTTAACTTGGTCTTTTCACTTCTGGTGTGGGACTTGGTGTTTCTGATGCTGAGTGTGTCAATAAATTCTTGGTAAAGATTCAGCTACAGTCAGTACTGCCAGTCTGTCTTACAAATCCTCTCATCATTCACAAATTGTTATTGTTGACATAGAAGCAAGGCAGGGGGAATTTGCTATTACTTCCCTGCAGAGACCTCTAACTACTGTTTGAATTTTGAGTTGAACAGTAAAGTTTCTCTGGACTTCAGGTCTGAAAATCAATTCAGACTTGTTCTGATAAAAGCTGGGGACAAACCCAGCAGCAGGCATACATAAATGCTGCTTTTTATTTGCTTCTTGGGGTTGCTACACCCATCCCTAGCGGTTGAGCATCCTGCCCCTTCCCAAGTTAAAGCTGTGTTGTAAAACTTCAGTATTATGTAGCTCTGTGGCCATGTACTTGCTGGGAAGGATGAAAGGGGAAGCATTTGATCCAGAAATAAGGTTTTTCGCTAAAAGAGAAAGGAGGAAAGACACCCCACCCCCAAACCCAGAAATCTGTTGTGTCTTCGGGATATTTGCAGGCCTCTTCATGTCTCTCTAGGGAATTCCAAGAATGCAGGTTTGCTCTCTTCTCTTTCAGGTCAGGGCTGCGAGAAACTACGTGTGATATATGTGGTGCTCTGGTGCATCTTCAACAAACCACAGACTGCAGAAATGCCAAAACACATTTTTTTTGAAAAGGGATTAAGTAGAGCATGAGTAATTCTTTTCAACATCTTCCACTGATTGATCCAGGCATTTAGTACATTTTTCTTTCAAGTCACCCTGAACTAATTTTTTTCACCTTTCAGAACTAAAGCCCCGATGTAAAGACAGAACCCAGAAAGGAAGATCTAGCCTGATTAAGATGAGTCTCTTTGGCAGTGAAATTCAATTAACTATTGATTTTCAGTGCAGGAGGAGGCCTGTGAATAGCTATGATAATATCCACCTTGGTGTCCCGAAAGGACTGTTTAAGCTGTATAATTTTCTGGAAGGGTTAAGTAGGGAATATGACAGCTTTTTCACAAATGAGGAAATCGTAATAAAAAACCTGGCTGGAGTCCCAGCCCTTTGTCGTGCTTTCAGACTTCCAGCCATGCGGGTGAGTTTGGAAGCTGAGCATTTACGTAACAAATAGCTATTGCAGGAGATAGCCAAGCCCTGGGATAGCTCCACAGATCTCGGGGCACATCAGCATCCAGGAGTGCTCCTTGCTGCAGTTAGTGGAGGGTGCAGTGCCATATCACGGGGCATTCTGATGTATCTCTGCTTTATAGTATAAAAACTGCATTAATTTCTTAAACTCCTCGTTTTCCTCCTGGTATGGTCCTTTGCAGCACTCCTGCAGTACAGTCCCTATAAACTTCTTCCCTGTCTCTAGCAAAACCCCGTGTTGCTTCATTTGGATCTTGGTGAGCAGTTGGGCGAGATGTTTCCTCCCTTGCTAAGGTGTTTCTCTGTAGATGGGAAGAATGGAAACTGGAATGAAAAAGCACACTGGAAGAGAAAACACTGAAAAGTATCTTAAGGTGGTGGCAACGAAGTACTATATGAAAGAGAGAGATTTGTGAATTAATCAAATTGTTTGTTAAATATTCATTGTTACCTGGTGGGAGGAACTGCACAATTGTGATTGCAGAGATCGTTGTTGTGCGTTTGCTTTAACGGTGCTTCCAGCATTTGCTAGTTCACTGCTTTATAGGGACGAAGTCTGGGAACAAGTTTGGAGGGAAATAGAGAGGATAAGAGAAATTCTGATGCAAGTTTGCATGAATTAAATAGCTGGCAGTATTTGGCTCAGCCTGAAAATGCCATTCTGAAGCTTCTTATGGTTTCAAAGCACTGAACTCCTTTCCAGTTAAAGAAACAGTTGCTTAGCTTTGCCTTGGTGGGAGCATGTGACAAAAAAATAATTATCAGGAGGATCTGGGCAGTAGATGTTTGAATAAAATAATGCTACTTCTTTGAATGAAGACAGAGGACCCAACAATTTATTTGAATATCAGTGCCCTATAATTGCTTTGTCCATCTGAGATTTCAAGTTACAATATTTCTGTGTGTTTTCTTGGTTTGTTTTTTTTTTCCCCAGATACTTTTGTTATCAGATCTCGGCCTGAATATTTGTATAAACCCAATCCAGGGTTTTATTTCCTCTGTATGTATGAAATAAGTCTTAGAATCTGTCTGTGGTAGAGCATGAGCTGATGCCATCAGCTCTGAGCCAAGAGAACATGGTCTGTCAATATTTGTGGAGCATGCAAAGGTCCGGCTCCTCACACCTTCAGGTCTGAACATTTCTTCCTACCATTGTATGTATTTCAGTGACTTTATTTCATCATCTTTATGGTTACATTTGACTGTATTTCCAATGCATGCCTTTGGTTTGTTGTGTGGGTGTTTTTGGATTTTTTTTTCGGTAGATGCTGGTTTAGGGCAGACCCACTTTTCAAGTGTCTTTTTGATGCTTTCAGGAAGCGACACTGGGATTGGGCATGCGCTGGCTAAATACCTGGATAACTTAGGGTTTGTAGTGTTTGCTGGGGTTTTGAATAAGGATGGACCTGGAGCTGAGGAACTGAGACGGACCTGTTCTCAGAGACTCTCTCTTCTGCAGCTGGATATAACAAATCCTACCCAAGTCAAGGAAGCCTATCTAAAAGTCTCGGACAAGGTGCAAAATACAGGTATGGCTTTTTTGCCATTATAACGGACATATTAACGTGCCTGCTTACATCTCTTACCTGTTCACTGCGTTGCGGCTTATGTGTGTAGGTGGTTTCCATGCTGCAGTCGCTGAGCAGTCAGGGTATTTATATTGATGACTCCTGCTTTCTGGGACATACCAAAAATGGTGATGACTGTTCAAGGAGGGGATACTGTGTATCTGTATCTGCAGATAACCTCTGCTTTGATCTCAAGGCACCATCCAGCTCATCAGTTTAATCTTTATGGAGATGATTTCCTGCTCTACATTAGCCCTGTGCTTTCTTCTCTTCCCAGGGCTCTGGGGAGTTGTGAACAATGCGGGCGTCCTGGGCTTCCCTGCTGATGGCGAGCTGCTCCCCATGAGCATGTACAGGCAATGCATGGAGGTGAACTTCTTCGGGGCTGTAGAGGTGTCCAAGACCTTCTTACCGTTACTTCGGAAATCCCAGGGGAGGCTGGTTAACATGTCCAGCATGGCAGGTGAGCTGAACTAAGGCACCAAATAAATTTCTGGTGCAACAGGAAAAACAACAAATTCACTTCCTTGGCAAAAATGCAGAGGAAGGTGTCGGTCAGCCTTACTTCTCAATACACCTAGGAAACTGGGACCCAGGTAATAAGTGCAGGTTTCTCTTTTGTTTGGGGGACTATTGCCAGAAAAAGCCCTGAAAGCAGCAGAGTTTAATATGGCTAAAAATATGCTGTTATATAAGAGGCAGTAAAATTGGGATCTTGTGTTATAGATAGATGCTCTAAGTGATAGCTTTGTGAGCTTCCAGAACGACCGATGGTAAATCACAGGTGTTTCTATAACACATTGCAGAGGTCTGTGATCTCCTCTGTTCGTGTGTCATTGAACCACATTGTGGAGATGCCCAAAAGCTGTCTGCCTCTTCAGAGACAGGCTGTCTTCCATTTGGGCTAGTTACAGCTAAAGTCTTGGCCTTTTTTTTAATACTTTGGGTTAAAATTGAAGCAAAAACATATTTCAGGTAAGTTCATGACATTTGCCATTTGTAACAGTCTATAGGCTGTTAGACATTTCAGCTGGGCAGCTCCACCTCTGCACTCTTGTAGAGCTCAAGTACTATACTTAGTGAGAAAGCACAATGCTAAAACACCTGCTGTGGAGAAACATTTAGCTCTTTGAGAGCAGAAGGCAGTTTTATATTTTGCTGCATCCTATGTTTCTTTCCAGAGTGCACAATCCTAGAGCATTGTCTGCTAATAACCTGGGAACTGCAGAGGCTGTGTGTTTATATTTCTCTGAAAATATTTTGGATATCTTCTTAAAAATACTTGAGCCTAATTTATTAGCAAAGTGGTATTTTTTTCTTGAATGAAATAACTTTTTAAAAATTAACAGCATATGTGCTTTCCAGTATTGTCCCATGAATTGGATCCTCTGCTTACTATATATATGCCTTTATAACATGACCTTCTATTCTAGGGGGACAGCTGAGATGCTAAGATGCGAGAACAGCAGTAATACAGTATCTGGTAGGCAACAGCTGAGGAGCAAGAATGCTGCTTTGAAAATGAGACCTGCTAGAAGCAGGATGTCATGATGCTGGAAAGTATTTTGGTTTAAGACATTTTAAGGATTTACCACATCCTCTGCTTCCCAAATTTTCCTTTGCTCTCTCTGCTTGGTCCCTTACTTCTGTGCAGTTGGTGTGCACCTGAAGCCTGCTATATTGCCGGGGTGGCTTGTGAAGGTGTTGCCTTGCGTTCATGGCTGATGTTGAGGATGTAGCCTCAGCCTAGTTCTGACACTGTTGTCTTCTGTTTTCTTTTTATAATCCCAAGTGTGTTTTGTATCTGCAGGGTTGTGTTTATGGTTCATTGCTGACACTTAAAGAAATCAGGACTGAATTATCAGAAGGACCTTTCTGGTGCTGCTCTGCCCACCAGCCCTTGCAAGCACAGAGACAGAGGACAGACCTCTGTTTTCTCTGAGCACCTAAGTGAAACTTGCACTTCTGGTGTTTTGGGGCAGATGTCTTAATTCTTGGCATGAATTCCTGAGCTGCCTTGCAGGGTTAAATGGAGAGCTTCCCTGTGCTGAATAATTTGCCCTTACAGGAGCTGATAATGGCCCTGCTTGAACTATGGGCTGGTTTGGGTAAGCAGCTTCCTCTTAACGCAGGGTCTGAGGGTCCTTTGGTAAAACATTAGCAGAAAGTTAGTGAGGTCTCGTTGTGCTGAATCTATTCCTGTCTGTGTAGAGCTAATTTAACTGGACTCGAGGTTAACCTGACCTCAGAGGGAAAGAGTATGTGATTCAATTGGCTCAAACCAATTGAAACTCAAACTTATTTAGATGCATACAGAAGAATAATTAATGTATAATTGGCTTGACTTCTTCAAAGAAGGAGTCTGTGTAAAGAAGCTCCTGTGATACCTTGATCATTGCAGTACAAAACCTAATAAATGTCACCAGTGGCTTACCTGAAAATTCCCCTGTATCAAAGTATTTTCTTTTAAAAGATTCAAATACATTGAGATAAATGTGTAATGTTTGAAACAGAGGCTGTACTGGAGAATATGCAGGCAGGAGGAGAAGTGACGTAGGTCAGGGAGAAGGATTGCCTGTTCTGTTCCCCCCTCCCCACTGTGCCCCGGACCCCTAGATCTGGCAGTGATATTCTGTGTGGTGATAACACCAACCCTGTGGGGCTGAAGGGGAAGATGCTCAAATCAAAGTGTCTTTGGATTTTTCTAAAGCTGAAGAAGTAACAGTCTGCGAGATCTTGGAACAGAGGAAATATCTGTATTTGGAAGATAGTCCCTTCTGGAAGCTTTTGTTTTGTAAACATATCAATTTATTTTAAATTCACCTAAAATACTGGCTGTCTTCTATCTTTTCCATCTGAACAAATGCTTCTAGGATTGGAGAAGATGGGATGTAACTTCAGGCAGGGGATCTGCTGCTATAATGGGTCTTGGAGTCTTGTCGATTCCAGCTGTGGTTTGTCCACAGAGGATTTCCCCACTCATGCACTGTTGTCTCTGGTCTTTCCAAAACTAGCTGGAAAGGTCTCCAAGATAAGTTGGCTTTTTAAGGCTAGAATTGAGATTACTTACCCTGTTGTAACTGTGGTTTATACTAGGAGCATGAAATGCATGTTACAGTGACAACAAAAACAGTGGCATTAAACTATTGCTTTACTATTTACATGAACTAAAACATTATCTGTGTTTCTGAAACCAACAATCATAATTTTCAGCAGTTTTTACCCGTAAATGCAATACAGTTTATTTTTTCTGCTATATGAGGTGTCTTATCAGGTGTTACTGAGCATAACTGCTGTAAGTAACTCCTAATTTACAGCTTGCACTTTTTATAACCTCCAGAAAGAAATTATTCCCTCACTGACTTGTCTTTAACCTCAGTAAGAGCTGCATAATTTTGGTTGTGCTGTAATCTTCCTTCTAAATCACGAAAATAAAGGCTGGAAAGAGCTGCCGTTGAGCTTTATCATGTTTATATTGCTCCTACAGGAGGCATTCCACTACGGAGGTATGCTGCATACGGTGCATCAAAAGCAGCCCTGTCCATGTTTTCTGGAGTAATGAGGCAAGAGCTTTCTGATTGGGGAATTAAAGTTGCTGCAATTCATCCGTCAGGCTTCCGAACAGGTTGGTATTTGACATTTTGGGTAGTTCTTTCTGCCTCGCCTCTTTCCCTGTAGTCCAGCATCCTCAAACAGGGCTCTGAGTGATTCTCAGCAGTCAGACTTTTTTCCCATTCTTCACATTGGTTATGGAAATTAGGATCCACGTTTTTTGGGGGGGGAGCTGTTCCCTCCAGTTCTGCACACAGCCTGCCTTTGCCTTTCTCCTGGGTGGAGGGGAGAGCTCTCTTTTCTTTGAGACAGGGCAGCGTTCAGGCGGTTGGTGCTTTCCCGCTGCTCTAGCTTTTGTTGAAGTTAAACCAAGCATTACTGTGTGGTTGATTTGAGAGTTACAGCTGTCTTGTCCTGCATGAGAGCTTCGGGACTCAGTCACTTTTACCTTTCTCAATCAGAGCTCTTTATCGAGCTGCTCTGTCTTGCATTGGAGTAACTGCAGCAATACCGGTCATCTGCTTGCTTGCTGTCAATATTACTTTACACAGTCCCGAGCTTTCCTCTCCACTCCTTCCCTCTGCTGTGCTCCTGCTGCTTTCTGTTCCAAATCCTACCTCCTCCCTGAGGGTACAGACTCATCTCCTGCTGCGCCCTGTGCCCACAGGGTGGGTGTCACACAGGTCCCCGCTCTGCCTGGCAGCTACCTGAGGACAACATCAAATCCTACTGCTGCCTGCCCAGAAAGTCCTGGTGACTTCAAGGAGACAATTTTTCTGTTGATGGAAAGCAAAATGGTCTTTTTCATAAAATCCTGTGCCCTTGAATGCCTCTGCTCCTGGTGAGGGGCCCTGTGGACAGATCTGCAATCGTGCCTTTTTAGGTAGAGTTGACAACCAACCGGTGTATAACCTCCAAGCTTTTCACATAGTCTGTGCTTTGTGCTTTCTCTTCCCTGCCAGGTAAAAGCCCTCGCAGCTAACCAGCTGTTCTGTCTGTTCTTCACTGAGCCAGTTTAGAACAACTGTGAATAACGGTGGTGGTGGTGGTGGTGAACAACTTATTGGCTATTAATTATAGATGACATTTTTTTTAAATCCAGCCCCAAACCCACTTGCTATGCTGTGATGTTGCTGCTGCAGGTATACTAGGCACACCTGAGCTGTGGGATAAGCAAGAAAAGGAGCTGATGGAGAACCTCCCAGCAGACACAAGACGAGACTATGGTGAGGACTACCTGCTGGGGCTGAAGAGCTACCTCCTGCACGTGGCCGCGTACTGCGACGCTGACCTCTCCCCCGTGCTGAGCGCTATCCTGCACGCTTTGCTGGCCAAGAGACCACACGGCTTGTACAACCCTGGCAAAGGGGCTTATGTGGCCCTCTGCGCCTTCTGCTACTTGCCTCTCTGGTTCTATGACTTTTTCGTTAGTAAAAAGCCGAGTACTGAGTCTGTCCCAAGGGCTCTGAGAACATCAGGAGCTGAGAGCAAGAATCTTTGAGGTATCCATCAGCGTTTGTCTTACTTGATAGGATAACTGGGAAAAACTCTATTTTAGGGCACTGCTATTTATTGTACTGTCTTTGTTAAATTGCATTTGCACTGCCTTGCAAATACAGGTTAACCTTTGTGTTAAGAGTAATGTTCAGGAGAAGTGGTGAATAAGCAGGAGTAGAAAGCTATCCCCAGATGGGGCATTTTTGGAGGAAGTTCAGTTTATCCGTGATATCTTTATATCCTGGCTTCTGTATAATGTATCTCCCAAGGTTACACAGTTCTTGTCTGCTTCAAGAGGCACCACCAACACACGGATAGCTAATCTGTTTTTTAACAGAAAACAAAAGACCCTTGGGAGCTGACAGCCTCCTTAAACATTCTATGAAGCTGCATATATTCATATTATTGTAAAGATTTAGAAGAGTCTAATGCAAATCTTTCTCAGGGCAGCTTCAGCCCAATACAGGGTTTATTTTGTGTCTGTTGCTGTTGGACCTGAGGAATGATTGACCTATTTTTCCCCCAAGTTTTGTGAAGTATAATTGTGATGTTTATAAAGTGTCCTTTTTCTAGACCAAGCAAGGTAAATTAGTTGTGGGCGGGGAAAAAAAGAACGAAGACAGATCAAGACCTTCACAAAGAAACAAATCATCTCCTTCCCACAGCATCACAAAAAGTAATAGGGAGTACATTGGCTAATAATTTGGTATCACTGCCTTGGTCATTCTGTGCTTTGCGTGTATATGCTTGTGTTGCTTTAATCGTTACTAAACTCTGATTGCACTTCTGCTTTTTGTACGATTCCTTGCTCGGTTCTGGGTTTGCAAAGAACTCGTGATTTTGCCTGTTTCTCCTGGCACCCTCCTGTTTACCCCTCTGCTTTGGGAGAGTTTGTGCTCACTCCTCTAAGATCAGTCAGTCTTCAGGTTGGTTTTACTGGAGTCTAGTGTCCATCTTCTGATAAGTTTTGGTTGCTCCCCTTGCCTGAATTAGTTCTAGGAGTGTCAGGTGCCCTCCCTGCTGCTGGTTGTCCCTGCACCCTCCCATAAACCCCTCGCCAACGCCCAGAGGTTGGGCAGCACGCCTACATTTTCCTACCCCACCCTCTTTTTGCATTGCCTGTCACATCATCTGCCTTTGAAAAGCTGTGATCTTTGGAAAAAGCCTCATCCCCCTGCGTTCCCTGGCTTGGTCAGCTGTCGTGTGCCTTGCTTTGGCAAGATCCATTTCTTTTCAGATGTTAGAAAATTGAAAATCATTATGTTCTGGGCTTTAAGCATAATGTGCTTTTTTCCTGTTCTTTCTGAACAAATCCTAGTCTTCTGTCATAATCCTGCTCATGTGACATACTCTTGCAGTCAGCTGAACAAAATAATGATTTAATTTGCATCTGTATTATTTCTCCTCCTGCATCTTTTACGTTAATGCAAGACTTCTGTAAATGTGCAGAGGCAGCTCGGCAGGTTTGGCCCACTTTTAATTTGTGCCCCAGTGTGGAAATCCTTCTGTCCTGTACATATTGTTGTGTTTACTGCTTTTGTTACTGAGGCTTATCTCTGTGGGTTTATATCGGTCCCCTGATCACAGACTTACGCTTTCCTTCAAGAAAGTGTGACTAAAATGTTTTTCACTCAAAAAAAATCTGGGACTATTTCTGTCTCTCTGCCCATTTCTTCCTGTATCTGTTTCCCAAATTTTTTATTTGTCAGCGAATTGCATAATAAAGAAAAAGAACATTTAGTAACTGGATTGTTGTGACTTCTTCTGTCTCATCTGATGCTTTGTGCTTTTTTGGGGACTGGTGCTACAGTCCCTCCCTTCCCGGGCTGCCCTTGTTCCCACAGTGGGAGAGCACCAAGGAGGAAGGTGGTGGGACCTTCTCCAGGGAAAAGGGGCAGGAGGGCAGCCGGTGCCTTGCTTTGGACAGGACATGATCCCAAATGGCCCAGACAGATGGTGAGCCAGAAGGAATGGCGGTGCTGTGGGATGCAGAGCTGGCGGCATGTTGGGTGGCAACGGAATTTTAGCTACCTTTAGGGTAGAGGGAACTTGCTGCCAGTCAGCTTATCTCCGTCTCTATCTTGTATGGACTTGCTTGTTTTTCTCTTAACACCCAATTTAGGCGTAACTTAGATGGGCTGGAATTTTGCCTTCAGGCACATTACGTATTCTACAATGAAAACTCCTCTCCGTAGCCAGATAGCTGTTTTGCATAGCAATCTTCATAACAATCTTTAATTGTTGCTTTGTTATTTGGCTGTGGTTATAAAATATAATTTTTTTTCCTCCCTTTCGTTTTCTTCAGAGGAATATTATCTTGCACGTTGCAGACCTATTAAATTGGGCATCCACATGGAAGACGTGATTTTTTTTTTTTTTTTTTTTTTTTTTTTTT
>Ga0065711_1003279_pt1 | contig 33065 bp, 21 predicted proteins | sample Hoacrofraction12_FD_59098 | JGI IMG/M metagenome (GOLD analysis project Ga0065711, IMG submission 59098) | Hoatzin crop microbial communities from Cojedes, Venezuela - Epithelial fraction 12 v2 (version 2) | ecosystem: Host-associated > Birds > Digestive system > Esophagus > Crop | place...
CGTCACCCTCAGAGGGAAGAAGTTCTTCCTCATGTTCAGATGGAACTTCCTCTGCTTCAGTTTGTGCCCGTTGCCCCTTGTCCTGTCGCTGGGCACCACTGAACAGAGTCTGGCCCCATCCTCCTGACACCAACCCTGCAGATATTTATAAGCATTTATAAGGTCCCCTCTCAGCCTTCTCCAGGCTGAACAAGCCCAGCTCCCACAGCCTTTCCTCGTAGCAGAGATGCTCCAGTCCCCTCAGCATCTTTGTAGCCCTTAGATTTAGAGTCAGCTTCTGTCACGCAGAGGTTGATTAACTACAGAGAACCCCTCCGCTGCCACAGCCCATCTCTGCGCTCAGAAACACTTCCTACGTTTTCGGTAATGCTCTCCAAATCAGGAATTCCCCCCCACCTGCCCTTCCCCGAGTCCATCACTGCGGGAACCGTTGGCCGCAGCCCGCAGCGCTCAGCTGAGAGTCCCACAAGGCCGTGGCTCCTACGTCATCACTGTGACGCACCGTTTGCTTCCGCGTGCGCCAACCCCGCCGCCCAACAGCTCCCTCGGACCCCGCCGCCGGCAGCCGAGCGGCAAATGGCGGCCCCGGCCGCTGCCGCCGCACCTCGGCCACCTCAGGCCGCTGCTCGGCGCGGCGGGGGGGAAACTGCGCAGCGGTTTGTGCGGGAATCCTGAGGGGATTCTACTCCCTAAGAGCGAAAACTGCCCCCCCGGCAACACCGCTGCAGCCTCCGCTGCCTTCCGGCCGTGCTGCGGCGTGTCTGGTTTCAATAAACACAGCTTTATGTGCAGGCCAAGGCGGCAAGGCTACACGGTAGGCACACGCCGGCCGAGCCCGGCTCCTGCGGCCCCGGCGGGGGGGTTCTGTCAGAGCTCGTCCCGGCCCGGAGCAGGGCCCCGCCGGCCCCAAGGGCCCCCCAACCGCTGCCCCGCGGAGCGGAGGTCGGTCGGACCCTCCGGCCCAAGGAGCCCGGCGGCTGCGCGGCCCCCAGCTCCGCCGTCACTCACTGCTTGCCCAGCGCCGCCATCTTGTCCCGGCCGCTGCCACCGCCAAGTAAAGCCTCCTTCGGTGCCGCGGCCGCAGATTCCTCGCGGCCGAGACGCCCCGTTCCCCGCCCGCTCCGGACCACGCTGCGGTCCCGCTCCGGAAGCGAAGCAGAGGGCGGGCGGAGAGGACCGGCGGCCCGGGGGGATGAGATTTTTAATGGCCCATTGGCGAGTGGCGAAAGTGCCGATAGGGGAAGGGCGGGGAGCCTGCAGCGCCTCAGGGCAGCGGGCCCGGCGGCGGGAAGGGCCCTGAGGCGGGGAAGGCCCGCGAGGCGCCGTCCCCGGGGGGCGGGGAGCCCCCCCCTGCCCCCCTCAGTCATCTCCCGCCCGGAGACGTCGCTTGTTGCTGACGAAAGAAAGAGGAGCTTAATTTCCCAAAATTTTATTAAAAAAGTGATTCTGCCAAAAGAAGCATTATTGGAAAGATGAAATCTTGCTGCCGACAGCACGGTTGGCTGTAATCTCAGGCTTCTTCCCAACAAGAAAGTTTTTTTTTGCTGTATTAAAAGTGTAGGGCTTTGCCGCAATGCATTCAGAAGAAGGTGACAGAATGCTGATTAACAACCTGTATTTAAAATTATTCCTAAAAAGTAACTGAAGGAGCCTGAATCTTGACAATTTTTGCTGTCTCATTTATGAGTGTTGTAGCTTGTTCATCATAAACTCGCCCCTGCCTCGCTTGCTCTCATCAGAATTAATTTAAAAGAAGAAAATGCAATCGAGGTTTTAAAGTTTAGTAGATACAGTTGCAAAATAGTTTCCTTTAATGTTTTTATTGCTTTTTCTTAATGATCCCTAACAGGCTTCCTGTCATTTTAACAACAAATACTTAGTAGCTATGCATAAAAAAGCAACAGTTAATGGAATAAAAGACGTCAAACAGGGGGATCAGTGCAGCTGGACGGGGACTCCGGAGACGTGACCGGCGGCGCGAGGGAGCTGGGTGCTGCTGGGNGCTGCGGATGGAGGGGCGTTGGGCGCTGCGAGCGCCAGGCAGGTCTGCACCCAGCCGCACAGGCACTCGGCGGGCACGGAGCCCGGCTGCACCGCTGCCGCTCCGCGTATGCCTGCAGCGAAGAGGAGAGGTCAAAACCGTCACTGGTGTGGCTACACGACTGAACAGAAGATTGTAGAACCACAGAAACATTAAGATTGGAACAGACCTCTAAGATCAAGTCCAACGTCAACCCAGCAGCACCACGCCTGCTAAACCATGTCCTGAAAAGATCATCCCGTCAGTGGGGCTTTCCCTGAGGCCAGGAATTGCACCCTGGAAAATGGTGATGCTCTGAAAAGCGCATGGCGTTATTGGGACAGTGACTGGTCAAGCACGGGAGTGTTGCCTTTTTATTAGAATTTATTTTGTGTTGTGGTAGGTCCCCTGTTGTACAAAGTACCCTGCTATATTTTCATGCTAAACATTTAATACAACTATAAGTGTTGTTAAGAAATTGTTGTTTGACATCACAAAAAGTGCGCTTTTTTCCCAAGCTCAGATTTAAGCATAATCATCCTTCAAAGCTCTTTTACTGCTACTAAAGGTCACGACAGAATCACGCCATTAAAGGTTGCTCTGTCAACAGAGCGTGGGTTGGTTTGTGCTCTGTTCTATATTACAGCACACGTACATGGAACATACAGGCATTATCTGATGTTCACTTTAAAGGATTTCCTATAACTGAGTTACACCTGTATTCACACCGCTGATCTGACACTACTCTCTCAGAGTAAGTTCCATCCTGGGAAACTAACTTTTTGTCGCATACCAGCAGTTTGCCAGAGCTGCATTATTTTAGTTACACCTACATCCCTAACTGGAGGAAGACTGGATGCTCTAGGCCTGCTTCGTTCTTTCCAGTGAACTAGTATGTATAAGGAGAACACATGAAAAGGAACCATGACTGCATTAAGTGTTCACTCTTCATCAGTAGGCAGGGTACTGTTGATAAATATCCCCAGCTAAATTAACAAGTCTTGTCCACATTTGATTTTTAACAGGCCCCTCAGCCTGGCACTAGATCATCAAGGGAGGGATCTCAACAAGAACAAGAGTCATTTCTCTTGCAGGGATATTGCAAATAATAATAACCTCTTGGCTGCTCTGGCACCAACAAAGCTCACATTCATTAAAGGAGAGAAAGACAGACTGAAAACCATCTCCTGTACATGCCCAGTGAGTATATTAAGTACCTGGCAGATGGTGTTTACAAAGAGGAGGGCTCACACTGTCCTCCCACAGTCATGTTGCTGTTTGGAGCTGGGTCAGTCCCTAGGGCAGGGCATGGAGGTCTGGAGTAGATTTGCTTGCCAAAAGAACGATCATTCTTACTATGTTTATCTGGAGGTTTACAATGAGATCACTTGTTCTGGTAGGTTTCAAAGCTGACCTGCTCCTTTTCCCTTAAGGCAGTGAATTTTGATTCTAAATTTAACAGGTTGACTTTTATTGACCAAAAAAGACTGCAGATATTTAGGACCCTTTATCTGTTGTTTAATCTATTGTGAAATGAAAGTTAATTTCTGAAGTAAGGACCTTAAAAGCACACAGCTGAAGACTGCCCCTGACACTTTCATTGCTGAGCTGCGTCTGGTAATTTCACATTCAGTTTATGATATTTACCAGTGATGCAGTCCAGCACCAGCTCTGCTTGAACTTGCACAGATGCAGCAGTTGGATCAAAGCAATAAATCTTCTGAATCAAATTGTCATCAAGTTTCTGCAATGCAGAGAACAAAGAGTCAGGTGGCGGTGAAAAACTGAAGAGCGTGTTGCAGAATTAAAGATGGCTAAGACAAGCATATAGGAAATCTGTAGCTAACGAATTATTTCACTACCAATTCACCCATGGCAAATTCCACTGTATCTTCTTCGAGGAGGAAGAACAGAAAACAAAGTCTCAACATTTTGAAGTCTCACCAGTTTACACTGACTCCAGTTCTCAATCTTCTCTGAGCCCTTCCAGTCTGGATGGAGAAGCAACAGCACAGCCTTAACTATGTTATGTCCCAGAGCCGGCGGTTCTACACAGCTCTTTATTTCAGCAAAGCTCTCAGCACCGAGTTTCTGGACACACTCACGCAGGTCCTGCAGCATGATCCAGTGGAACAGAATCCCCCCATGCCTCAAATTTGCCACGCGTTCTGCCTCTGGAATCAAAAGCAAACCTTTCAAGAAGTTTCTTAGAAACATCTGCTACTCAAGATTTATGTTATTGACTGAAAGGCTCTGCCCGCTTTATGATTATCTCTCTGTCTCCTTGACTGATTGATTTGTGTACAGCCCAAGTATCCCACAAAATTTTTTAAATGGGTATGTGCTTGAGAAGGAGACAAAACTTGCCTCAGGGGCAAGCAGAGGTCCTGCGACTGTGGAGGGTTCAGACATGCAGGTAGTTATGGACATTAAAATTCTTTTTATCTTAGTTGGGGCAGTTCTGAAGAGGACACGCTAGATCCCTGATAAAACAAAGCACCTTGCTTCACACCTTTGATTTCAGTGGGACTTGGGCACAAAATACCCTGTGAACCAGAGACAAAACTTAAACATTCTGTTTAACCATACTCTGCTAAGCACTTAGGCTTGCTCAGGAGTAGTTTATGTGTACCAAAGCTTTGCATTTGTCTTCTCATACTTGTAGGAATGATACTTTAGATGTGGTTTTACTGAGATTCCTAATTTCACTTCTAAAAAAATTATCTTGGCTCTATATGCACAATACCCAGTACATAGGTAGGTTCTGTTTCCTCTGAAGACATCTTCAGTATCTCGGAGCAGGCAGCTTGGGCCATCTTTAGCATTCTCTGCAGGTCTTTGTGTTCGTGAGGTGGTAATTTCTGGTAGTGTCCAATGCTGATATCAAATACGCCAAGAGCTTGTCCTGATAGGTCACGGAGAGGCACTGCAATGTGGCATTCTCCACAGACAGAAGTGCGAATGACCACTGAGCTGTCGATGCACTTAAACAGGTAATCTCTGAGAGTAAAGAGAGGAAAATGTACTAGACTTTAGCATTCTAATTTCTTTTGGTAATTTATTTAGCATATTTTAGTAAGATTCTGTTAATCTCTTGTTGTTAAAACAAAGGTATTACATTACTAAATCATTGTTTATTTCCTTGAACTGAAATATGCACAGCTTTAAGTATCACTCAAGCCATATACAAAGAGGAGAAAATAGCATGGTGGAACACAATATTGCTTAGCTAAGGCAATTGCTGAAAATCATAAGAATTTAACAAACTTTGCTTTAAAAACAGTTCCCTATTTGTAACCATGTTGACATTTGTTCTACAGAGTTTTATAAAAAGTAAGAACATCTGCTGGAACAGCAAATGGCTGTTCAACCAACTTTGACAACAAGGATGATATGCTTAAAAGAGAAGTCTGTGAGGATCTTGGCAGTGGAAGGAAACAGATAGCTGAAGGAAATAAGACTAATATGGCCAGGAAAAAGGACAGATTATTCTAAAGACCAAAATGCTTCAGTGCAGGCTCTAATCCTCCAAACATTTCACAGCAGACGTAGAGCTTGCTTGACAGCTCAGCTGGTGAGCATTAAGTTGGAAGTTACGTTTTGCAGGCCTAAACTTAAAGAGAAAATACTCCTTACTCCTTCATAATTCACTGTCACATGCATAAGCACTACAAGCCTTGATAGTGAGAGAGCTACACTCTGGCAGGGTTGCATTACCGTGGGCTTTACATAATGTGGATGATGCCTGATGCAGGCTGGAGTCTAGCAGCAGAGGTGATTTGTCCAATTGCAGGTGCTGAAGCCTACCTTAAGAGGTTTTCTTTTCTGAGGAGGAGAACAGGAGAGCTATGAATTTCTTTTTGTCCTGTATTATCTGCAGTCATCATCTTGCGCAGAGCGTAGTCCCATGTCTGCCAGAAAGAAAAGGGAGGTTTAGCTGCATCCAAGAAAGGAACAGCCATTTTGAAGCTTGGAGAGGGAGGAAATTGTTTATTTCTTAAAGGAAACTCCTATGTGCATTCAAGTGCAATGGGACGGTTTAAAGGCAACTCCCAACAATGCTTGGTTTTATTCCCAGAGCGTATTGCTCAAGATGCTTGAAGAATGTGCCCTGGACCTCCCTCAGCCAGACTAACCCATCCCCAGGCTCCACGCTGAGGAACTCCCACAGAGCAAGAAGAGGTTTCCCATGTTTCTCCCATCCCCCTGCAGTCCTCTTTCTCATGTCATGTTTGTGTCAGTGTGCCTTGACATGTGAAAAGCACAGAGGGGAGCAAATGCCCTGGCTATCCAGCAGCTAACAAGGGAACAGTGCAGAGCCTGCAATGACAACAGAGAGCTGCCAACATAAACCATGCTTATCAGAGGAAGCAGCTGAATTATGGCTACAGCAGATGTCATACAGACTTTGTGATGACACAGGATCAGTCCTAAATATTGCATACACTTTTCATCTTCTTCACTCTCTTGTATATGAAATGCGAAGCTTCCCAGGGCCCTAGTGCCTTCTCAACAACTGGAATATGATCTGCAGGGAGGGGGGCTGCCTTTACAAGCTAGCTAATGGGGAGCAGCCGCTTCCTGAGTCGTATTCACATCTTGGCTGCTGACATTAGTTCAGAATGAAGAGCTAATACATTAGCTAGGACATTCTTTTTTCCTACAAAATACCATAATTTTGTCATGGACAGAATCTCCACAGAAGAGCATCTCCCTTTGTGGAGGTCCTGAACAGCAAAGCTTTAGCAGAGACTTGCAGTGTTGGCTAACCTATGCATGGATGGATGGGTGTGGGGTTTTTTTCTGTTGGTTGCTGTGCAGCTGTAAGCACTGAATTAGGAGAATATTCCCTTTTCCCATGGAGAAGGAGCTATACTAGCAGTGCTCTTGAATCGTTTTACATGAGAGGATGCAAAGAATGAAGACTGGCATCCTTCAGAGAGGGAAAGTTCCATCTCTACCTTTGCAGCCCTTTTGTTGCATAGGCAGGCACAAGAATCACAGGCAGGCTTCAGTTTTTATGATAAAACCACCGTGAAATGACAGGCAGCTAGAAATGGCAGGTCCTCACTGAAGTAGCCTTATCAGCCCCTGACTATTACAGGCCTTTTCGCTGCAGTAATCTGCTTACCTTGTCTTTGCCAGGCTCCACTAGGTATGTAGTAACAGTGTGGATGCTGGGTGCCCTGGGATACAGCCAGTCCAGAGCAGTAACAGTCATTTGTAGAACATTTTCCAGTGTGCAGATGTGGTGGTAGGCTTTGCTGAACGCATGAGAAACTCCCTGTGAAAGCAGAATCCTCCAAATGAGCCAGACAGTTCCACATGATTTGGGGAAAAAGCTGGGGAAATGTTCATGTGGAAAATGAAGCAAAATGGTTGTAACAAGTTACTTCAATCACAACTTATAAAGCTGAAAAACGACTGTAAAATGTCCCTTCTCAAGTCAGGCTCTAAATGTCCAGAGCACCCGGGTCACAGCCAAGTCCTAAAGCAGACAAAGCTGGTTTTTAGCGGAAATAGCCAAACTGACTGGTAACGTTGGCTTGCTGCGCTCCCTGCTGCCCACACCAAGCATCCACAATGAGGCTGATTCGAAAGAGCATCCCAAAGAAATTCCGCCTGCTGTTGCTTATAATTAGTCCGCCATGTAAAAAGTAAGGTTTCATGCCACTTTATGGAAACAAACACAAATAGGAGGTTCAGAGCTTCAGGAAATAAAAGCTACTATCTTTGAGCTTTGCACAAAAATGCGATTAATTTACTAGTCAGGAGAAGCTTAAATAAATTATTGATGAAGCGATACCTCATTATCAATTACAGGTAAGATACTAATTGGGAAGACATACCACTTGCACCATATACAGTAGAAAGGGACCCACAGTTCTTTTCTTAGTTGTACAGCTTACATTTACGCAGAATGAAAATGTAAAAGTCACACAGTCCCTACACAGTTTTCTGAAGAGTGGTCTAGCAAACTGCTTTCTGATGGTGCCCACCTGACAGAAACTGATCTCATGGGCCAGAAAGATGGTTTTCTCATGCTGGTCCCGAAGAGTGTCAAGTCCTAGAATGCCAAAGGCTCTCCAGCGAGCATCGTGCAACGGCAGGACCAGGAGTGAACCTCTTCTCTCCTCCACTGGGCGATCATAGTTCCAGAAGTGGATATTTCCATGGAGCTGAACTCTTGGAACATGGATTGGCTTTCCCTCTTCAACAGCTGCAAAGCTGAAAAATAAACTTAGGAAGTTTGCTCAGAGTAGCAGAAAACCTTTAGCAAAGCAATAAATACCGCAGCTTTGATCTCTCCCTGTTTGTTGGCATCAGAGAAGGAAGGTGTTTGTTCCTTATTCTGACCACACCCAGAAATACCACATTCACCACATGCATCCCAAAGACAGTGGCAATAAATAAGGCACTTTTCATCCTTAGGACATTTTTAAACCATCAACTAATGAATGTAATGAAAGGGAATACAGAAGCATGCAGCAGTTATATTTAATAGATTAGAAGAAGCAATATTTAAAGAAGGAGGCAAATATGTCTAGCTTTTGGAAATGAGAAGTAAAGAGACATGAAAGCTGTTTATAGTGTAAACTCTAGGGAAGGAAAAGCATTGTTCTCAAAAAATACCCTGTGGATGTAAACGGGTGTAAGGGAATTAATTTTTAAAGCAGAAAACGTAGGCCAAATATAATAGACTTTTGCTAAAGGATGAGATTTATTAGACTATGAGCTAATCTCCCCAAGGAAAGGAGTGAAATCTCAAACAGAGCAGTTCTAAGTAGACCGTGCAAAGTATAAGGGAATGTATACGATAATGAATCATTCCACAACAGTCCCTGAGGAGATTTCGTCTCTGGAGTACTCCATCAGGCTCTGTTTCCAGTGCACCCCAAACACTGCCTGGTATCCTCACATTCCAAACATTTCTGAGAAAAAGGAACAGTTATTTGCAGCTTTTCTTACCTTACTCCATTCATGTCTCTGTAAAGTATCTGGTTTAGAACATATGGGGCATCATCTGCGGTACATGCCACATAGTGTAGGAGAATCTGTCCCCGCTCTGGTGAGAGCTGGTTCTCTTCCAAAAGGGCAATATATGCACTGATCTTCTTGTTATCCCCATGGGCTTCTGCATCCTAGCAACAAAATGTTTCCCATTGCATTATGTACATTAGCCATTGGCTGTTACACTTATTTCATGTACTTAGCACTTGCCTCATTTTTGCTGAGATGCAGTTAGGGTCACTGATTTTGTATGTCATGCACCAACTGCATGACATGCATGTGTCTGTGCTGTGATCGTGCCTGACCAGTATACTCAGCTATGAGCAAGAACACTTCATATTTCGATTGGCAAGGAAAATCGATTTCTTTTTTTCCTGCTGCTAATGGGGAGCAGCTCATATAAAAATAATCCCTAATTATAACCTGTGCCCAAGTGAAACTCTTATGGATTTCTTCTCCAATAGGAGGTTCCTTAGGGAAAATCAGACAAACAAGTGTCAGAGTTGCTACATTTACAAACCTAAATGTTGTAAGAACACTTCAGCTACTATGAGAAGTTTTGCTTTGAGGAGGGACTTAATGGTGAAGGACAAACATCTGAAGTTGCAGCTGCAAGTTAAAAATTAAACTATATCTCCACTACAATTTAACCATCTTTGTCCCAAACTGAGTCTGGTGTGTTTCATTTCAGAAGCTCTAAAACTAGAACTATAGATTTCCAGATTTGAACCAAGTCAGCTCTTCAAAAAGTGAGATATCCCTGGCATGCGTTCTGTACTGGCAGAGCATGGATGAGAATTCTTGTATTGCAGATCTGACCTGTGACTCTTTCTGTGCATAACCATGGGCTCTCCTGAGCGTCGTCTAAGTCCGGAAAGCCACAAGGAAGCCAGCCTCAGAGCAGCTTCCCCCGCTGCTTGCGAGTTCCACTCAAATGCGCCAGGGTCTGCAGTCAGTGTCACAATCCCAACCCCAATCCCTGGGGTGCGTACCTGCGAGAGGGCCTTAAACACTGCTTTGTAAACCGGCTCCATGCTTGCTCCGCTGGTCTCAGCTGCTTGCTGGATATTGTGCAGCCATCTCCTCCTGGCTAAGCTTTGCAGGCACTCCATGCGACTTCGTTTCACGCTTGCAGTCAGAAATTCCACCAAATTGTCAATACCTTCATCCTCATCGCCAGTGAACTCGGCAGCAACTAACTCAAGGAAAGTCTGGAATGCCTTTGGGGATAGCTTCCCCACTCTGCTGAGCTGTGGGTAACGGGAGCAAAGGTGTTTCTTTGCTAGGAGAAGAAACAGAAAATAAGACAGGGACAGTCTATTTGAATAAAATGTTCTGCTTTTCTCGTGCAAAATATGAAGAAAACCTAAACTGGCTTTCGGTGGAACGCTCCAGTCCATCATTCTGGGTTTCTCCCAGCTATCTGCTAAATGTAAGTTGTCATCCTGATAGGTCATCATCTCTAGCTTCAAGACTGGCTGCACCATTTCCTCTAGATGCCTACTTAGTCGCCTACTGAGAAAGAAACATGCACGGCATTGCTCCTGGGCCCCTTTCGTACCTCTGCAACACACGTAAACAGCAAAGGTCAATGGAAAATAAGAAAGCTGCTTGGAGTTATCAAAAATGAGAGGTATCTTCACATCAGAACCAAATTTTATGGTTGCTTGAGGGGCTGGTGGGACTGGGTTGCAGGTGGGCATTCTGCATACAGTAATAGTTGAGACCTTACAGCAAAACTATTCATCAATCCCATTAAAAATGTAAAGGCCAGAATCTGCAGATGATTTCACAGACCACTCACATTCCTGGATTTTCCATTATATACCATACTTGCAGACATTACGGTTTTCTTTTGAAGCCTTCCAAAGTAACTATCATTCTTAATTACCTTTCTTTAGGTGCCTTTGATGAATTATTGAAATAACATTTGTATTGTGCTAAATCTCATAAATGAAGAGCAAAGAAAATGAAAGCTCTGCTGAAGTTATACAGAGGTCAGGAGAACAGTGCCCCGGCATCGCCTGTACTGCACCAAGAGATGTAGGTGTGGAGCAGAAGGAGCAAGAGAGCTTTTATAAGAAATACACGGTTTAGAAGAATAAATTAGTATGAAAAACATCTAAAATAATGAAGTGCTGCCTGTTAGCTCCCAGGGGAGTGAAGAAGCAGAGATGACTGCACGGAGGCTGCTCCTTCCCATCTTCCCCAAGGCTGGGGAGTGGAGTCCTGCCCCAGTCCCCTTTTTCATGTCCCAGAGCTTGCAGCTGAGCTGGCCCAAATACGGGCAGCCGAGCTGCAGTAGAAAGGTCTGGCAGAGTTTCCCTTCGCTTGGAGGAAGGAGGAACGCCGCAAGGGTCAAACTGTGATTCCCCAGAACTGCTTTCCTCTGCTCATTGTAGCTCACAAACTTCCAGTGTGCCCAGGGGTCCTGAGGCCAAACGGGACTCATCTCAGGCTCGGAAACCTGACAGCCCGAGGATGAAAATGTCAACGGGTTTCCACCCCGCGGCAGCCGCTCCCGGCGCCGGGCTCACGGGGGTGCCCTCGCTCCGCGGCCGGAGCCGCCGCCGCCCCGGGAGCGCGGGACCCCCGGCCCTGCCGCCGCCGCTTCCTTCTGCAGCCCCAGCTCAGCTCCCGCGGGCCCCCGGCAGGGAAAGAAAAGGAACGAGAGCCATTCCTCCAGCCGCTTCCGAGCGGCGACCTGAGCAAGCGACGATACGTCCCTAGCAGCGTGGCTCTGCTGTTCAGCAGGGGCGTTTCGCGACCAGTGCGCACCGTCAGCTGTGAGGAACGGGTAACAGAAAATGCTGCGAGTGACGGGAACAGGCGGGGAGCTGCCCCGATGGCCTCCCAGGGCACCCCAGACACCGGTGTTTACGGGAGCTGAGAGCCGCCTCCTTCCCCCGCTGAAGTCAGGGGGCATTTTAGCACTCAGCTGTAGAAGTAGCAAGTACTAACTGGCCCCAGTCGTGGTGGAGCTGACTGTTCATGCTGTCTTATCCTGACCATCACCTGAAGAACATTCAGGGGTTTTTAATTTAATTTCTGATTTGCTGACAGAACTAGGATAGAGAATTTCTTTTTATGGTATAAGAATATTTGGATTTTTCACCTCCACTTTTTCCTGTCTTTGAAGAAAGAGCTGAAGAAATACATACACACAGGGTTGAACACAGCATGATCAGTTCCTTCATTACTGAGCCACAGCCTAATGAATTATTGTTCCATTACATCTGTAACGTTACGCTTTTCACTTGCAAGGAAAATCAAATAATTCTACCCTGTGTTTTCATCCAGGAGGAGTGCGAGGTCTGTGAACCCTTCCTTCAAACCTGCTTATTCTGTGATGGCTTTGAGAGATTAGGTTGAAGCTGCTAGAAATAGTTTTATGTTGCGTGTATGTGGTATTGATTTTGCTATGCTATCTTTCTAGTTATTTGTCCTTTAGTTTATGAGCCCTTCATGGAAAGGACCATGTCCTTCCATATTTCTGTAGTGTGTTCTGGCGTGCTTTGAATACGAGAGCTGTAAACTGCCAGTTTCTTCTGCGGCTGTGCAGCCTGGAGATTATTAACTATAGCATGCTGGTGCGCTTCCCACCCCACCAGCTGCCTCAAGTGAGCTAAAGAATAAAGAGATTTTGGTTGCTGCCAAAATGAGCCATTTTCAGTAACATCTGGCAGAACAAGCAACATGAAGATATGCGTGGAGACGAATAAACCAGTCCTCTCCACCCAAGCACGCATGCAGACATGTTCTTCACTGCTAATACATTATTTCAGAGCACCTAATGCCCACATGTTAATATGTATGAGGCTGCCAGACAGGTCCAGGTGGACCTGCAGCACTTCTGCCTGACCCAAGCCTACTCTGTCAAGGACCAAATTTTCTAAGTTTATTCAGAGAAATGAACCAACAGAGAAGTGAGACTCCAAGCTGCTATCTAATTCATGAGAGCTGTGTAACAGTGTGGATTACTAAAGGCTATTTGAGCCCCATAAGGAAAGCTGGTGTTCTCTCCTATGACACATGTTCCTGCAGATAGCACAGTAGAATGTATCTATACCTGGATAACACAGACAGGCTAGACTAAAAATGCAAAATGTGTCCTGAAGCTTCATGTGTGTTTTTCACTGCCATATCATAACTATATATATTGCATATTACAGCTGAAATAATTTTTCAACACATCACAATATGTGATGAAGGCATTGGGCTACCTCTCTGACTGGGAATCTGTCACAGAGGAGTCTCGCACAGGAGGAGAGGATGGAGCTATGCATTAACAAGTAGCTCTGGATAACTATTCCTTTTCAGTTTATACATCATACCTTGTATGCTTACAACTGCTTGCAAAGACAGACAATAAGTGGTGCTTGCCAACAACTTCATTAGCACTGTCATCGAATGGTTCAAGGCCTACTGTGCTGACATTGTTCTCTCAGAGCAGAGATCTCTCCTTACCCGTCCTCAAGGCCTCTTTTTCCATCCCTTCCTTGAATGTGCTTAGAACAGCATCCACCTCTTCCAGGTCCAGAAACCCGCACGCATTGTTGTCCCACTTCTCAAAAAGTGCCTCCAAAAGCAGTTTCCGTTGGGCCAAGTAAGAGTTGCGGTGAACCTACAACAGAGGAACAGCTGCTCTTTGATAATTCCTGGATACTGATGCTCAGTGTCTACCCAAATATGGAAAATACAGTATTTCCTATGGGTCAGGCCAAATCTGTAAATACATAGCTCAGACTTCGAGATAAATCATTAAATTTGGGAGATACCTGAAAACACTAAACACAGCCGACAGTTCAGTTTTACCAGGCAGAATCAGCACTGCAGACTGTTATTTCACAGTGAAGAAATGAAGCCTGTGCTGGATCTAAGGTGAGATCAACTCAGGTAAGTGTAAGTTTCCCAGTATACAAATGTCTTTGCAGCAAGAACTAACCACAGCCTTGTTAGTAACACCCAAAGATTTGACAGTTTGTACTTCCATGCATTGATATTTTGCTGGTGCTGCCCTGAAGTGTGGGGGCTCCAAGCAAATGCATGTACAGTTTGTCCTTTAAACCCGTTCTTTGCACAGCATACAGTGATAAATGGCTGGAGTGGAATCCTCTCAAAGGTCAAAATACTGGCAGTGTGTGTTGTGTTCAGCATGAGGACAGTAAAGCCATCAGATCCAATATCTCATCCAAATTAGGTCAGCAGCACAGAGGGAAACTGGAAAGAAGTCTAAGGAAAATGCAGCTAGAGAGGCTACTATGGACAGACCCACCATGAAATCTATCTGTACTCTGAATTGATAAGGGACACCCTGATGCTGCCCATGAAGATATTGCTGAAGGGGAATACACATGGTAGGAGCACCTTACAGCTTAAATGTGAAGCATGTGCATATTCACATACAGCCATGCACACAGCAAAAACAAACACTCTTGTTTTAAAATCCTCCCCAAAACATCCACAACCTCATACATACATACCAGTGCAGTAGGCCAGGGATCAGGTTCTTGGCTATTATAAAGGTGAATAAGCAGAATGGAATGTTGTGAGCTCTTTCATAATTGACTGTCAACCTGCCGTGTCACTGCATGCAGCTCCAGAACAGACAGACAACCTCTTAAAGGATGAGGCTGTCATCACTTCTAGAGCTGAGGGCTAGGGAGGGAGGATCCATATGAAAACAAAGGGGTGAAAGATTTCTTGAAGAAAGAGAGAATACAAGGCTGCAAGTGAATAGCTCTGCCAGCATGAGATTAAAAGTTGACTTTGTCAGTGTCTGTAGGCATTTGCTTGTTTTTTGTTTGGACATGGGATCAGCAAAACTTATCAATATTTACTTTTTTTACTTGTTCCATTTTTTCCTCTTCTGTCTGTTTGTATTCTTCTTTGATAAATGCAATAAGCCTCTTCACAGTAGGCAGAGAAATGTCTTCACCAACAAATGTCTCCATGAGCTGTACAAACTGTGGCAGGTTGAGGCAGCTTTCATCAAAGGCACTCCTAGTACAAGCAGCCCAACGGTTCTGAATCTCTGCCATGAAGGGACGTAAGTCTGAAAGGCAGACAGCACAGTGTGTCGCAGGAAGCCAAATGCTGCCCTAAAGCCAGCCACGTGGCAGATACCAACACGGTCCTGAATCCTGCACTGCCTACCCAGTGAAAGTAAGGCTGGATGCCCACTGACTCCATGCTGACTAAAGGCCTTAATCTATTTATACTTTTCTAATAGTATCGCTTCAGATTTATGCTCCAGTCTAGCGTGGATACTATCATACAACCAGTTCAAATCACTGAATACAGGTGAGCTGAAATTACTGTTACACAGCAAGTGGCCTTCTGAGACAAAGACTGCACTGCTTTTGTCTTGAAGTCAGCTTCAGGAATTAGTGTTTATATTCTTGCCCAAACTTTCAGCTCGCAGCAGTAGTGGCATGTCTGCAGACACTGCCAGCCACTATGTGCCCAAGTGAACACACAACTTTGTGACCAAATACTTTGAAATCTCGTGTTCTCACACATCCAGTCCTCTGGAATTGTTGCTCCATAGCTGCTGTACCTGCAACTTAGGTCACAAGTCAGAAGGTCACCTGATGAAAAATAAAATATACCTTGTAATGATAATAAGCTTTTAGCAAAGACACAAGATACAGCTTTTCTAAAAGCTTTTAAATACGTATATCCAAGCTGTAATTTCTAAAGCAGATGAAAAGAGCTGACACAAGCAGTCACCTGACCATGGTGCTTCAAACTCCTGGCTAGCTTTAGCTGGAGAATCCTGTCTGTCTGAGTGTGCTGGACCTGCAATTTTAAAAAGAAATGTTCTGTGAACCAGAGCTTACTAGTCTGAGCATCCAGCTGATTAATATGTAAAATCTACCTCTGTGTCTCTGGAGTTAGCCTTGTTATCAGTAGCTATTTATTTTCACCGTCTGGAAATACGACTTCCTGAAATTCACCTGGTAATTGTTACTTTTCTTAAGCCAGCTACAAATATCCATTTTAGCAAGAGTAATAAGATAAATTCTTTTCCAAGGTTCAAAATGGTATTCAGTTTCCTTGTTTCCATCCACCTTTCTCTCAAAGAGCATCATACCACCAGACCATTGTTTCTGCGAGAACAGGGTGGGAGTCTGCTCTGAAGTACTGCATGGCCCAAGCGATGCAGGATGCGCATCCAGGGACTGGCTGAATGACAGGCGAGTGCTGAATGCTGGAAGTTTACCACAGAAAGCTGTAGGTACCAATGGGCTCTACTATCAGCTTTACAGACCTTTACGTAGCAAGTCTGTCACTAGACTGATCTGGCAATGTAGACCCAGTTCTTGTAGTGCTTTAATATGTGAGACATAAGAGTGTATTCACAGAGTGCTAGCAAGGAGTTTGGTCCTTAAATACCTCTTAGGAAACACACAGTTGCCCAACCACAGCCTTGCTAGAACAAGGGCTTTGTACACAATTAAGAAGTATGATAGCCCTTTGGAAACACAGTGAGAGATCAAAAGAAAAGGTTCCTGCTATATGATCTGATAATATATGTCTCTATGGGCAATCACAGCCTAAAAACTATTAAAAGTCCTTTCTATATTTAATGTGCTTAGGCTCCTGTCTAGCTATGCTAATATTACAGAGCGAAACAGAACATGAGGTTTCTCATTGTTATAAAAATGCTGCTGCTTCAGAAAGTCCCTACTTGAATTAAAGTGTCTACTCAGTGCCTTGAATACAGATCACCAGCAAAGTGACTCACCTGCCGTCCTCTGAGAGGAACACGCTCTGAAACTTTAGCAGAAAACACCACGCTAAGATATCAAAGCGTATGGTCTTGTGTATTCAGAAATCACTCACATCCTTTCAGTAATTTTGAAATGGATTAAATACACACCTATAGTTAAACCAGTCCAGATGTGTATGTTGAAAAACATTAAGGTCTGCCAGAATAAAGGACAATGCTTTACCTTTACCCTGGTCTTGCAGAAGGTCCTCATCCTGCAGACCTGTCTCTGAGCTTGTCTGTTGGCCAAACTGGCTGCCAGGCTGCCTAGAAAAACTCTCTTTTCTTCCAGGAGTTTCTTTCACAACCTCTGCAACTGGAGCACCCTGTTTTGAAGCAATGATGTCCATGTCTGCCACAGCTCTGTCTTCTGAGGTCATGGTTGTAGCTTCAGGTGTTGGTCCTGAAATTGTGTTGGTCGCCCCTGCAATCCATTTGTTCTCCTCCTGACTAACTTGCCCTTCTGAGACAGGTTCTCTGTCTGAGGTATGATAATCTTTCTCCTTATTTGTTTCTGTATCAGGCTCTTTACCCAGGCTAAACTCCTCTTCCACCTGTTTTTCAGATCCAGGTTCTCCATCTCTACTGAGACTGTACCCAGCAGAGGCTGATCCTGGGAAAGCTTCCTCCTGTCTGTCTGCACTTGCAGGCTCAGTTTGCCTCTCAGTATTGATGTCTTCGTGGAAACTGAATTTCTCACTATGTATTGTATCTCCATCCAAATCATTAGCTTCAAAATCAGTGCTTTTCACCACTGACACAGCGTCCTCTCCTTCCTTTCTCGCTTCAGGATTGCTTGATTCTGCTGCTTGGTTTTCTTCCTTAGAAATTCCTCCAGTCTCAGGTTCACTCATGCCCATTTGTTCAAAAAGACCTTCTCTGACACTGGTTCTCATTGTAGATGTACATTGTCTATTGTCACCCACGGGCTGATATGCTGAAATCTCTCCCTCAGGAATTTCTGTTTGAGACAAGACTAACTTTTCACTCAGTTCCTCACAAACTTCCTGGTCTTCAAGGCCTCCCCATAAATCCACAAGATCAATCTCTTGCAGCTCAGTTATTGGCCCTAAAATAGAAAAAAAAAAATTATAAGTTGATAGTTTGCATTGGTTTTATGTCCTCTAGTATTGCATTAGAAAATTTAAAGAAAAAAGGTATTCCCTAGCAAATACAAACTGCTGCAAACATGCATCTCAGAAACAGAACTTCAGAATAATGACTTTGCCTGCACAGAACTGCGCTTGTTCTGGTGGATTACACCATATTTCTTTTGAAATAAATATCAAGTTTCATAATTCTCCATACTAAGCAAAGCTGTAATTTGCCTTGCATTTGATCTTAGCAATTCATTAATGTCCACTATCTTAAAAATATTTTACTTCCATGTAGATGATTCTCTGTGTTTTTTCTTTATCTTTCCATTTTCCCGGAGAAATTTTAGTGTAAACACAAAAGTAAACACAAAAGTAACTTCTAATATTGCCCAGTAAGAAAGGGCAATTGTTTCAGGAAAAGTAGTCTTTCTTTAATGCAAAAAGTACTTCAGAGTTTTGTAGGAAGGAAAAGCTTTGGATGCTGAAGTATTTCTGAACATAGCATTACAGTTTGCAAAATGTGTTTACAAATCATGGTGTATAGGTCACAGCATTCATTTGGGTCCTTTTTTAGGCTCTGTCCATTTCTGGTAACACTTACAAAACATATATTAAGTATACAACCTCATGTGACCTCCTAACCGTTTAACCACAGTTGAAACATCCCATATACTTACACTGTCTCGGGTTACCGAGTCCCCTCTTAGCGATCACCGGGCTGCTGTCATAGAAGTCTACCAGCAGGGCAAGTATTTTTTGTCTATCTAAGAGACCAACCTAGCAAAAAGATCACAATTATTGGGATTTTCCTGTGGTTCTTGGGACTTATATCAACATTTGCAGCCCTACAAGGCACCATTAGATAAGAATTACCTGTGATTGAAAATTATCCATAACCAGAACATCAGTACAAATTTCAAAGAAGCAAAAATTTCTACTCTGGGCTTAGCCAGAGCTCCTCCTATGTATCACTTTGCAGGCACATCCTCTTGCATATTCCTGACAAATTACAGTTGGATGATTGTAAGCGCTTCTGCCAAAGGACTTCTTCATGTAAAGATCAAAGCCTCAACATTTCACACTTTCAAGACAGATAGCGATTGCCTGACAGTACTATGGAAGAATTTTCACATATTATGGGCTGTGCTGTACTATGTTAGTGACTGCACACTGTAGTTTGGTTTTGTGCCCCATCACTTCCTTTGAAGCATTACGTATTGGCAACTACCTGGGAAAATATTAGTCTGAAAATCTGAGCTATTATGACAACCTCCCTAATTTCCTTTAAAAATTCATGCACATTTGACCACAGAGGTGAGAGGGGTATCTGTAATTCCAGTGCAGAGGAACACACAGAGTTTAAGTCCTTAGTATTCAGGGTGAGTGTATGCTGACAATAAAACCAGGAAAAGACAATGAAACGGGTCATTTCCAATCAGGAAATTGTGAGTCTAAAAAGTAAAGCAAGTCTAAATGATTGCAAGTTTTCCATTTTATGATGAATTCCTGTTGTCATTATTTCAGTCCTGTCACCTTTGTAATCTCCCTCCCGTTAGTGAAATATGGTCGTTAATTAGAGAACAGATTTACTGCAGTTCGTTATTTGTAGCAAGTAGCTTTCCATCTGAATTATTGATTTCCTTTTCACGTTTTGCTCTTAGATTCAAAACTGCAAAATGTAAAATTCACCAAGCTATTAATTCCTTGTGAACTTTTCCTGCCCTTAGGCTGAAGAAATAAAGGAAGAAGTTCGCCGCTTTTTTCTGGAAATGAGCTCAAGATGACTGCGCTGTTTATAATCTTAAATTGTAATTAATGGCATCAAGGTTTAGGAACAGAGGATTCAAAAACAACTGAGAGATACCCGTCACATCCTGGTGAAGTGTCTCCCAAGGAAGCTAATAGGGAAAACAAAGTGAATACATCACATTTGCTGTTACAGCAACACCTTTCCTCTACAGGGAGTTTTTGCAAATTCTGAGGAAAGGATCAGAACTGAAAAGAAACCTGTCATCCAGTCCAGTTGTAGTGTTTCAGACTCCTGTAACTTCTTTCGTGCTGGTAAAAAATTGCTAGAAATCACAGCCGAATTTCAGCCGTGTGTGGGTTTGGAACAACAAATGTCATCACATAATTCTGGCCCTAAACTTAAAAGATGTAGGCCCTGATTCCCAGTATCTTCATCTTCTTGTCATTAATACACAAATATTTTGCATGCTCCCCAGCAAACATTTCTGTAGGCTGTTTGTTTTTCAGTTGAATATATCAGATTGGGCTCTGCATCCATGTAGTAGACATACAAACACAGAACATGTTTCTGAAGATGTTACCAGATCAGTGTGTAATATTTGGATTCTCCATTCAGCATTTCCATTACACACATTTAATTTTCCCTTTAAATTTCCTCAGCTGTTACTTGTCACAATCATCTGTCAGTTGCCTTGAAGCTGGCAGCACTAATGCAAAGCTGTATTTTATTAAAAAGGTAAATCAATGAATGAAGTATTATTAAAAGGAAAATAAAAATGCTGTTTGGGGATTCAGATACTTTTTTTCATGTTAAAATAATACACTTGGAGGATTTAGATTACTCAGATTCTAGAAGAGTTTTGTGATTTAGATGAAATAATTTCATTTTTATATATGAAAATAGTAAATTCCTTATAAGAAATTACCTAACATGAATTAGGGATATATTTTCCACCTTGTTTCCATATTTACCATTTACACAGATTTGCTGTTTTATCAGAGGTCTCTGTTACCTCAGGATACTTTTCATTACAGCTTACCTCGGGACAAACGTGTCGCAGTAAAGATATCTGCAGACAAGGAGCATTACAACAGGACAACCATTTCCAAGGTCCTATACTCAGTTACGCTCTTTCTGGGTTCCTAAATTTCCTAGAAACGGTCATTTTTTGTTGTACTTTGTGCGTGACTGACGAGGCTGATGAATGGTTCCTGCCCATCAGCCCTTCGTACGGAGGCTTGTCGGCAGGACAGGCACAGCACCCACTATAAATCACAGCAGACCATCTGTGTTTGTACAACCGCCCCAAACTTGTCTCCACTTTTAACGAATGCCAACTTTAGTGGCTGGAGAGTTGAAACATGTTGACCCAATTTTTTTGTCACCTAGATATTGGTAGGTGATAATTCTCAGTTGTTTTCGGCAACGCTCTGTGATCTATGAGTAATTCCTTTAGCAACACAGACTAAACCAGACGTGCCACTGAATCAGTGATAGGTCAGTGTTTAACCGCTTGATTGTTTTTCTGGCAATGTGATGTGTGTACCTCGAACACCACAACATGCTTGTTAGCGAGCAAGATGGGAAGAACAGACGCTCATGAAAGGTCATGAGAAAGCAGACTCTGTTGCTGCTGTACTGCAAGAAAGGTAATCAGACGTGTCTCAAACTTCATTAGACTGAAAACTCATCTCTGACTAAATTTAGTTACATTTAAGGACTCCAGGCTTAAGCATCCCTGAAAATTAATGCAGTTTCTGAGAAATTATAATTGATGCACGTGAGCACAGAGAGACAATAAACTAAAAATTCACAGAGCTCTTGCCTTTTTGGGCATTAGAGCAGTGATTCAACTGTGTTCTGGTATTATCTTGGAAAGTTTCTGCTTCACTGTATAGCCCAGGCTGTTCTTGCTGAGCTGCCATCCTTCTGGATGCATGCATTTGAAATCACAATAATGATCATGTGGATACCTTCTAATTTGACTGTAATTTAAACACTGCTTTCTCAGCTCCCTGGCCCTAATTGCAAGTCCCTGAGGCAGCCAGCCACACTCCCCATGCAGACTGGAATAACTGCCTGCTACCAAACAAATGTAAATTAGGAACTGAAACAACTGCTTTGCTGTGCTTTGCAGAATGAGTACTACAGGTAATGGATCCCATTCAAGTGGTGGAAGTCCTTGGGTTAGTTTGCATCTTTTATCTTCCCTGTGGGCACAGTACAGCAGGACCTAATAGAGCTATACAAAAGAAACCAGGTCAGGTTTAAAAGAACTGCATGGTCCACACTACAGTTTAGTGAACTCAATTTGAGAGCAAGGCTACCTCGGAGGGTAGAAACAGCAACTATGTTTGTGCTCTGATCATTTTTTTCTGGGCAGCGGTGGCGTCTGTGCTGCTAGCTGCTCACTCTTGTTATGTTAGGCTAGCATTTTTGGCTCTTTGCCTCTGAGATTCCACTGGGATTAGTAGCGTGGAGATGGTGACTACTGCCACAGAAATAACAGGAAGAAAGTCACATTAAATCATGAAAGGGAAAGGAGGGATCCTTTCAAAATGCATGGCAAAGATAAGACTTGGCTTTATATATTACTCTACCCAGGAGGATCCATCATAGCTCTTCTTGACAGAGCAACAGGAAAACGAAATGTCTTCTAACTGAGAAGTAGACACATTTCTTTCCTCATCCCTGAAACAGCAGCTTGCCTGCTATTCGCTAAAACGGACCATTGGTGTGCAAACGTGCTGTGTAATTCCATTCTCCTAGAGGTAATGACATTATTAGCATGACATTGTAGAGCACAGTTTATTCTGGGTAGGCATGCTGTAAACATCACTAGAAGAGTGCTGGATGGAATATATAATTTATGTAGGGGAGAAAACTGTAAGATTATGGCAACCATTTGCTGTGTAGTAGCCAGCAGTTGGCTAACTGAGGCTACTCGTTACAAGCACCATAATTTTTGGATGAAGCCCAAGTTTTTCGCAACAGCTTATGCCATTGATTCTTCAGCTCCTACTATTTACTGGTTTTCTAATAAATCTAGCTGGTTTGTTTTTTTTTTTAAATGGGGATACAGGTTTATTCAGCATCTGATAGATAGAGTTTAGAGCTGCTGAAAACCAAATCATGGCTTTTGAGTTCCAATTCCAGCTCTGTAACTGACTTACTGTATTTTAATTTCCTGCCCATAAACTGTGGCTGAAGTTCACAGTACTTTTCTCAGAGAGGTTGTAAAGGTAGATTATTTCGCATTTTCAATTTAAACTATTATGACATTTATTGATAGAAGCCCTAAAGGTATATGAATGAATGCAACATAATTAACACAATATATGTTACTATTGTAGTGATGCACACATTTGCTAATGTCAATCTATATCAAGTTATCTTTTCTGAAGCATGGCTGAATAGACAAATTAGCACCCAAACATGTTGAAGGTGCTGTCAGCACAGGTGATGACCAGAAGTAGTGAAGTTCATGGTTATTTTCTTCTCCAGAATCATCAAACTTCAGCCCAGAGTCATTATATTACATCATTAGCCATCAAGGCTATTGGCTATTTCTGTGTCTAAGAACTACGAACTATGAATTTGAAGACAGTGCAGCACCTATTGTCCTCTAAAATAATGCTGAGTAAGGACAAAGGGAGTATGTGGAGTCAAGAACAATAAAAAAAAGGCAGTGACCCAGAGAAATACCACACTGGAAGCACCACCATATTGAAATTAGGTTGAGAGCTGCTTTGCCTACCTTTCCATAATCACAGTCTAAGAAGAGATCAGTAAACATTTGCCTCCGCATATCATGTCTTATCGTTTCTTGGAAGTCACCAGCACACTGACAGAGATGCTTCAGGATTTCTTGGAACATGTCATTTGAAAAATCTTCAGTGTAGGAATGGACATACTATGAAGAGAAAGCAATAATGTAAATGGTTAGCTTTCTTCAAATATTTTCACCTTTATTTGAACTCTTACAAATCTATTGCATGCAATGAAACATATAGGAATTTGTAGTTTAATTTGATGACGTAATGCAGGCTTGGCGCATAGATGCTATGCTGCCTACTTTGTTCTTTCTTCCGGAAGCAGTAATATTCTCCAAGCAAGCCTGGGACACCGCTGCGCTAGGCACTGCACGAATGCATACTGAACAGTTCCTTTCCCGGCCCAGAAGTCACTTATCACATCCGGTGGTTCAGAGATGCTGGGTCAGAATCCCTCCAATGAAATGTCATTGCTTAAGTTAGGTTATCTCAGGGAGGATGTAAGTTCTCCACGGTTTTCTGCAGCATTTAGTGTCCCTGAATTTACTCCCAAGAAGGCATTTTGAGCCATTAGTATTTGCAGAACTGACAGTCACTCAACTCTCTAATGCCACAAAATGACCATTGCCCACAACTTCTGTGTTTAGACAACCAGTCTGGATATAATAAAACAGGGAAAGAACCTTTTGAAAATGAGCCTGCTGTCACCTAAGTCCTCTGACACTGGGAATACTACTGACTCGAGATTTATTTTAAGTTCTAGCCTTGGAGACACTTTAACACTTTGGATTTATAGCCATGTGGTTTTTATGAGCAAAAGCAATATGGTTCTAAAAATGTGGTGTGCATCACATAAATAATAATGGCCATCAGAACAAACCACAATTCCAAAGCCTGTGCTGAATTATTACAGCAGGTTTCTGGAGCCAACCACCATAACAGGGAACCCATACAGTTAAAAGCAAGGATTTGCAACACACAGAATGTTTCCCATTATGCCATTTTTAGAGTATGGATACCTGACATAAGTGCTAGAACATCTTGGGACTTGTTGAAATGCCGCACAGGCATTAATAAACTGAAATATTAATATGTTATTATTATTCATGTCTATATTGCATAATTTCGAAGTATATGGGACAAGTGGAGAAGAGAGGAAGAGCAGAAAAGCAGCAGCGAACAGCCTGAGGGGTGGCTGGTGGCAAAGAAGAACTCTAATGCAATGTGTGTTTTTTCTGCATTTCAGCATAAAAAGAGAGGATGTAGGTGGGTTGGAGAGAAGGTGGCAGATCTGGGCTACGTGCATCTACTTGCTTTTCAGAGCTATTACAACCCAGAGCCCTGTGACAGATGAACCTTAATGATGACAGCAGTTGGGAGGAGGCAGGTTGGCCAAGCAGCTTGTTATTTTGGATGTCATCTCGATGACACATCCAAAGGCTTGCGTATTAATACTGCTGTCTAACAGCTCCACAGAAATTTTTTTTAGAAGTGTATGTTTGGCTATGTGGGCAGGCGCAACTATCGTAGAGTCAGAAGCTTTTCTTAGCTGATGTGTGTAAAGCACTCTACTGTGTGAAGTACTGTACACATACTAAGCATACATTTATTTATTATTAACCAAGAGATTTTGACACCCATCAGAAGAAAGCTGACATACCTCCTTCTTGCTATCCAGTGTGAGACCTCGCTGTAGTTTGTGAACACATTATCATCAATGACAATGGATCTTTGCTTTTTGTCCCTACTGATCTCAATAGAAATCAAGGAAGCTACACGCAATCATGAAAAATAATCTCACCTTTAAAGCCTGATTTTGACCTGTACGACAATGTGAGTATTTCCCTTGGTGTCAACAGCTTTGTGTCAGACTGCTGGGGGTTCTGCATGTTGGAGTGCAAAGCGTGAGAAATAAACTATTAAGGACTGGTCTCTGGGATTTAAACGCTTTTAATATAAATGACCCCATGAGCTTGTCACGAAGGATGTAAAAATACAAGAGCCACTGTTTTGCATGTCCAAAAAACCCCCTGAAACCCAACAACAACAACGTGTGAGGTCTCTCTACCGAGTTTCTAACAGCCTCTAAGTAACCCAAAGCTGCACTAAATTCAGGGAGAGGGGGGAATTGCCATTTAATTTTAAGGTCCATTAAAAAGCAATGCTTTCCACATGTGAAAGGGCCTAGACCAGTGTGGAGAGAGATCAACCCTCTTTCTGGTTTTGGTGGATGATGCAAACTGATGAGCAAACGTAAATTGTAGCTCAGGATTAGAAGCAGTCCTATCCTGAGAGCAAAGCCTGTGATTATGGAGCAGTTCCCAAGGGAAGTGATGAAAGCTTCATCATTTGATTCAATTAAAACTGGACTGGAAAAAGCATCAGAGAATATATTCCGAGAACAACATTGCACTGGCCGGTAAATCAGACAGCTTGACAGTCCATGTCTTTTGTACTTCTGATCTCTGTTGTCATATCTTTAATTGAGTTAAAATAAAGAGTACACAAAATATATTTTAAAACATTTTTCTAATGCTAATGGAGCATGAATTCATTCAGTGCTTATACATCTACCATAGGGGTTATGAATTGAGGCTTCATTTCAGTGACAAAAGCAATTCTCTGGGCTCCCATTATCCATGATAGTTTTCTTAATTAAATGCAGTTATTCTGAGATTAAATGTAAAAATACCACATTTCATGCTTAAAAAAGCCTTCAACAAGTTATCACAAAAATGCATCTCTGTGCAAAATACTGAACATGTGAGTCTCCTGAGAGCAAAGGCGGCACAAAAATCACACATGGTTGCTTGAAATTAGTCTCTGCACAGCTGTTTTATACTCTGCTTTTAATTACTGTAACAGCACCCACTAGCACTGCTGCAGTTGAGGGTCTGTCATTATTTCTATTCTAAACATCCCTTTTTACAGGTTTAATTGCTCAGCCATAAAATTTAGCTCTGTCATAGGTAGAAAAGGCTGGTAAAGTCTTGGCCTGGAGAGTTTTTCAGTAAATATAGTTTGAATTGATTTCGTTGTTTTCAAATTGATGACGAGTAGAGTAATGGGATGAAACTTCCAACTACATTTATTGATTATGGTGAGTTAAAAGCACACTTCTGATATTTATCAATGTCAGATTTTGTTTTAAAAGTGCATATTTTTCAGCCTGGTTATGCTTCATGCACATTTATGACACTTGTTGCAGTTTGGTTATGGTTCAGGCCAGTAATAGTCCAGGGCAAAAATGGTAGCACTTGTCATCCCAGTTCATTACTTGTTAGGTTTTTCTATGGTTAACAGAACTTCATCAGAAATAACAATACTTTGGGGACATTACTAATTCCCTCAGGCTAATGGTTATATTGGGACACAGAACCTCCCTTGAGCAGCTAACGCAAAATTGGAATTCACAGGTGACTCGGGGCTTTGGCATTCTAGAAGGGGATTGAGAGGGATGTCCTAAAAAACACTGCTTCGGTCTCAGAGAGCAGCACAGGCTGCAGCTCCGAGGAAGGCAGTATGCTTCCCCCTGGCTGGCCAGAACGTTGTGACAGCGAAGGATGGGTATGGAGATGGAACGTGAAATGCCCTGATACAACCCGTTACCTGGGATGCTGGAGAAGTGGAGCCCCTCACTTACTCATCTTAGCTGTCCCCAGGAAAATGCTACTACTTTGTGGTAAACATCATATTCTGAATCAGATGCTCTTATTTAATTTCTCACCTCTGTGAATTCATCTATGTTTACTTTTTTTTCCAATGTGTCTACGATTTCCAGCTTCCTGTCATAGATTGCTAGTAAAAAATGAAGGCATATTGGTTTAGAAAGCAAACAGTTGTCATTTTGCATATGTTACACATTTTTTTGCACACTGTATATTACATTAACTTTCTTCTCATGTTGGATTACATTTATTTGAGGTTATCCTACACAATAGCTGAAGCATCTGACTGTAGAGAGCTATCTAAATCTGATCCTTACATATTTCTCTTGCTGACAATCTGCACTTACCTATTCAGAACTGTGCGGTCATATTTATTCTTGACATATGTTGGTGCAAAGTGCAATGATTTTAACGGTACTTACAACTAATTCTGTGAGGGAAGAAATTATTTTTGATTTAACAAACAGATAAAACTGCCTTAAAATTCTGCGGACATGGATTCTGCTTTGCAAGAGTGGAATCTGAAAATCACAGTAATTTTCCCAAGAAGCTCTGTTTTTACTGATAATATTCAAAACTATCTTTTGGTCAGCTTCCAGGCTGCTATAATGGAACTGAGAAGACACAGCAAATTTCTACATAGATTTCTGAACGACGTCTTTGAGGACAGACATGCTAATTCTGTTAGGATTATTTTTCTGTTCTTTCTTCTACAATATATCAGGAGTAATGAGAAAATACACCATAAAATGCATTTATCTCTCATTGCTCAAGACATTCCTAAACTGTACATTATATTTACTGAAGTACAAAACAAAGCTTAATGTTCTGTATATTGAATGATTAAATACATTAGGAAATGGAGCCACGCTGTTAGTGAAACATGGCATAAAGCACTTTCTGCCCAAATGCTTGCTCTACAGGTGCTGGAACTTCCTTCCCAGTTTTGCATCTGTTCCCACAGGAGAACGACAGCCACCACAAGGGCTGCGCCTGGCATTCACACAATGCTGCCAATATAGGACGATTACTCAGAGGAACAATTCCATAATAAAGAAAGGGCTGAGCAAGGGCAAGCTCTAGACAGGGGTGACTCCAGCAGCAAGCAGAAATGCACTCTGGAGGTTCCCCGCTCATCATCCCATCTTCCAGCAAAGGCAGATTTGTTATTATTGATGATCATTACAGGCTATCAATGTAAAGGGCTGGCAGCAGGCTGTATGTTGCCACTTCAATGTTCCTGGCTCTATCTACTCAATTATCATTATTCCGGGAGGTCAAGTGTAAGCTATAGAAAGTGGACAGGAATTATGGAAATCCTTTCTATGCTGAGTGCTCCAATACAGAGGCGCTTGTGCTGTGTGTCACTGGCACGGCTGGGACTGGCAAAGGGAACGGCTAGAGAAGATGTGTGATTTGGTGGAGCATTAGCTAAGCTTCAGCATTTTCCCTGAAACCATAAAATGTAACAACACTGTCAGACTTTAATTTTTTTGATCCTGCCTTTCCTCCATACTTTCCAGTATGCCAGGCTGTCCATGGAATTTCCAAGACCTCCCATGAGACAAGGAACACCAGGGGATAGAATAGACAAAGGAGTTTCTAACAGTGGTTCTTAAAAATCGTGACAAGCACACGGCAATGTCTGGATAATGCAGGACATAAGTGGCAAGGGCCTGCATCTGATCTTTCCAACTCTCTGACAGATTTTTTTAAACTTCTTTGCACGCTTTTCAAGATCATATTAATGAACCACATGGTGGTTCAGTCTTTCCAATCTGTCTGAAGATTTGTAGTTAATATCCTAGCTGGTGTAACTACCCTTACAGATTCTTTCTCTATTGTCAAATCCATTCACTGCTTGCTCACAGTTTGCATCAGAATTCAGAACACAGAAATAAAACTAACGGAGACACACTGAAAACTTACCTTCTCTCACATCCATGGGAGTAGAAGCAATGACATCCAGAAAAGACCTCAGAGCACTCTGAACCTACAAATCAAGGTAACAGTCAAAGGCCTGTTTCACGCAGACAACAGCAGGCAATTACTAAAATCACCCAGAATAATTAGTCGTATGGGCCAGCAATGCTTCTTACCACACACAGGTGGTCCCTGTTAAATGTAGACCTTGTCTACATGTTGTGCTGTGTGTGACCACAGGACAATTTCCTAGGGGCCTTGTGTGACTTGTGAGAAAGATGCTTGTACCGAGAGATGTGTTACAATTACTGCAGATCTCATCTTTTATGAGCTGCAGTATCAGCTTGTATGAGACACAGAGGAAGAAAGAAGATTTAATAGATGACACAGGAGAGCAAGAGTGGCTGCCCTGGACCTTTTCAAGGGGATTCTGAGGGATGACCAGCTGCAGAGGAGGACATCCAGTGATGAGGTATGTGCCCAACAACCTCAGGAGTGTCTGAATACCTTACAGGGCATTTAGCTTCCCAGGACCTCTGTGGAGAATGCACCACAATCCTTCCACGTGCTTGTGGGGAAGTCAGGGCTTGGTGAGGTTAAGTAGTAGACAGTGACCTGCATCCTAATCCTAAGGGATGTCAGTGCCATTCCCCATCCCTGTGCTCCACGCTGCCGTGCCAGGGCAGACGGCACTATCAGAGCCTTCCTTTTGCTCCTCTGGAACAATCATAGCAGTGTGTTAACAGGGATCATTCCTAGTTACCAGTGCAACCGGTATTCTGCCACCGACATCCACCGTCCACTCTTTGAACTGAATTGCCAGCGCCTCCTTTCTCATCTCTTTCACCTGAGACTTCGTATTGTCCACCTGCTCCCTTTCCTTCCGTTTGTTCTTTGTCTCAGACTTCATCCTGGCCAGCCTGTACGACATGGCAATATGGTTTAGAAAGACACCATCAAAAGCATATTTAAGATAGATTAAGCCTACCTTGAAGAACAAAAGGAGAGGAAATAACTTCTTACTGAAATTCTTGTCTTTTTAGTACAAGCAGTTTTTTCTCCAAAGAAACAGTTGATGTTTGGGGCACAAAATTACTAGTGTGACTATGGGAACAGACATTAGTAGTTTGTTGTTTTCAGAGGGTAGCTCCAAGGAGCTGAGAGTAATTATCTGCTGACATGTATCAACTCCTGAAATCTAGTGTAACTATGAATCTGAAGAAATAACCTCTGAGTGTCAGATATGTGCATGTGGAGAGAGCCACTTGTAGAGTATATGGTATACACATAAGGGAAAATCATTTGTACAGTTCTCCTAGTTTGTGTAGTTTCAACAGTGATAAATTTTACCTTCACATTTATAATGGCATTAAGCATTTATTGTGTAGATGTCCTTCAACTTTCTTTCAATTTTAGCAGGAACAGAGCCGCCTAATTTTGCTACACTTGATTTACCAACAAAATTGCATCAGTATGCATTTGTCTCAAAGCCTAAGTACCATTTCACATAAGCTCTTCACTGGCAAAGAACAATGTTCAATGAAATTTCTTAAGCAGCTTCACACAATAAAGTCCTTACTGCCTTAGGACAGGGACAACACACCAACCTCTCCGCCACTTTGAACACATAGAGTTTGCAAGCTTGGAGTAAAAGCACCTCCCTTTCCTCTTCCTTCCATTTTCTTTGCTTCTCTAATCACCCAGCCACGTTTTTCCCAATCCCCATTTTCGCACAACAAAAGAACTGAATAAAATTGATCCCGTAGAACTGATCTGCTTTGGTTTTGATTTTCTTCACTTATGAAGAGGAAAAAAAGCCTTTAGGAAGTTCAGAATGCTTAAAGCCAAAGATCAGTGCACACGGGGAGAGCAGTTCCTGCTCATGGAGGCTGCTGGATTCTCTCCGCACTGAGACATCTGCCCTGCTCACCCCTGCGGCCATCCCGTGCACCCTCTGCGGCTACGCGGAGCAGGGGGAACGGCTCCTCTTTTGTACCTGAGAACACACTCGTCCAGAAACTACATTTTAACTACCGATTTCTGTTCCCTTCCTCCCCTTGTGTTTCACACCTAGTGAAGATGAGCTGATCCTGTCCCTGCTCTCTTCTCTTGCTATGGGGTCATCCTAGAAATTATGAAACAATGATATTTTCATTAAGGAATAGAAAGGCCTGTTCAACATGGTACAGCAATACACTTTGATCACAGCCAGTTTTATCACTGGGTACTTGTTCTTCATGGCCACTTTTCACAGAGGTTTCTTAATGAATAACTGGGTTCCTTAACCAATCGTGGGCATTGCACAAGCGCCTGCTGAGGCAGCTTAACCTCCGGCACTTTGATAGCAGGGGAAGAGTAAAATAATTTCCTGTCATCTGACTCCTTCGGACACAGCAAAGAGGAGACATGGAGCAGGTACCTAAATGGACTAACAGATTTTTCTCCAGTGTGTGCTACAGACAGAAAGAGAAACCCAGACCATTTCTGCAGCTCCTCCTCAGGAGCAGTCTACAAGCTGAAAGCAGAGCTGAGGCCATGCCAGGAGCTGCCAGGGTGCTCTGGTGATTAACCCGGGCAGTGCCCAGCACAAGTTACACTGTATGCTGCTCCTGTACTGTGCTGCAGTTCTGCATTTATTCCTAGAGTCCTAAAACAGCAGCTGCTGTGTCCTCTGCCTGGTGTCCCTGGTGTGGGACAAAATGTTTCCCCCCTAGACAATACCAGCAAAACAGGCTGTAACAGCGCTGGGCACCCGTTTCGAAGTGAGCTCATTTCCGTCTTAGACATTTCCAGAAAAGATGAGATGGCAGCAAGGGTGACTTCTCCCTGCAGAATGAAACGTGTTTCTTCAGGAACACAGCCGCCAAACTCCCACACAAGGATGGGTGACTCAGACTGAAGGGCTACCATCCCCGGACAAATATAGCCTCTGTTTCAGGTATCAATCCATTCGGATAAGGAATTTCTCCCATCTGTTCTCCTGCATGCCGTGGCTCCCAGGCAGGTGGCAGTTAAAGAGAGACTGGAGGAAGCCTGGGAGAGCTCACTGAGGACTGGTAAGCTTTAGATCAGAATCTGGGGTGAAATCCTGCCTTTCCTGAAGGTAATGTCAAGGCTCCCAGGAGCTTCACTGTGGGCAGAATTTCACTCCTCATCTTTCTGGTGCTTATGTGAGAGATTTTGAGCGCAGTCTGGCATTTCTCTTGTAACATTTTTTTCCTGTTTAGAAAGCCAATGACTCACATTATGAGTGTTAGCGCTGCATGGTGTCGGTAAAATCCTCTGTGCTGCTATGCTTTAAGAATCCTATGCAAATCCCACAATACAGCCATCACAAATATGTAAATCCTGAGCTGCTGAGAATGCAAATCCCATGATACTACTACCAGCGGATATGCAAAACCTGCTACAGCTATGGCTACATAAACCCCCCGGCAGCGCTGTCTACAGAGAGATTGATTTCTACAAATCTTGATAGTCACTTCCTTTGCATAGGCTCTGATAGCTACAAATTGAGAACCTGTCTCCAAATGTAAACACGGGCTTAACAGACAAGGCCATGGTAACATGTCACTGGTAGCCAACACTTTGCATTCTACAGGAAAATCTGACCTCTCCTGAACAATGAAAGCTAAGAATATTTTAAAAGGAAAAATCAAAACCAAAACCAACAAAACCAAACATCCCCTCCACACACACCCCAGGAAATTTTATGTATTTTAATTCAATTTCTTTTGCAAAATTCAATTTCGTTTGCAAAATAAAAATGAGATGTGGTTCTGAACCTCCTACAGCCAAGCGTCTCTCTGTGAATCACAGAATCATAGAAGGTTAGAGGTTGGAAGGGACCTCTGTGGGTCATCCAGTCCAGCCACCCCGCCGAAGCAGTCACCTACAGCAGGCTGCACAGGACCCCATCCAGGTGGGCTTTGAATATCTCCAGAGAAGGAGAATCCAATATGAAGCAATATGAAAGGTGAAACACTCCCCAAAATATAGGTGTGGCACAGGTGGCATCCTAAACATCCTTCCAGAATAGTCTGTGCTTG
>Ga0065711_1030277_pt1 | contig 33065 bp, 14 predicted proteins | sample Hoacrofraction12_FD_59098 | JGI IMG/M metagenome (GOLD analysis project Ga0065711, IMG submission 59098) | Hoatzin crop microbial communities from Cojedes, Venezuela - Epithelial fraction 12 v2 (version 2) | ecosystem: Host-associated > Birds > Digestive system > Esophagus > Crop | place...
TTTCAATCCTTCTGGTTTTCTTTCTTTTTTTTTTTTTTTTTCCCCTGGGCTAACTTTGTATCAGCCTTCAGATTCTGGGCAACCAGTCAACTGATCCCCTTGCTGCTCAATGAATTAAAAATCATTATTATAAAAAGGTCAAAAATCAGCATGCAGTAAGAACAGCAACCAGTTCTGGAAGGGGACAACTCCCACTTCTTCACCAAAAGAAGAAAAGGAACTGTTGCTCCCTGCACCCCAAACACACGCACACAGAGGAGGTCAAGAGACTATTTTAAGAAACTGCCAAACTCATCCTTGAACCATGGTCTTGATTTAGGACTTCAGTGCACCATTCTCAAATCAATGCGTGCAGCCAAGTTTTCCATGCCAGATGCTACCTTTGGAAAAAAGTAAAATAAAAAAAAATAAAAAAAATCAAGGGACTTCCGCCCACTGGAAAACTTTCTACCAGATGCTAATGGGACGGCAAGCACTGATCCAAACCCTAGGAAACAGTAACATGCATCAGTAATCTGAGGTATCTTCCCATTTCTAGGTCTTACTGCTAAGATCAATTATATCCAGTAACTGTGCTGTATCCTTAAGGAATTACTGGGGAACAGTGAACCCGCCTGCAATAAATGAGCACCGGTGCGTAACAAGCACATGTGAACGCTACAGCAAGGTTCACAGAGGGCTAACCCTGGTCAGTACTGAAGCAGGGGTTTTCTTCTTAACCCCCTCCTAAAAAAAAGGGGAAGAGAGGACAGAAAAAATAAAGAAAAAGGAAAAAAGGAAAGATAGAAAACACAGGTCCCCTATCTACCTGCACAGAGCCAGGCAGACAAGCTCAGTTGGAGGTGGTGAAGGGTGCAGATGCGTTACTGGTACTGGTAGTGGTGGCACCGGTCACTGCGAAGCCCGTGGGAGGAGCTATGGAGCTGTGGCTGGGCTGCAGGTCCTTGGGGATGCCACTGTGGGAGCTCAGCTGGTGCCCAAAGGCTGCGCTGAACTGAGGGAGCTGCTGTTTAGGGGAGGTGGAGGCCATGAGTTCAGCGGAGGCAGGACCCATGCCACTAAAACTGGTCTGCGGTAACCCCGGAAGCACACTGGAGCTGTTGGGGGTCACAGTGGCGAAGGCAGGCTGTGTGGTCTCTGAGTGCGAGGTGGTAGGTGGTGTGGACAGGGAGGTGGACAGGAGGTGTCCATCTGCACCAAGAAGGTTGCTAAACGGAGAGGGGTCCCCAATATTGACAGGAAGATTCCCCCAGTGAGTTCTGGGGTTGACCACCCCGCTAAGTGGCACATCCAGCTGAGTTGGGAGCAAGTGCTGTGCCATCATGGGCATCTCTGCTGAGAAGGTAGCTGCCAAGTTATCACCAGAAAAAGATGTGGTGTGAGGGGATGTGATATGGTCACTGTAGGGAGACGGCACATGCTCACTATCATAATGGCTTCCATGGGGTGAGGAGTGTGAATGGTCACTGCTGTATTGCTGTCGTGAGGTGATCAGGTCATCTGCCTTGCTCAGCAGCTGGGCAGGGTGGGGCCTCTGGGAGGCATGGCTGCCATCATGAAGTCCATGAAACTGTCCTGGGAAGGCTCTCTCCCCAAGGCCACTCTGGCTTATGAGAGTGGCAGAAGTAAGGCCGACGTTGGCTGGGGCGGAGAATTGCCCCTGGATCTGCCCTGCCAGGGGCGTAGGTGGGTTGGATAAGGTAGCAGAACGGAGCAAGTTCTCATCCAGCTCCAGACCGGAGAAATTATCATGTACTATACGCCCATTCAACAGCTCCCCCAGATCCGTGTTAACCTCTCGACTCAAGGACTGCATTCCTGGAGCTCCAGCACCTGTAGAGAACACCCCTATCCCTCTATCTGACAGCTCCTGAACTGGCACACCATCTGTCTGTGTAAGTACTCCAATGGTACTCAGGCACTCAAGAGAAGTTACAGCCTGTAGGGCCCGTTCCAGTTCTTCAGCCTCTTCTGTAGTCGGAAGGAGATCTCCATTTTTACCTGCAGAAACAGGGAAACCAGAAGTTAGAGCGCTCCTCTCTGGTGAGTCTGGCACTGACACTCTAAGGATGCAGACGTACGGACAGTTCAGTACAGAGCTGCAGAGTATGACAATCTTCCAGAATGGCTCACAGTACACAGAAAATTTCCTTCACCAGTGCTCACTAGGTAAGCAAGGTCAGAAAAATGAGAAATTACACCTTCCTCGTCAATGGAATTCCTTCTCTCTGCCCTCCTTTTCCACATACTACAATACAAGATGCCTCCCAAACTCACTAGACAAAGTAAACCTGGTTAAATAAGATTTTCTTTAATGCTGCAATAACATAAATAGTCCACAAACTCCCTTCTATTTACCAAATTACAGCTTGGATCTAAAATTTACATAGTCAATGTAATTTAGGTTCATTTCAACTCAAACACAGTCGGATGTCATGTCATGTCATATCAGAAAATGACCAAAGAAATCACATACTCCAACTCTGGGCTGTTCTAATTTCTTTGTTATCTGTGATAGGTACTGAGCTTTAGAATCCAGAAATTCAGGCATAGTTCTGATCAAAAGCTTGTTTCAAAAATGTATTTAAAGATTTTATTCACACTCTCTTCTCCTTTTATCAAAGGGCAACATTGACTGTGATTCCAGCCCCACTCGATGGCAGAAAGATGCCATTACTGAGAATACTCATGATTAAAATGCAACACTGACAGTCAGTAAAAACATAAAATGAATTATTAAAATACTAAACCAATTAGGATTTTCAGAGCAGTAGTTATAAGAGCAAGCACAGAACTACACACACCAGTCTTCTTAAAGTCTGCTTTACTTCAGAGCTCACAAACAATAGAGCAAATGCACACTTCCTTGTCCAAAAGTTATTACCTCTGTAGAAAAGCAAGCAACCCCTCAAAATGCATTTTAGAAACACTCACTTCTTCAGTTCACTGACTGTGTTCACGTTAGCATAAAGTAAAATAAAATGGTACCTTCAAAGAAATCAAAATCTTGCAAGTCATCAGGCAGCCGTGGCAGGACATCAGAGAAGTCCTCCTGATTCAATTCCAAGTCGTGTGGAATGTCTGTGATTTCGTTGGCGATATCATCAGGCAGCTCATCGGCACTCAGCTCTGGTGTGGAGGGGCTCCTGGACAGAAAGTACTGTTAGTATTCCACTCTGATTCCTCCAAACAACAACCATGAATGCGTATCAATCTATGACTGGTGTTTCTCCACATCTCTCCCTCCCTCATCATCTAGGAAAAAAATGCTTTTAGAAAGTTTCTTTAGGAAGTTTATGCTTAGCCTAATGATTAGATACATAGGATGGGCATCAGGAGCAAGACATTTTATCGTTCAAACTCAGTAATTGCTCAAATCTAAAATGATCCACTCTAAGGTTTTTTTTCAACAGTCACACACAGATGCAATTTCTAGCCCCGCTCCAGATGCTGATCAGCACAACATCACACCTTTCTACCGTGCTCATTGACAACATTCTGGCTATCAGTGGGCAAACTGAGGCAGGGCCACCACTGACCGTATGTGGGGCATCTCTACTGGCAGTGAGACACTGGCAGGCATGGTGAGGTTCCCTTGGGGCACTGCAGGAGGAATGGGTTTCTGGGGCCGGCGCGGCCCTCGCCTTCTCTTCTTCTTGTGTTTTTTGGTAAGTGCAGGTGGCTTCGTTTTTTTCCTGGGTTTCCTCTGCTGCTGGTGCTGAACTTTACGGGAGCTGTCCCCTCTCAAGAAATTGTCCTTTGGGAATAAAACAATGGGAGCATATTAAGAACTACCTTCCTTGCTTTTTTCCCCATGTCATTCCACAGACATTCATATGTAATGCAAGAAAATTAAGCTGTTTCCTTCCTCATTGATCCCAATGGCAAAAATCACATACACCAAATTATGAGGTATGCTAAATAGGAGATGGTGCAGTGTCACTTTAAAGATCATCATAGCAAATCCTAATGAAATCAGTGCAAAACTGTTAACCTTTGGCAGCATTCCTGTTAAGTATTACAGACAGAACACTGCTGTGAGGTGGCAATAATGGGGATAGTGCGCAGCAGCTGAAGCCCACATCCTCAAGTGCCCACTGCCATAAAAGAGAGGAAACAGAATTAATACTGTAGGACAAGGGTAAGGATGTGGGTAAACAACTAAAGCCTCAGAGCTTTTGAACAGCAATCACTGACCAATTAAAAAATATATCAAACCATCATCAGTTTTCAGTTGCCATCATACTGGGAATGGTAGAGGATCATATGTGCTACAGAAATAGATCTTGAGAGACACATTGAAGATTGCCTGGGAAAGGAGGAAAATCCCATACAAATCTGTGCCGTGCAGACCCTCACATTTTAATCCAGGAAACTCCATAATTCACAAGTATTGGAGAGGCTGGACAAAAACAATAACAAAAAATCCACAACAACCCACAATAAAAAAATATGTAGTTTTACACGCAATGCCTTGAAGGAGCGGCAAGACAGTAGTGGGCTTTTGAATTATCCTAAAAGTTCTGTTCTGGAAGATGCGAGGCGTAAGAGTAGAGCAGAGGCCATCATCCTAATTTTTACATTCTCTCAACTTGTAGTAAGCCACTGCTTTTTCCTCTGGGATCCACAGATCCCTGAAGGTGGTTAAAGATAAATTCTAATAGTCACCAAAAGGTAAATAAAGTAGGAAACCCATTATTTGTATGCTTGTAATTGCTGTCTACACTTCCTCTAGAAAATATTTTGGGCCCGATGTACTGAGACTGTTTGAGACACAGTGTTCTTACCATACCACACTCATACTATATTCAGACCCAAGGGATAGGAGTGAGCCCAAATAAAATGGCCACAGGATGTCTCACAATGATTTTCTATTTCTTGATTCAAGAGAGGAATCAAATTTCTTTCGGTCAAGGATATTCTCATGCACACTTTATATCCTTAGAAGCATGTAAAAGATTTTCACAACATACTTTATACTAACTGGGAATGTCTGACATGTTTTACACTCTTGAGAAAAATAAAAGGAAATGAGCTCTTCAATTCACAAACTTGCTAGTTGTCAAGCAAGATTTCATAGAAAGACTGGGGCTAAAACTCCTGATCATCCCAACACACAAATTATTACAGTTTTGGCTTTGTACTTACCATTTTTTTGGCATGTTCTTCACACAGAGGTGTCTGATGTGTAATGTCAAAAACTGGCACAGAGCACTGTTGACCATCTGCAAACTTGGCTGTGCAACTTGAGAAGAGCTGCTGAGAACGGTTCAGTAAGATATCTATGCATTTCTGCATCAGGAATAACACACAAGGCAACAATGGAGGAACGCCCTTTGATTTACCAATCTGATGAAGATCAGAGCCTTCAACTCTACCTGTCCATAGATGCTATTTTTAATGAGTACCTTAACTTTGTTATTCAAGTTCAAAGCTAGGTAAGGCTCAAACCCAACTTTTAAAGTGAAAAACTGCATTCATGCAGAATCTCTAATGATTTTATTATATATTGGGATAGTTTTATGGAAGCAGCCATTTCACTAATGAGTTCTTAGCTAAAAGAAGCCTTTTCCTGGAGTCTTAATCAATAGATCAATAGTAGCAGTTGGAACAGTGTAGTCAACAGGACTATTTCCTTACAGACTAATGACAATCCATACTGAAACATTAAAGAAAGAGTATTTATTAATTCAATCTTTTAAGGTACATTCTTGGCATTTATCTTTAGAGCACAGACAAAGAAGTTTCAAGATCCTTCCTGCTCCTCTGAAAAAAAAGATGTGCAATCAGACAGAAAGGTCAAGTAAATCCAAACGTAAGCTTGCTGAGATTTCCTTCAGAAAAATCCCCTGCAGGAGTGAAAATGTTTCCAGACTTAGAGCAAATCAAACAGATATTTCATTGTGTTTTTTCAAACAACATTAGAAGTACTCCTTCAATCTTGAACAGTTCTCAGACCTCAACATCACTATGTATGTTCAGCAAAATGTTAAAACCCAAAAGAAAGGACAAAGAAAATGCAAAATCTGCAGAACAGTCCAGACGGCAGACTTGGATGGACAGGTCGGAACCAAGAGCCCACTCATTTTAGGAAAGACCGTTTCCATTGAGAAGAAAGTGCAGAGGGAAAAAATGGGCACAAATGCAAAATCAGTAGTCTTGACTTCTCTGCTGTATGCACAGCAACAAGCAAGACCGCTTAAATTAAAAAAAAATAAAAGATTAAAAAAATCAGAATCATGAGGCAAATCCCAAACACAGCTGCACACCACAATGGTGTCTCATAGAGAGGTTTTGAACTGCTCTGCAGACTACTTTTAAGGGGCCTGCAAAAATCAACCAAGAAAAACAAGGCACCTGCAAACTGAAAAGATTGAAAAGGTGCTGCAGTCTGATAGCAACTGGAACAGATCAGAACTAGTTACTTAAAATACCAAAACTTTGAACAAAAGGAGTCACTCCAACAAAAGTGCCAATAATTCTTCATCTAAAACTAAAAAGACAGTCTGCAGAATTCTTAAGTATTCCCAGTCAGAAGTCTGCCTGTTTATAACCTCCAGAATCAAACCTCACATCTAATGTGCTCCCTCCTTTCTGCAACCTTCATGCATTCACTCTTAACACCCTTTTCAGGCTTTGCTTGAAATCCCCGGTACAGGCAATTCTTCCTCATCTAGAATTTGGATTCTGTGCCTCCTTCTATTCTGCTTCTTTCAACAATGCAAGGTATCAGATTTCCATCTTTCTAGTCAGTGTAAGCCATCTTTTTATGCTATGTGTAAGAACTTGTTCCCATAAACCCTTCATAGGTAGGTAGTCTACCTACCACGAACTGTATGAAAGCCATGAGGCTGAAAGCCACCTGCGAAAGATGATAATTTTTCTTGCCCCTTCTAAATACAGCTTACAAAGTAAAACAATGTGACTATGATAGATACCAGTGGCAAACTTCTTATCTTCACTGTCTACAGATCCAAATCACACAAATTAAAAGCAAAGTAGTTGGTAAGACACTAACAAATAGGTATTTCTTTGTGAAAATGTATTTGTCAATGCAAAAATCTAACAAACAAACAAAACCTCCTAAAACAGAACAGCTTCCGTGCCTGAATGCAACTCCCCAACAGAGTTAAGAGGATACGCTGAAAACAATGCCTGGTGAACGGAAGGGCCTTGTTAGTGCACTGTTCTCCCTTCGAAGTCCCACTACAGGTTGTTGGTTCTGCATCTCTCTGCCTCGCTTGGCTTGTGCTGAAAAAAAAAGCATACAAGAGTTTAGAGACAAACCCCCAGTCTCAGGTGGTTACTTAGCACAACTATTGCACTGAATGTGGCACAGTAGGATGAAAAATTGTAACACACGTGTATGTGTGTGTGTGTGTGTGTGTGATGATCCAGCTGGGTGCATACCACTACCAGACTCTACACAGGGATACAGAATAGATGTCAATGACAGGTGAAGGTGTGGCTGCAGCAACAGGATTATTGTTTATTTCACAGGTCCTTAATTTTAATGGGAGGTGCTGTGTGCTACTACCATGTAGAATTACAATACCTTGCAACAGAGCCAAGGACAGCAGTAGGTGAGTGTCAACACAGGTGATCCTTAACTTGAGGTCAATCGTCAGAATACAATGTATTGGGTATGCCTACCGGGGTAGTCAAGTGCACTTCCAAGCCTGTTCATAAATCAAAACATGCCGAGCATCCCCAGAGCTTACATGCAAGCATGTGCTCAGACAAACTTTGATTGAGCTCTGGAGTGGCAGAGCCTGAGCGTGCTCAACATGGGTAAAAGCTCTCCTTCACCAACGTGCTACAGCCCAATCCACCAGCAGGTGCCCGGAGCTGAGCGCTTCCTCAGCACAGCCTCAATGCTTTGAGCCTGAGCTGCAAGCAGGCGACCAGACAGCAGTGTGGATGAGTACTGCAAGCGTTACACAGCTCGCTCGGTGTTAGCCTGCTCTTGAGGCATTTGTCACCTTCATGTAGACAAAGCTGGCGATTCCAGGGCTGACTTTCACCTCTGTACACGTTGTTTTCTAGGTTGACAAAAAGCTGGCTGTAGCCTGACTGTTTTCTTTCAGCCATTTCTGTCATCAACTGCATTTTGACTGAGCAGTGTTTTAGTTAGCAGTATTACTCCTGTGAAAAATTTAATAACTGAAAAGACTCTCTGGTTAAATTAACCAGAGTGGTGATAGCAGGCATATCTGGCTTTGCCAGTCTACTCAAAACAACGTAATCTTTTTTGCGTAATAAAATGCAAAAATAATGGAAAAAAAAATCAGCAAGAGCTTGCCAATTCTGACAAGATTTTGCTGTAGTTTCAGTTCAGAGACATTTACACAACTTCATAAACCAGTAATGTACCTCCACATTACAACTCTGAGCAGCTCTTCAGTATCACTCCACCTCCCTAACAATGAACCCTCCAACCATCATGAACCACAGCCCACTGTCCAGAAACAAAAGCATCCCATAATCAGAATATACTTTCAGTACCCTGCTCCAGCCTGCCTCTCATGTTAGCCCCCCCTACCTCCCACAGTCACATATCCTGTAAAGCAAAACCACAACAGCAAAAGGATGCTGCTGATACTCTAGACATAACGCCAGGGTTCAGACTTACTCTGTTCCTGCACAAATATGAATCAACCAACTCTCTGTATGCCGAGAGCTGAAGGGATGTTGACATTATCTAGAAAGAATTCCCACAGAAGGTAACCTTCAGAGTTGTTAGAAGATATTTATTTTGTTGCCAAGTTTCATTTAATGTTGGATTGAGTTAAATCTAACAAAAAGCATGAGTTTAGGTTCGATTTGCTGGGAAGAGAATTAAGAGGAGGCACAGACTTTTCAAAAAAAGCTGTCTGAATCTGAATTGAAGCAGTGAACTGCAGACCAGACTGCACACCTTCTAAAGAACTGAGCTTAGAAAAGTATGACATATTTGAAGGCAGCCAAAATACATAGATTAATTAACAAGAATAAATTTTCGCAGGCCACTAACTTCTTTTGTGACATTTAAGAAATGGGCCCAGATACTGCTGAACAAACAATCCACATTTCAAAACACAAAACTGGAGAATGCCCATCTTCATGGAAAACACTGTATGCCATGTTTATTTCAGTCCACTGACAGGCACTTAGGTGTCATGTTTTTTCTGCCTTGTGCATGCCTACTGGTTCCAGAGTTCAGCATTTCAGCTGCTGGATACTCTGCCCATCTCCACCCTGTCCAGACCCTGGGTTAGTGCAGTCACAGGGAAAGGTCTAACCTGGTACGAGCGCACGTAGCTCTTCGGAGTTCTTGTATCAGTTGCCCCGCACGCTCCGGCTCTCTGCTGGCTGCCTGCAGCAATGCTTTCCGGAGTGTATGCCGGCATTTCTTCTGACGAGATTCTGCCCGCTCCAGGCGGCAGAGGTGCTTGTATTTCTGCTGAAAGTAAGTGCAAAGTCTGGTCACCCTGGAACTCCTGTCATCTGCATTGTCATCATCAAACCTGAAAGAGGGAAAATAAAAACAAATGGACTTTAAGTATTTTTCTTCCAAGGAAGCTAATTTGTCATTTTAATAGAATTCTTAAGTTGGCATCCATCTTCTAGCCCCACAAACATCGAAAGGCTGAAATCAGGCAGGGATGCTTGAGAAATGGTAAGGGCAGGATCCTTTTTGAATTCTAAAGGTACTTACCCTTCTTAGTATGTCATTATTAGAGATTACATCAATTTATCATCAACCCTGACACATTTAAATGTCTGGAGCCTGCTGTTCAAAAAAATCTATACTGTTAACCTTTATTTACTGTAAATGTCTCAGCAAATGAGACAAACTCTTAAATCAAAGTGCAATTAATGGAGAGGACAAGGGTGGGGAACTACGTAGTGGAAATTTATTGAAGAAAGGTCATGCTGGAGAAGATGGTCAAATTCTAACGTGCCAAAACTGCTGACCTTTTGCAATTCCTCTTACTTTGCCAGGTGGTGTTTTCCTTCCTAAACTAAAATACACACTCACAGAGCTAGCAGTTGATACTGCTATCCCCTTGCTGCAGAGTTAAAGTTGAGTTACAGTACAGCCATGGAGAAGAAATGCACATTTAACTCTACAGGTACCGAGGGAAAAATCGGACCAGGACTCAGTAATGGCCAGACGAAGGACCAGCCCAATTCTTTGCATGCTTAAGAAAGTCTTTTCCCCTTCGGCTTTCTGAATGTCCAGGCACATATCGACAAGACCATCAAACCACGCCAACACATTCAGTTAAGTGAAGTAAAAATCATACAACATAATAAAATCATCACTGGGACTTGTTAAAACAACAAGGTCCATGAAGCTATCCAGAGCATGCACTGAACCTAAGCAAGGTAGACTTTGTTCAGTTTTTCCTTTAAGTTTTTCCTTATAGAACAGAGAAATATTTTCCTAACTTTCCTATCTGTAAAACAAAGGAAGGGCAGGGGGAAGAAAAGAAGTCCAAACATATGAAGCAAATCAAAAGCTCCCAAGGTTCAGATTGCAGAGCTTGGCCAGCGAGACTGAATGAGCTAACACCCAAACATGAGCACAGCAAAGCAGACCACAGCTAGCCGATGAAAGAAGAGATGCGAAATACTGGCCATGATATTTACTAAATAAAGTAAGGTCCAGAAATGCAGGCAGAATAGCTGTCCCTGAAAGGAAATACGACTAAGACCTATTCCTTTCTAGAAAACCTTATTCCATTCACATGCATGCTAAATTTAAGAGACTACATCCATTTCCCCTAAGGCTGCCCACAAAAACTCTGCAGGAGCAAACACTGCCTTGACACAAATGCAGATTTTTATAAAATTTTATGTAAAGTCAACCATACTATGTACTTTGTTTGTTAAAACAGATTACAGATTATTTTCTAGAAGCATAAATTACAAGTAATTAACCTCTGCAATTAAACGCTTAGCAGCACATACAACCTGTTAAGAATATTTAACATATGTAATGTTTAAAATATTTTCACACTGAAGATGAAAAGAAAATGCATTTTTAAGATCTCTTAGGAAAGAATGCCTACTGGGAAAACCAACTTGTTTAGAAAAATTTAGTTGTGAGTTAATTAATATAGATTTTCCTTTTTTCAATATATCATCAGAAAACAGGAATACATGGATGGGATCAGTAAGATATAGGTAGGTCTAAGGTCTTAGATATTTAATTCCTGCTCTGGGACAAGATTTTTAAACAAAGTTGCAGACATACTGATTTAATTTTAAATATGGCTACAAATTAACTTTGAGAAAAGACATGAATATTGCTTAGGGAAAAAAAGTGTTTCTTTTAGGTGGAAAGAGTGTTTTTTAATGCAAATTTCTCTATATTTGAGACTTTTTACTTCCCTCCCATTGAAACAGACAGAAAAAAAGTCATTACATATTAAAATATTTTGAACTGCAGTTCATGAGATCATTTTTAAAAAGTAGGTGAAGATAATATATGCAAGATGTAGAAAGAAATCATGCCTGCAGTGGACAAGGGCTTCTTCTGAGGCAAACAGTTTCTAAAAGCCTATTGAGAATTTTGTTTCCAGGCCAGTAAGATTAACCACAGCAAATTTCTATGTTCAAAGAAACCTAAAAATGTCACAATAACACCTCCTCCCCCCCAACAAGCACTGAAACCGAAAGGTACTTTTAATGTCCTTTCATAAGCAAGTTTACCAACTTCTATTTAGTTTATTCTCTTAAGCTGCACACATAACTTTTAAAGTTCAACTTAATGTGTGGCATTTCATTTTTTAAAATATTTCTGAAAGCGCACGCAAACCATCTGATAATCCAAAATACCTCTTCCCAACCCTCCCCTTTAAGACTGTCATGTCTAAACATCAGGGGAATTATTGCTGAGTGTTCATGAAGAAAACAAAGGCAGCACGAAGCTGCAGAAATGAAGAGCATAATCATAGAGCAACCAGACAGGCACTATCATGGAACCAGGAGAACACGCTCATTACTCTGAGACACACAGCAACTGTACCTCAAAATCCTCTGTAAGGAGGGATTTGAAACATCTTCCCTTCTTGCTCTTAGTTCTTCTAATTATTGGGAGTTATTTAATCCGACTTTGACAATACAGTGTTGATATTTGCTCCTTTCAGTGAGCTGGTATGAGAATGGACTCCAATCCTCACACTCCCTTTTCAAACTGGCTACTTGAAACACTCACTTTATTTCACCGCAGGACACGAAAACCTGCTTTGTTTTCAAGTCATTTGTTTTCTAGTACTTTCTAAGCTACAACACCCAGTAATCGAATCATCTAGGAGGAAGCTCCACCAGCCTGCAGCAGGGAACAGCCCCTGCTCTTCCTCCGCAATGGCCTGCTCCCACCCCAGCAGCCCTGCCTGCATCACTGCCAGAGCTCAGGCCTCCTGTGCCTGCTGCCAAGGGCTGCCGCCTGGGATCCTACGGCCACCGGAACCGATATTCCTCAAGATTAAAGGACAGAATAACAAAAGCAAACATTTGGCCTGCATTTCCTCAGGTGACTGCCACAATATGAATTTACAGATTAAAAGGCCAGAAGGCAAGTGAACTCAAAACGGTCTTACTGTTCAGCCATTACTTTTAAACCCATTTGGTGAATTCTTGAGAGTTGAAGAGTAGCTAGAGTATCACACAAGAAGTCCAACAGAAAGTTAGAGGATTCCCCCCACAATCAGACATGCTGAGAACAAACTGTCCAGTAATGCAGAAATTAACTGTTCACTTTGTTTTACTAATTTTTTACTAATCTGTTGTGAGCAGCATCCCTCTCACTGTCTTCCACAGAGTCAAATGGAAAAGGACAGAATGGAGTTAGCTGGTGAAGAGTGACGCCTTTCACACAGGGACCGCAAGCTCAGATATAAATGAACAGAGAAAAAATAGCTTTAATTTTGCTATGAAAAACAGTAAATAAATTCCCACAAGTTTCGGTATGTTATTTCAGAATCTAAATGTTGCGAGGAAACAATCTCCATTGGTTTTCTGGCAAAATTAGCCTCCAAAATTCAGAGCCATAACAAGTTGTTGTCTGATAAAGTTCAGACAAACCAGTCTGCACCGCCAGATTAGCAAGACAGAGTCATTCTGACAAATCAAATCACCCAAGAAACCTTAGTCTGAACTAATTCATCTTCAGCAGCAGACAGACCACATTGCCAAAGTGTCAAAGTGAAACATTTCAGGTAATAAAAACCGCTACAGAAGCTTGTAGAATAGGAACTGAAGTTTTAGAAGGCTGACATCAAGTGATTATATCAACGTTTATCCATAAACAAAATCAGAAAAATACCATACAAAAATTTATCCATCATGATTAGTTAAGACAGTGTTTAATTGAAGTGCATAAAATGCTAGAATGGAAAAGGAAATGTAAAGACATGGTATTATTTTCTCTCAGTATGTGAAAAGAGTAGGAAGAATCCAAAGGAAGTTAAGACAAATAGAAGACAAAACACACAGAGATGACCTTTATAAATTGACAAAAAAATAGGGATCTATGGAAGAACCAGATCAAATGTCAAAGAGAGAAGAGTGTAATGGAATTTATTTACTAGATATATCTGCTTTGAAAATTATCTATGATTTAAAAGTCTGAAAGTCTGATCATGTTTTCCCAAAACAGCTTATTTAGAAGTAGCCTTTTAAGTTAAAACTAAAGTTTGTGAAAGCTCACTATCTCTCTGGCTGCTGATGCCCTAAAAAAGCAATGGCCATTCACAAATGAAAAATCCCCTTCTTTTATAAAAGCAAAATCTACATGCTGCTACTAAGCTTCGATTCACTGAAGGCTCTCAGTATTTAGTATCCTGGTGTCTGTCCTGATGACAGAGATACAGCTCTCTTGTTCACCTTACGGCTGGACTCCACTATCTTAAGGGTCTTTTCCAACTTAATGACTATATGATTCAATGACAATCTTTAGAGATGGCAGGAAGTTCTGGAAAGTTTCAGAATTTTCGTGTAACAACAATATAAGGTTTCATTAACATCATTATTCTATGACATTTAAAAATTAAACAAATGGGAGAGAGGTGTAGTATCAAGAAGTCCAGCTGCACAGTGAATCACGTTACAGAAACTACAACCAAACTTTAGTGAGACCCCAATTTCCTTTTGTTATCAACATGCTTCAGTTTCATTACAATACTACGCTTGAGATGCTCTGCCTTAACTTTGCACATTAAAATTTATAAAGAGACATATGTTATCATAACCTGCTGTAAATTTTGATTCATGACTTAGCAGTATATGGAGAACACTGTAAGCCATTCTGCATCAACAGCTAAAACCTGCTCTGCTTATCCCTTCTATCACATCACTTCCTTTCAGTGCTCCCAACCACCTGACAGAGGTTTAGTCAACACTTAATTAAGAAAAGAAATGCTGTGCCCTTCAAAAGCAACACATTAAAACAACATCCTGCACAATTACCATAAGGATTAATGAGTAAAATGTAGCATGTTTACTAACAAAGTTATTCATAAATAGCAGGAAAGATAAGAAACCAGTAACAACTCCTTTCATTTGGTTCTAATTCAGTAAATACATCTACTCAGCAAGGCACACAAGTTCATGAACAAATCCCACTAAACTCGATTAAATTTAGGCAAATAAGCTTAAATTCTTTCCTGATGCATCCTTCTGATAGCAGGCTGCACAAAGGTCTCTAAGTCAGGTGGAAACTGGGACAGCAGGCGACAAGCTGTTTTGTAGCTCTTACAAAACAAATGAGTTCAAACAATCCATTGTTTCAGCAAAGCACTCAAACAAGCGCTTAGGTTCCACTGACTCCACTTGAAGTGAAGCTCGTATTTACATGATTCATTCCATCAAGGCCAGCATGAATACTAAAGAATCATACTCACTCATGTCTTTCATAGCTGAGGCTTTCTCGGATAGACCATGCAACCTGGTAAGCGGAGGTTTGCTCTGAATCCTCCAACTCTTCTCCACTATCTTCAGACCAATCCAGCCCTAAGGGAATTGAAAATGTGAAAGCTGGATGAAAAGTGTATCTACCTCATATAAGTCTCTGAGAAATCTATGGCAAAAAAGGTGAACGTGTAGTATAGTCACAAGCGCAATTATGTTTGATTAACTCATATGATTTCTCAATTACACAGGAAAAGTTACAGTAACAGCTCCATTACAGTTTGCAAAGAGCAAGCACTGATTTTTGTCAAATTTGAGTTTTCCTTTTAAAATCCATATTGGCTTCTTTATCCATAAGAAGAAAAATCACCATATTGGCTTCTTTATCCATAAGAAGAAAAATCACCAGCTTTCTTACCTACAGAAAAATATCATAAGCTTTCATACCAACCACACAGAATCTTTAGAGACAAGGTCTAAGAGAGAAGTCCCTGCCATGAAGAACTGACTGCCTCGCAATTTTTAAAATGATATGATCTAAATGGGTCACCTCCATTTCTGTTTATATTCTGACCTCTCCTCTGTGCCAAAACACAGGGAGAATAGGAAAACCGTAAGACAGAGCAGCTCAGACAGAGATAGATACACAGTTACACAGGATGTTCCTCTGCTCAGTCTCTGTAATTGTCTGCCAAATGCATGTATTAGCATGAAAAGACAGCTAAATAGAGAGATGTAAATACTCCTGCACTTTTAGTAAGCAACATGCTTTCGCTGAAGGATGATGCAGTAGGATCAACTTGTATGCACCAGCAGCCTCAGTTAAGTCAAGCTAAACACAATTATTGAACAGAACAGCCAGAAACAGAAATCCAGGCAGGTCTCAGGTGGAACATTTTATCTGGAGCTTCATCCTTTGCAGTTTTTCCTACTCTCTCTCCCACATCCAGTGGAATTCTCGCCAATTCCTTGCAACAGGTGGGATAAAATCCCATAGCTGCACTTACAAGCCAGTATTATCACTTTTTCACTTTCTTGCATGCTCTTTGAAAATGAAGCAGCAGTTGGGATAGAGTTAAGGAGCACTTCATCTTTGCTAAAAGTACACAAACCAACTACATCTGAGATTATTCTGAAGTCAGATGCTTTGAATTTGGGAAATGCATCAGTACTTGCTCACCTACTTTCAGAGTTAGACACACACACACACACACACACACACACTTAGAATGCAATTGTCAGGAGGACCTTCATCATTTAGCAGCAACACTTTATCATACAACAGAAATACCAGAAACTCTATTTTTCAGGAACTTCACCATCCTGAAAATTCTGTTCTTCATTCCTATTTTTAAGATACACATTTGAACTAAATTAAGGTATCTTTTAAGACATCTGATAAAATGCCAGAATTATACTTTCAACTTCAGTGGTTTGTTTACTCTAATGGGCACCGCAGCAATGAAGGAATAAAATCTAATACAGATTCAGCTATACTCACACTGAAGACTGCAGTTACATTAATCTCCAGTTACATGGCTCTGATGCAGTTAGACATAAAAGTGGCTGCATCTTTTTAAAGATTCTATGCAGTCATCTCCAGTGCTAATCTATCATAAAAAAGAAATCCTGAAATTCTCTAAACTGACATAACCAGTCTTTAATATTAAGGCATATTATGAATAAATAACAACTATATTTTCCACTCTCACATAATTAGTATGTGAATTCTATTACTTTGCCAAATATAAAATGTTCTAATTGCATACACACACAGTTATGCATCCGCATAACTCTACACTTATAGGTCTGATCAACTTTTTCACTACGCCTCTTTTTTAGGAGAATTTACTCTCTTCACCATGTGAGATTGTAAAACATTAAACACAGAAAGTGATCTTACTACAGTCTTTCAAAACACAGGTCACTTTCTAAGCTATTGGGGTCTGTGACACTCAGCAGTGCCTCTGGAGTTGCTATTCCTCAAAAGACCTGCATCATATGGAGGACCATCAAAGCGATTTTCTGAAGATCAGCGTCCTTTGGAGACATGCTATGGGATGCTAATTATCTTCTGAACAAATAGCCAAGCTATCCCACGAGGGCCAAAGGGCAGATCTTAACAGCAAATTTAAAAAAAGGTTAATTGAAATAGCAAAAATTACAGATGTTTGCAGTTAAATAAGATTTTATAGGAAGAACGTCCGGATTTATTTGAAGACTTTTTTTTTAAACATCATAAACAGCGTTCCTGCTCTAATATCACACACTGACTCATGTTTGCCTTTTCTCTGTCAGTATTTTACTTGGTAGAAAAGAACAGTCTAAAACAAAGTGGAAAGTAAGGTAACTTTGGAGGGTGAGAGAGATAACAAGGACAGCGAGGTGTACCTAGGTCAGTACCCATAATCAGACAAATCAGCCACAAAGTCAGCGGCCTTTTTAAAGCTTTACAGAGCACTACTGCCATAGCAGCAACTTGGTTATATTCACCTACATTTTCACAAGCAGCAATTGATTATTACAGTTTCTAGATAGTAAGTAAGGAGGAGACTATTCCTGCACTGGGACGTGGACAAGACTCCACCCCTCCAATTACTTGCTGTAACAGTGCTGCCCTCCTGCAGTAATCTTTTGCTTTTGTTCATCCACATTCCCTACGAGCCCAGAATAGGCCCAGTCAAGAAAAATTCTCTTATGTTCCAATTTTCCCAGTCAAGTCAACCAGAAATTTGGATCTGCACAGAACAATGGGCCAAATCTCCAAACTTCTACTCGCACTCATTTTGTAACGTGCTCTTGTCACATATTTAACATTCAATCTAACCTTGTCCACTCATGTAGGTACAGCTGTGCCACTTTTACTACTCCCGTTGCAAACCTTCTGTACCATGTCTGTATCATCCAAGCAATGCTTTCTATACCTCATTTTGATTTCTCAAATGGTTAACAGGACATTAAGAAGAATAAACAACCAAAATGCCATAAACCATAAGCGATGGGTCCCAGCATTCCCTTCACAGAGAACAGGGCTAAACAAAACACCAAAAGATTATCCAGTTCAGGGTCATTTTGTAAGGACCACACACCAGTGCAGGACAGGGCTAGGAAGACATTCCCCTTTTGTCTTTTGATTTCAGGTTAAAAAATAAGCAGGCAGTGCATCTATTATCTACCCACCTAAATGTGGAAACAGATCAGTGTCCAGCTGCTGTTTTCGAGTGCACAGTTTCACCAGTCTCTGTAGCCGACTCATGCAGGATGAGTGCGGAGTGAAGGCTGTGGCTTTCATGAGGACCCGATCAGTCCTTGGAGGGTCTGTGACAGGAGCCCTAGCGGGTGGCAGGAGAGGCAGAGGTCTCTTGTTAGACAACTGCCGGGCTTGTGCTATAGTGTGTGTGGTGGGTGCCACTCCCTGCATTGGTAGGCTGGTGTTCGGAGGTTGAGGTGACTTGCAGACTACGCCCTGCGGTAGCCCTGTCGGCTTTAACGAAGCTGATGAAGGTGGCAGATGGGAGTGCTGCTGCTGCAGAGGCTGCTGCTGCAAAGGTGCAGGAAGGGGGCTAAAGTGCTCTTGGCGAACTTTTAAAATCTCTGTCTCTCTCTGGCGCTGCCGGTTTTGAGCCAACTTGCTCTGCAACTTTTTCCTCACTGTCGCCCCTTTCTTTAGGTCATCATCCTCCTCGTTGAAAGCAAAGGGGTCTTCTAATTCTGCCTCCAGGTAGTGGAGAGGAAGCCTAGCCCCTGGAGGGGAAAGCGACATCCCATCCAGTCCATTGGGCATCTTCAAAGCCAGGGTGGGCACTGTCAGACTGAAGGCCATAGCATCCATCTGATGCCTGACCTTTACCTCCTCTATGGGATCATTCTTTTTCTTCCTCTCCTTTTTCGGTATAAAGCCAAGTACCTGCAGGTGGCTGTTGCAGTACCTTTAAAAAGTAAAAGCAGTCAGTTATTAATTCAGCTCTTGTAAGTAAAGTCTGAAGAAAACAGGCATCGCTAAAGGGAAATCCACACACTCATCTCATGGGAATTTAGATCGAAACACAAGAGGTTTTATAACAAGTGTACACAACTGCTTCTAATACAGCAGGTAAATGTGGTGTGCCCTATCGGTAACAGATACGAGTGACAATTTGTAATCTCAATATATAAAAGTCTTCAGTCTTTATAGGAGATTGACACACAACCATTCAAAATATTTACTCTCTAATAAGGTAAATACTCACAAAACAAAGCCAACAAAACAAATGGACTGTCTGATACATAAAACAGTAAGAACTCAAGCCATTAACTGTGATCATTTCAAAAGCCCCCAAGAAAAAGCACATCGAAGACTACTTCCTTTCATTCACTAGCTTTTTCACTGGAAGTAGTTAACATTTTCATCAACACACACATTATTATTATGAATTCCACTATAGTAGGGAGCAGTTTCTTACCTGGACAATCTCACTATAGATACCTGCTGAGCAGCGTCACTACCTGCACTTAATGAACAAGTAGCATAAATGTTTAAGTTCTGCTTTAGTAGTTCAACGTGATGAATTTTGTAGCCAGAGGATTAGCTGCATGTTCTTCAAACAAAAATCTAGTCTAAATGCAGTGCTCTGCTGCTAGAAAATGTTTACACAGTGCCAGGAATATGTATACATAAAATCCACAAACCTGGACATTATGCTCTTCTAATACAAAAAAGCTTTTAAAGCCATGTTATTTAAAAAAAAAAAAAAAAAAAGGGAAAAAAGTCATTGAAAGTTTGGCATGAAAATTAAAAGAAGAGTTACAATTTAAGGCCACAGACAACATACTGAGAAGCAAACAGTTAATTTTTTTTCTGATTAAAACAAAGCAGGTGACAGAAATATAGGAACCATGATCCGATCCTTTTCTTGTTTCACACAGGCAAGCCCTCCTGCCTCTGTAGAATGCCACCAGCAATCACACTTCTGCCCTTGCAGGATCCCATCCGTAACCCGCAGCTTATAGATTAAACCAAAGATATGAGGAAAAAGTGATGTCTACATCAATATATTAATGAACAAGCTAAGGACATATCCATGAATGTATTCATGGATACAAATAAGTAGAAGATACGGAAATACACCATGAAGGTATAAAATCTGATCAGTATGAATTTGAGAAAAGTAAGATTTGTTGAACAGGTAGATTAAAATTAAATTATTCCTGGTCCTCATGGAGGAAAAAAAATAAACAGAAAAGCCCAAACCCAACCCTCAAAAAGGTTTAACACTTCAGTTTAGTGACTTTCAACTTGCTGTTCCACCCCTAAAGCAGCAATGTGTGAACTGCTTCTAAAGGGTCCATAAAAGGTAAAAAAGAAAAAGCAAATTCATGTATGCTCCTCAACAATCTCCATACATGTAGTTTCTTGAGGGATCCACACCCACAAGTATTCATGAATCAGAAAAGACTGAATAGTACTGCTACATATTATTGTCTAAATAATTTCTTTATTACATTAAGTTGTAAGGAATAAATAAGTCTAAATGAGGCAAGCTGAAAGCCAGCAACGTGTGGAGTCCTTATTGGAATACACTCTCCTACTACGAGATGCACTTCTAAAAATAAAATTATATAATGAGTGCTCAATAAAGCTTCCCTTAAAGTCAACAGCACTATTCCCATAACCAAAATTAAGCACTTTTAAAATATTTTGTTTGAACAAGACTGATGAGATCAGTTAGAACAGCACTTTTAGTATGACAGAAGAAAAAACAATAAACAGACAAGACATACAATGGAATATTTTCCCCCTTATTCTAATAAAGAGAGTTTTGCTCAATGTGAATGCTTCCTTTATATTGTTCAGAACTTAAATATTGCCACCTTGTGCTTGTGCAGGAGTGATGAGGTAAAACTGGCTAGTCTGTTTTCAGTGTGAAAACTAAAGAGAAGGAAAAAAATAGAAATTGTGAATAAACCTATGAAAAGGTAATTAGCTTGCTCACATCCTCTGAGTTAGAATATTAAGAGTTTTGCTTGTTTGTTTAACAGCATCATTTTTATATGGCAGAGAATAAAGCTTTGCCTCTTACAACTGACTATACTGCATCATTGAAAGCCAGCAACATCTTACACAGGCATCACCTCTAGACACAAACCCACAGATGCCAGGCTACAACATCATGAAAATACAGATCACATGCACTTGCAGACTCCAGTGCACACTGACTTGGCTCTGTGCCTTAGGGTCTGTCTGTCATAAACTCCAGCATAACCGAGGCTGAAACACCTTGCCTGCTGGACTAAAAGGAGGAAGAAGCTGGGAAGAGCACTTAAGTCTTCTCTGGGTAGAGAAGACTACATGCAGGCAGTTTTGGCCAGGCATAATTTATTACCATCAACTCAGCCGTGTCCTTGCCAGGCTCTAGTTGGTCCCATGCGGAGCCAGGCGGGCACACACACCCACTTCCCCATCCTTCAGGTTCCAGGATGGCTTTTTAGTTGGCCCTGAACCAAACTGGCTCTGACTTTGCACGGTGCTGCAGACATTAACTGACTCTGCTGGAACCAGCCTATAACCAGCTGAGTTAAGGCAATAAACTCTTTGGACCAGATATAACGCCAGGGAAGGTGTTAGTTATTCATGCTCCATGGAAGACAGATTACTGGGAAGACTGGAATAGCACCTGCAAGTAGCACAGTCCCTTTCACATGGCTCTGAGCTTGAAACCCGCTAGGGTCAAAATGGCTCTATGACAGCCATTTCTGATGTGCCTGTCTTATGTGCACAATTTGTCACTTCCATACCTGTGAGTTATTCTCAGCTGACAGTATCACACTGAGTATCTAATACAGGTTTTTCCCCCTTCCTTGGTGAGTGCCAAAGGCACTCACTCTGTGCAGGTGACGTCGAAGGAAGTCAGCACATTTGGTAAGAGCAGTGGGTTGATATCCATTAAAACTATCGTAACATGAAGCACACAAAAGGTGATGGGCTCTGAAGGCTTCAGCTGCACAGTTTCCCAAATCATTGGGAGGGCACAAATCCAGACAGCAAGGTTTTCCACCCACAACTGCATTCTGCTTCTCAGTATATCCCAGACTGGTAGCAAGTTGTGTCACTTATTTAAAGGAAGATCCAAATAAACTGGAGAGCATCTTGCATATAAACAAAATATTCAAAGATTCTCTTGAAAGAGAAGAATTAGAGATAACATGGTGTCTAACCCAGCTAAATTGTAATAACCCTATACTTAAAAATTAAGTTGAACTTCATTATCCATGTATGTATTTGGATAAGAAAGAATTAGGAGACGTGTTCAGAGGAAATACAGATACAGAACCCATGTCTGTATCATCCCATACATACCCTTAAAAAAAATAAGATAGTGAATAGAGAAACTAGCTTCAAATAAGGCAATGAAGTCATGCACTATTAATAGATTTAATCTGTAGAATGCTAATGGTTAATAAGAAATCTAATAATATAGCAGCATATTAAACATCTTTGTGGCTGGTGGCATCTCATTTGTCTGGGGTCAAGTGACAATTTTTTTTAATTATCTGTGGACAGACTATGAAACTTTTGGCATATAATGCATGCATCTTGTTAAGACATTTTATTTTTTTATGATCTTTAAAAGTATGTAAGAAGACAGCTGTCAGAGCATCATACAGCCTGCTTCTGATCAGGTACAGTTACATGTCTAAAACTGTGACAAAATGACCATCTGACAGTAATTTTGTACACAGAAAATTAAAAGCTATGAGTGAAAAACTCAGACACAGCAAACATCTTTATATTGAACAGAGTGTGAAAAAAGTCTCCCAAGAAACAGATACAGGTTTGCCCCCCCCCAAAAAAATGTTTAGAACAGAAACAGTCTTATCACTAGCATTCACTAAATTTTATTGTTAAAATTAAACTCTGCCCTGAGAAGCAGTCTTTTAAAATATTCTTTCAAACTATCACATCCTCTCATTTGAAATTAAAAGTTTATTTTCTCCTTCAGACACCTGCTGTCCTCTTCAAGTACTGTAATGTGACACTCGACATGCAACTGAATTATTCTAATATAACATACACCAGATGTCATGACCACACTCCACTTCAACTTGAGAAAAATCAAAAAGAACAAAGTGTGAACTCAGTTCAAGGTGTAAAGAAAAATCTCAAATTCCATGGGAACATATGAAACCTAAAAAAGTGTCCTTAAGTAGTATCTTTTCTATTGTTTTCAAGCATGACCCGTGGCAAACAGCAACTCTGGCTCAGTCAGCTCTCGTATCTGAAATTACAGCATACCATTTGCGCTAGCAATTTCCATGATCATTTCTGCGAGCTTATTTGCAAAGAGCCTCAACTGTACAGTAGCAAAGAAACAGTCACCAACTGTCAAATTACAGCTTGAAGTTATTCATCTTGTGCCATTTGAGCATTTGCCCTACAGCTTTTGACAAACATTCATGTTTTTTTCTCACTTCATCAGTCTCCTCAGCTGAAATGGCAGGTGAAGTGCAAGTTAATTTAGAGCACAGTCCAACTGTTGTTTCAGACAAGAGAGGGAGCTGTGAGCTGAGAAGGAAGTTATATGTAGGGCACAGTGGGAACACTGCTAATAATGCAAAAGGTTAGTGAATTGCAGCTAATAATGTGAAAGGTCAGTGAATAGTGGTTTGATTCTTTTTTGGCATATTTGGTTTATATTTTAGGTTAAAAGATGCATTTCTAACAGAACAAGCCTCAGACAGTTAACACACGTTAATTAAATACTGTGTTACTGGCAAAATCTTCAACAATGACTCTGAAAAATTAAAGTCATATACACCTGGTAGCCAAGATCAGACAAATACTGGTATTTCAGCCCAAACAACACCAATGAGACTGATGTTCAGGAAGTCTTAAAGAGCAAGGAAGAACGGTTACAGCACAGGCTGCAATTCAGGAAATCTGGTTTGAATTCCCAGCTCTCCAACAACTTCAAGGACTATCTCTTGCAAGGCATTTAATACCTGGGCACCTTGGGCATCTTCATTTGGGCAGCAATGGGGAGAGGAAGAGGGGAAGCAAAAAAGAAAGGGAATGGACAGCACTTTCCCAGCTGGCTCATCTACTATCAAGTAATTTTTTTTTATTCCAGTAATACAACGTTACAGACCAATACCAAATCACAAACATTGAACCGTAATTCTGGATTCATCCCTACGTGTCACTTCACTAAGCCCAGAAGGTATGCATTTTCAATTGTCCTGAAAAAGTAGATGGAAGTGTACTTCTGGCACAGCTGGCCAAACAAGCAGGCCCTTTTAAGAGCACATACTGTGAGTGACAAAGCAAATTAATTAGAACAGCAGGTATTGTGTAGCAGGTTTGATAAACAGTTTACAGTGAATTTGAGAAAAGCAATGAACTCTCCCAAAAATTTCCCTGGGAGTAAGTTACTGCCCACTTTCTGAGTACTTTACTCCCACAGAAAACAAAATAAAATTTACTGGGCTTAAAACAAAACCCTCAAAGGAACATCCTGGAATTCAATCCACTCAGGCCAGTTCCTCCCTCATCCTGAAATCAGGCAGCATCTTAAAAGAAAACTCATGCCTATGTCCCAGGCACTTCCCACTTCGCAGATCGGTAACCACAACTCACCTACGGTCCTCAGATTTGGGGATGGGGTTGGTGCAGCGTTGGCTGTTATACTTGGCCACATATTCACATTGCTTGAAGGGGGCAGTCTTGTCCTCCAGAACGTGTCTGATACAGAAGGCGTAGCCGTTAAGTCGCCTCTGCTTGCACAGTTTGGGGCTATATGAGCACAAGGGCTTATTGTCAACCTCAGAGAAGTGTATGTGTTTGCCTTCATACATCACGTGACTCTATTCCTTGTGAACATCAGCTGAAATAATCAAAATATTAAGACAAATCACATAAGGAAAAAGAATGCATTCAGTCCTAGATTGTGTATTTCATTTTAGAGGAAAGAGGCACCCAAAACAATACCTGATTTTAAATCTTCTGTACCATATCAATGTTAAGAGGGAGCCCCAAGGACACTGCTATCCTGGAATGATGATGAATCAAGATGAAGCAGATTGTCTAAGGAAAATATCAAAAAGGTCAGTCAGAATAAAATAGATATTATTACTCTTTCATAAGTAAGTGTCTAGATGTAGCCACTAAACCTGTGGTTCAGCTAGCATCCAATAAGCCAAATCCACTAGCACAATACTTCTCAATCAGTAGTCACAGATCTTTGGAAATCATGAAAGGAAATTGTTGGGGGAAATAAAATTCTACCGCCACTGCACCTAAACCCGTTAAACAAAACTCCAGTCACCTACCAGAAAATGATTACGAGCTACAAGCTGAAAAAGGTTAAGTGTCAGATTAGATCACTTGCTTTCAGGAATCAAGCTGAATGATGATTTAAGTCATTTGATTGCAGAGGTTTTACTTCAAGTATCTTTGCTTACAAAAATGCTGGTGACTATCCTTGCTCTGCAAAATTTTAATTTCATCAGGCAGCGCAAGATGACAAACCTGACAAACAATCTTCAGATCTTTTGGCTGCCCACAGCTTCTGCAAGCATCAACAGGCAGTCCTTCCTAAGGTCACCACGGTTCTTCAGACCTTCTCCATCCTTACTGTACCTATTTTAGGTAAATGCAGGCATTAATCATGTCAGAGGCAGTACTCCCATAGATACCAGGAGGGCTGAAATGTCATTTCATCAAGAGGATGGTTTTTTTTCCCCCTGGAACAGACTCATGTAGTGCAAATCCATGCAATTATAAGGTATTTTTTCATTTCCCAACACTATGGAGTCTTTGGTAATCAACTTTACAAAAGAAAAAGCAAAAAAAACCCAAAAAAACCAAACCAAAACATCCTAAAGCAGCTTCAAATAAAATTAACACTACACATATTCTGCAGCTACTCTGTTCCACTCAGCTTACCCTGCAAAAAGCAGCTTTTATTCAGAAAGGCCATCATGAAGCACTGGATTAAACTCTTTTGAACATGGTATATTCAGTACTCAGTTCAGTTTTATATGTGTTATACACCAAGCAAAGGAATGTACACAGAGGTGATATTCAGGAAACATGTAATAAATTACAGGCATATGACAAACGTACAGATTACCACCTCAGTCAACTCGTGTTTCCCACGGCCCAAAATGGCAAGAACACAACTGCAAGGAAGGAGCCTACACAGACTTTGCAGGAAAGATGCAGCTTCCTCTTGTGAAGGTACAAGCCTTCACTTTGCACTGTATAAGAGCGCCTTGAGAAAAGGACAAGCATGATGGCACTGGGGGATCTAGAAAAGCAACTTTAAGTCACTAAGGTAAAACAAAACACCCTATCACTCTTCTAACAGTAAACTGCATAAACCAGGCCTTTTATTAACATACATCTAGCTGTAGAAGCAGTAAGTCAGAAGACTACTAAAAATTTTAAAACACTCACACTTCTTGAAACAGCTGTATATGCACACGTGCAGCGTACACAGCATACAGAATGGAGACACATGCTACAAAATGTAACTAGCACAAGTGACCTGATTAATCATTTGACAATAATAAGGATCATTTCATATTTCCTCTCTATACACATAGTTCCCTTTCCATGCACACATGCAAGCACACACCCCCAGGGGCAGCGGCCTTGCACTTTGCTTACATCAGAGAGCCAGAACACAACCACGGACATCTAATCCAGTTCCAAACACCTTCACCAACTTCTCTCGAAGCATGGAAGCACATCAAAGTACAGAGCACATACTATATATATTTGAAACTAATCACTGGAGTATGACCCTTCACAACACATCAGCCCTAACAAAGTTCATTGTTGGCTGTGCCCTTCAAAAACACAGAATGGGAAGAGGGAACTATCTCTTCTTTAGCATGCTGAGAACCAAATAATCCTTTCAGACACCTTTGCTAAGGCAGATACTGACACAGACTTCAGTATTATCCAGCAACAACATGAAGGAAAAACACAAATCCCATGATGACATGCCCACTACAGGAGCTGTGATCTGGGTTTGGGTCCCATATGTTTGAAAGCCTCCTCCATTACTATTGCAGCGAAAGTAGACTCAAATGAGTCTTAGCTAATGAGCTAAAAGTAGACTCAAATGAGTCTTAGCTAATTGCATCTCATACTCACAACAAAGCTTTTGGAAAGCCTTTTGCTCTGGAGTTTGCTTCTCTCAACAGTTAACCAAAGCTTGTATTTGGTGGCATATACTGGACAGGATGGAAAGCTTGAAAGAACAAGTACATCCTGCAGTTGGGGTGACTCACATGCTGCTCTCTATTTCTTTCTGTTTTATTTACCACCTTCTTTTAAGCTACTATCATCATGCTTTGCAGAGTTTTTGACAGATCAATGACCTTCTCTTTTGCACAACCCAGCAATATTTCTTTAGTGAAGGTTATCAAGCAACAGTTCCTCAGAATGGTTCCAAAGTAAACAGCAAGAAATGCATACCTGGTGTGCCTCCGTTAAGCTTCTGTAAAGAATCTCCTCCACAGTTCCCAGACACTACAATCCTGGATTTATTCTTGTGCCCCTAGTCTTATTTTTGGATTTAACACATAATTAAGTCTTATTTTTGCATTTAACTTGACTGTGTTAAGGCAGGCATAGTGTTTTACTTCTCACTGGTCTGAAAGATACAGGGCACAAGTACAATGCCATATGAAACATTTAAGCAAAAATACTGACCATAATCCTCAGGGAAACCAATGAGCTTGAACGCGAATTTTTAGGTTTATATATACACTAAGAGAAGCTCATGCAAATATAACCATGTTAAAAACCGTGATACAAATCAATTAGCGCAGCTACAGTGCAACGAACAAAAATAAAGCTAATATACCTAGCAGACAATGTTATACTACAAAAATCCCTACAGCTGCTCTCTCAAACTTGCAATTATATCTTTATTGGTAGATTCTTACACAGACGCCCCAAAAGACAGTGGCACTATGTGGATATGCTGTCAGGATCAGAGACTGGAGTTTTGCTTAATCTAAAAAGAGATTTTTATTTTTACTACCATAGCATACTATATATATATTACAGAAAAAAAAACAACCATCCAACAAAAAAAGACTTTTAAATTTATTGATTCTGATTTAATTTGATGCAGTATTTTACTTTGAACAAAATATACGGGAGCCCTTGGCAGAACTTGGTTGCTGCTACATAAAAAGCACAAGAATGGAATAGGCACATGTAGCTTAATTGAAGAGAACTGAAACTATGCTTAGCTAAATAGTGGGTGGGGGAGAAATTATTTTTGTCCCACAGGAATCAGTAAAAGACGACGGAAACATGGACTTCCCCTGGAAAAATCAAATGCTTAAGCAGCTGTACTTCGCTCAAAAAATATCAGGGTACAAAACTTTCTGAAAGCTGTTTTGGGTTTTGCATATATACTCTACACTGAAGCTGTAGAAACGTTCAACAGAAACATAATTTATGCCTCCATATGCTCAAACTGGCTTTAGCAACAACCCATGAATGAGAAAACAGAGGCTGCTTCTTGAGGAACCTAGATTTTCCTTAAACAGCTGCCTCTAAATAAAAGATTTTTATCTAGTCTGAAGCAGTGGGGCAAAGACCAGAAGAGAACCCAAAAATGTGTGCCATTACCAAACGATGCAAGACATGACTGAGGTTTAAAAAAATCACAGTAGGGGATAAGGTGACTATAGAATGGTCATAAACCATATCACACAATATTAGAACCAGGGGTACTTGGTAAAGTTAATAAGAGATTGACTCAAAACATATTAAAGAAGGACTTCTTCATTTTTACTACTCACGGGTAGTGAACTGCTGGAACTTGCTGTCACAGAAGGATATGGAAGCAGACAGTGCCATCAGGTTCAAAAAGACAGCAGAAAAGTTCACAGACAATAGGGACCTAAGTGATGTCCCTGCTACCATGCCTAATTTAACAAATATGGATGTTGGAGGAGTAAGAGATGAAAACATTAAAAAGTGGCTGGGCTTTCACGCTCTCCTAAACAGCATCACTTACTCCTGCTGCCCAAAACAGAACACTAAGTTGGATCGACCCCTGATATGACCCAGCAGGGAATTTTATATGTTCTTATGAGGTTACTACTAACATCTGTAATTTGGTAACACATTCATTTCTCCCCTTCTCCCACTTTTTATTACCGAGCAGCTGACTGGAAGAAAATATTCTCCCCCTGGTAAAAGCCCTATCTGGACATGTGAAGAGCAACAAACTTAGCATCCCAGCAAGGCTTTATTGGAAAGACAGGCAGGACACAGCACAGCCACACTCTGCGACATCACCACTTAGAGCAAAGCTACTTTCCCTGCTGTGTGCAGCCACTGGTGGTCCATAAGACAACAGAATGTGGTTTGCAAAGTGACTGTAAAAAGAGAAATTAAAGACTTAAATACAGACAGGTACACACCTGTGCAGCCGTCAGCACCTGCTGTCAGGCATAGGAAGAAGCCAGCTCCCAACTGCTTTTAGTACTGGCAAGCAGGCATAATCAGTTCCCTTGCAGTGCACACCAGCTCCAAGACAACAAAGGTATAGCCCTGCACTCCACCTACCCTCTCCCAAAACAAAGTCTTTCAGAGAGGCTGGGAAACAGTGTAGCAGCAAACTTTGAGGGGGAATCTTCACTAGACCATACTGAGTATTGTCATACAGCAGTTTGGTTCCTGACATCATCTGTAGTCTACAAAGAAGTTAATGGGCTAGTCACTATTAGAAAACCCAAAGCATTTTGGCCCCAAAAATCAATCGGTAATTTTGCTGAAAATACTCAAGTATTTAAATCTTGTGGGTTGGATACATTCTTAAACTTACGCTCAGAATTTGACATACAAGGTACATTAAGACCCTTTTAGGCAATGGAATCCCCAAATGCATTTTAAATTGCAAGGCAATTATATGTCGGTGGTTAAAAGATGTATAATTAAGAGCACTGAGTTCAGAGCTTCACACATTGCATCCAAACAAAAGCCACGATTAAAGAGGTCTTAACCGTGTTGTTTCACATTTGCTAATACTAGCGCAGATTTCACGTTAAATTGATTGGTGTGTTCATGACATCTCACAGACAAGGTAAAATCATCTACATACGCTTCCAAAACCATCAGCTTGGGGCCAGAAGTGGAACATGGATCTCCAAGAACCTCAGCTTTTACAGAAACACAGATAATATGAACAGTAGTTTTATTGATTCCTCAACTTGACCAAGAAAGAAAAATTCCCTGCGTTGCCACTGTCTGACCCTTTTGCCGAAACTAACAATAAACACATAAAGATGTTTAGGCAATGGGGAATTTCATCCACTCAGAGACGAACAGAGACCATAAAAATCATTGCAAAAAAGACACTCACTTACAAGACACCTTACAGTAAAACCTTTCGGTCAGTATTAGTAAGAACTATATTATCAGAGAGAAAGTAAAAACATTCCTTTTTTCTATCTCATGCTAAGAGACTTTAGGCAACTAGTACCTCTCTGGGAAGTGCTCTGTTCTATCAAGAGAAGCTGCACCACATCTAATTGTGGTCGACATCAACACCACAAAGTTGTAACTTCTGACCCCATTCTGTGATCTAACCATAACTTTGGCTTAGTTCTGGTTATTTAACAGCTCAATTCTCTACTACGCTCAGCTACCAAACCAAGCCTGCTGTAATTCTGGAAACAAGAGTCTTTTTGTTGGTAAAACTATCCAAACTGAGACAGAAAACACTGGGAAGCAACCAAAGTCAACTGCAAGAGTTCCTGTAGGGAACTGTTTTATTAACTAGAGCACAATCCTCACTCCAGAGGACCTCCGAATAGCCCTGCAAAAGTCAAGGTACTGCACACATATATAAGTACCCTGACAGATCAATGCACTTAACATGTTAAGATCTTACCAGACATTTACCTGGAATCACATTTTGGACTACCTTTTTCATATGTTAAAATCTACCTAGGAAGATAGAAGCAGCAACACTGTCCTCATTCTGCCTTTTTAGAAAGCTTATTACTTCAACTCTGCAAAAAGGCAGTTTATATTGCATAAGGATGTCTGTTATATTAACAGAAAAGCAGCAGTATATTTTAGGCAATAGCAGTAATATAGATTATGCATCAGAATATAATGCAGTAAATACAGAATTAAGTATTATCCCTAATAATAGTAATGGCTAGAGAACTTACAGATTTGTAACAAGTTTGAATCAACAGCAGAAAACGTAACTGAGAGGAAACAACTCTTTTTGTTCCAAAACTGAACAGGTTCTTCTTTTTGTTTTCCTACACAAAATGAACTTCAGCAGGAATTTTAGTATCAGCTGATTTACTCAGCTGATAAACAGCACCTTAAAGAAAACATGACAAAGACAGCCCAAAGCCTAAAAAACAAACATTTAAGACTCTAAGAATTCAGAAATTTAGAAACTTCAAAGGATTTCTAAAGAGAAAAGATGTGAAGTAGGAAGATTCATGAGTGTTGCTAAGAGCACATTCCTATAGATTTCAATAAAATAATTTCCTAAACATGGCTATTCCTGACCTAAGGCTCAAGACAGGCTCCATATCTTTGGAAGTCTTTTGAACAAGGATTTCTCTATTTGAGCAGCAGGTCTCAGGCCCCAGTCCTGCAAACACATCCTCACAGGCAGATCCTCATGCTTGCACAGAAGCACACTCACTTCCATGTGGCTATAAACAGGCCCAGGTTTTGCCAGGGCAAGCGGGGCTGCAGAAAGGGAGTCTTCAGATGCAGCAACAAATGGAACATTTAGGCCATTGCAACATCGAAGAAATACACTTTAAAATGTTATCTTGAAATATCAAAACCATGACCCAGAGAGAAAGCAGAGACTAAACATACCCCAGTATACCTTGCATCTGTACTTGAACAGAAAAAAGGCTGCAAGTCCAAGTCTTTTATTTATTCAAATAACAGATAACTTGCACATGAGGTTAAATAAAATACCTTAGTCTTATTCTTAGTCCCAACGCTGCAAAGACAAAGAAGCTTATTTTCACACAATACAGGAATATCATTCTTGCTTCAGTGGGAATATTCAATCAATAAAGCAGTAGAGTTCCTCACAGAGCAGCCTTTTAGCAGTTACAAGCTACCAAAGTTTCAATATGGTATTACAATAATTTTGTACCTCCTGAGGATGTACCATACTGTGAGAACGCGGTACATGCAACTCCGTAGGACCAGGCCCCACATACAAATTCATTCACTCATCATAAAAATATTGAAACACCAAAATAACTCCCACTAATTAAATTTTGGGTTGCTTTCTGCAGACAATTTAGCTTTACAAGCAACAGGACTTCTCTGATGTACATATATATTACAAACAAATCACACAGAAGGCTGAAGACGGCTGCGAAAACGTCACCAAAGTGACAGCTTCATACAAAACACAGGCGCTCCAGTTCCTCAATCAGCAGCGGTACCTGGTGGGTACGGCCTTAGCGTGAAACCCTGCCAGCATGGGGGTGCCCACAGGAGAGGGCACTTGACTACAGGGGAGGGATGCGGTGCCCTAAATTTGCCAGTTTTCTTTTTAAGCCTACCAATCCTCAAAAATTGAGAACAGCCTTAAAATAAACCTTCACCGTATGTTGTTAAGTAACAAAGTTAGAACTAACTATAGATCTACAGATTTTAATCAGATGTCATAATATAAGGCTTTAAGGTAAGTGTTGCTGTCACTTCCAACTTTCATTCCAGGTTACCTGCTCAAAGCCATTAACGTTCTGAGCTAAACAACATATTAAGGAACATCTGACCCAAAACTAGGCACCTCTTGCATTAGAAACCGGAGCTGTTTCACCTGTGCGGGGCGAAGCGCGTTGGTGGGTTTTCCAGCGGACTCACTTCCCAACTACCAGACGTTCTTTGTCCCTGAAAAAAAGAAGCCTTTCATTTTCAGTCCTGGGGGACAGCAGCACCTCACAGGGACCCCCCTGCCCCGGCAGGACCCCCACCAGGACACGACGGGGCCAGGGCCCCAGCCCAGATGCTGCCCTTGGTGCGCAGAGGCAGCTGAGGCGATCCCCCGGCTGAGGGGCCCCGGCGCGGGCCCCGCGGGGCTGAGGTGGCTGCCAGCCCCGGCACGTGGCGGGGCGCGAAGCCGAGGCCGAGGCCGAGGCCGAGGCCGAGGCCG
>Ga0065711_1003259_pt1 | contig 33064 bp, 16 predicted proteins | sample Hoacrofraction12_FD_59098 | JGI IMG/M metagenome (GOLD analysis project Ga0065711, IMG submission 59098) | Hoatzin crop microbial communities from Cojedes, Venezuela - Epithelial fraction 12 v2 (version 2) | ecosystem: Host-associated > Birds > Digestive system > Esophagus > Crop | place...
GCTTGCAGGACCCCCCCCCCCGACTCGGGTGGGCTTTACAAAGATTGAATTCACCGCCTGCCCGGTTAATTACACAAGCGCTCAGCAGAACGGAGCCGCGGGGGCAGAGACCCTGTCGCTTCTGACGCCCCTGCCTCTCTCCCCGCCACCCCCTCCCTGGAAAAGGGACTCCCCTCGGCTCGGAAAACTCCGCAGATGCTCAGCGTGAACCCGGGGCCGGCGGGGCTGATGCTGGGGAAGGAGAAAGGCAGCGGCTTCGCTCGGTGCCAAGGAGGAGCAAGCCACAAACAAAGGCAAAGCAGGGGAAAACAAAGCGAAAGAAACCACCTAGCAGGGGAGGAAAGGTTTAACCTCTGCGGGGGAGATCTTTCAGCCCTCGTTCGTGGTCTTCCCGTGGGTTTTACGCCAACACAACTTTTGTCAAGAAAAAGAAAGTTTAAAAAGAGAGATATTCTAGGATCTTTCGGTGAAATTCACTGGAAAAAAATTTCCCTTCTATCCTCCCCCTCCTCTTAAAAAGTTTCAACCCCAATGAGGCAGTCAGCTCTGCTCTATCTCTCCCCTCCCTTCTTTTTTCTTTTTTTTTTAAACCTCTTTATCTTATTTAAACAGGAACACAAACACTGATAATGGTCAAAGGAAGAGCTAGAGTTGAAAGCACCCCGTTGGCTACGCTGTTGCCAAGACTTTTAAGATAACGTGGGGGCTAATATTTGCGGGCAAATGCGCATGGAAGCAAACGGAGAGTTCATCCCCCCTCTATACTTTGCCCTTTGATGGTTTTACTCGGACAAACAGCTGGAAGTTAGTGTTGACTTGGTAGTTGTGCCACATGGACTCCGATTGGACTACTCCTCGTGTAGGAGTACTCAATAACTCAACTTTTCGGTATCTCTCCTCAAAATGTCCGACTGGAAGAAGTATTTAAGGCACGAAGTGTTGATAGTGTGCATGTTTTGTTCTGCCCCAGGTTACTTGCTCTTTTCTAACACAAGGACGTAAAAATGGCCATACAGCCAAGGGTCCAGCGAGCCCAATAGCCTGTCTTCAGCAATGATCATCAGTGGTCACTGAAGGAAGAGTATGAACAAGGAAAACACACTTGATAATTCTCCCAACTCCTCTCCCAGCCTCCAGCTGCTTTGAGTTTGGAGCATTTTCTCAGTGGAATGTGGTTTCTGTGCACTTAGTGGCCCTCAGTGAATTTCTATTCTAGGTATTTATCCTGTCTCCCTATGAGTTCTTGTAAACCTTCATCATCCAAAAATATCCTTTGGCAACAGGTCTTGTGGATCTACCAGTGACTGTGTGAAGGGACATTTACGTTTGTTCCTTTTGAACCTGGCTCCACCAACCATCTCGTGGTGCCTCCTAACACTGTTGCAGGAAGCCACATCACAGAACTGACCCCTATCCACATTCTGAATGCCCAGGTCAGTTTTCTGTGACTGCTGTTTCTTTTTTTGTTTGGGTTTGGGTTTTCTCCCCTCTGTTTTATTGGGAAGGGGCAGTTGGAAAAGTGGAAGAAGGGTGGAGAGCGGCCTTTATTTGGGGGGTATTTTTTTGCTTCCTTTTTCTATACATGCATGTCTATTTCTGTCTCTTCTTTAAATGTCCTCACTCAGTTTACAAGGATCTTGCATCAGTTACAGTGGGACCTTGGCAGTGTGTCATCACAACCTTCAAGCTACTGTTTATCACGTATCAGACAGATGCAGGAGGCAACTAACAAAGATCACCCCGTGTCCAAAGTTTGCATCAGTTTAACTGAACTGGTGGAATCCCCTCTATAGAAACTCTGGATTCAGTTCAATGTTTGCTTACTTCACTTTAAACCCTCTCCTAATTGATTAAAGGTGAGTAGAAAGTTTACCAGTCTGGCTACAACAGTGTAAAGTCATACATAATAGCCTGTCCACACATGGAGTTACCCTGATTAACACCATGTGTGGACCTTCTTACTCCAGAGTAAGAATTCCTTGTTCCTGTTTAGTTTGCCACCACAAGCTGTTTACCAGAAATGAGGCAAATTCGAGTAATGGTTTAAGAAATATTTCTAGAAACTCTCATGGCGATGGTCATCTGCAGATCTGATAATAGGTTTTTCATTGGTTTGGGGTGGGGGTTTTTTGCATAATATTAATACACGTTTCCAGAATAAATTTGCACTCTCACCTACACTCAGATTCAGTGGCCTCGAGTACATGTGATTCTAATTACTGACTCCAGGCTTTGTAGTGAGCTAAGCCATGCACTTGGGGCTCAATTCAAAGCTCCTGGAAGTCAATAGAAAGTTAAGGCTTATGAGAGGGAACATTTTGCATAACCACATTTTTTCTTACATCTGTTTGAAAAGGCCCCGTAATCCTTTGTGTAGCTTTTAAAATAAACAAATTCTTTAATGAGGATTTTATTTTTACTTCAGAAGAATAAAAATCATTTGCAGAAGCTCAGATTAATGAGTAATGACAGCGTAACAAATTATTGCGAAAGTCATTTCCAAGGGTCTTGCTGAGAGTAGATACACGCAAGTAGACTGACAAAGAATTTAGAATAACTCTAACAAATCCGTTACCATCTATGGCAGCAGGTTCACAGTTGTCATTCGGCTACTCAGTTTTCATGAGAACAGGAATTCTTGAGATGGCCTGAATAAGCCGATGTCAGGACATCAACCTCTGCCTAGGGAGCAAAGCTGCCCCACAGTCTCAGCTGTTGTGCCTCCCAGCTCCTCTGTTCTCCTGCAGCTCCCAAATCCCGATTTTTATTTTTTTCCCTCCACCCATCTGTCCCAGAAGTTGAACAAAGAGAGGGAAAAAGAAATTGCTGTATCTCCCCTGTTTTCAGAAAGGATGTTGCAAGTAAGAATATAGATTCACCTAGAAGTGAAATCTATCCATAGTTACTGAAGGGAAATTCCTTGGCCCCTATGACAAAAAATGAAGGTACTTTTCGGCTCTCATTAAGGTAAGGTGCCACACTAAAGATGCATAAAACAGGCCTCTTTCCTCTTTAACAGGAAGAATACTTCACTGGCTTCTATGGACACACAAGGGTGAAGAAAAGCCTGTGTGCATCTTCCCATGTCCCACTGTAAAAATAAGACCCCAAGCTCTACAATAGTCAAAACCATAGCAATTGGAGTACAAATGATCCACTCGGCTCCAAAGTAGAATTGGCAGTCGGCTTCTTTCCTGGAGAAAACACTATCCGAATCTTTTATGAATTAAAAAAAAATTAGGAAAAGAAGGAAGACCTCTGTCTAAAAGACACGTGGCAACAACTGTGTCACATAATTTCAATAGTGGCAGTTTTGGAAATTTTAAGGTTTTAGCATCTTAATATTCGATTTTTAAGGTTTGTAGGCACAATTGTGACTATCTTCCCCATCCTTCTGCATAGTATAGGCAGATTTTCCAACTGAACTAGACCACACCTTTTACAAAAAAACCCAAAACTTGTCAGTGTTTTCAGAGAGGGATGAAGCATAATTCTTGGTTATTTTTTGAAACTGTTAATGGCATTACAGATAACATTTTGTTGCTTCCTTTAGGTATAAATCAATCTAGTTTAGTTTTTAATCGATCTCTGGGCTTGTATTCATGTTGAAGTTACTGTCACTATGTAGTCAGTGCTTTGCACATCATCAGTGACTGTCAAAACACTTTAGGGTAGTGTAGCTTGTGGACACTTCATACGCACCTAGCAGTCCTTGTTAGGGATTAACTTGGAATATAACCTCCCCATATCTAAGTCAGTTTGTCCCCCGCACTGCAGGCTCATCTTCATTCTCAAATCCCACCCTACTGACTATCCACACCAAATGGACACCAGCCTGAGCCATGGTAGGCCCTAGATAAGCAAAGGAAGGTGGGAGGACCCACCTCCTTTAGCAGGCACGGTGGTGTTGGGTTGGCGGTTGGACTTGATGATCTTAGAGGCCTTTTCCAGCCTTAATGATTCTATGATTCTTTGACGGAGAGCGTCCTCTGTTCCTTAGTGTGTATGAAACTGTGCAGGTCCTTGTTAGGGATTAACTTGGAATATAACCTCCCCATATCGAAGTCAGTTTGTCCCCCGCACTGCAGGCTCATCTTCATTCTCAAATCCCAACCTACTGACTATCCACACCAAATGGACACCAGCCTGAGCCATGGTAGGCCCTAGATAAGCAAAGGAAGGTGGGAGGACCCACCTCCTTTAGCAGGCACGGTGGTGTTGGGTTGGCGGTTGGACTTGATGATCTCAGAGGTCTTTCCCAGCCTTAATGATTCTATGATTGAGAGCCTCCTCTGTTCCTTAGAGTGTATGAAACTGTGCCTCCAAGTCTAGGGAAGAAGGCTGACCTAACCACCACCTTTATGCCATCTGGCTTATGATGGCATCTTGTAGCCAAAGTCAGGCAGAGAAGCTGGCGCAGGACTCCTTCCAGGATAATTACAATGTCAGATCAAATTTATAACCATCCTAAATTTGGACTGCTCTTTATACAAATAATTTTACATATATGTAAAAGTACATATATAACTAACATTACATATATGCACATATATAATTATGTGGATACCAATAGCCCACACAGCTGATACCATACAGGTAGCAATACATATTGCTTGTATCCAAGCCAGGGTATCTACCTGGGCTCTGTTTCAAATACCTAAAGACTGTTAGAAGAGGCTTGGCTTACTTTATAGAGCTTTACTTGTGCAGACAATCCTTTCACTGCTAGATTAATCTCGGAACATTTTTTTTCCTCTTTGCATGCCTCAAATATTCTAGACTGGGACTTACAACCCTGAGCCCTTTACAACATCATTGCTTCTAAGCATTTTGAGTTTTTACCCATTTTGGAGTTTGTATCCATTTTGTAAGTGTTGCCTACATTTTCTTTTCTTTCCTGTCTGATTAAGAAAAAAAAACCCATAGCTATGTTGGACACTCAAAACACACACTGGTTTTCTATTAATATGTATAGGGTCTGCTTCTAAGAGAAGGAGGAGTTTATTGGGGCATAAAGGAATGCTTTGATGATCCATGTCATTTCCCTTGTGGCATTACTTGTAGAATTCAGGAATAACTCAATCTGACATTCATGGGGTATTTCCTGCCTCTCCTTCTAGAGATCCATCCTCCCAGTCTCAGATCTCCCCCTTCCCATAAATTTCCTTTCCCCTTCTAGACTCTTCCCTGTCACTGCAGGCAGAACCAGTCTGATGTGTGAACAGGCAAGGCTTTTTCCAGGACCTCAGGCCTGGGAAGGCTGGGCTTGTTGGATAAGCCCGAGAGTCAAGTGGGCCACGCATACATGGGTTGGAGGGGACAATGGCATCTGCCTGAGACTCTGCTTGGGGGCCTCCACGAATCTGACAACAGCAGGGATCAGTCATTATTTTAGCTGCAACCTCTCAGAGGGTGGCTCTTAAATTTGTCAGTCAGCATCAGTACCGATGGTTATTTTCACTGTTCAAACAAAACTAAAATCTCATTATAAAGGGTGGGGGAAAAAACCATCAATAAAGTAAATGGCTATTCTGGCAAAAGGCCATTTCCCTTCCTGACATCCCTGATAAATCTGAGCTCCATCCCTGTCAAACAAAAATAATGTCCAACTATGTGACCGACTGATCTTTGGGAAACACAAAATATACAAGTGAATATGAGACATTTCAGGTTTGCATAGAGTTCCAGAGTCTATTGTATCTAATAGCTCAAAATCAGGAGCAAACAGTTTTCTACTTTTCCTCACGATCACTTAAAATCTGCTTCATTCAGTGCTATTTCATTATTGTTTTATGAATTTGCTGCGTTATTTACAAATGTTTTTGCGTAAGTCTAGTAAAGAAAGAAGCCATCCTATCCATCTGCAAACCAGTCCCAGCCTGCCAGAAAACTTTTATGTTACCAGCAGAAACTGTGATTTAAGCTCAGTATAATGTAAGCAGACAATCAGCAGAAAGAGTACGAACACTGATAAAACTCTATAACAAATTACTTTATACTGGGTTTCCTCCTTTTCCCTCAGCCTCAGAGAGCCTCTGTTACTTTTCCTCAGTCTCAGCTTCTTTAACAGAGGTTCCCAAACTTTATTTACTCATATACCACATCTTTTAGACTTTACAGCCTTGGGCTGTACGATCTTTGTCCCAGGAACCCAAGATCATCCTTGGTGGCCTGATTCTACAAACACATGTTAATAATATTATGCACAGGGAGCGGGGCTTAAATTCACACAATGTATACACAATTCTGAGGGGTGGCAATGGGAGGGCACCTTAACACAACTTAGTTTAAAAGTTATTGTAATGTAGCAAACTGTTTGGAAGAAAAAGATTACAACCTTACCGTGTTTTCGGGCACGATTCTACAGAAACTGGCTGTCATCTGGGATATGTGAAGTTAGTGGATATTGGCTATTAAGTAATTGGAAGGATGGGTGGATCAGAAGATATTTGGACACCTGGAAAAGGAAAAATACACAGATTAGCCCTAGTAAATGAAACTAATGGGTTAAGCTGTTCCATACTGCATGTACTCAATGGCTTCCAGGTCTCAGGGCAGACATTTCTGTTTGTATGTGTTCCATCGTTAGCCACAGGCCAGGCAGACGGGGAGACTGGCTCAGAGTCTTCAGAGAGGAACTGTAGTAAAATTTTAAGTTTTGCATAGAAATTGAGTTTTCTGTCTGTCATGGACTACTCTGACACTCCTTTCTTAGCTCCTGGCTGAGCTCTGGAAGAGCTGGCAACAGAATTTCGGTTTCATCTAAAACAACTCAAGCCAACCAGCTCTCTACTACCCATTTTATTCCAAAAGACCCTTTCCTCCTACGCTTCTTTCTTTTGCCTGTGATCTCACAACTGTAATTAGATCTAGTCACGGAATTTGGGACTGGGTCAATGAGATATTCCTGAGAGAGGGAATAACAGTGCAATGTAGAAAAAAAGAGGATGTGACATACAGACAGACAGCAGCAACTTATGCCAAAGGGAAGCAGAAAAAACACGCTCAGTCTACCCTCCAAAATGACCCCTCCATCCCCTGCAAGTCCCAACTCTATAGGAATTAATTATCTGGGAGAAATGTGGCCTGCTAAACAGCAAGTTTGAGCAGACTTTAACAGAGATTCTGTGTCCAGCTCTCTCTCTGGCTTATGAGATGACTTTTTGGCAAGATATTTCCCTCTCTGTGCCTCATTTTATCTACAAGAATAACCTGGCTTGTAAAATGTTTTGAGCTCCGTAAAGTTAAACATGCTGCATAAGAGTTAGCGGTTATAAACTAGCAACCTCGAGCCATTAACTTCCCATGAATATGGCATGAAGTAATTTAGGACAATTTTATCTTAACTTCTATTTCCCCTGTTTAAAAGCAGCATCCTATATAGTCATCTATATTAGAATAACGTTAGTGTTCAAAATAGATCTCATATTCTTTTCTCTAAACTTAGAAATGCAGAGACGGCCAAATTTCCAGCTGAATGGCAGATACATACTTTTGCTTTGATAGTTATTCCATAATTTGTACTTTACCTCTGAAATGTTCCACAAACATACAGGCCAGTCGTTACGAGGATCTGACTTCTGCCTGTATGTAATAGCTTCATTGCAAGTCAGAGAACAGGATTCTTTCAAGATTTTAGACTTCCCATGAAATAGGTGTATTCTCTGTGTACTTTGGAGTAATATAAACTGTGTCTGAACTCTCCTAAAGCAGATAGCTAGGAAGAAAAGCATTTGCAGGATCGTTAGCATGAATCCAGAAAAAGAATTCTCTTTATTTGTAGCTTTCACTTTTTCCCCTCAGTTTATGCAATATGCTGTGTTTAATAGCTCTGCTAAAGATGAGTGAAATCTTGGCTCTACGGAAATCACTGGCAAAATTCCCACCGACTTCAGTGGGGCCAAAGCTGCTGTTAACTCTTCCCGACAAGAAGAATCCAGATTGCCTAAGAAACCGACCTGCCCCTGCTAAGACCACGGTCCAGGCTGCTCACAAGCTGAACTGCCTTTGTACAATGACTAAGGCTGTTATTCTTGAGAGTCTGCCAAATCATTAAGACAAAACTATCGCCATAAATTATCCCCAAACTTCTACACTGGAGTAAAAACAAACCTTCACACTTTAGAAGGGAAAGCACCTATGCAGACTTACATCTTCCAGTAGTGTCACTGACGGTTTTGCTTTTATAGAAATTAAAAAATTCATTCTCAGTTTCAGAAAGAAACTCATGTTTCTTAAATGAACACCGATGAAATGTTTTGCCCTCAGGTCCAACATTTCGCTGTAAAATCACTAAAATATGCAAAGTTTGGTGACATGTTATTGTATTATTTTGTGTCTCCTGAAGCTATCAGAGTGAAGGATGATCTAAATGTATGTTTACACCAGACCATTCACTACTGTGCTTGGTATGCTTCAGCTTGCTTGTTGCCATCAAAATATAAAGATGACTTTGTGAATAGGAAAAAAAGCACTTAAAGGACATATGTGCACAAAGCACAGGGCGACACAGATAACATTTCCACACCTTCCATCAAACACTTTGCAGTCTGCTGAAGTTTCTACACTCATTTAGTTACAATGTGCCTTGCTCCTCAGGTCTGTTCCATCTAGCAGCAGTAATACCAAAAGCCAACACTGTTTTGTTTGCTTCATTTGCTGAAGCCAGGGCGTTAGGATCATCCATGACTTGGCCTTATCCTGCAGATTCGACTATTTAGCCATACATTACAGTCATGACTGGCTTGGTCGCAGTTTGTTTTATATGATGCATGGCGTGTAACTTAATTCTGCCAATTCCCTGAGCACTGCAGAAGGATTGAAAGCCAGGTCCCAAACTGTCACCAGATAAAAAGAAACTCTGCATTCAACATGTAACAGAAAATACAGCAACATTGTCGTAGTCCAACAAAACTCCTAAAAAGCCAGCCATGGAGAGTTCTCTGTAATGATATACTGAGGGTCGTCCATATTTAACGTGCTTTGCTAAACACACTGAATGGGATACACATCAGCGGTCACTGAATAAATCCCTGTGTCCCCTTGATAAGTATTTCTTCCTCCTCAGATGCATTTTTCTTTTGGATTCTGAGTTTTGCGATAGACGTTAAAGCACTGTTGTTCTGTTCCTAGGTGAAAGAAATTTGACTGTTTGCTCTGAACCAGCAAGGCTAAGAATAGCTTTAACTTTGCAAGTAACTGCCACTGAATTGAATGGTAATATTTCTATTGGAGTGCTGGAAGACTTGTTCCCATCAGATAGTGTGTAGTCTGATTTCAATATAGCAAAACACTTCATTTTTTAATAGTCTGATTAACTTCAGTGGGATTACTCACACACCTTAATTTATATATGCCCTTAAATTCTTTACTGAACTGGGTTATATAAAGTGTCCTAAACAGAAAATGTCACTCATGCTTTTCATTTTCCAAAGTATATGTTGGGAACTGTAGTCTTTCACTACTATTTCTCAAATGCTATTTAAAAGCTAGCATTTGCCAGACTCCATCGTGGGTCAAAAGACTCTTTCACATACACGCTGCTCATGCCTCCTTTTGTATTTTCTGACAGCTCACACAATTTGGGGTTCTTTTGACTTCATTTGTGGTTACAGTGATCGATTTCCTTTTTCAGAAAAGCCAGCCTTACTAGAAACGTCTGTAAACTCTCCTCTGTTTTGTTTCTAGTAAAAAAATCCATGCTGGAGCTCTTAATCCTGGCTGGATTTCTAGTCAGCTGAATACTGGGGAAGATGACATGAATAATAACGTCAGCATGGCTTTTATATGCCTCAAACTGACCTTAGATTTTGAAAAGGTGGAACAATCTGTTTCTCTGATCTTCTGAGTTTATTTCTTCTGTGAAGGAAGCAATGACGGTGCTGTTTAAAGAGCCAGCGAGCTTGTCATTGACCTGTTCTTCAGAAATTGCTTTCTTTCAGAACAGACACAGGGCTGTGTTTGTATTTGCGGAAAGCGTATCCCATATTCGCTTTAATCAGGAGTGAAGACACAGTAGTAGAGACTTTCAGTAGACTACAGACAAATAGACCATTGCATCACCAGGACTCTTGTTCACTGTTAGCTAAATGTAAGCTGTTTCAGGCATGGTTAGACACGACAGAATCACTCCTTTATTTGATTACACAGACCTTAGCTGTATACCGCTAGAGTATCTGGCACTGTGGGATCCCATTTGTAAGACAGACCCCTAGATATTGCCTTGATATAAACAGTAACTAATAATAGTGATAATAGTATATATACTTTCAATAAAACACAAGGGGAATCCCTTTTTCATGATAGCCTAAAGAACTCCTGTAATCTGTCCTCTCTTCCTACATTCCATGTCTCTTCCTTATACGGTGTAGTTAAAATTTGCCTTAGATGCCAAGTAAAATACTCGAGCTTTAAGCAAAGTTGCTAACAGCTTCTCATCAGATTGAGGGCTTTTGAGATGGAAGATTAACTAGAGATCTGGCTTGTTGGAAGGAGAAATCTGCTCTGAAGAGCACAGCCAGGATGGACATCAGACCGAATTACCTATGTGATTGTATACAATCCTCACTATTTACGCTAGCAGGATAACAAGGTCAAAAAAGGACATATCAGAAACCATTTATCAGCCTCTGTACTGCTTTCATCATGGGCTCTTTCAAGTTTATTGTGAGTATTCACAGCATTTTATAAATGTTTTCCTGCGGTCTTCTGTAGGGCCCTTATATCCAAACATACGACGACAAGGGAACCTCCAGATACCTCTTCCTAAAAATTTGGTTTTTTAAACAAATACAGGTCTTAGAGAAAGCTTCTGTCATATCTACGATCAACATTCTGTAAAGCTTTCATTTAAGAATACAGCCAAAGAGCAAGTCATTTGTACTTTTCCTCGATCTCAGGCTGTTGTTTTATTTTTCACACCTGGTATTTTGGGGGTTTTTTTGATTTTTTTTTTTTTCTTTACAGCCATTTTGATGATTGCTTTGGCTGTCACAGAACCATTGTATTCCATGGTTACGCTCTGCTTTTGTGACATGCTGATTAATAAAGTCACTTTAAAGTTCCTTTGTTCTGTTTAGAGTAATGCAAAAGGATTTTGCTTACAGTCTCTTTCTTACTAACAGACACAGCTGAGCAACATATACAGCAGCCTACAGCAATTTTAAGTTACAAATTATGACTGCAAAGGCCATACACCACTTGAGAACCAGAGCGCACACACAATGATTTCTGTCTGTCCCATGTGACACTGTTCAAAATTTATCTTTTTTTTTTTTTTTAAGAATATGAGAAAATGCTCAGCCAATGTGAGTTTGTCTGGCTCACATTTTACTCAGTTTGTACTACTTTTGGCTTTGGCATTCCCATTTACCACTCAGGTTGTATGTGATTTGGATGCATTTTCACGGTGTTTCGCTCTACCTCAGAGGACTTGCATAAAAGTAAAAGGAACAGCTGTTTTCCATTGCACATAGGGCAATGCAGTGACATTTTCTTTGTCATGTGGGATTGGAGCTGTCACTATAGCCTGTCTAATTACATTTATGCAATGAATCGTTTAAGCACTCTTGGTTATCACAAGAACAGGATATGTATTTTCTCGGACATAAACACACACAATTACTTAAATTTACTTGAATTACCTCCTTCTCTTTTGACCACAATACCTATGAAAAGTGCCCAGAATTTTTTATAAAACACCACAAAAATGCTACGTTTGAGCACGTATTTCTTTGCTTGTTTGTGTATTTATGTGCATATGCATGTGTTTTCATGCTGGCCTGTTTTTTGGAGCAACACATCCCCAGTTCCAGTTAAAATGCGTGGGAGGTTAGTGGTCAGTGTCCTTCAAAAGGAAGAATTCTTGTTTAAAAGACCATTTGTACGGTTCAGCAAGTTAGATGTTTTTGCTTCAGGACTCCTGCACTCCAGCCATAATTTCAGGGAAAGACTGAACAGATACATAGGCTAAAAAGTCATCTATGGCATGAAGAGAAACAGAAATGATGTCATAACCAAAAATGCAAAGGAAGTAAAAATATATGTATGTCAAGATTCTCAACTGTGTAAATCCTCATGGCTCCACTCATTTCAACAGAACTGTGCCAGTTTACAACAGAAGAGGATTTCCAACTCTTGGAAAAAAAGGAGGTGTAGTGTCCTACATATTTCTGTATTTCTATGTGTAGGATAGGAAGTTTACTAACATTTCTTCAAAGATATTCTAGTTCGTCACGTTGATAAAAAAGAAAAAGAAAAGCCTTCTAAGAAATCCTAGCCAAAGTTTTGAAATTTAGTCTTGGAAAAATACCAATCACTGTAAAATCAGACCTTTAACACCTCATGGTATAAAGCACTACACTTAGCTGTAATACTTAAAAATATTCTGACACTGCTTGTAAAGTCATATATAGGACTTGGATTTAAAGTTCTTTCTGTTATTACATTTCCTGTCTCCTTTTTTTATGTTGTGGTTTTTTTTTTTTTTTTTCCAGAGTCAAAACTTCTTAAAGCCTCTGCTTCAAATGAAAGAAAATCTGGTCCCAGATGTCACTAATTGGGAACAGGTTAGCAGAGAGATTTTTAACAGAGATGCCTGAAGTTACAATTCATCATGTGGGATCTGACAACAGCCTATTTCACTAGACTCTTTCATTTAGTTAGTATGATAATAGGCTTTAATTAGTACCATGCAAAACACAGAGGATACATTTAAGCAGGAAAATTGCATTAATGTAGGTCTTTCTAAATGCTATTAGTGTTTGCAATGTACTGCATACCATGTAAACGTCTCCTATCTGTAGGTGTGGCACATGCACATATGAAAAAATAAATCCATTAATCAAAGTATTTTGTTTCTCATATCAAGCAACCTGTTAACTTCTGTTGTTTAAAAAGTAAATATAAAGAGTCAAATGCCTTTCAGCAGATCATTAAAGAACATTTTAAAATTAATTTTTTGTAGTAAATGTATTTGGAGAGGGAAGGAGGAGCAGAGGGAATTGTGGTTACTTATGAGGTAGACTTGGTTTTGCTGCTGGAATCTGCAGGAATTTTGTCATTAATTTCAAGGGTAGAAGGATCAGACTAATTACATTATGGTGGCACTAAACAAGTCAATGGAAATACTTACTGCCCACAGGGTTAAAACAGGCCATACTTCATTTGAAATCTAGTCTTCAAAAAAAATAAAAACATCTAAATACAAATAATCAAGACAGTTTTGTACATTTGCATGAAAGCTTGGTCCAAAGACCACTGAAGTCAACCAAGAATTCTTAACACATTTCAACTAGTTGAAATTGCCTGATATGGCTCACATTCTGCTAGTTATTTAACTAAGATACTAGCACTTGTGCTCAATTAAAAATGTTGAGTTAGTATTTATAAGGCTTTTTCCTACAACACAATATAACAATGTAATTGAACATATAAATTCTGTCATGCTCCAAATTACAGTATCTTCTGAGCCGTGTTATCCATTGTCCTGTGTCTGATGTTAGTCATTAATACTGGTGCTAACTAAGTAAAACAGAATAACAGTGAGGTTTTTCTTTTATTTTCCTTGCTTTGTCTCAAATGACTATAGAAGCATCTGGGCAAGAGTTAGGTCCAGTGAAGTCTATGGCAGAATTCTCCTTACTTCATAGGAAATAGGATCCAATCCACGTTATGTGAAACGTCTTATGTTGTGGCGATGACTTTAGACATACTCTGTCCTTCAAATAAAATGAAAACTAGCAGGCAGTTGGTGTGTACACATGTACTAATTATCCATATATTTATTATTATAGTGTGTAATTTATTAATGTGTAAATTCTTTTTACTCTCAATTTCATGGTCTTGTGAATAATAAGATCTGCCTTTGAACACCGCGGATGAGATGCACTGATTCTGAAAAGAAAGGGTTTAACTAGTGAGATACCATTTTCTTTTTCAAGATGAATTTTTACTGCTAGATCTGTAGATCTGTATTCTGATATGCAATAATACAGTCTGACTTCCTGTCCTGTTGCTGTAGTCACTGCTCTCACTGACATAATGTGATGTAGTGTGGGAGCCAGACGACCACTGGACATTGCTCTGCTGCACTGGAATTTGGGGGCTGCTCTTCCAGCTCTGAGCCTGTTTGTATCAAGTCTGTAAGGGCCTAACAGGTCCCCAAATGAGGCGTTGGGAGAAGTGGAATGTGATTTTATCATGGACCTTGGAGGGGTCAGAATGAAAAATATCAGCTGGAGGCAAAAGGTACAAATGCTATTTCTGGTTTTAAGACATCCACGGTGTGCTCAGAGCATTACTGATAGTTACTGTTAGTTAGGAGTTGTACATTAAATTCATTATGGAAATGAAATACAAACACTGATTACTGTAAGAATGCAAATCAACATCATAGCACTTTTACAATTCTCTCAATCTTCTAGAAGCACTAACAGAAGAAAAAAGAGACTATAATATCCCAAAGCAATATTAAAGCAAATATTTTTGTACCTGCTGTGTCTCCTTTCAAACAAGCATTTTGGCTTTGCAGTGAGGAACGGGAAAAATAAATCTACTATGCTGATCAGAAGTATAATTTTCAGACTACATTCAATTTATATTAAAAGATATCCACAGAGGCACAGGTCTCAAATCTGCCCTACAGGGCTAAAGAAAACAAGGCAATGCAGCTTCTGCTCTCCACTAAAATTTTCTTTGCTTCTAAACCAGCCATTTGCAACCACTTTAGAATCTGAATTTCAAACAGATTTGCCTATACTAGGCCCTCTGATGTACTAAGGGCAATTTTTTACCAATACGAGAAAGATAACATAGTGCAGCCTTTTTGGCAGTTTGCCTGCAGCCAAACACGTGTCATCTGTTGGCAAGATAGAAATTGTCTGGTTATGTCAGAAGTGGCATAGCTGACTTTAAGGAGCAAATCTCCTGTGCAGCAAGGAATTTTAACACAACTTTTAAGTACCTGAACAACGCTCTTAATTGAACAAGACGACTCCTGTTTCAATTGACAAACTACGTCAAGCATCTTCCTGAATGAAGGCCCAATACACAGGAACTGATGCACTCTGTCTTGTGATTTAAGTAATATACTAAAACATTAAAAATTCTACATGCCCTCAAACAAACTGGCTAACAGCATTATTTATTGGAGACAGAGGAGGAGAAAAAAAATTAAAATAGCAAAATCATGATCTACACCTTGTCTTTTTAGATGCCCTGATGTTGGCAGCAAAATTCTTAGTGAATTTTCCTTCCTTCTTTCAAAATTTCAAAAATACTCTTAGTCCAACTCAAAAATTTTTAATTTTTGCACTTTGTTATTTATGAGATGTGCAGACCAAGAAACAGGCTGTTGTCTGCTACCTGATAATTATTTATTGCACAGGAATCTGAAATTAATAACTAAAGTGATGTGTTAACCTTACAGAAGATTATGATTAATGAGGGTTAATACGCACTGCAAGCAACAAATAATGTAAGCAAAAGCCTTATTGTAATAAGAAAATGCCTAATTTTATCAGAAATTTTGTATTAGATTGCTAGATATACTATATTTGCATATATATACACAAATATATTAATTTTCTAAGCAGTCAGCAGGAGGCTTTCAGCAAAATTCAGAGTCCTAGTGTGCTAACTAGAAGACTTAACTGTGAACAGAGAACGTGTTAATGATGGACAGCGTGGTAGCATCTGGATAGACAGTGAATTTTCACTGGATAGACAGTGGATAAAATAAATTAGTAGTGAATGAAATCACTATTTATTTACTAATTCACTACTAATTTATTTTATTTACTAATATTTTAATATATATAAGATAATATTACTATTTTATTTACTAATATTTTATGTTAGCATAAAACTACTGATACCCTTCATTAGTAGTTTTATGCTAATATAAAATACTATTTTTGAAATCTTAAACTTGCATAAATCTCATGAAGTTGAACAAAAAAGAGGATTAATTGTTGTTAATAGCATTAAGCTGAAGTTACTAATTAAGACAAGTAACATATACTTGTCTTAAATCCCTGGAATTCATTAAAGAAAACGCTATGCATTGTAGCTGTGGTGGACTGAATGGTAATCTAATGCATATGCTTTGGGAATGTCCATTCATACGTTAATTCTCAGATGAAATCTTTGAAAGCATTAACATAATCTTGGACAGCAATATTCTTCTGGATCTTAAACTGTTTAGTTTGAGGTTTTAAGAAATATATGCATTAAGAACCACATGATTTTTTGTTGAGTCTTAGCTGATCACCCCCCTCCCCTTGATTTTTTAGAAAAAGACATTCTGAAGGGTAACACATTCTGCAGCATTATATGAGCCTCAGTGAGTCAGCAAATGCAGAGAGCACTATTCTGCTTGAAGGAACAACGGAGCAGATTTATGGAACAGCCCTGTTTCCTGGAAAATCATGGTTAACATCAGCTTGGTTTTGAAGTCATTTTTTTTCTCTCTTTAGGCTTTGGGGATGAAAATTTAAAACAGAAACATAAGTTTCTACTCACCCTGTATTGAAAGTATGTATGGAATCTTCATAATCTTAAAGAGATGAATCCCTAATTGCAGAAGTCTAATCCTAAGTGCAAAAGACAATGTGATGTTAACCAGAATCATTACTCTTTGATATTGCCTGTATGCTGTTTTACTGTCCAGTTTTCAAGGACAACAAATACAATGAAATGCCTAAACCTGACTGCAATTTAGTCAGATGTGGAAGCAAGGGTCCCTTAATGTTTTACGAAAATTTCAGCTCTAAATTCTTACTTAGGTATCTAAGTAGCCTAATAACATAGAACACCACATGCCCAACAATCTTTAACTGGGTGACTTCAGTCTTTATTTTTTCTGAAAAAGAAACACATTATTTGCACTTCTTATATTCTCAGCATGAGTGCTCAGCATCTGCAGCTAAGCAAAAGAAATAAGGCTCATACAAGAACAGAAATGCATTTATAGATTCAAACCAGGGTCCATTTAGCCTAGTATCTTTTTTCTAACTGGCCATAAATAGATGCTCAGCAAAGAGCAGCAGGAAAAAAAAAAAACAGACTTCACTTTCTTTTCCATAGTCACTCAGTCTCCAATTATATTCAGGTCACGCAATTTCCTGAGCTTAATGGAGTTTTTCTGTTTAGTAATCTTCAGTGGGTTTCTTTTCTGAGTGCTTGTCCACTCTCCCCTAAAATACACATAAATATGGGCATCTACAATGCCTTTTGGTGAGCATTTCCATACTCTACTACCCTTTGCATAAAGAACTACAGTATTATATTTGTTTTGAAGTCGGCTTAGCCAGCTTTGTTTGATGGTCCTTAGTTTTTCCAATGAGAAGAGGCAGCGAACAGCTGATCAGCATTAACTGTCCCCACAAAAGCCAGGAATCTCTGGATCTGTCATTAGCCCTCTAACTCAGCCTTTTCCAGGTTAAAAATGCCTAATCTGCTAATCAATCTTTTCTTTAGAAGCTCCATACCTTCATTACCTTTTTCCAGTTTTAATATACTCGTTTCCAAGATCAAGGGATCAGAACTTGCATGGTATTCATGGTTGAAGTATAAATGTACATGGTGGCATGATGATGTTGCATAAAGGTGTTCTGTCTTGTTTTCAGTCCTTAAAATGCCTAACAGTTGATTTGGTTTTTTGACTGTCATTGAGTAATGAATCAATGTTTTATGAAACTAAAGATCATAATCTTAGAATTGTGCTCTTGAGTGGTAACAGCTGGTTCAATTTCACATACAACTCTAGAGTTGTTTTTCACCATGTGTATCACTTCACATCTACCTACACTGAATTTCAACAGCCATTTTATTGCTGAGTCACTCAGTTCTGTGAATTCTTCTTCACAGTCTTTTCTTCTCCTTTCTACCCTGAAGAACCTAGTATCTTCCACAAACTTTTAAGCTCAATGTTCATCTCTACTTTGAGATTATTTATGAGTATGTTCAATAGAGTAGATTCTAGCACAGACCAATGCTGAAATTTGCAGATGACCAGTCCATTGCAAAAGTGACTTTTTACACTTACTCTCCTTAGTCCATATTTTAATCAAATGTTTAGCTATGCAAGTAACTTTTTTTCTTCTATGGCTGATTAATTTTCTTAAAAGCTTTCAGCAAGGGACTTCATTAAATGCATTACATATCTACACAGACTACATTGTGCATTACACTGTTCCAGGCAAATATGTTGATCCTCTGAAAGATCACCCAGAGGTCTGTAAGGCAGAACTTTCCTTCACAGAAGCCATATTGAGTCTCTTAAATAGATCACTTTTAGTTAGGTCTGAACTCATTTTAATCTTTATTATGAATTTATAACAGAATTCTTCATGGAACAGATGACTGCATATTATAAGCACTAACAAATTAGTGTTTCCAAACCCAGACAGATAATGTTTTTACAAATATGGGAGCAAAAAGGCAAAGAAGGAAAGGCAATGACTTAAGGAGAATAAGATGATGCATCCTTACCATAGTTCTGGTGGCCCAAGATATAAAGGATGGGATAATACCTTATAGTCCTGCTAGGTTGCTGGGGAAATAATGTCATTTCAGAAAACCAGAAATTCCTTCTTGCTATCTTGGCACTTCTGAGGAATACAAACTGACTTGTGGACTGTGCTATCTGTAAATTTGTACTGTCATGTGCTAATAGTAGCTGAGCTCAGCAAGTAGCTCACCAAAGCTAAGTTTAATCCTCCTCATTTATGTTCAGGCTGCCTTGTCTGGAAGGGGAGCAACTTTTACCTTTGCTTGTCAGATGCCAAAGTTAAGACATAGAATGGTGTTACTGCTCATAACTTCTGTGCACAGATGTGCAGCTGAGTTATCTTCTAAACTTCCATTCAGGTTTGAGACCACATGAAAGAGACCTTGTTACTCAGTGAGCGAGGTTCACCATGCAGAACCTGTCATCCTGTACTTCCGAAACCTGCAGAGTCAGCTCAAACAGAAGACACTAATATCTTTCAGAGTGGAGAAATGGCTCTGCTGTCTTCAGTATATACTACTGTAGCCTTAGCAGTGGACATAGTGATGCTATTTCTAGTCTTCAAGCTGCTAAAATATTAGATTTGTAGCACACAAAAGCAGAAAGTGGTGAAGTTGTATTGATTTACATGAATGGTAAGCTGGATTGCTTGGCTTTTACTTTCATTGGAATGTACCATTATGTACGCCAAAATCACAGGTTTTACCAAAAATGTAAAGTCAGATGATTCATTTTTCTTCTTCAATTCATGAGAAGGAAAATAACTTAACAATAAATTGTGCAAACCTAGAAACCTGGAAAGCTAAAGTTGTCTGGGAAGCAAACTCATATGGTTGTTTTTTGAATATTTTCTAGCCAGACAAAAAGTAACTTATAGTATATAGGAAAATCTTCAAAGAAAAATACAGTGTTTAACTGTGAATATTTTCCTTCCCTATGATAGAATTTGATTTAAAATAATTCCAGTAACCAAAGTTACCTTTTTAAAGTGATACCCACAGCCCGCTGCACTACCCGCTATCCTCTGTATCCCACATTGGCTCATAATCTCTAGAAAGCTCAATCTAACCAGAAATATTTGCTTGTTCCACTATTTGGAGGAAGGCTTGTCTTCTAGGCCCATCCATGAAAAGTCCCTATGCTGCAAAATCAAAGATGAGTGAAAAAATATTGTCTGGATCATGGCGTTGCCCAAGTACTGGATACATTTCTAATTAGTATTTATATTAAGGTTGACTACATCATTTGTTAAGGCATTTAATTCTCTCCGAATTCAACATGAATTAGCTTCTAAATATATTTAAAACTCCACAATGTAGGACAAAATGGGAAACACTGTTCTTTCTGGAGGCCAAACACAAGTACATGTGCGCCAAAATATTCCTTCGTAAAATTTAGGACAGAAAACTACAGTGAGAAGTGTACATACAAATGGAGGACAGGCTAACAGAAAGAAGGCAGCGTTCACAGAACTTAGTTGTCTTGTTTGTCAGAATAGTTGAGCTGCTTAGCATCCTCTTAGTGATTATTTTAAGCTTTTGTCTTTTATCAGTTGTAAGTCATTCAAAGTAACTATAAAGTAAATTCAGGAGGCATACAAGGACAAACAGGGCTAGTAGAGAAGCCATGGATTAGTGCCCTGGGTAGTTTTTTTTACATGCTGGGTAGCACTTTAGATGCTTAGAACAATTCATTTCAGTTTCTTCCATTTGAATGAAGACTAGTTTATTACAGATCATCTGCAAAAATACACTGATGCAAGATACAGAGTAAAGAACAAGAGTTTCTGTTGTTCATGTCTGTTGGTAATAGCAAGTCTGGTCAGCACTGAAGTGTGGAAACCATATGGTAACCTTCACAAACACTCTGAAAATACTGCTGTGAAAGCTACTTAAGACAGAAAGGAGCACATTACAATTACAGCATTCTTACCATAAGCTTCCTCAGCATGGATGAAAGAGGCAGCTAGAGCAATAAGAAGGAAATCAGACTATTTTAGGGGCAATTGCTGAGTCTTTGGCAATAGAGAAGCTCTGCACATGAGTGAAGAACTTCTTGGTGTTTAGTGGTTATAAGAATAATAATTACAATTAAACACTACTGCACAGAAAGAACTGTGGGTTTGTTGGTTATTTTTAACCTTACAATGTACTGTAATCATTTGAGACTGTAAGGAGTTGTAGGTTTGATTTGTTTTCAGGGCATCTCAAACAAAAAAATCTTTTGTGTAAATACATTTTTTTTGTCTAAATACATTTTGTTGTCTAAAATAGTAGCAAACGCCAACCTTCATTCAGTTTCATTCAAATAATTCAAATAGCCAGGCCAATGTCTGTTCGCCACCCGATGTACTGTAGAGCAAGTAGGCATTCAGTACTCCATAATCTTTTTATATCTAGATTTAAGAAGTGGTTGGTGGAAAGGAATTTCTTTGCTTTTAACATCCGTGTGAGCACAAAGCCTAAGCTCCAATTCTGCAGCTGTAGTTATGCTTCTAGCTAACCTGATCTGTTAGGAATACTGAGCTGTCCCTGATAAGGGAGGCTTATCTCCAAATGCAAATTTGAAATTCAATTTACCTGCCTCTTCAGTGCCCCATATAATGTGAGAATCAAGAATTTAAAAAAAAGTAATCTTCCTAAGAAGCAGCTTCTCAAAAGTGAAGAATCCCATTAGAAATCCCTCCTTTCTCTACTCAAGCACTAACTCAAAGTACAAATACTGCACCTCAGCAGCAGATAAAGATTATTCCCTACACGACAGAAAACCCATACGTAGATGATCAAGACTTGCCTTACCAATGAATGGCAAATACTCCCCACTGAGAGCTGCTGCTTTCCTGGGTACACTTCTGTGATGTTTCATCTGAGGGAGCTAATGTCAGGGGACAAAGTATCAGGCTGCTCTATTCAGCACGCTGGCAAATTTGCAAAACAATTTTTACCTCAGCACATTAAATTTCCTGTCTGCAGCTGATTCTTACTCTGTGTTACTCCGACTGCATTACTGCAAATTCCTTTTGCATTTAACCCTCCTGTGTGATTTGTAGATGAGCAGGTATAATCTTTATAGATAAAAAGTCTTCTAGGGTAAACATCAAAGACTGAAATAAAAGAAACAGAGGTGAAAAGGATGACATCCCATCCCAAGTGCAAGAAGGACAGCCTCATGCAAAAATGGCACTACACACTGTTTTATAATGAAATATAAGTACTTGGGTAAAACCAGGAAAGCTAAAACTGAAAATTCATGTTGGCAGTCAAGTAAATCCTCACAAGAATACACTGCTTATTCTACTTCCTATCTATTTATATATTGCTGTCTACTATTAGGGATACTATTCTCAACTAAGAAGTTTCAGTCCTTGTTTATTCTCTGTAAAATGAATATGAAGATAACTATATATTTGCACTCAACACCATCACATCCTTTGATAAAGTTATAAGCCCTCATCAGAAAACAGCGGACACCAAAAGTACCGAGATCCCACTATTGATTGTAGTGATTTTGGATGTGGACATTAACCACTTTGAACCAAAACTCACAACGTCTCTTCAATGTACATCTCCTTCAAGGTTCCAGAAAAGAAAGACATCAGTTTAATCAGATCATGAAAGTTGCATACTGATGCAGCATAACAACTATTATACATATCACACATTTTCTCTAGACGTTCAAGAAAATACAACTAAAGCTTAGAAACACAACTATACTTTCCATAGAAAGTAAGAATAAAAGAATTCGATGGACCTAACTTGTGCACATCTTACTCAGGGCCTGCGGCTTCAGTGTTCAAATCTTTTCTTTCTCTTGCACATAGTCCTAATTCAGATCACAGTATGACAGTACTATTTAGTCAGATGATCAGAATTTGATTATTCTGCATATCTAGGACCTCATGTTTTAGCATATTAAAACTATTAACATGGCTCCATTCTAAAGATAAACAACAGTTTCTAGACACAACAGCTTTTGTTTGCATAAATGCTTTTTACTGAATTTGAGCAGCATTTGAAAACCATACATTCTTTGTTTAATGTTACTTGCCAAGAATGAGAACACCATTTGGGCTCCAAGCTCAGTGACATCATTGCTGAAGAATGAAATGATTTTCCCATCTACTTAAAAAAACCTGGATGCTATATAATGTTTAAAAAAGGTAATCCCCATAGTCTGTTCCTAGTACGTACTTTTCTAATGATTTACGTTTCGTAGTGGATACACCTCTTCTATTTTTAGAGAGGTCAAACAGATCATGCAGAAGATAGGACTCATGATTCTTTTTTCCTCTATGCCTTGCAGAAAACAGAAAAAACAAAACTAGCATTGAAAAATTGCTAGATACAGGAAAATATAAGAATATGAACTACCTCTTGGATCATACCAGTAGTCCACCTATCCAAAATCATCTCCAAAAGTTCCAATGTCCAGCGATAACTCCCACACAGAATGTGCTAGCACTGAAACCTGTTGCTGGCCCTCATCTTCCTGTTGCAGACCTTTCACAGGCCCACAAATGCTGGAGCTCCATGCTTGTCTTATCACATAAATGTTCAAACACACTATCTCTGTCACATGCATGCCAGAGCCCAGCTCCACAATTGCAAACGTCCAGCGATAGCTCCTACGCAGAAAGTGCTAGCATTGAAAGCTGTTGCTGGGCCTCATCTTGCCCTGGAAGACTTTTCACCGGTCCACCAACACTGGGGCTCTGCTCTTGCCTTGCCAGATAAACATTTCAACACACTACCTCTCTTCCTCTGGCTCGTGCCAGACCCCAGCTCCAAAACTGCCCATGTCCAGCAATTGCTCCCACACAGAAGGTGCCAGTACTGAAAGCTGTTGCTGGCCCTCATCTTCCTCTGCCACCCCTTTCACAGACCCACCAACATTGGAGCTTTGCACTTGCATTGCCACCTACATGTTGAAACAGACTATCTCTCTCTCTTGCATGCATGCCAGAGCCCAGCTCCAAAACTGCAAATGTCCATTGATTGCTCCACATGGAAAGTACCAGCACTGAAGGCTGTGGCTGGCCCTCATCTTCCCTTGGCAGCGGTTTCGCTGGCGGTCCACACTTGCCTTGCCACCCAAGTGTTCCAACACACTACCTCTCTTTCTCTCACTCTTGCCACAGCCCAGCTCCAAAATTGTGAATGTCCATCACTTGCTCCCACACAGAAGTCGCCAGCACTGAAAGCTCTTACTGGTCTTCAGCTTCCCCGGAAGACCTTTTGCTGGCCCTCCAACACTGGGGTTCCTTGCTTGCCTTGCAACCTAAGTGTTCTAACAAACTACTTCTCTTGCTTTCACTCTTGCCAGAGCTCAGCTGCAAAATCACAAGTGTCCAGCGATTGCTCCCACATGGAAGGTGCCAGCACTGAAAGCTGCTGCTGGTCCTCATCTTCCATTGGCAGCAGCAGTTGCTGGTGACCTTTAACATGTATTTGTAATGGCAGTGCTCTAATCCGAGTAAGAGACTAATCCAGCCCTCTCTGAGCTGATCATGCCCCCCTGAACAACCCAAGCTGTCAAGACCCCAAATCCTAAAACAAGGAGTTGAAACAATTTCAGTGGGCATTGGAAAGTCCTGTTGCCACCAGGGACTGCTATTTCTTCTCATATGCAGCACAGACACTTTGAAACCTCCAAGTTGAAGGCTCGTTTGGGGAAATCTTGACTTGTGGCACTCAAGTCAACATAATTTATGGTTCTACAAGCAATAATGTACAACTGGAGCACAGTTCTTCCTTCCAGACTTTGTCAATCATCATCAACTTCTCCACCCCACTGTACCTTTGGTAATTAGTCACCAATATTTTAATATTACCTCTACCAGTTGAAATAATGCTGATGTTCCACACTGTTCTGTTAAATCAGAAGGACCTGAATAAGATGTATTTGAAGGAACCTAAAGAAAAAGCAGTGGGGAGAAAAAAGAAACCTACTATTTTACTAGCACAATTCTTGTATGTTTACCACACAGCTTTTGAACAGATTATTTCCTCCTTCTTCCCAAAATTCATTCCTAAGATTGTACATTGAAGAAGTGCAGACCTGTGCATGCTGTTACAAATAAAACTCTGCTCCAACATTGCTCCAGTGGGTAACACCACTGGACACTAAAAGCTATTTCCATATTTGGGGATCATCTTGTCAAGACTTTGAGGAGTAGGATGAACTGTAGCACAAGCTCTCTCACACGTAAACAGACTGCAGTGGCTTAGCACCAGTCTACACCAGCACACAACCCAGCTGGTGGTGTTTCTGAAGGCTTAGTTGAACACTTGATTGCAAAATTATTTCATTATCACAACTGAAGAAGGTTACTCCTGTCAGGCTATGGCACTGCCTGTTGGTGTCTTACAGGAGTCAGATAAAAGACATGCTACGAAACCAAAGTGGAGTAGGAGCCCCCAAGCCTTTGGTAGCTTTTACTACTCCTCAGAGTACAGGAGGCTGCCTGGCAAGCAGGTAGCTGATTATTCTCCAGAATCTTTTTCCTGTGTCAGGTTGTGACCCTCTTCAGTACTTTAGAGCGGTTTGTATCAGTTTTGAGCTAGGTACAAAGAAATGACCTTTTATAAACAAATTAAAAGCATCAGACTGAGGATTGGACATCAGTATAGAGAAGAAAATGTTCTGTTTTAAACAACAAATCCCATAATCTCTGATCAGGCTTGCAGGTTTCTTGTATTTGCTTAATTAGAGAGAGGTGGAGTTCTAAGCACTGGGGAACTGAAGAGTTTACAATCTTCTAGCTCCCTCTATCCACCCAAACTCAGTTTTCATCGCTGTCAACCAGCATTAGCCCACAAAACCGATTTTGCAGAAATAAACCCATCATTGCCATAAAGAAACAAAAAAGGTTAACAATGCTACGTCTATGTCTCCTAGAACCTACAGCTTTTCACGGAATCTCCCAAGCTCCGGCAGTTACAGCTCAAGGCTCCAAACGCTGCTTAGAGCCAAGCGTTGCAGGTGCTGCTCGCACTTTGCAGCAGAAGTGGCCTCCTTGCCTTGTGGAGGTGACATGCATGCCCACCACGCTGCCTCCCTTCATTCTCGTGGCCTTGGCACTGAAGGCTAAAGACAACGCTTTTGCAGCCAGATTTTTCTGACCTGCTTCCAAGAGCAGCATTATGAGCTCACCAATGCAAGACTTCATCCTTATTTCTCAGATTTGATTTTTTTCGGTATGGCATTACATGGTACTATTTGACCTGGAAGCCTTGAAAAGCCCTAAGGGTAGGGACAAGACCACCAGTGTTTCCGTGGCATCTGCCTCATCACAAAAGTCATGCTTACGACCATGATCTTTCAGATTCAAAAAAATTATCGGCTTAGTCTTTCTCTTTACATTTCAGATATTTCTTTTGAATTAGACTATTTGAACAGCTTACTTTCCAATTGTCAAGAAGATTCATTACCAAAATTCCCCAAATCCAGAACATCCATTTTATTGCAAACTATTTAAAATGTGATGAACAATGCTGTAGTGAAGGCAATTTATACCCTGTTCAACTCAGCAGATATATAAAATTGCTGTTTGATTAAAATATCAGGTGGCTAAGATTTTTTAAATTAAGTTGCCAGATTCACTGATGCAAGATTTTGCAATAAGATTCACAAGACACCTTCTCCAGCTTATGGCTTTTACTGGGTTCAAAAGGTTGTCTTCAGCACACAGCTTCATCCTGATCTGTTCCACTGTTTTTCTCAAAAGAATTTTCCAATTTAACTTGTAACTTTAAAAAAAGAGGGCACATACACAAGCATCTTAATAATTAGAGATATTAAGTCTATCGTATCTTTTATAGGGGTGTTTGTATTCAGGTATTTTATGGCACCTGAGGTAAATTGTTTTTTTCTTAATTGAATCTCCTAAGCAATACACCAAGGCCCATCCTAGCCAAGCTAAAAAACACAGGACACGATTAGCTTGACATTTAACAGAAGGAAGCAAGTTGTATGTAGTCAAACCTCTAAGTGCACAGAATGATTAACAGGGTGTCATTTCATCTCGTTCTGCTCCTCCACAATAGCATCAGCTCCAATCCCAGTCTTTTCAGGCACACCCTAAAAATGTATTTAGCAGAACTGATTCTGTAAGCAGTACCAGACTCCCCCAAATGGGCAAGAAGAGTACAGGTGTGGAAAATCAATTTGTAGAGGCACATTAAGCACATGGGAAAAGAAATTCTTAAAAGCAATCTTTAAGAACTCCAGATTTTCCATACGTGGAGAAAGAAGGAGAACTTACATACTTAAGGGTAGTTTATAGGCTTTATAAATCACCACCTAACAATGCTGCTACAGATACTTGGAGCTGTTGTGATAAGCTTCCTGTGGCCTGCAAGTTTATTTTTCAAAGGATCCCTGCCTCTAGGGCAGTTGCTATTTTGCATTGCTGCAGCCTCTTAGTGCCATTCCAGAATGCCTTTTATTTGTTATTTTCCTAGATGTAAATTGAAAGGCCATGTGGACTAAAAAAATAAGTTTGCAGTTTGCTATGGAAGGCCAGGTAATGGCCCCAAGCCCAGTATTTTTGGGGTATGTTACAGCTGATAAAACTGGCCAAAATCTTGTTCAATCACTGGTTATTCCTTCCACCCCTATTTTCTTAACACAATACTGTCATGACAATAAACATCTAGTGATTGGAATCCCTCATAAGACAGCGTGCTTCACAATTCAGTGACAATTCCTTCTGGTTCCTTCCTTTCTCCCATCCTCCCCCACCATATTTCAGCAATTATACCTCAGCAAAATGAAATGGTGCAGAGTCCTCAGTTTGACAGCTCCTGAGAGTCCAGGCTGCGATGTGCTTCAGGAGATCTGTCAGGAAAGCAATTGTGTTTGTGTTACCTCAGGTTCGACATCAAACTTTAACATGCTAAATTTCTGATCTATCATACAGAAAGACTCCTGGTACCTCAGAACACGCAGATGAGTCCCAGCACGCCTGTACACAATGAACAGTACCTGCCTTCCCAGCAGAGGTGTAAATGGGGGATCTGTGAAATAGCAATCTTGAATAATTTTTCAAAAGGAAAGTCTTTCTTAGGATCAATAGAACAAGCTAAGATTTTTTTCAAGGGTTTTGATTTGCCCACTGGTATGTCCAAAGAGGGTTAGCAACAAAAACTTTGCACTCTATTTTATTTCACAGTCCAGCGAAAGACCTGAGACTGCAGAATTGTTGTGCTGGTAGAGCATAAATTGCTACTTAGCATGTAAGAGAAGTGTGGACAGGGACACAACACGTGCAGGCACTTTCTGAGAAGAGATACAAGATGCATCCCAGACACCAAGGGAACTGCGTTGTATACTGTTTATATTGTGCCAGTTATTTTTGTTGCAAATGACACCTCTGGCTGATGTTAGCCCTGGGTACAGCACCAAATATTTTGCCTTTGACACACGTACCTACCACCCACTGTTCAGGTTGTTTAACACCCCTGAAAAGTAATACTAGCTAATATGCATTTCTGACTACTGATCATCAGCGAGCTACTTCTAAACTGTGTGTTGTAGTGGGGCACCTGAGCCTGTTTCCTGGCACAAATTCTTCTTTGATGGGTAAGGAAAAGCCAGCCGTCAGAAGCCGTTAGCAAAAGCATATCTTGCAGTGCACACCACAGTTCCTGCCTACTGCCATGTGGCTCTGGCACTTTCCTCCTTTGGCACTGTAAAGTGAACTGAAACAAGTCAGTGAGCTGCAATTTGTCTTTAAAAGACTTAGCAGTGAAATTCAAGAGGAAGACTGCTATGAAGAGGAACTGCACAAAGTATTACATTACTCGACTGACAGTATAATTGGCAGTTTAAGTGTGCAAAAACTTCTTAGAAATACCAGAAGATGGATGTTGAATTATTACCATAGAAGTATTGTATATGACCCAGGTATTCACCAATCTTAAGCAGCTTAGAAGTATGGTTTTTCATTGCTGGCAAATCAGCCACTTTGTCTTCCTAACAAGAAAAGCCAGCGAGCCCTTTAAGAGACTAATCACAGGTTATCTACTTCACTTTGACCATTACCTTTAGTCACAAATAAAGGGTCAGGTCTTTAATTTATTTCTAATACATTTTGAAAACCTCAGATCGTAAATTGAAGCTCAAGGTCTTGCAGGTTGATGTTCAAACAAACAAATCACATTTTCTCTGTGCTAGGACTGCAGCATATCGTCTGCTCCATAAGTGATCGTTTTTAGGGAGGAATGTGAAGCTGCACGCGGCAGTGACTATTGAAGACGTGGGAGTCAGCTTCATGGCTGCTTTAAAAACAAGTCATAAAAAGAAGCCCCCTGCTATGACAAAATTTCTTTCCATATGCTCTTACTCAAGCACCACCCAGCGTCCTGTGCAATCAATATTCGCACAGCTAAATATTTATGTGTCACTTGATTGGGACCATTTGAAAAATTGGAAAGATATAAACAAACGAGTGGTGCTTGCAGAAGGCCAAGATACTTTGCAACCTCATTCTTCTCTTGTTACTTATGCCAGTGAAATCCATTAAAACTTTGATGAAATAGTATATACTCAAAAAAAAACCCCAAACAAACCAATAACCAAGCTAGACACCACAGTTGTGCTTCTAGCATTTACTAGAAATACGTTGACAACAATGTCATACATTGCAAAATTAAAGCATAGTTGCATAGAGCTATTTGGTGGCTCATTAGAACATTCCAGCAATTGCAGAACTACAGTTATTTTTGATGGATTCGATCACTAAAGGAGCCACAGTAGATAAAGGATGTAATGTAACCTCCAAATAGACACATTCAGACTTCAGTTACTAAGACTCTACTTAAAAACTAAGCACAGCAATGACACATCTCTCAACTACTGCTTAAACCACAGCTCCATTATCACACTAGGGTTTCCACCATGTTCCTAAACACACTCTCCTGCACTTCGAGTTTGACCTATCCACCAGGAAAAATTCCACTTGGGATTTCACCATCCCGCTTTCTCAAGTTTTTGTCCCAGATGTTCCACTTAGTGTCTAGTTTTTCATTCTTCACCATGGCACAAACACACACAATATCTTTACACTCGCACCAGATTACCTCAACAGGTGTGGCAAAGCAGCTTGTGCTTGCCAACAGAATGCATCCAAGAAAGATCCCACTGCTGACATCAGTAAAATGTCACAGTCCCTTTGGACCTCTCAAATTTACATACTCTGTGATTTAAGCTTTATTCCCTGAGCTCATTATAAAATACAAGAAAAACATGACAAACCAGGGCTCAATTCCCTTTTGCCCAGCCTAGCCTATCATGCGAATTCACTTATTCACCATTCAGGTCATAAGGTTTCATAATTTATAACCCATAACTCTTAAATTGCACACCTTTGAAGGGGGAGAAAACCAAAAAACTAGTTACCTTGCAAACTGTAAGACTGCTCATCCTTCCTCCTCCATCACAGTGTGGGCATCCCCTGTATCACACTGGGAAGCACAAAAGCCTCAGCAGGTCAGCTGCTGTTGGATTCACCTCAAAATCTTTGCAGGTAAGCTGATGTTTTATATCTTCCAGTTTGGTACACACCATTTCCATAAATTCATGGGTTCTGATGAAATTGCCAGGCAAAAGACAACAACTGCAGGAGCCAGCAATTTATAAGGCTGCAGAAGGGCCTTTTAGCTCTTTTCGGCCACCTGCCTCAGGTGTTTCTGATGAAGTGAAGGAGAAAGCTGAAGAACATTGATCACAGCTGTTGCCCGTGGCCTGACTGCTCTGTGCCTGTAGTCTCTGATCACTGACCTACCACCATAGTTGTAATGACCACCATAAAGCTGACACAGTACCAGAGAGACAATAACTTCGCCATTGGCAGGAACAAAATCAGACTCCGCTCCACCGCTGTAGGAACCTCCTACCTAGGGACCTACTCCCTCTCCTTTCTTTTTACTGAAGAGGGACAGGAGTGAAAAAAGGAGGTGCCTGGCTCAGATTTCCTAGGTGGTTGTACAATTCCCTGTCCCCTTGCCTGATAGCCCAGCAGCCCTAGGGCAATGCTCCCAGCACACATACCTAAATCAGAATAGGAAGGGAGGTTCAGGAGGAGCTCGTGTAAGGCTGCAGGGAACCCCACTTGTCTATGCTGGTCATCGGTCCCCAGAGAAAACAAATATCTGTAAGGCTCTTGCAGTGATCTCCAAACATTTCTGAGCCTGCACCTCCAGCATATCACATAATCACAGAATGGTCGGGGTTGGAGTTTCTGTGGGTCACCCAGTCCAACCCTCCTGCTGAAGCAGGGTCACCCAGAGCAGGCTGCAAGGGACCTTGTCCAGGTGGGTCTTAAATATCTCCAGAGAAGGAGAACCCACAACCTCTCTGGGCAAACTGTTCCAGGGCTCCGTCACCCTCAGAGGGAAGAAGTTCTTCCTCGTGTTCAGCTGGAACTTCCTATGCTTCAGTTTGTAATGTATGTGTGTTTGTTAATTGATAGTTACATGCATATACTACTGCAGTTCTAATGTTTTCTTCCCGCACTCCAGTACATCATCTCGTACACCCCCAGAGGTGCATGCACTCCACTTTGGAGACCACTTCACTGGAACATCGTAAACCAGGATCCTGTCTCTGACCATCGATTACAGATACAAAGAGCAGAAGATGCAAAACACTTCCCCAGACATTTTCCCAGCTTCTAGCAACTGGGGACTTGATGTTCCTAGGTTCGATGTGGTGTCTTTCATCCAGCTCCTCCCATGCAGGAAAGACTTGGGAAGAGAGAATCCATGGTCTCTCCACAGCCAGGCTCTGTGAGATGAAGGGCTAGCCTCAGAAACTCGTCCACTTTATGCTCCTGGCAAGCTTTGTATCTGTCAGCTCACGGTCTTGCCAGGTTTCCCTTTCCCAGGATCTTACATCAGCCTGTGTTAAAGAAATGTTCTTCACACTATGTTTCCCGTAGCATAGTCTCAGACATTTGTGCTTATAAAGTAATATATTTTAAAAAAAATAATTGAAAGGTACAGTAAAGTAACAGTCTGGACCATGTGTCTCTGTAAGAGAGGGACCCAGAACAAAGAATCCCTGGGCATTTATACCCCTGCAATCTGTGCCCGCACTGTTCACACGCCTCTTGGTCCAATGGTAATTCTTGGTCTGGGGTCCTTTTTGTTCTTTTTTGGATTCTTCCTCTGTCTCCAGACAGGCCATTATGTCAGTAGTTCTTATTTGAAAGAGTTATAGCTTCCTCTGACAGCAGCAGCCTCCTTATCTCACTGGTGCCAGGGGCTTCCTTCCTGTACCCCAGCAACCAGGCCAAGACAAGCTCAGAACGAGAGACCTATAGTTCCAGTGAGCTCACACTCTCCTGCTAATTCACGCTAAGTGAAGTTATTTAATCACAAAAATACAGCTTAAAGAATAGAATATGTTTAAAGAATTTAGTTGATTAAACTTATTCTTCAGCAACCTGGACAAAGGTGTTTACTTTATCTGAGTCCAGTGATGATACAGCTGACTGAAATACTTGAACTTGGAACGCGACCTTCTAGAAATGCAAGCTCCCGTTGCTTGTCCATGGATAATATCCAACACAGCTGCCCTCCGTTCACCAGTCCTCCTTCCTGCGTCCCTGGACCAGCCAGTAATCTGCTGCAGCATCACTGCATTAGATGAGAGAGTTGTCTGAAGCTGGAGAAGTACTACCCCAGGATTGTATTTACTTCGAAAGCTTTTGGGGTAAGCTGAGGTTTTATACCTTCCAGTTTGGAGGTTTGGTCTATTGGTAAATGGCTTCTTTAATTTTCATATTGACTATGCGGTAGTAGACCCACTTAACAGGTGACTCCTACTTCGCACCTCTGAGTACACAATTTGGAGGAACTAGGACTTACAGTCCTGGCACCGATCCAATAATAGGCCCCTAACACAGCAGGTTTCCATTACAGACCCAGCTGGCTTCTTGTTCATATTCATTTACAGCAAAGGTTTGCACAGTAACACATGCAATGGCATTGCCAGTGTTGGAAACAAAATCGTGAGCACCAGTTTATGTATCCTTCAAAATCTGGTTGAACTTTTACCATGCGTTAAGACTAACTGTAAGAGGTTTAGTAGTTGTGTCTAGCCCATTTAACAAATCAATGATCTGACCAGATATAGCTGTTTTCTTAATTGTATGTGGGACAGAAAGCTACGGTCTGATCCTGTTTGTATATTGTGCCTGTCTCAATGACTCAGGCACCCATTACTCTCCAAAGAGATATTTCGGTGACAAAGCCTCTGACTGAGCAAGGCACAAACTTCTTCGTAGGCAAATGACACTTGTTTCTTCATGCCCTGCTCTTCTCCCTCCCTTTCCTCCAGTGTCAGATTTCTTTTACTTTTCTCCCCATTTCACCTATTCTCTGCTTTTTTATCTGCTTATTTTGCTCAAAGGCTCTGTTTCCCTTTTATTTCTTAGGAAAAAGCTACACAGCCTATTGGCAACTTACAGCAGCTTTTTCATGGACTTTCCATTCCAGCACCACTTGGGGTTAGGAAGAGGTAAAACCAGAACCCAGGACCATCTCTGTC